>Ga0302325_10007051_pt1 | contig 25062 bp, 19 predicted proteins | sample Palsa_T0_2_FD_201948 | JGI IMG/M metagenome (GOLD analysis project Ga0302325, IMG submission 201948) | Peat permafrost microbial communities from Stordalen Mire near Abisko, Sweden - Palsa_T0_2 | ecosystem: Environmental > Terrestrial > Soil > Palsa > Peat permafrost | place: Sweden: Abisko... | reverse complement strand
CTGTCATGGAGTGGCCCTGCCCGCGGCGCGACCATTGGTCGCGTCCGGCACGGCCGGCACGGCCGGTTGAGGGCTATACACGTGGCCCCCAGCCATGACGGGGTACTTCTCTACTTGACTCTTTGCCGCCGCCCGAGGCCGCGCCGATCTACGATCGGCCGCACTCGACGGCGGGTCGAACCTGGACGCACACCACGATCCTGAACGGATCGCAGATGCGCATGCTGTTGAGTTTTCAAAGACCGCCGTGCCTCACCGAAAGGGATTCCTTCTGGAGGGGACCCGATCCGACCCAGCGCCCAAGGGCGCATGCGGGCCGACCAGCCAGTATAGCGCGACGTCCGCCGCTCAGCGTGCCGCCCGCCGTGGCGCCCGCGGCTGCGGCGGCGTACGGGCCGTCATCCGGCGCGCAGACGACGAAAGCGCCGTCTGCCGACCTTCAGCACCCGCCCGTCCGCCTGCTCGCACGGCACGTCGTGCTGGCCGCTTGCCAGCTGCTCCTCGTCGAGCGTCACGCCGCCCTGGTCGATCATGCGCCGCGCCTGCGATCGCGAGATCCCGAACTCGCGCGCGATCACGCCCGGCAGATGCACGACGCCCTCGACGCACTCGAAGCGCGCATCCTCGAGCTCGTCGGGCACGCCGCGCTGCACGAACACGCGGTCGAAATGCCGCTCCGCCGCCTGCGCGGCGTCCCGCGAGTGCAGCCACGCCACCAGCTCGCGCGCCAGCTCACGCTTGGCGTCTCGCGGCGAGAGCTCGCCGGGGCCGGCGCCGATCGCGGGCTCGCGCCCGAGCAGCAGCCGGTAGTACTCCGCCAGCGCCTCGTCGGGGATCGCCATCGTCTTGCCGTACATCTCCTGCGGCGCGTCCGTCACCCCGATCTGGTTGCCCAGCGACTTCGACATCTTCTGGCGCCCGTCCGTCCCCACCAGGATCGGCATCGTCACGATCGCCTGCTCGGGTCGGCCGTACGCGCGCTGGATGTCGCGCCCCATCAGCAGGTTGAACTTCTGATCGGTCCCGCCCAGCTCCACGTCCGCGCCGATCGCCACCGAGTCATACCCCTGCAGCAGCGGGTACAGCAGCTCGAGCATCGAGATCGGCTCCTTCGCGCTCCAGCGTTTCGCGAAGTCGTCGCGCTCCAGCAGCTGTGCGACCGTCGCCGTGCCCATCAGGCGGAGCACCTCGCTCAGCTCCATGTCCAGCCATTCGCCGTTGCGCCTCACCTCCAGGCGCTCGGGATCGGGGTCGAGGATCTTCAGCGCCTGCTCTTGGAAGGTCGCCGCGTTGGCGTCGATCTCCTGCGCCGAGAGCATCGGTCGCAGCGTCGAGCGCCCCGACGGGTCGCCCACGCGCGCGGTGTAGTCGCCGACGATCAGCACCACCCGGTGGCCCGCGTCCTGGAACTCGCGCAGCTTGCGCAGGACGACCGCGTGGCCGAGGTGGATGTCGGGCGCCGTCGGGTCGATACCGAGCTTCACCCTCAGCCGACGAGCCTCTCCGCGCGCCGTGCCCAGCTTGTCCGCCAGCGCCCCCGCCGGCAGGCTGTCGACGGCGCCCGCGGCCAGCTCTTCGGCGCGGCGCGCGTCGTCTGGGCACCCAGCCGGACCGGCTGGTTCGGCCGCGTCGGAGGCGTTCGGCATGGGGGCCAATGCTAGACTCTCGCCCTCTGAAGGGTCCGACCGCGCCCGACATAGCGCCCATCCCGCCGCCGCCGGCGACAGCGACCGCCGACTTGCGAGCCTCCCGCAGGACCCGCCTGAAGCGCCTGCGCTTCCTCGCGATCCTGTTCGCCGTGCTCGGGCTCGGCCTGATCTCGTTCGTGTTCGGCATGTTCGTCGCCGTCGCCTCCGACCTGCCGTCGTTGACGAAGTTCTCGCTGTACAAGGACGAGAAGAGCTCCACGCTGTATGACGACCTCGGCCACCCAATCGGCGTGCTCAGCCAGGAAAACCGCGTGATCGTCACGCCCGAACAGATCCCGCGGCTGGTCAAGGACGCGGTGATATCGATCGAGGACAAGCGCTTCTGGACCAACAGCGGGATCGACATCCGCGGCATTGCGCGCGCGTTCATCGACGACATCGTGCACAAGGGCGCCGTGCAGGGCGCCTCCACGATCGAGCAGCAGTTCATCAAGAACGCGCTCGCCGCACAGTCGCACCGCACGATCTTCGAGAAGCTCCGCGAGGCGGCGCTTGCCTACCAGCTCTCGCACAAGTGGTCGAAGGAAAAGATCATCACCGCCTACCTCAACACCATCTACTTCGGCAACGGCGCATACGGGATCGAGGCCGCCGCTCAGACCTACTTCGGCCACGAAGTCAACCATCAGGGCTGTGGCACGCCCGGCCAGAAGCTGTGCGTCGAAGAGCTGCAGCCGTGGGAGGCGGCGCTGCTCGCGGGCATCATCCAGTCGCCCACCGAATACGACCCCGCGACGCACCCGATGGCCGCCAAGGACCGGCGCGACGTCGTCCTGCGCCAAATGTTCGAACAGGGCTACATCAGCAAGCCCATATACGAGCAGAGCGTGCAGCAGGCGCTTCCGTCGGCCGCGCAGATCCAGGCCCCTCAGGAGGAAACCGTCGAAGGCGCCGACGCCGGCTACTTCACCAGCTGGGTGCAACAGCAGGTGATCGAACGCTACGGCCAGCGCGCGTTCTACGGCGGCCTGAAGATCACCACCACGCTCAACCTCGAACTGCAGCGCGCGGCCGAACAGGCGGTCAACAACTACCTGTCCTACCCCGAAGGACCGACCGCCGCGCTGGTCGCGATCGAAAACTCGACCGGCGAGGTGCGCGCGATGGTCGGTGGGCGCAACTATGACGAAAGCCCGTTCAACCTCGCCACCGAGGGCGAGCGCCAGCCGGGCTCGTCGTTCAAGGCGTTCGACCTCGCCGCCGCGCTGGAGGACGGCATCTCCCCCGACTCGGAGTGGCCCTCCAAGGAAAAGGTGTTCATCGTCCCCAACAGCGGTGGCAGGGAAAAGTTCGTCGTGCACAATGACGAAGGTAACTACACCGGCGAGAACACCCTCACCGGCGCCACCGCCTACTCCGACAACTCCATCTACGCCGAAGTCGGCCTGCGCGTCGGCACCTCGCGCATCGCCCGGCTCGCCCACAGGATGGGCATCACCACGCCGCTGTCCACCAACCCCGCGATGACCATCGGCGGCCTGACCGTCGGCGTCACGCCGCTGGACATGGCGCACGCGTACGAGACGATCGCCCATGGCGGCGAGCGCGTCAGCGGCACGCTCGCCGAACCAGGCGCCCCGGTCGGCATCCAGGAAGTCACGGCCGGTAGCCAGCCGCTCTCCGACGGAGCGCACACCGAACGCAACCGCGTCACCACCAAGCGCGTGCTCCCGCCCGAAGTGGCCACCACGGAGACCTCGATGCTGGAAACGGTGCTCCAATACGGCACCGGCAAAGCGGCCGCCATCGGCCAGTTCGCCGCCGGCAAGACCGGCACAACCTCTAACTACGTCGACGCGTGGTTCGTCGGCTGGGACTCCAAGTTCACGGTCGCCGTGTGGGTCGGCTACCCCAACAAGTTCATCCCCATGACCAGCGACTTCGACGGCGGCCCCGTGCTCGGCGGCACCTTCCCGGCGCTGATCTGGCACGACTTCATGAGCTCCGCGCTGCAGATCGAAAGCGAACGCTCGGAACACACGACCGGCAAGTCCACCGCGCACAGCGGCGGCTCCGGCGTCGGGGAAGCAGGCTCCTCGTCCTCCAGCGGCCCATCGCCGTCGAGCACGACACCGTCGAGCGCCACCAAGGGCAACGGCAAGCCCGCGACGCCGCCCGCCACGCACAGCGAACCCACCAGCGCGACCCCCACGACGACCCCCGAACGCGCGCCCGCGACGCCCACACCGACGCCAGCACCCGAACACGAAGCCGCGAGCCCCCCGCCGTCCTCGCCCTCGACCTCCGCGCCGGGCTCCTCGCCGGCGCAGACCGGCGGCGTCAGCGCCGGCGGCTGAGGCCGGCCGGGCGCGGGCGCGAGACGTGGCGATTGCCCGCCAGGCAGAAGCGCCAGCGCAGGTCCACCGCGCGGCTGATCCCGATCCGCGTGCCGTCGACGACAGCCGGCTGCGGCCAGCCGCGCGGAGGCGGCCCGATGCGCACTGGGCCGGTCGACAGGCTCGCGTCGTTCGCGCTCAGCGACACGCCGAGAGCCTGCGTGAGCTTGCCCGGCCCCGAGCACAGGTCATAGTCGCCGGGCGGTTCGCCGGAGCGGCTTTCCGTTCCGTGCGCGCCTGCGTGCGATCGTCGTTCGCCCCCGCGCACGCCCTGCGTCCGGCGCGCGCGCATCTGATCGAGCCCCGCGATCGGATCCAGCGCCCGAATCAACACAGCCGCGCCGACGCCCTCCGGCTCGCACACCGCGTTCAGCAGCGCGTGGATGCCGTACGAGCGGTACACGTACGCGCGGCCGGGCTCGCCGAACAGGGTGCGTGTCCGCGGCGTCAGCCCCACGAACGCATGGCACGCCGGCTCGCTCTCGTGGTAGGCCTCCGTCTCGACGATCACGCCGCTCGCCCCACCGTGCTCGACGGTGCAGCCGATCAGCTCCCGCGCGACCTCCAGCACGGGCCGGTCGTAGAAGTCGGGGCTCAGTGCGCGCATCGAGCGGGCCCGGGCTCAGGCCGACGGGCCGGCATCGAGCGTCGCGCGCGCGAGGGCCAGCTGCTCGTGCACGCGCGCCAGCGACGTGCCGCCCTCCGAGCGCTTGGACTCCAACCACGAGCTCTGCGCGAGCACCTCGTGTAGCTCGCCGGCGTGCGCCGCCAGCGTCGAGCTGTGCGCGGACAGCTCATCGGCGCTCAGCGCCGACAGCGGCTTGCCGGCATCTAGCGCGGTGCGCACCAGGCCCGCGACGACGCCGTGCGCCTCGCGGAACGGCATCCCCAGCCTCACCAGCAGATCGGCGGCGTCGGTCGCGGCGATCAGCTCGTCGGCGGCGGCCGCGCGCATGCGCTCGCGGTCGAAGGCCGCGCCCGCGACCATCCCCGCCGCCGCCGCCAGCGTCAGCTCGAGCGTGTCGACCGCGTCGAACAGATGCTCCTTGTCCTCCTGCAGATCCTTGTTGTAGGTCAGCGGCAGCGCGTGCATCACGCCGTGGAAGGCGGCCAGGTGGCCGACCACGCGCGGCGCCTTCGCGCGCAGCAGCTCGGCCGCGTCGGGGTTCTTCTTCTGCGGCATGATCGAGGAGCCCGAGCTCCACGCGTCGGGAAGCTCGCAGAAGCCGAACTCGGCGCTCGACCACAGCACCAGCTCGGCGCCCAGGCGCGAGAGGTGGGTCGAGCACGTCGCCGCCGCTCCGAGGTAGTCGAGCACGAAGTCCCGCCCGCTGACCGCGTCGATCGAGTTGGGAGCGACCTCCGCGAAGCCCAGCTCGCGCGCGACCATGCCCCGGTCGATGTCGAAGTTGACCCCCGCCAGCGCGCCCGCGCCCAGCGCCAGACGCCCCGACTCGCGCTCGGCGAACGCGAAGCGCTCACGATCACGCGCGAGCATCCAGAAGTACGCCAGCAGGTGATGCCCCAGGTACACCGGCTGGGCGCGCTGCAGGTGGGTGTAGCCGGGCATCGGCCAGTCGACGTGCTGCTCCGCGCGCACCAGCAGCTCCCGCATCAACGCGGTGATCGCCGCGCGCGCCGCCGCCGCGCGCTCGCGCGTGTACATCGCCAGGTCGGTCGCCACCTGGTCGTTGCGCGAGCGCGCGGTGTGCAACCTTCCCGCGACCGGGCCGGCGAGCTCGCTCAGGCGGCGCTCGATCGCCATGTGGATGTCCTCGTCGTCGGCGTCGAACGGGAAGCGCTCGTCACGCAGCTCCAGCTCGACCGCGTCCAGGCCGGCCAGCAGCGCGTCGCGGTCCTCGGCGCTGACGATCTCGCGCTCGGCCAGCATCCGCGCGTGTGCTCGCGACTGCGCTATGTCCTGCGGCCACAGGCGCCTGTCGAAGCCGATCGAAGCGTTCAACCGCTGGAAGTCGGGGTGCTGGGGCTCGCGAAAGCGCGACATCGGCGCTCAGTCTACGTGCGGGGCTCGCGACGACGGCTCGGGCGCAGAAACGACGCTCGCGCTAGGCGCGCGCGAGCGACGCTCGCAGCCGCTCGGCAACGCGCCCGATCAGCCCCTCGCTCATCTCCGGGAAGAACGGCAGCGCGATCGAACGCGCGGCCACGTCCTCGCACACCGGGAATTCACCATCACGGTGGCCAAAGCGCTCGCGGTAGAAGCTCATCAGGTGGATCGCCGGCAGGTACGGCTTGCTCTGGACACCCGCGACGGCGAGGGCGCGCACGGTCTCATCACGATCCACCCCGTGCGGCAGCTGCACGACGAACACGAACCAGCCGCGCTCGTTGCCCCCGGCATCCGAGCACGGCAGCTCCAGTCCGTCGATCCCCGCCAGCGCCTGGCGGTACAGCCCCGCGACGCGCGCACGGTCGGCGAGCATCCCGTCGAGGCGGTCCAGCTGGGCGATCCCCAGCGCGCACGCGATGTCCGACAGGCGGTAGTTGAAACCCAGCCGGTCGTGGTCGAGCCAGCCCATGTCCGGCGCGCGGCCCTGGTTGCGCTCGGAGTCGATCCGCTGCTTCAGCGCCGGATCGGCGAGCGTCACCATCCCCCCCTCCCCGGTCGTGATCTGCTTGTTCGCGTAGAAGCCGAACACCGCCGGGTGCCCGCGCCCGCCCACCGCCGCGCCGTCCGCGTGACGGGCGCCGAGCGCCTCGCACGCGTCCTCCACGATCGCAAGGCCCTCCCGCTCGGCCAGGCGCTCGAACGCCGCCAGCTCGGCCGGGTAGCCGAAGATGTGCACCGGCAACAGCGCCCGCGTGCGCTCGCTCACCGCCGCCGCAGTCGCCTGCGGGTCGAGGTTCAGCGTCAGCGGGTCGATGTCCGCGAACACCGGTCGCGCACGCTCATACAAGACCGCGTTGGCCGACGCCACGAACGAGAACGGGCTCGTCACGACCTCATCGCCCTCTCCCACGCCGACCGCGCGCAGCGCCAGGTGCAGCCCCGCCGTGCCGCTGCTGACCGCGCACGCCACAGGCGCGCCCACGCGCCCGGCGAACGCCCGCTCGAACTCCTCAAGGCGCGGCCCCAACGACAGCTGCCCCGAGCGCAGCACCTCCAGCACAGCCCGCTCCTCCGGCTCGCCCAGCACCGGGCGAGCGAGCGGGATCACCTCATCCATGCAGCGTCGACTCGGCGGCGAGCCTGCGCTGACCCTGCATGCCGTACTCCAGCGAGTCCACCAGCGCGTCCCAGGACGCGGCTATCAGGTTCTCGGCGACTCCGATCGAGCCCCACACCTCATGCCCGTCGGAGGCGTCGATCAGCACGCGCGTGACCGCGCCGGTGCCCTTCGTCTCGTCCAGGATCCGCACCTTGAAGTTGACCAGGTCGATGACCTTCAGGTGCGGGTGGATCTCGCCGATCGCGTCGCGTAGCGCGCGGTCCAGCGCGTGCACCGGCCCGTTGCCCTCGGCAGTGCGCACGTAGCGCTCGCCGCCGATCCAGATCTTGATCGTCGCCTCGGTCGTGGCGCGACCGTCTGTGTGCTTCTCCACGATCACCCGCCAGGACTCCAGCCCGAACAGCGGCTCGTACTCTCCCGCCTGCTTGCGCAGCAAGAGCTCGAAGGAGCCGTCGGCCGCCTCGAACTGGAAGCCCTCGTGCTCGAGCTCCTTGACGCGCGCGAGCACCCGCTGCGCGAGCTCGTCATCCGCGGCGATGCCCACCTGGCGGGCCTTCTCAACGATCGTGCCGCGGCCGGAGAGCTCGGAGATCAGCACGTCGCGGCTGTTGCCCACGACCGCCGGGTCGATGTGCTCGAACGTCTGCGAGTCCGCCTGCACTCCCGCCGCATGCAGGCCGGCCTTGTGCGCGAACGCGTGCTTACCCACGTACGGCTGGGCAGGATCGGGGATGCGGTTGAGTAGCTCATCCACGAAGTGCGCGGTCTCCGTCAGCCGCGCCAGGCGCTCGGCCGGCAGCAGCTCGCAGCCCATCTTCAACTGCAGGTCGGCGATCAGCGTGATCAGGTTCGCGTTGCCGGTGCGCTCGCCGATGCCGTTGACCGTCCCCTGCACCTGCGTCGCGCCCGCTTCCACCGCCGCCAGCGCGTTCGCCACAGCGCAGCCCGAGTCGTCGTGTGTGTGAATGCCCAACGGAACCCCCGGCAACGCTTCGGTGACCACCGCGAACGCAGTCCTCATAAAAGGAGGAAGAGACCCGCCGTTGGTGTCGCACAGCACCAGCCGCTCGGCACCCGCCTCGGCGGCCGCGCGCAGGCAGTCCAGGGCGTAGGCGGGGTCGAGCGCGAACCCGTCGAAGAAGTGCTCGGCGTCGAGCAGCACGCGCTTGCCCTCGCCCCGCAGGAACGCGACCGACTCACCGATCATTGCCAGGTTCTCCTCGCGCGAGACGCGCACGACCTTCTCCACGTGCAGCACCGACGCCTTGCCCACCAGCGTGCACGCAGGCGCGAAGCACTCGGCGAGGATGCGCAGCCCCTCGTCGCGATCGGCGCTGGTCTCGCGCCGGCGCGTCATCCCGAACGCGACGATCTCGGCCACACCCAGCCGCTCGCCGGCGAGCAGCTCGAACAGCTCCTGCTCCTTGGGGTTGGACGCGGGAAAGCCCGCCTCGATCAGGTGCACGCCCAGCTCTTCCTGGGCGTGCACCACGCGCAGCTTCTCCTCCGCTGTCAGCGTCAGGCCGCCGCCGCCCATGCCGTCGCGCAGGGTGGCGTCGTACAACTCGATGGTGTTGGAGGTCCCGCTCATTCGGGAAGATCCTTTCGGCTCAGGGGTGTGCGTGGCGGCTGAAGAAGCGACCGGCCGCGGCGCAGCGGCCCCTAGCCGGTCGCGCCGGTAATTCGCTCCGCCGCCGCGTCGTCATCGAAGGTGGTCACAGCCTCGCCCGTCGGGGTCTCCAGGGCGCTCGCGTGCACCACGTCCAGCCACTCGCGGTAGCGCTCGGAGCGCCCGTGGATGGCGTCGTCGAACTCCTTCTGCAGCACGCGCGTGATCTCGCCCGGGCGGCCCGTGCCGATCTGGTGGTTGTCGACCTCGCGCACCGGCACCAGCTCGGCGGCCGTGCCCGACATGAACACCTCGTCCGCGAGGTACAGCTCCGCGCGCGCGATGTCGCGCTCCACAACCGGGTAGCCGAGGTCCTGCGCGATCTGGATGATCGAGCGGCGCGTGATGCCGTCGAGGATCGAGTTGTGGTGGCCCGGCGTGACGATCTCGCCCTCGCGCACGATGTAGATGTTCTCGCCCGTGCCCTCCGACACGTGGCCCTGGTCGTCGAGCAGGATCGACTCCTGGTAGCCGGCCTTCACCGACTCGACCTTCGCGAGCACGTTGTTCAGGTACTGGCCGCTGGCCTTCGCGTGCGGGATCAGCGAGTCGGGGCTGATGCGCCGCCACGAGGACACCATCGCGCGCACGCCGTCGCGCATGCCCTCCTCGCCCAGGTACGTCCCCCACTCCCAGCACGCGATCGTCACGTCGACCGACGCGTCCAGCGGGTTCAGCCCCATCGTGCCGTAGCCGCGGTTCACCAGCGGGCGGATGTAGCAGGAGCGCAGGCCGTTGCGCGCCACCAGCTCGAGCGTCGCCGCGCGCAGCTCCTCCACCGAGTACGGCACCGGCATGTAGTACAGCTCCGCCGAGCGGCGCAGGCGCTCGAGGTGGTCGGCGTTGCGGAACACCGCTGGGCCGAGCTTAGTCTCGTAGCAGCGCATGCTGTCGAACACGCCCGTGCCGTAGTGCAGGCCGTGCGTCAGGACGTGGACCTTCGCGTCCTCCCAGGCGACGAATGCTCCGTTCATCCAGATGAGGTCGGTCGGCTCCACGTTCATTGCGCTCCTATTTGAGATTCTCGAGCACTGCCCTGGTTGCCTGCGCCGTGTCCGCCGTGCCGCCCAGGTCAGGCGTGCGCAGGCCTCCGGCGAGTGCGCCTTCGACACCCGATTCTACAGCCGCCGCCTCCTCTGCCAAGCCGAGCCCGTGCCGTAGCAGCATCGCCGCCGACAGGAACATCGCCAGCGGGTTCGCCACGCCCCGACCGGCGATGTCCGGAGCCGAGCCGTGCACGGGCTCGAACAGGCCGGGGGTCGACGGGGCGGGTGGCGGGCTCTGAGCTCCGAGCGATGCGCTGGGCAGCATGCCGATCGAGCCGGTCAGCATCGCGGCCTCGTCGGAGAGAATGTCTCCGAACATATTCTCCGTGAGGATCACGTCGAAGCGCGCGGGCGCGGACACGAGCTGCATGGCGGCGTTGTCCACGAGCACGTGCTCGAGCTGGACGTTCGCGAACTCCCGCACATGCAGGTCGCTGACGACCTCGCGCCACAGGCGCGAGGTCTCAAGCACGTTGGCCTTGTCCACGCTCGAGACCATCGACCGTGCCGCACCGAACGCCGTGCGCGCGATGCGCTCGATCTCCTCGCGCGTGTACGCGCACACGTCCGAGGCCGAGTCGGCGGTGCGGGTCTTCTCGCCGAAGTAGATCCCACCGGTCAGCTCGCGCACGACCAGCAGGTCTGTCCCCTCGATCCGCTCGCGGCGCAACGGCGAGGCGTCATACAGCGCCGGCAGCGGCTTGACCGGGCGAAGGTTCGCGTACAGCCCGAGACCCTTGCGCAGGCCGAGCAGGCCCTGCTCCGGTCGCGGCTTCGCCGGGTCGGTCGTGTCCCACTTGGGACCGCCGACCGCCGCCAGCAGCACCGCGTCGGCTCGGCGGCAGGCGTCGAGCACCTCGCCCGTGAGCGCCGTGCCGTGGGCGTCGATCGAGGCGCCGCCGAACACGTGCTCCTCGAACTCGAAGTCGCCGAGCGTGCGCAGCAGCTCGACCGTCGGAGCCATGATCTCCGGGCCGATCCCGTCGCCGGGGAGGGTGACGATGTGGTGGGGCATGGGGCGCGACGCTAGCAGGGTCGTCCACGCTCGAGCGAGCGCTGGCGCCCGCCCTACAAACGCGCGTCGCACGCTTGCTACGGTGTGCCTCGTGTCACGACAGATCACCCAGCGCCAGCTGCGCAACGACAGCGGTGAGATCATGCGCGAGCTCGATCGCGGCGAGTCATTCGTCGTGACGCGCAACGGCGTGCCGGTCGGTGAGCTGAGCCCGATCCGCCGGCGTCAGTTCGTGAGCGCCGCTCGCGCGCTCGACGTGTTCGCAGGCTCGGCGCCAGTTGCGCCACAGCGCTTCCGCGCCGACGTGGATCGGACGCTCGACCAGAGCATCTCGCCGCGTGCCTGAGCCGCGCAGGTACGCTCGCGGGCTGCTGGACACGTCGGTTGTGATCGAGCTTGAGAGATTCGACGCCGTCTCGCTGCCGGACGAGCTCGCGATCTCCACGATCACGCTCGCGGAGCTCGCGGCGGGCCCGCACGCCACCACTGACGCGGACGAGAGAGCTCGTCGCCAGGATCGTTTGCAGCGCGCGGAAGCGACGTTCGAGCCACTCCCCTTCGATGCCGCGGCAGCTCGCGCATATGGCCGCATCTATGCGGCGGTGGCTGCTGTCGGGCGCAAGGCGCACGGTCGTCGCGCCGTCGACATGCTCGTGGCCGCGATCGCCTTGTCGGCGCAGTTGCCGCTGCTCACCCGCAACCCCGATGACTTTGCCGGCCTCGCAGGGCTGCTGGTGATCCTTCCGGTCCCTCCAGCCGAGGCCTGAAGCTAGGCGCTCCTACAGTGCCGTGGTCACCGGCACCGCCGGAACGAGCCGCTCGCGTCCACCCTCGTAAGCGTCGATCGCCTCCCCCTGCTGCAACGTCAGCGCGATGTCGTCGAGCCCGCCGAGCAGGCGGTGGCGGATCTCGTGGTCGATCGCGAACGCGACCTGCTCGCCGGCGAAGCGGACCTCCTGCGCCTCGAGGTCGATCTCGCCCTCGCCGGCGCGCGCGAGGCTGTGGCAGTCCTCGGCGCCGAGCACCACCGGCAGCAGCCCGATCTTGGTGCAGTTGGAGTAGAAGATGTCGGCGAAGCTGGGCGCTACGAGCGCCTGGAAGCCGTAGTCCTGAAGGCCCCACGGAGCGTGCTCGCGCGAGGAGCCGCAGCCGAAGTTCTCGCCGGCGACGAGGATCGGGTTGGCCGGCAGGTCCCACCCCGGCTCCTTCGCCCAGTCATAGAACAGGAACTCGCCGAAGCCGCTGCGCTCGACGCGCTTGAGGAACTGCTTGGGCATGATCTGATCGGTGTCGACGTCCGCGCGGTCGAGGTGGCTGACCTTGCCGGCGATGACTTTGATGGGGTTCATGTGTGCTCTCCCCTCTTACGGTGTATAGCGATGGTCATGCAGCCTGCTCCAAAGGCCTCATCCCGCCGAAGACGGCGGCCTCGGCCCACTTGAAATGTGCTTCCACATGCTGGAAGCCAACGTCGCGCAGCCAGCGCAGCTGGTCCTCGATGCTGTCGAGCTGGTCTTCTCCGGTGTCGAAGTCGACGTCCTCGTCTGAGCCGTCACGGCCGTGCTCGTGCTCGTGGCGCACCGCGTTCGCGAGCATGTACTCGTCGAACAGGCCCTCCAGCGGGCCCTCGACGGCGACGCAGTCCATGTTGACGAAGGTGCCTCCGGGCTCGAGCAGCGCGAACGCCTCGGCGAACAGCTCGCGCTTGCGCGCCGGCGAGAGGTGGTGGATGGCGAGTCCCGAGACGATCGCGTCGTAGCGGCCGTCGGGCAGCAGAGCCTGCCAGTCATCGCTCGAGAGGTCGCCGCGCACGATCTGCCATCGGCCGGCGAACGGCGCGAGGTTGGCGCCGGCGCGCTCGAGCATCGGCTCGGAGAAGTCGACGAGCACCGCTCGCGAGCGCGAGCCCTCGCCACCAAGGCCGAGCACGAGCTCGCTGACGGCGCCGGCACCGGCCCCAAGGTCGAGGAAGCGCTCGAGCGGCCGCTGACCGCGGCTGAGCACCTTCGTGAGCACGTCCTCCTGCACATCGAGCAGCGGGATCAGCACGCGCCGGCGCTCAGCGAAGCTCGCGACGGTTTCCTCCTGCTGCCAGGCGGCTGTGGCCGCGCCTTCGGGCACGGGCGCGCTCACGACCACTCGCGGATGTCGACGAAGTGCCCCTCGATGGCGGCGGCGGCGGCCATCTGCGGGGACACGAGGTGCGTGCGCCCGCCGCGACCCTGGCGACCCTCGAAGTTGCGGTTGGAGGTCGAGGCGCAGCGCTCGCCCGGCGCGAGGGTGTCGGGGTTCATGCCCAGGCACATCGAGCAGCCGGCGACACGCCAGTCGAAGCCGGCATCGCGAAAGACACGGTCCAGGCCCTCCGCCTCCGCCTGCGCCTTGACCTGCTGCGAGCCGGGCACGACCATCGCGTTGACGCTCGGTGACACCTTCCTGCCGGCGATCACCGCGGCGGCGGCGCGCAGGTCGCCGATCCGCGAGTTGGTGCACGAGCCGATGAACACGCGGTCGACGGCGATCTGATCGATCGGCGTGCCGGGCTCCAGCGCCATGTAGTGCAGAGCCCGCTCGGTGGCCTCGCGGTCGGCGGGGCTGTCGAACTCCTCGGGCGCGGGCACCCGCTCGGTGACGGCGCGCACCATTCCCGGGTTGGTGCCCCACGTGACCTGCGGGGAGATGGCGGAGGCGTCGATCGTCACGTCGCTGTCGAACTCGGCGCCGTCCTCGGTCGGCAGCTCGCGCCAGCGCTCGATCGCGGCGTCGAGGTCGGCGCCCTTGGGCGCGCCCGGGCGCCCGTCGGGCCAGCCAGCCTCGGCGGCTTGCTGGAACCACACGAAGGTGGTCTCGTCGGGGGCGATCATGCCGGCGCGCCCGCCGCCCTCGATGGTCATGTTGCAAACGGTCATGCGCCCCTCCATCGACAGCGCCTCGATCGCCGGCCCCGCGTACTCGACGGCGTGGCCGGTCATACCGCCGACGCCGAGGTGCCCGAGGGTTCCCAGGATGAGGTCCTTGGCGGTGACGCCGAAGCCGAGCTCGCCCTCATACAGCACGCGCATGGAGCGCGGTTTGTGCTGGACCATGCACTGCGTGGCGAGCACGTGCTCGACCTCGCTAGTGCCGATGCCGAACGCGAGCGCGCCGAACGCGCCGTGGGTGGAGGTGTGCGAGTCGCCGCAGACGATCGTCATGCCCGGCTGGGTGACGCCGAGCTCGGGGCCGATCACGTGCACGATCCCCTGGCGCTCGGAGCCGAGCGAGTACACCGGCACGCCGAACTCGTGGCAGTTGCGCTCGAGCGTTTCCACCTGCACGCGCGAGAGCTCGTCCTTGATGCGCGCGGCCACCGGCGTGCCGTCGGTGGGGGTGTTGTGGTCGGCGGTCGCGAGCGTGCGGTCGGGGCGGCGCACCGTGCGGTCGGCCAGGCGCAGCCCGTCGAAGGCCTGCGGGCTCGTGACCTCGTGGACGAGATGTAGGTCGATGTACAGCACTCCGTCGGCCACCTCGTGGGTCTCCCAGATCTTCTGAAACAGCGTCTTGGGCATCTAGCTCCTCCTTAGTCCCGCGGCGACGACCGCGACGAACTCGGCGTCGGCGTCGCGCTCCTTGGGATTCTCGAAGTGATGTGGCAGGTCGGCGTCGAAGGTGACGCAGTCGCCCTGGTCCAGCACATACCGCTGACCGTCGCACACGAGCACCACCGATCCCCGCTCGACAAGCGCCGTCTCGCGACTGCCGGGCTCGTGCATCGGAGGGTCGTCGGGCGCGCCGGTCGCGCCTCCGGGCGCGAGCGTGTGACGCGAGAGCTCGGCGCGCTGGCCCGGCTGGGAGGAGGTCAGCACCTCGAAGCTGTGCCCGCGCCGCTTGTTGCCGCCGCGCTGGCGCTGGCTGGCGCGCACGACGGTGACGGCGCCGCCCTCGTCGAGGCGCAGCAGCTGCGACAGGCGCAGCTCGAGCCCTGCGGCGATGCGCGCAGCGACGGTGAGCGTCGGGCTGGTCTCGCCGCGCTCGACCTGCGAGAGCATCGGCGCGCTCACGCCGCTGCGCTCTGCGAGGTCGCGCAGCGACAGGCCGGCGGCCTCGCGCAGCGCCTTCACGCGTACGCCGATCACCGCCGGGTCGACGGCGCCCGGGTCGGATGCGTGTCTCGAAGCCTGCTTGCGTACCACCGCAGTGCTCATACAAGCGTACGTTATCACATACGTAGAGCGAACAGCTGCCAGTCGTCGGCGACGCCCTTCAGGGCGTGTCTGCCACGACTCTGCAACTGAAACGGCGAGCCCACGCTGAGATCGCGTACGGTGCTGCTCGCGAGCACCTCGTCGGGGCCGGCGAGCGCGGCGATGCGAGCGGCGATGTGCACGGCCATGCCGCCGATGTCGCCGTCGGCGAGCAGCTCGCACTCGCCCGTGTGCAGCCCAGCCCGCGCCTGTAGGCCGATCGCGGGAAGGGCGCCGCAGACGGCCTGCGCGCAGCCGATCGCGCGGCTCGGCCCGTCGAACAGCGCGAGCGCACCGTCGCCGAGCGACTTGACGACCCGTCCTCGGTGGCGCGCGACCTCCCGACGCAGCAGGGCGTCGTGGCGCTCGAGCAGCGCTCGCCAGCGGGCGTCGCCGAGCGTGCTCGCCCGCTCGGTGGAGCCGACTATGTCCGTGAACAGCACGGTCGCGAGCACCCTCTCGCTCGGCGTGGGCGGACGCACGCCCGTGAGGAAGTCCGCGATCTCGCCGACAGCCTCGTCGGGATCGCCGACCCACACCTGCCCGCCGCCCGAGAGCTCGGTGTAGCGAGCGCCCGGCACGTGGTCGGCGACGTAGCGCGAATGACGCTCGTCGATGAAGGCATCGTGCTCGCGGCGGAGCACCAGCGTCGGGCATTGGATGCTCCCGAGAACGTCGCGCACGTCGGTCTCCCCCGCGAGCCTGAGCGTGGCGGCGGCGTCGCCCGGTCCCATCGCCAGCCGCTGGTAGCGCGCCATCGCGGCGCGCTCCTGTGGGTCATCGCCACCGAAGATCAGCCACGGGTTCTCCGGCGAGTCGCGTCCCCAGTTGTCCAGCACCGCTCGGACCAGCGCCGATCGAGTCTCGACGCTCAGCGCCCACTCGTATCCCGGCCCCTGGACGAGCCGTGCCTGCGGGGACATCAGCACCAGCGCGCGGACGCGCTCGGGATACGTGGCGGCGAACAGTAGCGCGAGCGCTGCGCCCTCGTTGACCGCGATCATCGCCGGCTGGCTCGATCCGGCGGCCTCGAGCACGGCGCTCACGTCGTCCAACTGCTCCTCGAGCGTGCTCGCGCTGCCTGCGCCATCGGACATGCCGTTGCCACGGCGGTCGAACTGGATCAGCCTGGCGATGCCGGCGAGGCGGCTCGCAAAGGCCGCGATGCTCGGCTGTTCGAGGCCCAGCTCGATGTTCGACATGAACGACGGCACGAACAGCAGATCCACGTCGCCCCGGCCAATCACCTGGTACGCGATATGTGCCTCGCGACTGACCGCATAGCGTGTCTCGGGATGCATTGGCGCAGGGTAGGCCAAGGCCGCCCGCCGGCGCGGGCTGCGCGGATCAGCCGCTCAGCAGCAGCGGTCCGTCAGGGGTGCCGTTGCCGGTCGGCCCGTCGTAGCCGACCCTCGCCCTGCACAGGTACTTCTGCTTGTGCGCGCATTTGCCGTTCTTGCCGGTGGTGACGTCGAACAGCGCCGCGGGGTCCTCGTAGAAGGCCTCCGCGCCGGGCAGCGAGCGCGCGTAGGCGCTCGCGTGCGCCTCGATGCCGGCGACCAGCGGCGAGCTGACGCTCGTTCCGCACACGTCCGTCCAGCCTTCTTCGAGGCTGTCGTAGACCGACACGGGCGTCGCGCACGCGCCGACGGCGGCGACGTCGTTGTCGGTGCGCCCGCCGCAGCCGGCGTCCGTCTGCCAGCTCGGCTTGGCCTGCAGCGTGCAGCCGCTGCCGGTCCCGAGCCCCAACCTGGGTTCGCCCCACACCGCCTCCGACCATCCGCGCGCGTTGGCCGCACGGCTGAGGCTGGTTCCGCCGACGGCGACGACATCGGGCTGATCGGCGGGGAAGCTGGGCGAGGCGGCGTCCGCGAGATAGTTGTCGTAGCCTTCGTCGCCGGAGGAGACGGTGACGAGGATCCCCGGGTGGTCGTCGTAGCGGGGGCCCGCTTGCGCACATTCGGCTTCGCATGTTTCTTCGGGCAGGCCGTAGCTGTTGGAGATCTCGGTGGCGCCCAGGGAGGCGGCCTCGTCGACCGCCGTCGACAGCGCGTCCCACGATTCGCCTTCGGCGTCCACCAGCAGGATGTGACATTCCGCGCACGCCGCCGAGGCCATGTCGAGATCTAGCGACTCCTCCAGTTCCCACCCGTTGGCCTTGGCGTAGTGAGGCGCCGCGCCCTTGCCGTTGACGGCCGTGAAGCATCCGTCGCTGCTCGTGCACGGCGCCAGGCCGTAGTGCGAGCGGTACTCGGCGAGGTCCTTTTCGGCCTGCTTGTAGCCGAAGCCCTCCACCAGCGCAATCGTCTGTCCAACGCCGCCGGTCGCCGGGATCGAGTACGCCGAGCGCAGATCCAGAGGGTCATAGCCGCCCTCTTCGCCGCCGCCTTCGGGTTCGCGACGGGCCTGCGCGAACGGCGCGGCACCGGCGTGGCGGGGCGGGTCGACGATCGCGTCGCAAAGCCCTTCCGGGCACGCCCAGTGGGGTCTGGAGCTGGACGGCGTATCGGAGACCGCGAAGTCTGGCCGGCGCGGCGCGGCGCCAGCCATGGTCGGCAACAGCGAGAGGGCAAGCGCGCAGGCAAGCACGATGGCGAGCCGCGCGGCGATCGTAGGCCGCCGTGCCGCGGCGATGCCGTCTGTCGCTGCCATGCCGTCCCTGTTACCCGCTACCGCTCCGATGCCAACAAGAGTAGAGGGCGCGGGTAGCCGCGGTCGCACCGGTGCCCTGGACGCTCGGCTCGCGCCTGAGCGCGCGCGCCGCCGTCAGGCGGCCGTCTCGGGCAGCCCGATCGCATCGCCCGCCTGCGAGCGTGCGACCGCGACCGACAGCGCGCGCACGTACGCGCGCGCGGCCGCGTCGATGATGTCGGTGGAGACGCCCTGGCCGGCGCCGGTGAAGCCGGCGACCTCGAGCACGACCGACACCTCGCCGAGGGCGTCCTGACCCTCGGTGACCGCGCCGATCGTGAAGTCGCTCAGCACCGGCGCGATGCCCGTGGCGGCGTTGATCGCCTGGAACACCGCGTCTATCGGACCGTCCCCGGTGAACGAGCCGCCCGCGGTGCCACCGTCTGGCAGCGTCACCGACACGCGCGCGTGCGGCGGGCGCAGCGAGGACGCCTCGACCTCGAAGGACTCGAGCGCATAGCCCGGCACCTCCTCGCGCAGCTCGTCGGTGACCAGTGCCTCCAGGTCCATCGCCGTCACCTGCTTCTTGCGGTCGGCGATCTCCTTGAAGCGCTTGAACGCGGTGTTGAGCGCGGCGCCGTCGATCTCGAAGCCCATCTCCTCCAGCGCTTTGCTCAGCGCGTGGCGGCCGGAGTGCTTGCCCAGCACGATCGCGTTGCTGCGCAGCCCCACGGTGGTCGCGTCCATGATCTCGTAGGTGGTGCGCTCCTTCAGCACGCCGTCCTGGTGGATGCCAGCCTCGTGCGCGAACGCGTTGCGTCCGACGATCGCCTTGTTCGGCTGCACCTGATAGCCCGTCAGGCGCGAGACCAGACGGCTGGTGCGCGCGATCTCCGTCGTGTCGGCACCAGTCCACAGGCCCAGGCTGGGCTGGCGCGTGCGCAGCAGCATCACGATCTCCTCCAGCGACGCGTTGCCGGCGCGCTCGCCGATGCCGTTGATCGCACACTCGACCTGGCGGCAGCCCGCTTCCAGGCCGGCCAGCGAGTTGGCGACCGCCAGGCCCAGGTCGTCGTGGCAGTGCACGGAGACGACCACCTCGCGCAGCCCCGGTATTAGGCGGTAGAGCTCCGTGAACATCGCCGCATACTCGTTGGGCATCGTGTAGCCGACCGTGTCGGGCACGTTGATCGTAGTGGCGCCCTCGTCCAACGCGATCTGGATCACCTCGGCCATGTACCGCACGTCCGAGCGCGAGCCATCCTCGGGCGAGAACTCGACGTCATCGGTGTGCTCGCGCGCCTGCGCCACCGCCGCGCGCACCTGGCCCTTGACGTCCTCGCGCGTGGTCTGCAGCTTGCGCTCGATGTGGATGTCGCTGGTCGCGATGAATATGTGAATGCGCGGGCGCTCAGAGTCTCTGACGGCGTTCCACGCCGCCTCGATGTCCTGCGCGCTCGTGCGCGCCAGCCCGCAGATCACGGGGCCTTCGACCTCGCGCGCGATCGCCTGCACCGACTCGAAGTCTCCGGGCGAGGTGATCGGGAAGCCGGCCTCGATCACGTCCACGCCCAGGCGCGCCAGCTGGTGGGCGATCTCGAGCTTTTCCTGCTTGTTCAAGGAGATCCCCGGCGACTGCTCGCCGTCGCGCAGGGTCGTGTCGAAGATCTTGACGCGGTCGGCGTCGTCACGGTCGTTGCGTGCGTCTGTGTCGCTCATGTCGTTCCTGCTCCTTCTATATCTCGCTTTACGTTCCTCTCTGCTGGGTATGCGGCTACGCGGCCGCCACGCGCTATTCCCCCCGAGGGGGGAGGAGGAGAAGCTGGAGAAGCGAGATCTGCAACGACATGTCAGCTTCGCAGGGTAGCACCGCAGGCGGCGTCAGGCGGCGAGAACCGGGAGCCCGTGCCGCTGCTCCTTGGAGCGGTACATCGCCGCGTCGGCTCGCTGCACGAGCTGCTCGGCGGTGACCGCCGGGTCCTCCACGAACGCGACGCCGATGCTCGCACACAGCTCGAAGCTGCCGCCGGGAAACCGGTAGGTTCCGCGCAGCGACTCGCTGATCCGCCGCGCCGCCCGCATCGCCTCCTCGAGGTTGGGAACGCCACGCAGCAGCACCAGGAACTCGTCGCCGCCGAGGCGACCGACCTCGTCACTGGAGCGCATCGCCGCTTTCAAGCGGTCGGCGACGCCGACGATCACCTCATCGCCGGCGGCATGCCCGAAGGTGTCGTTGACCGACTTGAAGCGATCGAGGTCCACGTAGATGACACCCGTCTCGCTCGACTCGTCGAGCTCACGCGCCACGGCGTCCATGATCGACGCGCGGTTGTGCGCCCCGGTCAGCGCGTCGAGGGCGGCCCGCTTCTCCAGCTCGCGTCGCGCGCGCGCATCGTCGGTGACGTCCAGCACGGAGGCGATCACGCCGCTCACCACGCCGGTGTCTCTCTGCAGCGGTCGGACTTTCAGCAGGATGTTGCGCTGCTGAGCGAACGGCAGCGACGCCTCGACCTCAACGTCCTCGCACACGCCTTCCTTCAGCGTCCGCTCGAGGACCGCGTCGAAGGTCCGCAGCGCCTCGGCGGTGAGGGTCTTCGTGAGCTCCGCCAGCGACGGTGGGGTGGTCGGGCCAGGCTGGCGTGGCTCGGCCCCGTCGGCAGGCTGCGGGCGGACGCGATCGAGCGCGGGCGTCCCGTGCAGGATCTCCAGCAGGCGGGCGTTGTGGTATACGACGTTGCGCTCGCTGTCCAGATGCAACAGCCCGTCGGGGAGCTCCTCGATCAGCCTGCGCAGCAGCTCCTCGCGATCCTGCAGCGCCTCCTGGGCGACCATCTCGGCGGAGACGTCGATGCACTCCGCCAGGATGTGCGGCTGGTCCTCGTCGCCGAGGAAGTTGTGAAGCGTCGTGTCGACCCACAGCCAGCTGTCGTCTCGACGCCTCATGCGGATGCGGAACATCTGCACCCTGCCGGTCGCCACCGCCGCGATCCAGCCTTCGATCACGCGGGCCTGGTCCTCAGGGTGCACGCGCTCGAAGGTCGGGTTGCCGATCACCTCCTCCAGGCTGTAACCGAACATCTGCAAGTAGGCCTCGTCGCAGTCGATGACGTTGCCCTCCTCGTCCTGCTTGCGGGTGCAGAAGCGCGGCGTCGCCGGCGCGAGCGTGTCCGTCTTCCCGGGACCGTCGGCCTCGGGGGCATCGTCGGCGGGCCACAGCACGGTCAGCAGGACGCCGTGTGTCTTGCGCAGGTCGAGCATGCGCACGACCATCCACCGATCAGGGTCGCTCGACAGTCGGCCCCGCGCTTCGGCCACCGCCTCCCGCTTGACGCACATCCACGCGTTGATCATCGCCATGCGATCCTCGGCCAGACACAGGTCCAACCCCCTGCGACCCTCGGTCGCGAGCACGGGATAGCCCTCCACGCCGAGCGACGCGGGCGGCGGCACGATCACGCCATCCCCCGTCTGCGCGTACAGCATCGCGTCGGGGTGCTCGCGCAGCAGCGCTTCGGCAGCCCGCCGGCCGGTCTTCGCGGGCATCTCCTCCTCGGCGGGCGCGAGCTCCCAGGCCGGGATCGTGTCATTCGTGGATCGCATGCGGCTCACGACCCATGATCGGCCGTACAGCGGCGTTCTCTGAATGCTGGGCGGTCGATTCGACGCATGAGCGTGGCCCGCCGGCGCTCGTCCGGCGCGATCTCCGCGCGTCGGCCCAAACGGTCCTTCAGGGGACCAGCACGACCTTGCCCACGTTGCGCCGCTCGGTGATCATGTTCTGGGCTGCGCCGGCGTCCGCGAAGCTGAACGTGCCGGCGACGACCGGTTGGACGGTGCCGTCGTCGAGCATCTGCTGCATCGGCGCGATCCACGGCTGGAGCGTCCCGCGATCCTTCCACAGCGTCAGCATGTTCAGCCCGATCACGGCCTTCGATTCGGACATCTGCTTGACCATGTTGAAGCGCGGCATGTTGGTTACGGTGCGCAGGGCCGTGACTAGGTTGCGCCGCTCCCCGGAGACGACCGCGGAGGCGCCGAACGCGACCAGGCGGCCCCCGGGGCGCAGCAGGTCGTAGCTGCGCCGGAAGCTGCGGCCGCCGATCGCATCCATGATCAGATCGAACTTCGGCAGTCCGCGCTCCCAGCCCTGCTTGGTGTAGTCCAACGCGTGGTCGACGCCCAGCTCGACGCAGCGAGCGTGCTTGCCCGGCGACGCGGTCCCGTAGACCTCGGCGCCCGCCCGCTTGGCGATCTGGGTGGCGGCGATGCCGACGCCTCCCCCCGCCGAGTGGATCAGCACGCGCTCTCCCCGCTGCAGGTTGCCGTAGCCGATCAGACCCGCCCACGCTGTGCCGTAGTTGACGGGGATCGCCGCCCCCTGCTCGAACGTGAGCGAGTCCGGCAGAGCCACGACGTCGCTGGCGCCCGCCACCACCTGCGAGGCATAGCCGCCGAACTGGGTGCCCGCGAACACGCGCTCGCCGAGGCTGAAGTCCTCGACCCCCTCCCCCGTCTCGAGGACCGTGCCGGCGACCTCGTAGCCGACGACGCACGGCGGCTTGGGCGCGTCGGGATAGAAGCCCAGGCGCGCCATCACGTCGGCGAAGTTGATCCCCGCTGCCGCTACCTCGATCCGTACCTGGCCGGGGCCGAGTGGGGGGTCGAGGCGCTCCTGCACCTGCAGCACGTTCGGGCCGCCGTGCTTGGTTATGACCACCGCCCTCATCAGCCGAGCTCCACCGACCATCCCTTGTCGAAGCCCTCGGAGGCGACGATCTCCTCGAGCACGCCGTCGGGGACGGGCGCGTCGGTGGTGACGACCATCGCGGCGTGACGGGCGCCGTCGCCGTCGCCCGGGCCCACCCGCCCCCCGGATGGGGGAGTGTGACCGACGGCGGCGGAGGAGATGTTGATGCCGTGCGCACCGAAGATCGTCCCGACGCGGCCGATCATCCCCGGCAGATCCTCGTAGCGGAAGATCGTCACGTAGGACTCGAGCTCGATCGTCAGGCGCCGTCCCTGCACCTCGACCAGGTGGGGAACACCGTTGGGCCCGATGCCGGTGCCGGCGACAGCCACGCGCTCGCCGCCGGCGATCACGGTCACGCGGATCAGCTCGTTGAAGTCCTGCGCCTCGGACACGGACTTGGCCTCGAACACGATCCCGCGCTGCTGGGCCATGGTCGGGGCGTTGACGAGGTTGACCTGCTCCTCGGTGCGGCCCTGCAGAGCTCCGACGATCACCGCCAGCCCGAGCAGGCGCGTGTCGAAGTCGGCGATCCTGCCGAGGAACGCCGCCTCGATGCGCTCCACCGAGCTGCCCTCCGCGAGCTCCATCGCCAGGCGCCCGAGCTGCGTGGCAAGCGGCAGGAACGGTCCGAGCGTCTCCATGTCCTCGGCGCCGATCGCGGGGATGTTGACGGCCGTGGAGACCACTCCCCCGGTCAGCGCCGCCACCACCTGCTCCGCGCTCTGATAGCCGGCGCGGTCGGTCGCCTCGGCGGTGGAGGCGCCGAGATGCGGCGTGACGACCACGTTCGGGTAGGCGAACAGCGGGTTCTCGGTCGTGGGCTCGCTCGGGAACACGTCGAGCGCGGCGCCCGCGATCGTTCCCGCGTCGAGCGCGTCCTTCAGCGCCGTTTCGTCGATCAGCCCGCCGCGGGCGACGTTCAGCACGCGCGCGCTGGGACGCATCGCGGCGAACGCGGCGGCGCCGACGAAGCCTTCGGTCTCCGGCGTCTTCGGCAGGTGGATGGTGATGAAGTCCGCCTGCACGTAGATGTCCTCGGGGCTGTCGGCCTTCTCGACGCCCAGCTCGCGGTAGCGCTCGGCGCTGACGAACGGGTCGAACGCGAGCACGCGCATGCCGAAGCCGCGCGCGCGCTGCGCCACGAGCTGCCCGATGCGCCCGAAGCCGAGGATGCCGAGCGTCTTCTCGTACAGCTCGACGCCCGAGAACTTCGAACGCTCCCACTTGCCCGCGGTCAGCGACGCGTACGCCTGCGGGATGTTGCGCGCGAGCGCCAGCAGCAGCGCCATCGTGTGCTCGGCGGCGGTCACCACGTTGGACTCGGGCGCGTTGGCGACCACGATCCCGCGCTGCGTGGCGGCGGGCACGTCGACGTTGTCGACGCCCACGCCCGCGCGCCCGATCGCCTTCAGCCGCCCCGCGCGGGCGATCAGCTCGGCGGTCATCTTCGTCGCCGAGCGGATCACGATGCCCTCGTACTCGCCGATGCGCTCGGCCAGCTCCTCCTCGCTCCAGTCGATGCCGAGGTCGACGTCGAAGTGCTCGCGCAGCAGCGCAACGCCTGAGTCGCCGATCTTCTCCTTGACGAGCACGCGCGGGCGGGCGCTCATGCCGACCGCCCTTCGCTCTCGCATGGGCGCGGAGGGCAAGCCGGGCAAGGACGCAGCGAGCGTGGCGTGCTTTGCACGCGAGCGAGCGAGGACGCCGATCCGGCGCCGCCATACGTGCTCATGCGAGCCGCTCGACGACCCACTCGATGCAGGCCGTCAGCGCCTGCACGTCGGCCTGCTCGACGGCGGGGAACATGCCGACGCGCAGCTGGTTGCGCCCGAGCTTGCGGTAGGGCTCGACGTCGACGATGCCGTTCGCGCGAAGCGTCGAGGCGACCGCGGACGCGTCGATGTCCTCGTCGAAGTCGATCGTGCCGACGACCAGCGAGCGCTTCGCCGGATCGGCGACGAACGCAGTCGTGTAGGACGTCCGCTGCGCCCAGCCGTACAGGTGCTGCGAGGAGGCCCGCGTCCGCGCGACGCACCAGTCCAGACCGCCGCCGTCGAGCATCCAGCGAATCTGATCGGCGAGCAGGAACAGCGTCGCCACGGCGGGCGTGTTGTACGTCTGGTCTTTGAGCGAGTTCTCGAGCGCAGTGTGAAGGGAAAGGAATTCCGGGATCCAGCGCTCGCCGGCGTGCAGCTCGGCGATCCGCTCCTGCGCGGCGGGGCTCAGCAGCGCGACCCACAGGCCGCCGTCGGCGGCGAAGCTCTTCTGCGGCGCGAAGTAGTAGGCGTCCGCCTGCGAGACGTCGACCGGCAGGCCGCCCGCGCCGGAGGTGGCGTCGATCGCCACCAGTGCCTCGCCCGCGCCGGCCGGTCGCGCCACCGGCACCATCACGCCGGTGGAGGTCTCGTTGTGCGCCCACGCGAGCAGGTCCGCACCGCCCGCGCCGGCGACCAGTCCAAGCTCCGCCGGGTCGGGCGCCTCGCCGGGGGCGG
>Ga0302325_10007048_pt1 | contig 25070 bp, 20 predicted proteins | sample Palsa_T0_2_FD_201948 | JGI IMG/M metagenome (GOLD analysis project Ga0302325, IMG submission 201948) | Peat permafrost microbial communities from Stordalen Mire near Abisko, Sweden - Palsa_T0_2 | ecosystem: Environmental > Terrestrial > Soil > Palsa > Peat permafrost | place: Sweden: Abisko... | reverse complement strand
GATCTCAGGCGGCCTGCATCACGACGGCCTGTCGACCGGGCGCATCGGCCTGGCGTTCTCGGCGGCCGCGATCTCGTACATCGCGGTCAGCATCGCCGTGGTCCGGCTCGGCGTGCGCGTGCACACGCTGCGCTTCAACGCGATGGCGACGGCCGCGATGGCGGTCGTGCTGGTGCCCGGGCTCGTGAGCGGGTCGGCGTCGGTGCTGATCGTGACACTGATGGTCGCGTCGATGCCGCGCGCGGCGGTCAGCACGATCTCCTATTCGCTGGCGTCGGCAGGCTCAGGGGCCAACGGCGGCGCCCGTGACAGCGCGGCCGACGGTTCCGTGTTCGGCGTGATCAACGGCGCCTGGGCGGGGTCGATGGTGCTCGCGCCGCTGCTGGCGGGCGTGCTGGAGCAGCACGGGGGAGCCCGGGTCGGCTTTCTGGCCGTGATCGTGCCGGCGCTGTTGATCGCGATCGGACTGCTGATGCGCTCGCGCCACCCCGCCGTTGCGGCGCACGCGGCGGTCACGTAGTCGTCAGCGAGAGCCGTCAGCCGGCGGCGGCGCGGTCCGCGGCCGGCGCCTGGCCGTCGTCTGATTGCTGCAGCCGACGCAGCTCGTCCAGCGGGATGTGACAGCGGATCCCGTGCCCGGCCTCCTCCTCGATCAGCTCGGGCTCGGTCGTCTCGCAGATCTCGCCGATCTTGCGCGGACACCGCGTCTGGAACGGGCAGCCCGTCGGCGGGTCGGCACCGGAGGGGATCTCGCCCTCGAGCCGGATCCGCTTGCGGTCCAGGTCGTCGAGCGTCGGCACGGCCGACAGCAGCGCCTCGGTATATGGGTGATGGGGGCCATCGAACACGCGGTCGGCCGGGCCGATCTCCATCACGCGTCCGAGGTAGAGCACGACGATCCGGTCGGCGAGGTAGCGGACCACGCCGAGGTCGTGGGAGATGAACAGGTACGCGACCTGCTTGGAGCGCTGCAGGCTGGTGAGCAGGTTCAGGATCGCGGCCTGGACCGAGACGTCCAGTGCCGAGGTCGGCTCGTCGCAGACGACGATCCGCGGGTCGCCGGCGAACGCGCGGGCGATGGCGACGCGCTGCTTGAGCCCGCCGGAGAGCTGCGACGGTCGCAGCGGCAGGTAGCGCTCGGGCAGCCGGACGGACGCCATCAGCGACATCAGGCGGTCCTTGAGCGTCTGACCGCTGTAGCCGCCGAGCTTGCTCAGCGAGCGTGAGATCAGCTGCCTGATCGAGTGGCGGCGGTTGAGCGCCGAGTCGGGATTCTGAAAGACGATCTGCAGCGCCTTCTGGTCGGCTGCCGTGCGTGCCCGGGCGCTGGGCGCCACGTCGTGACCGTCGATCTGGATCGTGGCGCCGTCGTCGGGGGAGATGATCCCCAGCAGCACGCGCGCGAGCGTCGTCTTGCCCGAGCCCGACTCGCCGACCAGGCCGACGGTCTCGCCGGCGCGAATGTCGAGGTCGACCCCGAGCAGGCCGCGGACCGTCTGCCCGGTCATCCTGAACGTCTTCGAGGTGGAGCGGACGCGAATCAGCGGCGGCGCTTCGTCGGACCCGTCGCCGGCGTGCTCAGCTCCGGTCGGAACCGAGATCGACCCCGCGGTGGCGGCTTTGCCCAGCGAGGTGGTCGCGCCCCCGGCCGTGTTGTCGGCCGACACCGGGTCCGCGGCGGCGGTCGCGCCATCCGAGTCCGGCTCGTCGACCGGCGGCAAGTCGGTGACCAGCGGGATCTCCTCGGCCCGGTCGGAGTAGTGACAGCGCGAGCCGCGTCCGCCGCCGAGCTCGTACAGCGGCGGCTCGTCCTTGCGGCAGTGGTCGTCGGCCAGCCCGCAGCGCGGGGCGAAGATGCACCCCTGGGTGATCGCGCCGGGCGACGGCAGCGAGCCCGGGATCGTCTGCAGCACGCCGCGGCCCGAGCTGGCGTCGGACAGGTCACGACTCGGAATCGAGCGCAGCAGCCCGACCGTGTACGGGTGGCGCGGCTCCTTAAAGAGCTCGAGTGCCGGACCCTCCTCGACCATCTGACCGGCGTACAGGACGCCGACGCGGTCGCACATCTTCGCGATCACGCCGAGGTTGTGGCTGATGAACAGCAGCGACGTGTTGAGCTCCGCGCGCAGCCCGCGGATCAGCTCGAGCACCTCCGCCTCGACGGTCGCGTCCAGTGCGGTCGTCGGCTCGTCGAGGATCAGCAGCGAAGGCTCGGAGGCGAGCGCCATCGCGATCACGACGCGCTGCAGCATCCCGCCGGAGAGCTGGTGCGGGTAGCGCTTCATCACGCCGCCGGGATCGGAGATCTGGACCTTGGTGAGGACGTCCTGCGCGCGCTCGATCGCCTCCGAGCGCTTGAGGCCGGCGATCTCGTAGACCTCGGCAACCTGGCGCCCGACGATGATCGACGGGTTCAGCGCGCGCCCGGGCTCCTGGTAGACCATCGACACGTTCCGGGCCCGTAGCCGCCGCAGCTCGGTCTGGTTCAGCGACAGCACGTCGCGGCCGTCGATGTCGATCCGGCCGCCGGAGACCGAGCCGTTGCGTGCCAGGTAGCGGACGATCGCCAGCGCGATCGTCGACTTGCCGCAGCCCGACTCGCCGACGAGGCCGAACGACTCGCCGCGCGCGACGTGGAAGCTGACGTCGCGCACGACCCGCTGCTGCGCGCGCCGGACGCGGTAGCTGATCTCGACGTGCGACAGCGTCAACGCGTCCGACGCCTCGGCGGGCGGCAGCGGCTGCGCCTCTTCGAGCTCGACGCTCATGCATCCTCCAACGCGCGTTCGATCGAGTTGGCGAGCATGTTGACGCCGATCACGAGCAGCGCGATCGCGCCCGCGTCGAACGCCACCTCCCACCAGTAGCCGGAGCTCACGACCTCAACGTTGCTGTAGATGTCGGAGCCCCAGTTGGGCGACGGCGGCTGCAGGCCGAAGCCGAGGAACGAGAGGGTCACCAGCGTGAACACGGCGTAGCCGAGCCGGACGGTGAACTCGACCGTGATCGGCGCCATCACGTTGGGCAGGATCTCGACGAACATGATGTACGCCGATGACTCGCCCCGCAGTCGCGCGGCCGACACATAGTCAAGGTCGCGCTCGAGCAGCACGGCGGCGCGTACCGTCCTCGCGATCAGCGGCGAGAACACGATTCCGATCACGATGATCAGGGTGGCGTCTGAGCTGCCGAGGGCGGTCACGCCGAGGATCGCGATCACGACCAGCGGCAGCGCCAGGAACGCCTCGACGAAGCGGCTGATGACCTCGTCGGTGATGCCGCGGAAGTACCCCATGACGAGGCCGACCATCGTGCCGACGATCGTCCCGAACAGCGTCGCCAGCGGCGAGATGATCAGGATGGGCCTCGCACCTGCGATCACCCGGGCGAACATGTCGCGCCCGAGCTGGTCGGTGCCGAACCAGTGCGCGCTCGACGGGCCCTGGTTGATGCTCGTCCCGGGGGTGTAGGCGCTGTGGCTGGCGATCACGTGCGGCGCGATCGCACAGAAGATGAAGAAGAGCAGGATGATCGCGCCGGCGATGAACGTCTTCTGGCGGACGAGGCTCGTCAGGAACTCACGCCGCAGGCTGGGCGCGCCCTGGCCGGCGCCGACGGCGCCGGCCGACTCGACCGGTACCGTGTCGACGCTCACTCGACGCCCCGGTAGCGGATCCGCGGGTTCAGCAGCGAGAACGAGGTGTCGGCGATCAGCGTCGCGACCACGTAGACGGCGCCGATCGTCAGCACCCCGGCTTCGAGCATCGGGAAGTCCTTGTCCTTGGCGGCGTTGAAGAGCAGCATGCCGATCCCGTTCCAGCGAAACAGGGTCTCGACCAGCACCAAGCCGCCGATCAGATAGCCGGTCTGCGAGGCGATCACGGTGATCGTCGGCAGCAGCGAGTTGCGCAGCACGTGGCGGCGGATCATCACCCCACGCGGCAATCCCTTCAGCGTCGCCGTCCGCGCGTAGTCGGAGTTGAGCGCCTCGATCGTGCCCGCGCGCGCCATCTGCTCGATGTAGCCGAACAGGATCAGCACCAGCGGGATCGCCGGCATGATCAGGTGGTAGATCGTGTCGCCGAAGCCGCTTGCCCCGCTTGCCTGGATCGGCAGGATGTTCAACCACAGCCCGAAGACCAGGATCAGCGTGACGCCGGACACGACCTCGGGAATCACTGTCGCGGTCAGGCCGAACACGCTGATGATCCGATCGAGCGGCTTGCCGTAGTTGAGCGCCGCGACGACGCCGCCGATGATCCCGAGCGGCACGACGATCACGAACGCCAGCGCCGCCAGCTCGAGCGATTTCACGAGCGCCTTGCCGAGAATCGGGCCGATCGCCGACTGGTACTGGTACGACGTGCCGAAGTTCCCCCGCACCAGATGCCCGATCCAGGTGCCGTACTGGTCGATCACGGGCTTGTTGGTGCCGAGCTGCTTGCTCAGCGCCTTGACCGCCGACGGCGCCGCCAGCGGCCCGAGGATCGCCCGCGCCGGGTCTCCCGGCAGGATCTGCGCGGCCGCGAACACGATGATGCTCAGCAGGAACAGGGTGATGATCCCGAACCCGATCCGCTTGAGGATGAACAGCGTCAGCTGCATGGTGGCGTCGTGGTGGTGTTCAGGGGCGGATGACTGCGATCACGTGGTGATGTAGGCGTCCTTGAGGAAGATCGCCGACAGCGACGTCGGGTTCAGCCCGTGGACGGTGGGCTTCGACGCGGTCAGGCCGTCGATGAAGTACGGAATGATCAACGGCGTCTCGGCCAGTAGCAGGGTCTCGATCTTGCCGGCGATCTGCTTCTGGGACTGCAGGTCGACCGCCGCCACGTACTGCTTCACGAGGCTGTCGTAGGTCTTGTTGTTGAAGTGCGCCGCGTTCCACGGTCCGCCGGTGACCAGGGGCGACTCCAGGAACACGTTCGGCACGCCGCGGTCGCCGTAGTCGACCAGCGACATCGTCGCGTCCAGCCAGTCGGAGTTGCCGAACGTCGCCTTGCCGTAGTAGTTGGCCTGGGTCTCGACGTTGAGCTTGATGTCGACTCCGATCTCCTTCGCGTCGGCCTGGATCAGCTGCGCCAGCTCGGGAATCTCTTCGTACTCCTCGGTGTCCATCTGGACGCTGAAGCCGCTCCCGTGGCCCGCCGCCGACAGCAGTGCCTTGGCCTTGGCGATGTTCTGAGCACGCTGCGGGACGCTCGTATTCTCCGACGGGTACAGCGGTGCGAACGGATTGTCGTTGCCGATCACCCCGTAGCCGAGCAGCAGCGTCGAGACGAGCGCCGGGCGGTTGAGCGAGTACGCGACCGCCTGGCGGACCCGTGCGTCGGTGAACGGCGCCTGGTCGTTGCGCATCGACAGTTCGCGGTGGTTGGAGGACTTCAACTTGATGATCGAGTACTGGCTGGCGTTGTTGAGCAGCGCCTGGGCGCCGGACGGGACGAACTGCACGATCACATCCACGGTGCCGCCCTGCAGCGCCAGGATCTGCGGCTGCTGAGTGGTGTAGAACGAGAACGCGGTGCCGTCCAGGTTCGGCTTGCCGCCCCAGTAGTCGGGGTTGGCGATGAAGTTGGCGCCGGTGCCCTGGCTGTAGCTGGACAGCTTGAACGGGCCGGTGCCGATGAACGTCTTGTCCCAGCTGCCGAAGTCGGTGCCCTTGGGGACGATGATCGCGTTGTAGTTGTCGGAGGAGATGATGTACGGGAAGTTGCCGTTCGCAGCCTCCAGATGGAACGCGACCGTGCCCGAGTCGACAGCGCGGACGCCGGCGGGCTTGAGCACGCCCGCGAACGTCGACAGCGCGTTGGACGCGTTCTTGGGGTCCGACAGCTGTTGGAAGGTGTAGACGACGTCGTCGGCGGTCATCGGCTGGCCGTTGTGGAACTTGACCCCGGACCGCAGTTTGAAGGTCCACACCGTGCCATCGCCGTTGTGCTTCCAGCTGGTCGCGAGCATCGGCTGCAGCTGCAGCGTGATGTTGTTGTCGAAGGTCAGGAACTCGCCGGTCTGAGCAATCAGGCAGAGTCCGCCCGCGTCGTCGATCAGCAGTGGATTGATCGCCGTCGCCGGGGTGGTGCTGGCGAGCTTGAGCGTGCCGCCCTTGGTCACGCCGGCGCCCGAGCTGGAGGGGTTGGTCGCCGACTGCGCCGCCGAGGACTTGTTCGTGCTGTTGGCGCTGCCGCAGGCGGCCAGGATCGCGCCCATCACCGAGGCGGACATACCCATCACGGCGCCGCGCCGCAGGAACGTGCGGCGATCCAGCCGGCCGGCGACGAGCTCGTCGATGTAATGGTTCTCCAGTTCCGAGCGCTCGCCTCGGATCTGGTCGAGCTTCCGATCGTCAATGCCCATGTTGCGTCACCTTTCGGTCGCGGGCAACCAGGCGATCGCCGCGGTTCGTTGTTCGTCGTTCTGCGCGGTCCGGGGAGAGCGCGTGCGGAGGGAAGCGCTGACCAATCTCAACCGTCCTGGTGCGATTGCCAAATCATGACAGGCGACGCGGCTGCGCCGGCAGTTCCTCATCCGAGCTCCCACTCTCACGACTTTTTTCACAACCGGAAGGTCATGTCAAGCGCCAAGGTGCCGCATAACATACGCCACCAACATGGCCGCGTGGACAATTTCGTTCAAACTCGCCCCCTCGTCTGGAGTGTGGCTCTCGCCGTCGTGCAGCGGCACGAACACGAGCAGCGCCGGCGCGAGCGAGCTCAGGTGCTGGGCGTCGTGACCGGCCCCCGACCAGGTCGTGCGCGCGGGGATCTCCAGCGCGCCGGCCGCCGCAAGCGCCACTGAGACCATTCGCTGGTCCAGATCGACCGGCTCGCCGGCTCGGGTCAGCACGGTCTGCACCTGAACGTGCCGACGCCGGCCGATCTCGGCCGCACGTTGCTCGGCGGCCCGCTGCAGGCGGTCAAGCGAGGATCCGTCGACGCCGCGCATGTCGACGCCGATTCGTGCCTGGCCCGGGATCACGCTGATCGCCCCCGGTGTCACCGCCAGCGTTCCCGCGGTGGCGACGGTCTCGGCCGGCTCGTCGGTCGCCGCCCGCTCGATCGCAAGCACGATCTCGGCGGCGCCGGCCAGCGCGTCTCGGCGATCGGCCATCGAGACCTCACCGGAATGGCCGGACTCGCCGGTAACCGTGATCTCGAGCCGTCGGGGCGAGGCGACGGTCGTGACCACGCCGAGCTCGCGCAGCTCCCGGCGCTGGGCGACGTGGACCTCGGCGTGGGCTCGCCAGCGCCCGAGCGGCGGGTCGATGCGCGGCAGCTCGCGCAGACGCTGCAGATGATCGTCCAGCGCCTGGGCGACCGTGATGCCATCGGCGTCGTGCAACTGCGTCAGCGCCTCGGGCGTCAGCGTCCCGACCAGCTGACGGCTGCCGACGGTGCCGGCTCCGAACCGCGGCGCCTCCTCCGCGGCGCATACCATCAGCCCGGCCCGGGCGCCGCTCTCGGTCGGCTCGGCGCCGAGGTCCGCGACGAGCTCCAGCCCGAGCACTGTGCCGAGCGCGCCGTCGTAGCGGCCGCCGTCGGGAACCGTGTCGACGTGCGAGCCCGAGGTGACGATTGGACCGCTCCAATCCGCGGGTAGCGCCCACAGGTTGCCGTAGCGGTCGATCCCGGGTTCGAGCCCTTGCTCGGATGCCCAGCCGGCGACCAGCAGCATCGCCTCGGCCTCGGCGGGCGAGTAGGCGGGGCGGTCGGCGCCGCCGCCGGGACCGAGCGCGATCTCCCACAGGGCCTGCAGCCGGCGCTCGATTCGTTCCCGATCAGGCATCGCTAGGCGAGCGCGTAGTCTGCCAGCGGCTTGCCGAGCATCGCCTCCACTTCTGGGTAGACGCTCGGCTCACGCACGCCGTCGCCGAGCGGTACGTTGGCCTTCGGCACGTGCAGAACCGCGACCTCGTCGCCCTCCCGCAGGTCGGCGATCGAGATGATCCGCCCGGTCTTCGGCGACAGCGTCGTCAGCACGTCCGGGAACGTGGCCAGCCGCTCGCCGCCCGACTCGGCGGTCAGGTACTCGTTGACGAACCCGAGCTCGAGCTCGCCGACGGCGACCGTGCCGATGTCGAACGCGTTCTCGGTTCGCAGCGTCTTGACACGCACGGTCCCGCGCTGCAGGATCCGGCCGCCGAGGTGGTCCGCGGTCGCCTGGATCATCGCCTCGGGTCCGCCGTCCGCGGCCGCGAGGATCGACTCGCCCAGCGACAGCGCGAAGCTGATCGCGCCGACGGCGGCATGCGCGGCGACGAACGACGCCGGCAGCGGATTGCGGGCGCAGGAGATGAACCCGCCCGACATGTCGGATGCGGTGCGCAGCACGTTCGCGGTCCGGCGCACGGTCCCGCGGGTGACGACCTCCAGATACCGGTTCTCGGCGCGGTTGCCCCCCGCGACGGCCTGGACGGTCTCGTAATCGTCGTCGGCGGCGAGGCCGAACGAGCCCATCTTGCCGGTCGGGTGGGCGCGGCCGTCGCCGGCGGCGTCGACCACGACCGTGCCGAGCACGGCCGACGCGACCCAGCCGTTGCAGGTCGTCGATGAGCCGTTCTGCGCGGTCACGGTCCCGACGATCGGCTCGTCGACGGCGTCGATCAGCAGCTCCAATGCGCGTACGTAGTCGCTGGGCCGCATCTCCCAGCCGACCGCGGCCGGGGCCCCGATCGCCGACACGGTGGCGAGCATCGCGTCGGGCTCGAGCTCGTCGAGCGTGACCAGCCGCGGCGAGCCGTACTGGACGGCGGTCGTACCGACGAGCATCCCGTGGTCGACCCAGCCGCCGCCGCCGGCGGCCAGCACCGAGCCACCCGCCACGGCGGCATGGACGGCGTTCAGATCAAGCTCTCTCATGTGGTGTGCTCCAACCCGAGCCCGTGCTCCCGCGCGGACTCGATCGCCTGTGGATATCCGGCATCGGCGTGGCGTAGGACGCCGATCGCCGTGTCGACGTTCAGCGCTCCCGCGAGCCGTGCGGCTCCGTCCTCGGTGCCGGTCGCGACGACGGTCATCCCGGCACTTTGCGAGTAGCCCGCGTAACCGCCGCCGCCCGCGTGCAGCGCGACCAGGTCGGCGCCCGAGGCGGTGTTCAGCAGCGCGTTGAGCAGCGGCCAGTCCGACACCGCGTCGGTGCCGTCGGCCATCGCCTCGGTGATGATGTTCGGGTGGGTCATCGAGCCCGAGTCCATATGGTCGCGGGTGAAAGCGACGGGCGCGCACAGACGGCCGTCGGCGACCGCCTCGTTGACCGCGAGCGCCAGGCGCGTGCGCTCGCCGTGCCCGAGCCACGCGATCCGGGCTGGCAGTCCCTGGCGGCGAACGTGCGCACGGGCGAGGGAGATCCAGTCCACGATCCGGGGGATGTCCGAGAAGAGCTCCGAGCAGATCTCGTCGATCGTCTCGAGGTCGGCGTCCTCGCCGGAGACGCAGATCCAGCGAAACGGCCCGATCCCGCGGCTGAACAACGGCCGCAGGTAGCGCGCCGTGAAGATGTCGATGCTGAGCGCGTCCGTCACGCCGGCGCCCGCGGCGTGGGGGCGGATGTTGTTGCCGTAGTCGAACACGACCGCGCCGTGCTCGCGCAGCTCCAGCATCGCACGGACGTGGCGCGCCATCGTCTGCAGGGCGAGCGCCTCGAGCTTGCCGGGGTCGCCGCGGCGCAGCTCGGCCGCCTGCTCGGGCCCGATCCCGACGGGCAGGTAGCCGCTGCGCAGATCGTGCGCGGCGGTCAGGTCGGTGACGACGTCGGGCGTGACATCGCGCGCCAGCAGCCCCTCGAGCAGCTCGGCGGCGTTGCCGGCGTAGGCGATCGCCTGCGGGGCCGTGGTGTCGCCCGAGCGGGCCGCCAGCGCGAGGTCGAGCGCTGCGTCGAGCTCGTCGCAGACGACGTCGACGACGCCGTCGTCGAGCCGGCGCCGCGCCTTGCCGGCGTCGGCCTCCGCGATCAGCGAGATGCCGCCGAGCATCCGCGTGATCGCGACCGGCTGTGCGGCGCCCATCCCGCCGAGCCCGGCTGAGACGACCAGCTTGCCGCGCAGCGATCCGCCGAAATGCTCACGGGCGACCTGCGCGAACGTCTCATAGGTGCCCTGCAGCACGCCCTGGGAGCCGATGTACTGCCAGCACCCGGCGGTCAACCCGCCCCAGGCGATCAGGTTGCGCCGCTCGAGGTCGTAGAACACCTCAGGCGTCGCCCAGCGGCCGACGAGGTTGGAGTTGGCCAGCAGCACGACCGGAGCGCGTGGCCCGGTCGGCAGCACCGCGATCGGCTTGCCCGACTGGACCACGAGCGTCTGGCTGTCCTCGATCGATCGCAGCGCTCGCACGATCGCGCGAAGGCTGTCGTGATCGCGGGCGACCTTGGCGTGGGCCGCGTAGACGACGAGGTTCTCCGGGTCCTCGGCGATCGACAGGTTGTTCTCCAGCAGCCGCAGGATCGTCTCCTGGCGCCAGCCCCGGCAGCGAAGCGCCGCGGCGGTCTCAGACACGTACGGCGGCGGTGTCGGCGGGCACGAAGCGCCCGCGTCCGGGTTCGGCGAGCACCCGGTCGCCGTCCCAGACCTGCTCGCCGCGGCTGAAGGTCGCGAGCACGCGTCCGCGCAGCGTGCGGCCGGTGTACGGGCTCCAGCCGGCGGCCGTGACCAGCTGGGTCGGGTCGATCATCCAGGTGACCGACTCGTCGAGGACCATCACGTCGGCGTCCGCGCCCGGAGCGATCGAGCCCTTGCGCGGCCACAGCCCGAACCGCCTGGCGGGTTGCTCTGACACGAGCCGGACCAGCTCCGCCGGGCCGAGCGCATCGTGCACGAGCGCTCCGATCAGCTCGACGCCGGGCGCTCCGGAGGCCAGCGCGAAGATGTCGGGGCCGTGCTTGCGCTCCACCGGCCAGCCGACGTGGTCGGATGAGATCAGCTGAAGGCCGTCGGCGCTCAGCGTCGTCTCGCGCAGCGGCGGGTTGATCTTGCACTCGCCGCCGCGTCGCGCCAGGTCGGACTGGTCCAGCAGCAGGTAGTGCGGGCAGGTCTCGCCGGTCGCGTCGACGCCGTCGGCGCGGGCCTGGGCGATCAGCTGCACGCCGCGCGGCGTCGTGACATGGCAGATGTGGATCCGTACGCCGGTCACGCGGGCCATCTCCAGGACTCGCGCGATCGCCTCGTTCTCCGCGACCGGTGGCCGCGAGCGAGCGTGCGCCATCGGGTCATGGCCGTTGCCGGCCGCCTGCTCGGCGGCGATCCCGGCGCGGACGAGCTCGTCGTTCTCGGCGTGGATTCCGACCATCCCGCCGGCGCGGGCGATCTCCCGGAATGCACGCAGCAGCTGCGGATCGGGAATCTGCGGGAACCGCTGCGGATGCGTGTTGAAGGTCGAGCACTTGAACGAGGTGGCGCCCGCGTCGACCAGCGCCTGGACCTGATCAAGCGGCCCGGCCGGGGGAACCGTCGCCCACAGGGCCACGTCGATCACCGCCTCGCGCCCAACGTCCGCGACCTTGCGCTCGAACGCGTCGAGCGAGTCGATCGGGCCGGCGGCGTCGTAGGGCATGTCGACGATCGTCGTGACGCCGCCGGCGGCGGCGGCGGCGGTGCAGCGCTCGATCCCCTCCTCGGCGTAGCTGCGCGTGTGGACGTGGACGTCGACCGCGCCCGGCAGCAGCAGCGCCTCGCCGTAATCGACGCTGCCCGCCCCGGCGGCCGGATCGGGCGGGGCGGGTGGGCCAACGTCCACGATGCGGCCGTCGACGATCGTCAGACCGGCGCGGCGGCGAGTGCCCGAAGGGGTCAAGATCGTGCCCGAGATCTTCTCGACAAATGAGATAAGATGAGCCTACCACGCGCGAAAACCCGGAAACATTCTCAACTTTTGAGAGCATTGAGCTCAATGGCGACGGTCTCACCGTCGACCACGTGCTCTCGGTGGCGCGAGGGCGGATGCGCGTCGAGCTCGACGAGGCGGCGCTGCTGCGGGTCCGGGCCGCGCGAGAGGTCGTCGACCGGGTGCTGGCCAGCGGCGAGGCCGTGTACGGACTCAACACGGGCCTCGGTTCGCTGGCGCGCCACCGGATCCCGCTCGAGGAGATCGGCGAGTTCTCGTTTCGGACCGTCGCCGATCAGGTCTCCTCTTACGGGCGTCCGCTTCCGACCGACGTCGTGCGAGCGATGATCGTCTCACGCGTCAACGGGATGCTGAAGGCGGGCGTCGGCGTCAGACGAGAGCTGATCGAGTTGCTGGTGGGGTTGCTGAACGCCGGCGTACACCCGGTCGTGCGAATGGTCGGCTCCGTCGGCCAGGGCGACCTGTCGGAGATGGCCGATATCGGCAAGGTCGTGATCGGGCGCGGCTGGGCCGAGTACGAGGGCGAGGTGATGGGCGGCGAGGAGGCGCTGGAGCGGGCGGGCCTTGCGCCGCTGTCGCTCGGACCCAAGGAGGCACTCGGCCTGATCTCATCCAACGGCGTCACGATGGGCCGCGGCTCGCTGGTGCTGATCGACGGCGCCGATCTGGTCGAGTCGATGCAGATCGCCGCCGCGCTGAGCATGGAGGCGTTCCGGGCCAACCTGTCGGTGATCCATCCCGCGATCGCCCGTGCCCGTCCCCACGGCGGCCTGCAGACCGCGATGTCGCGCCTTCGGGTGCTGCTGGAGGACTCGCCGCTGTGGCGGCCCGGAGCTGCGCGCAATCTGCAGGATCCGCTTTCGATCCGGTGCATCCCGCAGACCAACGGCGCCGTGTACGACGTGCTCTCGGTGGCGCGCGGGATGATGGAGACCGAGCTGAACTCGGCCGCCGACAACCCGCTGGTGCTGATCGAGGAGGACGCGATCGTGTCGGCCGGGAACTTCGACGTGTCGTCGCTGTCGATGGCGTTCGACTACCTGCGGATCGGAATCGCGCACGCCGTCCAGGTCGCCAACGAGCGCGTCCAGAAGTTGCTGTGGAACCACTTCTCCGGCCTGCCGACCGGGCTCGCGGCCCAGGAGGGCCCGACCGGCGGACTGCGGCCGCTCGGCCGTGCGTTCGCCGCGGGCGCGTCGGAGGTCCGGTTGCTGGCCAACCCGGTCTCGCTGGACTACCGCGGCCAGCTCGCCGAGGGCGTTGAGGACCACGCCTCGATGGCGCCGCTGGCCGTCAACGCGACCTCGCTCCTGGTCGGCCTGGCGCACCGGCTGGTGGCGCTCGAGCTGCTGGTCGCCGCGCAGGGGATCGATCTGCGGGGCGGTCCCGACCGGCTCGGCGACGCGATGCAGCACACGTACGTGCTCGTCCGCGAGTTCGCACCGACGCTGACCGACGAGACCGAGTGGGCCGCCGACGTCGACGGGCTGACCGCGTTCGTCGCCGACGGCGAGTTCGCCCATCGGATCGCGCGCGTCGCCGGCGGCCGTCCGGCGCTGTCCGAGCACGAGCCGCCGGGGATCTGACTCCCGTGCGGACCGACGGCGGCGAGGGCTGAGGTGCCCGCGGGAGCGCTCGAGCGCGCCGTCGAACTGCTCGACCGGCTCGGTGAGACGGGGCCGGAGCCGACCGTCGCCCAGCTTGCCGCCGACGCCGGGATGCCGACCTCGACCGCGTACCGGCTGCTGGCCGAGCTCGAGCAATACGGGCTGGTGCAGCGCTCCTCGGACCGGACGATCGCGCTCGGGACGCGGCTGGTGGCGCTGGGGCGTACGGCCGAGGCGGGGCTGCAGGAGCGGCTGGTGACGCCCGCGACCGCTGTGATGGCGCGTCTGTCGGAGCGGACGGGGGAGACCGCATTGCTGACGGCGCCGTGCGGCCTGGAGGGGATCGTGCTGCACGCGGTGGAGGGGCAGCTGCATTCGGTCCGGCTCTCCTACGCGCTGTTCCGGCGTGCGCCGATGCACCGCGGCGCGTCGGGCAAGGTGATGGCGGCGTATCTGGAGCCGGCCGAGCGGGAGCGCCTGCTGGAGGCCGTCGAGGATCCGGCGCTGGCGGCGGAGCTCGAGCGGATCCGCGCCGACGGCTACGTCGTGACCCGCGGCGAGCTCGATGATGGGGCGGCCGCCGTCGCCGCGCCGATCCTCGACCGCCGGGAGCGGCTGGTGGCGGGGCTCTCGCTGGCTGGTCCGGCGGAGCGGATCGCGGCGGCCCTGCCGGAGCTCATCGACGACGTGCTGGCGGCGGCCTCCGAGGTGCGCGCGGCGTATCTCGCCGCCGCCGGCTGACGCGGATCCGCGCACGGTGCCCGCGCCGGGTCCGGTGCCCTGGTGCGACGCCGGCGGTGCGGGTGCGCTCGAACTCGGGTCGCGGCGACGAAGTTTGGCGATTTACCCCCTCAAAACAGGGGGTAAATCGCCATCGAATCTGAGCGCATCGGCATCCGCACCGTCGAGCGCGACCATCGGCAGCATCCGATCCAGGAGGCCGATCGCCGACTCGGTCAGCTCGCCGAGCACCGGCCGCAGCAGCAGCGCCGTGGACGGTCGGCCACCCAGCGGCGACCGCCGCACGCCGGGGTCACGGCGGGCGCGCCGGGCGGCGATCGCGGCACAGTCGCCAGCGATCGCCTTGACGGCGGCGCGGGCGTGCTCGGCGGTGGGGTCGTCGACCGCCAGGCGCGCGGCACCCCAGGCGCCGGTTGCCGTGAACGACCAGGCGGACTCCGAGCCGGTCTCGCCGCCGGCGACCGCGAGCGCCCAGTGGACGGGGTCGCCGAACTCGTCGTGGCGGGCAACCCGGGCCTGCCGGCGGGTGCGCTCGACCATCTCCATCGCGTGCGCGAGGGCGTACGGGTCGAGCACCGCGCCGTCGAGGCCTTCGAGCCGGCCGGCCGCGTCGTGCTGCCCGACCGCACGCAGCCAGGTCGGCGCGTAGACCCGGATCAACCAGTCGAGCGCCATCCAGGCGCGTGACTCGTCCAACCCATCGGCGGCGGTGCCGATCGTGCGCGTCAGGTAGGGGCGCAGCCGCTGGCGCTCGGTGTAATCCAGACCATCGTTGAGCGCGACGCACAGGGCCCGCACGACCGGGCTGACGCATGCGGGCTGATCGGAGTGGCGCTCACCGGCCAGGTGCGCGACCCATTCCATCGCGCACCGCCCGTCGGTCGGATCGGGGTGGGTGCCGTACGCGAGCGTGTAGTCGCTGGTCATGGAGCCTCCGAGACGAGCCTGACGACGATCGAGACCCGATTGTCGCGCGCCCGCGCGCAGACGGCAAGCCGCAAGCGCGCCGGGCTACAGCGCTACCTGGGAGCCGCTGGTCACCGTCCGGTCCCAAGGCAGCCCGAAATGCTCGATCGGGCTCGACGAGTTGCGCGCCATTGCGATGAACAGGCGCTTGCGCCATGGCGGCATCCCGTGACCGTCGGTCTGGGCGATCGACATGCGGCTGACGAAGTAGGAGGCGTGCTCGAGGTCGAGGTTGCGCGGCAACATCCCCCGCTTGCGGGCGAGCGCCAGCGCGGCGGGCAGGTCCGTGCGGTCCCGGTAGCCGGTGCGGATCGTCAGGTAGATGATCTTGAACAGGCCCTTGCCGAGGCGCTCGGCGGCGAACCGGTCCTCCTTGTCCACGCGCGGGATCGGGATCGGGTCCAGCGACACCATCACGACCGTCTCCTGGAAGGCATGCAGGTGCTCGACCTGGGCGCGCATCGCCAGCGGCGTCGTCTGCTTGTTGGGGTTCAGGAAGATCGCGGTCCCCGGCAGCCGGACGATCGGTGGGTCGGCCGCGCACATGCCCTCCAGGAATGCCTGCAGCGAGCCCTCCTCCTCGGTCCGGTTGCGCGTCAGCACGTCGCGGCCCTTGCGCCACGTGAGCATCACGTTGGCAACGATCACGCCGACCAGCAGCGGCAGCCAGGCGCCGTGCGCGACCTTGGTCACGTTCGCGGAGAAGAACGACACCTCGACCACGTAGAACAGCACGACCATCGGGAACAGTCGCCACTTGGGGGTCTGCCAGAGGGAGCGGGCGACGGCGACGAACAAGGTCGTGTCGAGGATGAACGTCCCGGTCACCGCGACCCCGTAGATGTCCGACAGCTTGTTGGAGTTGCGGAACACGAGCACCAGCGCGACGACGCCGGCGCACAGCAGCCAGTTGATGATCGGCACGTAGATCTGGCCCTCGACCTCGGCGGTGTGCACGATCCGCAGTCGCGGCATGAAGCCCAGCTGGACCGCCTGCTTGGCGACCGAGAACGACCCGGTCAGCGCCGCCTGGGAGGCGATGATCGTCGCCGCGGTCGCCAGGAACACGAGCGGGAGTCGCCCCCACCCCGGCGCGACCAGGTAGAACGGGTTCGAGATCGCCTTATGGTCAGAGAGGATCAGCGCGCCCTGTCCGAGATAGTTGAGCAACACCGCCGGGAACACGATCGCGAACCACGTCATCCGGATCGGCGTGGCGCCGAAATGGCCGCGGTCGGCGTACAGCGCCTCGGCGCCCGTGACCGCCAGCACGACCCCGCCGAGCGCCAGCCAGGCGGCGACCCCGTGATCGAGCATGAACCGCGCGCCCCATGTGGGTGACAGCGCCTGCAGCACCGCCGGATGCTGCACGACGTGGCTGGCGCCGAGCACGCCGATCGTGCCGAACCACAGCAGCATCACCGGTCCGAACAGCCAGCCGACGGCGGCGGTGCCGAACCGCTGCGCGGTGAACAGCGCGATCAGGATCACGAGTGCGATCGGGTCGATCAGGCTGTGACTGAGCCCCGGTGTCGCGACCTTCAACCCCTCGACCGCGGACGTGACCGAGATCGCCGGCGTGATCATCCCGTCGCCGAAGAACAGGCCGGCGCCGAGCAGGCCGAGCGTGATCAGCGCCGCCGCGCGCGGCACCTTTTTGCGCGAGATCAGCGCCGTCAGCGCCATGATCCCGCCGTCGCCGCGGTTGTGAGCGCGCATGATCACGATCGCGTACTTGATCGAGACGACGATCACCAGCGCCCAGAAGATCAGCGAGACGATGCCGTAGACACCGCCGACGGTCGTGTGCGCCGCCTGCTTGTGCTGGCCGAAGATCACCTGCATCGAGTACAGAGGGCTGGTGCCGATGTCGCCGAACACGATCCCCAGCGCGCCGAGGCCGAGCACGAGCCGACTGGCGTGGGCGACGACGTCGCGGTCGTCGTCGTGAGCCGCTTTGATGACGTCCGACGGCTCCCTGGTCTTGCGCGGCGCCGGCGCGACCGGCCAGTAGCCGAGCTTGTGGGCGGCCTCGTTGAAGTTCTGGCGCACGCCGCTGCGGCGCGGCGTCTCGTCCGGAAGGTCGTCGTCGCTGTCGCCGTCCAGCTTGTGCGCGCCCTCGTGCAGCGTGCGCTTGCGGGTGGAGCTCATCTCGGCGCGCCGGCCGGCCCGCACGCCGCCGCGCTCATGGTCTGAAGCTGTAACACGCTGCTCGTTGGACGATATACGCCCGCCCGGGGCGATGGTCTCGGCCCGCCGGCTGGGTCATGCTGCGAACCGATAGCCGACGCCCGGATCGGTGCGGATGTAGATCGTGCCCGCCCGCACCCCAGCCTGATCGCCCGCGCGGCCGTTCGCGTCGCGCCCTTCGAGCTTGCGCCGGAGGTTGGCGATGTGGACGCGGAGGACCTGGGTGTCATGCTCGTAGCCGGCGCCCCAGACGCCGGTCAACAGGTCGCGGTGGGTCATCAGCCGGCCGCGGTTCTTCGCGAGCAGCGCCAGCAGACCGAACTCGGTCGGCGTCAGCCGGACCTCGTCGCCCGCGACGGTGACGGTGCGCGCGGCGAGGTCGATCGTGAGCTCGCCGGTCGTGATCTGTGCGGGCTGGCGCTCGGGCTCGGACCGGCGCATGTTGGCCTGCAGCCGCGCGATCAGCTCACGCGGACCGAACGGCTTGGTCACGTAGTCGTCGGCACCCGCGGCCAGTGCGCGGACCTTGGCGTCCTCGTCACCGACGGCCGAGAGCACGATCACCGGGATCTCTGACCACTCCCGCAGCCGGCGGCAGAGCTCGACCCCGTCGATGTCGGGCAGCACGAGGTCGACGATCGCGGCCTCCGGCAAGGACACGGCGGCGATGTCGAGTGCCTCCTCACCGGTCGATGCCGGCAGCGCCTCGAAGCCCGCGTCGCGCAGGATCACCCGCAGCGCGCGGAGGATCTGCGTCTCGTCGTCGCAGACCAGGACGCGCGGACGCGCGGCGTCGTGTGGCGCCTGGCTCATCGCTCGGTCTCGGCGACCGGCAGCGAGACGAGGAAGCTGGTGCCCTGTCCGGGCAGCGACTCGACGTCGATCTGGCCTCCGTTGGCCTCCACGAAGCCCTTGACGATCGCCAGGCCGAGTCCCGAGCCGATCCGGGCGGAGGAGGCGGCGTCCCGGCCGCGGTAAAACGGTTCGAAGATCCGCTCCTGCTCGGCCGGGTCGATCCCAGGCCCTCGGTCGGTCACGTTGACGAGCACCTTGCCGGCGCCCGAGCGCACGCGAACCGAGATCGGCTGGTCATCGCCGTAGCGGCGCGCGTTCTCGAGCAGGTTGGCGAACGCGCGCTCCAGCTGCGCGGCATCGGCCCGGATCTCGGGGACGTCGGGGTCGACGTTGAGCTGGACGTCGATCGGGTCGCCGTCCTCGCCGGCCGCGGCGGTGCTCAGCAGGTCCTCGACCGACACCCAGTCGGCCCTGGGCTGCGCCGCGCCCGCCTGGAGCCGGGACAGGTCGAGCAGCTTGTCGACCAGCCTTGCCAGGCGCGTCGCCTGCGAGACGACCGTGTCCGAGAGCTCGCTTCGCTCGGTCGGCGACAGACTGTCGGCACCGAGCGCATGACCGGCCGCGACGACGGACGTGAGCGGCGTGCGCAGGTCGTGTGAGACGGCCCGCAGCAACGCCGTCTTGATCTCATCCGAGCGGCGCAGGGCTTCGGTCTCGACCCGCTCGTGCTGCAGGGCGTCGCGACGCTGGGCGATCGCGACGAGGGCCTCGAGCGTCGGCACGACCCGTTCACGGAGATCTGCCGCGGTGTGGGAGCCCAGGTCGGCCGGCACCAACAGCGTCCCGATCCGCGCGCCGTCGGCGCCGCGTAATGCGAACGCGGTCCGGCGCTCGCCGGTCCGCGGTTGGTCAGGGCCCGCGACGATCGCCGCCGACGGGAGCCCCAGGGCCTCGGCGATCCGCCGCGCGGCGCTCGACAGGGCCCGCGGGGAGTCGTCGCCGAGCAGCAGTTCGCGTGCGAGCGCCGCGGCCAGATCGGCCTCGGCGCGGCGTCGTTCGGCTTCACGCGTGCGTGCGCGCGCGAGCTCGGAGACCGCGCTGGTGGTCAGCGCAACGACCACGAACGCGGCCAGCGCGACCCAGTTGCGACCGTCGGCGATCGTGAAGCGCCCGGTCGGCGGCAGGTGGAAGAAGTTGAACGAGGCCGCGGAGCCGAGCGCGGTCAGCAGTCCGAGCGAGACGCCCCAGTAGGTCGAGACCAGCAGGACCGCCGGCAGGTACACGACGCTCAGCGAGACGACCGGCGCCACCTGCTTGAGCGCGTACACGGCGACCGTCGCGATCGCGACCGTGAGCGCGGCCACGCCGATCCCGAGCGCCAGGCGCGGGCGGGTGTCGGGGAGCATGGGTGGTCGGTCGCTATCCGGCTCCGGGAGAGCTCGTCGTGTACGAGCTCGGGGGCGCGGGTGCGCTCTGGGCCGAGGAGATCTGGCTCAGCAGCTGCGCCGGGGTGGTGCCGCCGACGATCCGCAGGCGCGGCAACCGGTACGGATCCGAAGAGCGGCTCGCCCAGCCGGGGACGACGGTGGTCGAACCCTTGTAGCCGGCCGACTTGACGGTGTCGATCACGGCCGCGTCGTATTGGCCCGACGGGTAGCAGAACCAGTTGACGGGCACGTGGAAGCGACGCTGGATGATGCGGCGTGCATGGTAGACCTGATCGTGGAGCTCGGTTGGGCTCAGCTCGACGAGGTCGGCGTGGCTGAGTCCCTGGGTGTCGAGCTCCCAGCCGGCGCTGACCATCGCCTGGATCTCCTGGTTGGTCAGGCCGCCCTGCGACGGTGGCAGGCCGCTGAGCTGGATGTTCTCGTCGGCGATCCAATGCAGGCGCTTGAGCTCGGGCAGCGCCGAGGCGTACTGCGAGTAATAGCCGTTGTCGAACGTGATCACGAACGGCTTGCCGGCCGGGAGCTTGGCCCCGGTCGTCCAGTTGGCCCAGAGCTGGTCGAGCGTGACCGGGTGCCAACCGGCTTGTTTGAGCGCCTGCATCTGGGCGTCGAACTCGGCGGCGGGCAGGTACAGCAGCGGGAACGGCGCGCCCGGCGGCGGCGCGTTGATCACGTGGTACATGAGGATCGGGACGGTGGCGTCGCCCGGGCTGCCGCTGCCGGGCGCGAGCACTTCCGCGGTGGACGCCGGGCGACGGCGGGCCGGCGTCGCACGGTGCTTGTGCGTGGCCGCCGCCACGCGCCGGCGGTCACGGTGGCGGTGCTTGGTGGACCCGCCGCCGATCGTGGTGATCACGACGACCGCGACGACGGCGATCACGATCATGACCACGGACACGGCGCCGATCCGCCGGCGCAGGGTTCGGCGTCGTCGGGCCCGCTCGCGCTCGGCGCGACGCGGTGGCTCGTAGCTGGGATCGAATGGGTCCATCTCGTCTGGAGCGTAAAGCCCGGGGCGGGCGGCGTGCGCACTTTGCGGGTTTTCGCCGCGACCGGCGGACGGCTTGCAGGAGTCGGTGCGGCGGAGGCGAATCGCTCACGCATGCTGCTCAAACATCGCCCGCCGGACATCGATAGCACGCCGGTCGCGCTGCACCAGGGATTCTCGCACCTCGATCAGGGGTGGCTCGCGGTGATTCGCTGGTTGAACGCGAACAAGCTCGACTTCGTCCTGATCGGCTCCGCCGCGCTCGCGATTCGGGGCGACGTCTCGGCGCGTGGACCCGTCGCGATCGTGCCCGCGCCCTACGGACGCAACTTCGACCGGCTCGCGACGGCGCTCGTCGCTCAGCACGCCGGCCTGCGGTCCGCTCGCGTCGTCGGCTCCGATCGAGGTGTTCCAGTGCCCGTCAAGCTGACCGCCGACAAGCTCGCCCGGGGTCGCCGCTGGCTGCTGCGCTTCGCCGGCTACGACCTCGACGTCGAGGCGGCCGGCAAGCATGTGCCAGCTGCGCGGCCGAGCGACGGCGAGGCGGTGGCGCCGCGCTACCAGGAGCTGCTGTACGAGTCCAATCGGTTCGACCTCAGCCCCGGCCTGTCGGTCGAGGTCGCCTCGCCCGAGGACCTCGAGCACTACTTCCACGTGCGCCGGACCGGCGTCGCGCCGGAGTTCCGCGTGATCCGCAACACCCCGGCGCGCGGCGCCGAGGACGAGGAAGCGCCGCCGGACCTCGGGGTGCCGGAGCTCGACGCCGACGGGGACATCAGCGCCGCGCGGGTCGAGCCCGAGGAACGCGGCGAGCCCGGCGACGGGGATCCCGCCTCCGGTCGGTAACCTCGCCTGCCGCGATTCGAAGTTGACGCTTAGCTTTCGCTGAGGTTGACCAGGCTACGCTGGGCGTCATGCCCAGACGTGCCAGGATGGCTCTCGCGGGCGCGGGTATCGGGGTGCTGCTGCTGGTGGCGGTCTGGTATGCCGCGCACTACATCGCCTTCGTCCGGCACGCCGATGCGTCGATCCTGAGCGGCTTCGTCGGGCTCGGGCGGCCTCATCTGGGGCACCTGGGGTTCGGACAGCCTGATGTGGGGTTCGGACGACCAAGGCTGAACGTGCTGACGAACGCGATCGCCGGGCTCTGCGATCCGAAACCGTTCGTGGTGCTGGCCGCGCTGCCGGTGCTCGTGGCGTTCCTGCGTGGGCGCCCGCGGGTCGCGGTCGCGCTGGTCGTGATCCTGCTGTGCGCCAACGAGACGACCGAGCTGCTCAAGCCGCTGCTCGCGGGTCCGCGTGACGTGCTCACGGGAACGCCGCTCAGCGACGCCTCGTGGCCCAGCGGCCACGCGACCGCGGCGATGTCGCTGTGCCTGTGCTGGGTGATCGCCGCGCCGGCGCGCTGGCGCCCGGCCGTCGCCGCGGCGATGGCGGCGTTCGCGGTCGCGGTCTCCTACTCGTTCCTGGAGCTCGGCTGGCATTACCCCTCAGATGTGCTCGGCGGGTTCCTGGTCGCAACCGTGTGGACGCTGCTGGCGATCGCCGGGTTGACGTTGTACGAGCAGCGCCGGCCCTCGGCGGTCGCCGACGCGCCGGTCAGATTCTCGCTGGCGCAGGCGCTCGGGCCGCCCGCCGTGCTGGCGGCGGGTGCGCTGCTGGCCGCGGCGCTGATCGTGATCGCGCGCCCGCACGAGGTGATCGCCTACGCGCAGCAGCACACCTGGTTTGTGGTCGGCGCGGGCGTGATCGCGGCGCTGGGGCTCTCGCTGGCATCCGGCGTGATGCTGATGCTGCGCGCCTCAGGCGGGGTGCGTCGGGCCGCCGCAGCGCCGCCGCTGCCGACCCCGCCCGGCGACCCTGCCGCTTAGCGGTAGCGGCCGGGATCCCAGAGCGGCTCGTCGCCGCGGTTGGCGCCCCGGCTGAGGATGAACAAGAGGTCGGAGAGCCGGTTCAGGTAGTGCACGACCTCCGGGCTGCAGTCCTCCCCACAGGCGATCGCGGCCCGCTCGGCGCGCCGGCAGACGGTCCGGCAGACGTGCAGCGCGGCCGCCGGCGCGGTGCCGCCCGGCAGCACGAACGAGCGCAGCGGCTCAAGCGTCGCGTTGACCTCGTCGCAGCGCTGCTCGAGCCACTCCGTCTGCTCGGGGATCACCCGTAGCCGCTCTCGATCCGAGGTCGGGTCCTGAGGTACGGCGATGTCGGCGCCGACGTCGAACAGGTCGTTCTGGATGCGCCGCAGCCATTCGCGATAGCCCTCGGCGAGCCCGTCGAGCGTGAGCGTCCAGCCGATCTGGGCGTTGAGCTCGTCGACGGTGCCGTACGCCTCGATCCGGGGGTGGGTCTTGGGGACCCGGCTCATGTCGCCGAGATGGGTCTCACCATCGTCGCCCAGCCGGGTGTAGATGCGGGTGAGGTTCACGGTCATGGGTGCAGCGAGTCTAGGCAAACGCTCCGCTACGATGCAACGTCGTTCAGGGTCGGTGGCGATGGGAAGCCGGTGCGAATCCGGCGCGGACCCGCCACTGTCATCGGGGACGCCAATCGCAATGCTGCAGCCACTGGCCGCGCAGGCGGGTCGGGAAGGCGCGATTGGTAGGCCCGAGAGCCAGGAGACCAGCCTCCGACCGACAAGCCAAGCCCTCGTGGAAAGGGGTGGCCCCTCATGAAACGTATTGGAATCCTCGCCGCTGCCGGTGCTCCGGTCGCGGTGGTCGCGTTGCTGGCGGCGCCGGCGTTCGCCGGCGCTCAGACGAAGGTCTCGTTCCGCGTCGAAGGCGCGAGCAAGACGCTGTTGCCGGCCACGACCGTCGCGGTCCCCACCGGCGGCTCGATCACCAAGGGCGGCGCGCCCAAGGGCAGCTGCCCGGAAGCGGGAACCGCGGCCGGCGCGTTCAACGTCGCGACCCACGGCGACTGGACCGGCAAGGACTTCAGCTTCGGCATCGAGGTCGACTCGATTCTCGGCGAAAAGGTCAACAACACCAGCCGGTACTGGGAGCTGTTCGACAACAACCACGTGGCCGACGAAGGCATCTGCGACCTGAAGGTCAAGTCCGGCGATCAGCTGCTGTTCGCCAGCGTCCTGACCCGGGGCAAGGAGTATCCGATCGTGATCAAGGCGCCGTCGAGGGCGATCGTCGGCAAGCCGTTCCAGGTCAAGGCGTACTACTACCGCGGCACCTCGAATGCGACGACGCCGCTGCCCGGCGTCGCCTTCACCGGCGTCAAGGGCACGACCGACGTCAAGGGCGTCGCGACCGTGACCGCGAGCAAGGCCGGCAAGCTGTCGCTGGTCGGCTCAAAGCTTGGCGAGATCCGCTCGGCCGCCGCGACGGTCGCCGTCTCCAAGTAGCGACGCCGTCGATGTCACGCCGGGTCCGAACCGCAGTCGCAGCCATCGCGGTCGCGTTGGGCTGCGCGGGCTGCGGCTTCGGACCCGGCCTCGCCGCCAAGGGCGTCGACGTGCGTGTGACCGAGGCGTTCGGGACCCAGAAGCTCGGCGACGCGCACGACTCCAAGGTGACCGGAACGGTGATGCAGGCGTTGCAGCGCTCGTTCAAGGTCTCTACCGCATACAGCGGCGGCTTTGTGGAGTCGATCGATGGCCACGCCGGCTCGGCGAGCGACCAGCACGACTGGTTCTACTACGTCAATGGGATCCAGGCCGCCAAGGGCGCAGCGAGCACGCAGCTGCACAAGGGCGACCATGTCTGGTGGGATCTGCACGACTGGAAGGCGACCGACTCGATCCCGGCGGTCGTCGGCTCGTTCCCCGAGCCGTTCACCAACGGCGTCGGCGGCCAGCGCTACCCGACGATCGTCGAATGTGCCAACGGCGAGTCGGCTCCGTGCCGGACCGTCACCAAGGAGCTCGAGTCGTTCAAGGTGCCGGCGCCTCAGGGCGGCATCGGCTACGGCTCGGGCAACGACTCGATCGGGGTCGTCGTCGGCTCGTGGAAGCAGATCGACGGCGAGCTGGCGGCCGAGCTGGTCAAGTACGGCCCCGGCGCCAGCGGCGTGTATGCGCGCTTCGTCGACGGTGGATCCAAGCTCGAGCTGCTCGGCGTCGACGGCAACGTGGTCAAGACGCTCGGACCGGGCACCGGTCTGGTGGCGGCGGTCAACGGCAACGGCGCCGGCAACTCCAACGCGGTCCCCACCTGGCTGATCACCGGCACCGACGCGGCCGGCGTCGCCGCCGCGGCCAAGGCGCTGACGCCGTCGAGGCTCGCTGACCGGTTCGCGCTCGCGGTCCAGGGCAGCACCGACTACCCGGCGCCCTATCAGGTATCTCCGTGATCTACCGTCGCCGCCCGAGCCCGCTGCACAGCGCCCGGGCCGCGGCGGCCAGCGGCTGGTGCGCGGCGCTCGCGGTCGCGACGCTGGTCGTGTCCAATCCACTGGTGCTCGGTGCGCTGCTGCTCTCGGTGGTGCTCGGTGGGGTGCTGGCGGGCGTGCGCTACGAGCTCGGGCGCGCGCTGCGCTGGGCGCTGCC
>Ga0302325_10007045_pt1 | contig 25075 bp, 20 predicted proteins | sample Palsa_T0_2_FD_201948 | JGI IMG/M metagenome (GOLD analysis project Ga0302325, IMG submission 201948) | Peat permafrost microbial communities from Stordalen Mire near Abisko, Sweden - Palsa_T0_2 | ecosystem: Environmental > Terrestrial > Soil > Palsa > Peat permafrost | place: Sweden: Abisko... | reverse complement strand
ACGAGGCCGCGACTCCTTTTGCTCCAGCAGCCCCTCGACCCATCGCGAACCCTCCCGGCAACTCTGCCGCAATCTAAACCCACACGATTGTACCAACCCAGGCTGCGGTGGAAAAAATGCCTGCTCTGGAAATGTCCAATGCCAACGCCCCAAAAAATTAGATGCGCGAGGTCGTCTGACGAACCCAAAACCATTGCGTATTGACGATTGAATTGTTGCCGTGTTTCTATTCGACGTATTGATATGACCGGATTGCGCCGAGGATTCGAGGCAGTTGAAAGGAACAAGATGCTCCTTTTCAAGCCGATAGCAGGCCAACCGGATTGGACCCGAGGAGGAATACCCCCGAATGCACGCATCCTTTCTAGGCATGGGCGCAGTTTTCGCCACACTGGCAGACCCACTTGCCGGCAGCACCACTTCCGGAACTGACACCCTCTATTTGTGGATCGCTTTCGCGGCCGGAATCCTAGCCCTGGGAGCTGCTGCTCTTTTTGCGCGATCCGTGCTCTCCGCCGACCAGGGCACGCCTGAGATGCAGGAGATTGCCTCGGCTATCCGGGAGGGCGCGCAGGCGTTCATGGCCCGGCAATACAGAACCATCGCTATCATGGCCGTTGTGCTGGCTGCCGTGCTGTATGCCGGATATGCCGTCTATCCCCCAACGTCTGACCGCGCCATCAAGGTGGTGGTCAGCTTTCTACTGGGCGCTGCGTGCTCTGGAATATCGGGTTACGCGGGCATGTTTGTATCGATCCGCGCCAACCTGCGCACGGCGGCGGCGGCCCGCACGAGCCTGGCGGGAGCGCTGAAACTGGCGCTGCGCGGCGGAGCGGTGACTGGGCTGATCGTCGTGGGCCTGGCGCTGCTTGGCATCAGCTTGCTGTTCCTGCTCTTTGGAGGAATCGACCATCCGCAGGCGGTTCCGTATCAGCTGGTCGGCTTCGGCTTTGGAGCTTCGCTGGTGGCTCTGTTTGCCCAGCTGGGCGGCGGTATCTACACCAAGGCAGCCGATGTGGGCGCTGACTTGGTGGGCAAGGTCGAGGCCGGGATTCCTGAGGACGATCCGCGTAACCCGGCTGTGATTGCCGACCTGGTGGGCGACAACGTGGGAGACTGCGCGGGCCGCGGAGCCGATCTGTTCGAATCTTCAGCGGCTGAGAGCGTGGGCGCCATGATCCTCGGCGCGGCGCTGTTCCCAGTATTCGGAATCAAGGGGATTCTCTTCCCGCTGATCGTCCACGCGATCAATATCGTGGCCTCGATCATCGGCGTCTCATCGGTTCACAGCAAAGAGACGGACAACCCGATGCACGCGCTGAATCGCGGCTTCTACTTGACCAGCTTTCTGGCGCTGGTGGGATTTGCCGCGGGCGTTCACTTTCTGCTGCAGGATCGCTGGTGGCTGCTGGCTGCGGGAGTGGTTGGAATCATCACTTCATTCCTGTTTGTCTCGATCACGGAGTACTACACTGAGACGCGCTATCGTCCGGTGCAGTCGATTGCACGGGCCTGCACCACTGGCCCTGCCACGAACATCATCACCGGCCTGGCCGTGGGCATGGAGACGCCCGCACTGCCAGTGCTGGTGATCAGCGGCGCGCTGCTGCTCAGCTACTATTTCGGCGTCAAGGGCCTGGAAGACGCGACGGGCATCGCGGACTACGCCAAGGGCATCTACGGCACTGCTATCGCTACGATGGGCATGCTGTCGAGCGCGGCTTACATTCTGGCGATGGATACATTTGGGCCTATTACAGACAATGCGGGCGGCATCGTGGAGATGAGCAACCAGCCTCACGAAGTCCGCGACCGCACAGACCGCATGGATGCGGCGGGCAATACGACCAAGGCGCTGACCAAGGGGTATGCGATTGGCTCGGCCGCGCTGGCTGCATTCCTGCTGTTCTCGGCTTATCTTGAGACGATTCACGAGATCGTGAAGCATCGCGTGGAGGCGGCGGGTTTTGTGCTGCCGCTGGATTGGAGCTTCTCCAACGTCAACCTGGCGAGCATTCCAGTCTTTGTGGGAGGGCTGCTGGGAGCGATGCTTACGTATCTTTTCTCGTCGATGGCTATCAGCGCTGTTGGGCGGGCGGCGGAGAAGGTGATTGAGGATGTGCGCGCGCAGTTCAAGGAAAACCCAGGGATCATGAACGGCACAAGCAAGCCGGATTATGGGCGCTGTGTGCACATCGTTACGGGTGCGGCGTTGAAGGAGATGGTGATGCCGGGCGCGCTTGCGGTGCTGATGCCGGTGGTGATCGGAGTGCTCTTTCGCCATTTGAGCACCAAATTTCATTTGAAGAGCAGCACCGATCTGCCGGCGGCTTTCGGCAATATCGTCAACCTGTCAGGGGCGGAGGCGGTTGCGGCGTTTCTGATGGTGGGGACGATCAGCGGGATTCTGCTGGCCATGCTGATGAACAACGGCGGCGGAGCCTGGGATAATGCCAAGAAATTCATTGAGACCGGACACTACGGCGGCAAAGGCTCCGATGCGCACAAGGCGGCGGTGGTGGGCGACACGGTAGGCGATCCGTTCAAAGACACTGCCGGGCCGAGCTTGCATGTGCTGATCAAGCTGCTGGCTACGGTGACGCTGGTGCTGGCTCCGCTGTTTGTTTAGCGTCGCTCTTCCAGTCTTCTCGATCCTGTTCGTGGGCCGCGCTACCGGGCGGCGCACGAACAGGATCAGGCGGATAACTCGCCTGCGTCGAGTACTCACTGGTCTTCAATCGACCGTTTGAGCAGCTCCAGATCGATCAGGATCGCCTTTCTGGCTGAGTAGAGCAACGGCGCCATAAACAGATACTGCCAGCGAAGCGTGAATACTGCGACACACCGCACCCAGGAGCCCTCTGGCGCCTCTTCCACGTGGAAGCGCCACTCTGCCATCTTGAAGAAGCGAGCATTCCCGTCCCTGCTGGTGAGCTGCACCGTGCAATGGCCGGTCGGATCCACGTCCTTTATGCGATATGACATCCGCCCGCGGTCCTTGAGACCACGCTGGGAGGGATGCGCAAGCGTATCAAATTCGAATCCAGGACCGAGCGGCGCTGTGCTGTTTTTCAGGCTGACCTCAGAGACTCCGCGATCCCATTTGGCCACATTCGCGGGCTCACCTAGAAACATCCACACCTGCTCCGGAGTCCGGTGAACCAATGTCTTCGATTCGAGGTGCATCGATCCTCACGGTGTCGCGGGATTCGGTCTAATTGACCAGTGATTCCTTCATCTCGTCGCGCACCTTGTGGGCCAGCTTTTCTACCTCCTCGGCCTTTTTGATCACGGTCAGAGAGAGCGTGTCCTTACTGCTCTTGTCCATCTCTTTCTTGAGCTCATTGGCGAGGGTGAGCAGCTTGGCGGTATCGTCGGCGAGTTGCTTCTCCTGCGGGGTTTGCGGGGTCGTGGGCTTTACGTTTTCTGGAGAGGCCGGGGTGCTGGTTGGTGCTGGCGCGGCTGCAGCTGGCTGGACTTTGGCAGATTCGGTTGCGGTGGGCTGGGATGGCGTTTGGGCGGGCTGTTGGGCGAGAGCGGCGGAGATGGCGCTGAGGGCGAGGACTGCTACGCAGGCGGCATTTCGCGCCGAGTTGCGTGGTCTTTGCAATCCAAACAGAGGCATCAGGTTTGCCTGGATTTTCATTGCGGTCCTCCGGGGCGAATATCGTTCCATTCAGCCATCTTGCTACGCACGTTCTTCGCGAGCTTTTCTATCAGCTCTGCCTTGCGCAACTCGACCACAGAAAGCTGGTTCCGGCTGCTGTGATCGGTTTCCGCCTTGAGTTCGCTGGCCAGCTTGAGCAGCTCGGCTGTTTCCAATGTCATGTCTTTTTGCCGCTGAATATTCAGCAATATGTTTCGCTTCTGGCTTTCTTTGAGCTGCAATGAACTTTCGAGGAAGCGATTCGCATCTGGAACGGGGTTGGAGACTGTATTCATCGGAGGCCAATTCACAACGTCGCGCGCCGGCATGTTTGGACTCTGCTGCCCATGCGAAACATCCAGAGAAAGGGCAAAGGAAGCGAGAATGAGCGCGGAAGCGACGCTTCGCAGGGAACGCATCCGAAGTTCCCAGCGAAACGAAGAAAGCAGGCTTGCCTGGAATTGCATGGCATCCCTCCTGTCTATTTTTCGTCCCAGGCCGTCATCTTGTTGCGAACGCTCTTAGCCAGCTTTTCGATCAGCTCGGCCTTGCGCAGTTCAGCTACCGAAAGCTTGTCTTTGCTGTTCTGGCCGGTTTCCGCTTTGAGTTGGATGGCGAGGATCACGAGCGCCTGTGTCTCCGAGGCCATGTCTTTGTGGCGCTGCAAATTCAGTGTGTCCTGCAGCTTCCGGTTTTCCTTCATTTGCATCGAACTTTCCAGAAAGCGGTTTGCATCCGGAACCGGGTTTGAGGTCAGATTCATGGGCGGAATGCCGGAGTAATCGTGGGTGACGTTTCCGCTGGGGCTCATCCCGGTCTGCGAAATGCCGGCCGTAAATGGGATCGCCAGGAGCACGGCCAGGCAAGCGAGGTTCCGCGCCCAAGGCCTAGACTTGAGATTCGGCGTGCGTGGCCTGAAGACTTCAGGCTGATTGGACGCATCGTAGTGAAAGTCCCAAGTTCTCATGCGCACAGTATAGAGAAGGAAATGGAGAGTGTGAATGTATCTTTTTGCAATTTTGATGAGACCGGGATTATTTGCGGAGGGCCGATTCCTGGGCAAAATCCTCGATGAATGGATCGTGGATCTCCAGGAGTTCGTCCATACCAAGCTACCGCACCTAATCATCGTAATTGTTATCGCCATTATCCTGACTCGGATCGTTTCGATCGGCACCCATCGGATGGCCGTCATCACCGAACGGAAGGACTCGCGCCCGGATCGTCACTCGCAGGTGAAAACCTTTGCCGGAGTCCTTCGCACCACGCTCAATGGCATTCTCTGGACGCTCACCGCTCTTCAGATTCTGACCGTGATTGGCGTCAACTTGGGCCCGTTGCTGGCTTCGGCCGGCATAGCCGGCGTGGCCATTGGTCTGGCGGCGCAAACTATTGTCAAAGACGTGCTTAACGGTATGTTGATCATTCTGGAAGACCAGTTCAATATCGGCGACACAGTGCGCCTTACCGGGATGACTGGGACGGTGGAAGCTATGACGCTGCGGCGGACGGAAATTCGGGATGGCGACGGCACGCTGTACATTGTGCCCAACTCGCAGATCACCACCGTCGCCAACCTCAGCCGGGACTTTTCGGTGGCTACCGTAAACGTCTCGGTAGATTTCTCGGCTTCGCCGGACAAAGTGGTCCCACTGCTGACCTCGGTGGCGATGGACATTCGCAAAGACCCGGCCTTTGCCCCGGTTTTCCTCAAGGATCCAGAAGTTCTCGGTGTTGATGCCATCAACGGCTCTCAGGTCGTCTACCCGGTCATTTTCAAGACCCAGGCCACCAAGCAGTATGGCCCGATTCGTGAGTTTCGCCGGCGCATCCGCATCGCTCTGGAGGAGCATGCGATGCTGCCGGGCGATCCGAACCGCGTTTTCAGGGATTTCGTGGCTAAATCTGACAGCCAGCCGCAGCTCGAGGATTCCACGGGTGGCAACAAAGAGCCGAGTGAGCAGCCCAAGGTCGATCCAACTACTATTCCTGAGGTGACTCATAACCCGTTTGTGGCGGAGTAGTGAGAGTTTCTTCCATTGGCGATTGGGCTGCCTCGCCAGACCAGCTAGACCAACTAGGCCAATTCGATCGCTCGCAACAGTGCCTCGGAGTCGGCGATTGGCGGGAGGCAGCTTCGGCCCTTGCAGACCAGCGCCCATGCCTGCGCATCAGGCGGATGAGGCACCTGTGTGAGCGTTTCGGCAAGCGACTCTGGAAGTGTGTCGGCGGCGAGTTGCCGCGCATGCAGGCGGATCACCGTCTTGTTCACTGCAAATCGCGCTGTGGCCAGAGCCTCAAGACGGCTGGCTTCAGCGCCTCGGCCAACAATGACTACCTGCACGGGGTCCAGAAGCAAACGGCTTAGGGCCAGGGCATAGGAGCCTGCGTATAGTCCAAAATGCTCGACGATGCCGGCAAACGATCCCAGCGTGTCTTCGGCGATTTCGCGGAATTCAGAATTGCCGGAGAGCGCCTCCAAACGCAGCAGCGCCGAGGCCGCCGTTGGGTTTCCGGCTGGGGTGGGAGCATCCTGCAGCGGCTTGCGGCGAGCGGTGAGCGCGCCGAGTCTGGCTGCGGAATCGGCGTGAAGCGCAGTGTCCACAAACGCGCCGGCTGTGCGGTCAAAGAATCGGTCCACCATCGCCCGAGCAATCGCCATGGCAGAGCGATAATAGGCAATCTTGCCGGTGCCCAGCCACGCATCGACGCAGGCATGGATGGTGAAGGCATAATCATCGAGCGTTCCTGCGACGCGTTGCTGGCCGGACGGCATTGGAACTCTGGCGCCCGGACTATCCGGATAAGCAATGACGTGCGCGAGGTTGGCGCCTCCATCCCAGGCCTGGACGAGCAGCCGGTCGAGTGTTTTGAGAGCAAACTCCCGCGGCCCCTCCAGGCGCAGAACCCGCGCGGCCTCAAGATAGGCAGTGACCGCCATCGCGTTCCAGCTGGTGTAGAGCGTGCGATCGATAAACGGAGTGACCCGCGCCTGCCGGGCCTCAAGCAGCCTGGCGCGTGCCGATGACAAATGCGAGACGGCTTCTTCCAGCGCGATTCCCGCTTCGCTGGCCACATCGCCAACGTTGAAGCGGACGTGCAGCACGTTCTTTTGCGGATTGTGGTGCATGTCGCCGAGATCGCCGATATCCCAGTAGCGGCCGGCGACGGCCCAGTCATCGGGCGAGAGCACTGCCTGCGCCTCGGCCTTGGTCCAGGTGAAGTAATCGCCGTCGTCGTCGAGGTCTATATCCGCATCCTGTGAGCCATAGAATCCGCCCCTGTCGCGGTCAGTCATTGTGGTGTCGAGCCAGCGAATGATTTCGTTGGCGACGTGGGCGAACTCCGGCTGCACAAAACTCTGGTAGGCGTGGACGTAATTGCGCAGCAGCTCGGTGTTGTCGTAGAGCATCTTCTCGAAGTGCGGAACGACCCAGCGCTCGTCCACCGAATAGCGGTGGAAGCCGCCCGCAAGCTGGTCGTAGACGCCGCCCTTGCTCATTTTGCTCAGGGTGGTGATGGCCGCGTCGCGCGCTCTTTGTGCCAATTTTGCATCCGCTCCGCTACGCGACGCTACTTCGATGAGCAGATCGATGGCCCCCGGATGAGGGAATTTGGGTTGCGATCCAAAGCCGCCGTTGCGAGGGTCAAATTGCTTGAGGATGGATTCGGCGATCTTGTCCACCAGCGTCAGATTCAGATCGCCGCCGCGTCCGGAGAAACTCTCGTTCTGTTCGACGGCGGCCATGACGCTACTGGCCGATTCGAGTGCTTCTTCGCGCCGTTCACGCCAGGCCTGGGCCATGGTGAGCAGGACGCGCTTGAAGCCGGGACGGCCATAGCGGTCGTCGGCCGGGAAATATGTGCCGCCAAAAAATGGGTGGCCGGTGGAAGTGAGAAACGCAGTCAGAGGCCATCCGCCCTGGCCGCTGATAGCTGAAACAGCTGCCTGATAGCGCGCGTCCACATCGGGACGCTCGTCCCGATCGACTTTAATGGCTACAAAATGCTGGTTCAGAATCTCCGCGAGCTCTGCATTCTCGTAGGATTCCCGGTCCATTACATGGCACCAGTGGCACCAGACGGCGCCAATATCGAGCAGAATCGGCTTGTCCTGAGCCTGGGCGCGGGCAAAGGCTTCTTCACCCCACGGATGCCAATTCACCGGCTGATGCCGTGCCGATCGCAGATACGAAGAAGCCGATTGATCGAGCAGATTTACGGTCGATTCGTGACTCGCCATAATCCCAAGGATACATTGCTGGCGTTTGCGAACAATGGGGTGTGCCAAGTCTCACCAAGGGTCATCACGTGAACGTGCAAGAAACTGAAACTGCTTCTGCCCTTACCATTGGCGAGTGCCCCAGATCTGGATTTTCAGACCTGGGCGTCGGCCCAGGCTGACTCTCTCCGACCCACTCCTACCCTTCCGCTATCAGTTTCGCTACTAACCGGGAATCAGGAAGGCAGACATATGAGCCCGTCTTCCCTTTGCAGCCGACGGAGATCGCGGACTTGAAGTAGTCGCCACACGAAGCTGCGAGCGAACGCGAGGTCACTTGAGATCGGTTTGCGTGGAATTAACCCGCAAAAGCGCATAATAGAAAGAGCGTCAACCCAAGTCCAGCCACGCCGCCTTCGAAAATCGCGACAAAATCAGCAGATAAGTGTCCCAAAAGCCCGGCCAATGGCGCCATAACGACACCGCGAAACCAGATTAAAGCTCCTGGAATGTGTAAGATACGAACAAAAATCCTACCCCACCCGGGTTTTCGGCCCTTTTTGTTCGGTTTTCGGTAGCCGAAGCCGCATTTTCCGTTCATGCAATTACTCTCCGGGTCTCACGATGAGACCCGAGAGCCTTTAAGGCAACTAAGGTTTCTGCTAGCTTAGCGGGTGCGGCCGTAGATGGCGCCCGCGCAGGTAGTAAGTGACACCCAGCGTTGCGCCCTGTGGAGTCAGGTCATTCGGGCCCTGATACTGCCTCCAGAACTGGTACTCGTACTCGGCGCGAATGGATACCTTGCGCGATACCGGTATCTCGACGCCGCCGCTCGGCGCATAGACCGTAAAGGAATCCCGCGTGTAATGAATGTCTCGCGACGGAAATTCGTCCGTTCCCAGACCGCCTGCGAAGCGCACAAATGGCTGGACATGAAATATGGGAGGAGCCTCGTAAAAGGCGCCGACGAGGAAGGTGTTTTGCTGCATGCGCGTAAGCTGCGGCGGTGTATCGATGAAGATGGAGCGGGCGCTGATATCTATGCCTGCGCCGTGAAATAATCCTACGCTGGCTCTGACTACGGGACCTTCCATGAAGCGGCCTGAGCCGTAGTCCAACTGATAGCGGGAAAAGCCGACGCCGATACCAATGGGCAAACCACCGACGATGGCCGCAGGCGCCACCTGCGCGGTTGCTGTAAGAGACGCAAAACCTAGCGAAGCACATAGAGCCGCCGCAGCGGAGAGCAATTTCAATCGCATAACTTTCCTCCATCAAGGTTTAGGCCTCTCATGGGCCTTCTCGTATTGGAGTCTACCTTCGGCGGGAAGCGTAACATGTCGCGAAGTGCACACCAGGAATCTTGAAAAGCACCTCGGAACGCACTTCGCTGATTGCTTCCACTGATTGAATGGACGGCGGGTAAGTGGAAATGAAATCAACCGGGAAGGCGTGTTGGAACCATAGCGGTACACTGCGCTCAAGTTCCGCTGAATCGAGGCTGGCTGGCGTGGAGCAGGTCTGGGTCGGGCTTGGCGGCATCCCACCCTAGGCGCAAAAACAAAGGCGCGCCGAGGGTGGGGCACCCAATTTGGGTACAAGAAGCGGGCAGAGACCTAGTCGAGCAGGCGTTTTGCGACCTCTACGTAAAGGTCTACGGCTTCCAACAGTTCGCGCTTGGCGAGTTTTTCATGGGGGGTGTGCGCTACATGGATCGACCCCGGCCCGAGCAGGAGTGGCTTGCCCCAGTTGGTCAATTGTGGGATGTCGGTGGTGAACTTGGCGATCATGGTTGGGAAGCCTTCAACGGAGCGGAGCCGAACGAAGGGGATTTCTAACGTGAAATCGACTTGGGCGAGGCCCACGGCGCACTCGACGATCGCTGCGCGGGTGCTGGCCGAGTCGCCTACGAGGCGAATCAGCAACTGCGCCTCTGCGTGGTCAGCGATGACATTGGGGGCGTGGCCGCCGCGGATCTGGCCTATGTTGAGGGTGCTCGGGCCAATCTCCTCTTCTACGGGCAACTCCAAGGCCCGGACCCGCGCAAGTGCGTCGATGAGTTTATGCACGGCGCTCTCGCCCAACTCGGGATAGGCAGAGTGGCCCATTTTGCCTTTGGCCGTGAGTACTGCGCGCAGCGCTCCCTTGGAGGCGAGCGCGAGACGGTTGTCAGTGGGCTCGCCATTGATCAGAAAGCGGCTGCCTTTGGGATTGTCATTGGCCACTTTGGCCCCGGCTGAATCACGCTCCTCGCCGGAGACGAAGAGCAGGCCAATTGCATAGCCAGCCGCGCGCAGCTTCTCTGCTGCGGCCACCTGCGCGGCGATGATTCCTTTGGCGTCGGAAACGCCGCGCCCGTACATGAACTCCGCGTCTTCGCTGAACGGGATGTAGGGCGGGACGGTGTCCAGATGGGTAGAAAACACGAGATCTGGAGCAGCATCCGCAGGGCCGGCGTAGACATTCCAACGCGCTTCGGCGAGGCCGCTTTCGACGGGTTGCGGGACGGAAGACTTTTCCACGGCCCAGCCGCGACCGGCCAGGAAGCCGGCGACGAAATCCCCGACCGCACCCTCGTGGTAGGTGGTCGATTCGATCGCCACCAGCTCGCGGGTTAACTGAATCGGGTCCAATTCAGGTTGCACTAATTCCATTTTTTCAACTGAGCCTACCGTATCCCGAGAAGCCATCGTGAAGCCAGAATACCCCACGCGCTATGCTTATATAGGAAGCAGGCATGACCGCAATCGCCGACAAATCGGTTTTCCCGCCAGAATCAAGTCCGCCAGAGGCCACAATCCCGTCCACTTCCGGCAGTCACGCAACGAGGCCGGCAGCGAGTTCGGCAGCGCTGCGCAGCTTTTTTCTCGATGGCCGAGCGGGCCGTCTTGAGGCACTCCTCAACGAGGGGCGGTCGGACGCACCGTTTGTTACGCTGATTTGCCATCCTCACCCGCTGGGCGGGGGCACGATGCACAACAAGGTGGTTTATCACGCGGCCAAGGTCCTCAGTGGGCTCGGATGGCCGGTGTTGCGATTCAACTTTCGCGGCACCGGGCTCAGCGAAGGCGAGCATGACGGCCGCGCTGAGGTGGAGGATGTTCGCATTGCGCTGGACTGGCTCGCTGGCGAGTTCGGCAAGCCTATCGTGGCTGCGGGATTTTCATTTGGCGCGGCGATGGGGTTGAAGGCTTGTAGCGACTATAGGGAAAGCAGATTTGCGATTCGGGGATTCGCGGCTCTCGGGCTGCCCACGCACGCGGAAGGCCGCGATTACACCTATCCATATCTCACATCCTGCACCTTCCCAAAGCTCTTTCTGAGCGGCGACCACGACCAGTACGCACCCGTCGCTCAACTGCAGGGCATCGTTAATTCCGCTCCCGAACCGAAGCACATTGTGCTGATTCCGGGCGCGGATCACTTCTTTGTGGGCCATTTACCGGCGATGCAGGCTGAGCTCAGCCAGTGGCTTCGCCAGACTTACTTTTCCGGCCAGGAATCAATACCAGAGCCGGTCCAAATTCCAGAAAGCCGCACCCATGACCGCCAGTGAAATTGCTCTTGAATCTCTGCACAAAACCGCGACCGACATCTTTATCGAGGCGCTTGACGCCTGCAGCATCGAGTCGGCCTTCGATCGCCGTATCCTCTTTGATGGGCATAAGCTGCACCGACTGCTTGCAGACGGAGTAGATGGGGCAGATGAAACGAGCAGAAGCGGGCCCTCAACTCTTGACCTGAAGGACTACCGACGCATTTTTGTTATTGCCATGGGCAAAGCTGCGCTGCCCATGCTGGACACGCTTCTGACCCGGATGGATCGTCGGCAGGGGCTGCGGGGCATTTGTTGCTCCAGTGAGGTGCCTGAAAAGCGCAACTGGCGCATTCGATACTTCTGCGGCGGCCATCCGCTGCCTACTGAGGGCTCTTTTAACGCTGCGCGCGCCACGCTCGCCCTGCTGCGCAAGGCGCGCAAAGATACGCTGGTTATCTTTCTCATCTCGGGTGGCTCCTCGGCGATGTTTGACCTGCCGCTGGACCCCGATATCAGCCTGGAAGACACCATGGTCTTTCATGAGGCGCTCATTTCGAGTGGCGCGCCGATCACGGAAATCAACGCCGTCCGCAAGCATTTTTCCGCCGTCAAAGGCGGACGGCTGGCCATTGCCGCCAGCGAGGCCGCCAAGCTGTCCATTTTGCTGCCCGATGTGCCGCTGCGCAGCCTGGATACACTCGCCTCCGGACCCACTTTGCCTGACCACACTACGGTCGATGAGGTGCGCACCATCCTGGCGAAATACGACCTTCTGGTTAAATTTCCGGAATCTGTGCGCGCCTTCTTCAATCGCGTCGACCTTCCTGAATCTCCCGGCAACAAGAGCCGGCGTGGGTCTTTTCTGCCTCGATTGCCTTGGGCTGACGGCGCTGCAAATGCTTTGCGCAGGCCTGCCGCTGCGGCGGCGATGAGGGCCAAGGGGCTGATCTCGGGACGGCTTTCTAGGGAGGCGCCGGAGTTGGAATCTGGCCGAGACACGGGCGAGGGATTGGATCGAGATTTCGACCATGTCTCTGAACAGGTCTCAGATGAAGCTTTCCGCGACTCCATGTTCGAGGTCCTGCTTTCAAGCCACGATCTGGTTGAGAATGCCCGCCTCAAAGCCGAGCAGGCCGGTTACCATGTGCTGGTTGACAACTCTTGCGATGACTGGGACTATGCCGACGCCGCACGGTATCTTCTGGAACGCTTTCATGCCCTTCGCACCGAGCATCCTCGCTGCTGCCTCATCTCTGGCGGCGAAGTGACGGTGACCATCAATCGCACTCCCGGCGCGGGCGGCCGCAATCAGCAGTTCGCGCTGGCCTGCGCACTCGAACTGGCGAACTTTTCTGGTGAGCAACTGGTGGTCTTCAGCGCAGGCTCTGATGGCATCGACGGCAATACCCGCGCAGCCGGCGCAATTGCCGACACTACTACGGTAAGCCGCGCGCTGGCATTTGGTTATCAGCCTAAAGAAGCGCTGGCAAGTTTCAACGCATGTCCGCTCTTCACGGCTCTGGGCGACTCGGTCGTGACCGGGCCGACGGGGCATAATCTGCGCGACCTGCGATTGCTGATCTCGAATCTGGCTTAATATCAATTTGGCTTAGACGCCAGGAGCAAAAAAACGCGGCGACCGAAGCCGCCGCAATGCTCTCTGCTCTGTATTGCTCTGCGGAACTCGCCGAGATCTATCGTCTCGCAAGCAGAGTTCCTCCTTTGCCGCGCCGGATGCATTGCAAGAGTCCCATCCAGCGCGCCAAACCTAAGCTTTCTCAAGACTCAAACCATCCTAAGAGCACCGGGAAGCTGTCTGTCCCGGGCTGTGAAACAGCTTTGCCGGGTTACTGATCCTCACCGGGCCCGGCTCCGGCCGGTGCGTTCGGAGGCGGAGGCGCTCCCTGGCCGCCGGGACCATGCTGACCGGGACCACCCTGTTTATGCCATTGGCGATCCGGGCCGCCTTGTCCTCCGCGCTCATCCCAGCGTCCGCGTTCGCGGCCATTATCTACGGCGTCCCGATGAGCAGCCTTAGCTACCTGCAACTGCTTCCACTGATCCTGCGTCAACTGCTTACGGATGCCGAGAAGCATCCGGGCATTGGCTTTCTCCAACTCGGCGCGAGCCTGCGCGACCTTGTCGATCTGCGCCAGAACCCGGGTTTCATCCGGCTGGTCGGCCTGTATCAACGGCTCCAGCGCAAGCTCAGCTTTTTCGAGCGTCGCATGCAGATCCACCAAAGTCAGGCGATGCTGCTGGTAGATGTCGTCCATCCCTTTGCGTTGCGTATCTGTGAGCTTGAGCTTATCGGCGATCTTGGGATTGTTCCACCACCGGCCATGGTCTCCACCCGGGCCCATTGCCCGCTCCATTGGCGGCCTGTGAGGCCCCATGCCGAAATCGCCTCCGCCCGGACCCTGCGCCCAAATTGTCGAAACACCTAACGCAGCGACCGCCAAGCCTATCGCCACTCTCCCAATTTGTCTTCCTATTTCAACTTTTACAGCGTCAAATCCCATGGCCGACTCCTCTGAATTCCCTATGTTTCTCTGAATTTCGCCCCAACGTTCCATTCAATTGCTACCGGTACTTGCTCACAGTTCAGGTGCTCCAGAGTTACTTACTCGTACCGTCGCCCATCATGCTGGCCAGCGGCTCCATCGCGTCCGGCGTGGATTGGGCAATGTCGCTGTCCACATGCTTCAGCAGATCTTCGTCATCCACCGCGAGCTCGGCAGGGGCCGCTGCCAGCATTTTTTGCTGTTCTACCGCCGCAGCCCTTTGCGCCTGCACAACTTGCCGCTGATGGTTTATCGCGACGGGAACTCCAACTCCGCTGGCAACCAATACGGCAGCCAGAGCCCATCCCATTACCGGATTGGCCACTACCCGCCAAAATCCGTCGAGCGGAGCGCGCCGCACAGTCCGGGCGCGCACCATTTCCTGCTCGCTCCAGGCGTGAATGCTGTAACGAAAGTTCTTTAGCGCCGCGTCCAGCTGCTCGTCTAGCCGCTCGTCTTCAATTTCACGAATCTCTTGATTGTTGTCCTGATGGCTCATCGCCTGCCTCCCAACTCTGCCCTCACGCGGCCCATTGCCCGCGAGAGATGCGCCTTCACTGTTCCTTCACTCAATCCAATCGTGCCGGCGATCTCGTGGATTTCCATCTCTTCCACATGGCGCAACATGAACACGGTGCGTTGCCGCTCGCTCAGCCCTTTGACCGCCTTCCAAACCAGCCGCACCTGATCTTTCGCGACTACCTGCTGCTCGGGCGAAGATTCTCCGCTGGGCAGCCACGCGCCTGCGTCCGCCGCATCCACGGAGTTGTTGCTGGTGGTCTTCCAGAACTGCAAACGGCGGCTGCGCCAGTGATCCTTTTGCAAATTGATCGCGATGCGCAGAAGCCAGGTCATGACACTGGATTCGCCGCGAAAGCTGGCCCAGTTACGATGCGCCTTCAACAGGCAGTCCTGGGTCAGGGTCTCGGCAGCATCAGGGTCCCGGAGCGACGCCAGCAGAAACCGAAAAATCTGCGGCCGGTACAGTCCCGCGACCTCCGCAAAATCCGCCGCGCCTGCGGTGGCCACCGCTTGCTTACCCATACTCTCCAGTGCTGTGGTCATGGTTGCCATCACTCAGGTAGACGGCATTTCTGGAGGCAAGTTTACATTGTTCTTTCTACTTAGCCGACCGAGTCAAGGCGATTCGGCAAGATAGGCATTGTGAACTTGATGGCCGGTTTCCGGAATGCCAGTGCGCTGAAATGCGGAGGATTCACAGGGCATTTGCATGAGCGAAAAATATGGCCTCAATTGCCGAAAAACGAACAAAAGGGGAAAAGCCCGGGGGGGGTGGGGGTATTTGTTTGTTGGGGTACAAACCGGGCGGACTTCCGCCCGGCTACTCAGTTTTCTTGACCATCTCCAATTGAATGAAGGACTACGAGCTTTTTTCGGTGCTCGTATGGCGCGATTAGCCTGTGATTCGCGACACTTTGGCGCACAACATTGATGCGAATGAATGCCAAATCCGCAATAAGGGTTAGGATGACTGGGAATGCTGCCGGGATGTGGACTCCCAGCTACATATCTATTGTACGCCAAACAGGGTTAATTCCACGCAAACTGCCTGGCTCGAGACTCTTGCACATCCATGCGATTGCCCTGGGAGGATTCACCGAGGTCGCGCCCAGAAGGCTGCACTCCTGATACCCTGTTTTGAGTAAACGATTTCTGCCGCTGAGCCAATAGCTCGGACGAACTGAATTCAAGAAACGATACAAGGAACACTGCCATGCTCCTACCCGCCCTACGCGAAGAGGTGTTGCACGCCAATCAGGAAATCGCCCGCCTCGGCCTTGCTGTTCACACTTTTGGCAATGCCAGCGGCATCAGCCGCGCCGGTGTCGACGGTTCCGGCCGCGATCCGATCATCGCGATCAAACCGAGCGGAGTGGCTTACGCCAGCCTGACGGCAGCTGATCTGGTGCTCACCACGCTGGAAGGCACGATCGTCGAAGGCACGCTCAACCCATCCAGCGACCTCGACACTCACTTGCTTCTGTATCGCGAGTTTCCGCAGATCGGCGGCGTTGTTCACACTCACTCGGAGTTCGCGACTGCGTGGGCGCAGGCCTGCCAGCCGATTCCCTGCCTTGGCACCACTCACGCGGACTACTTCCACGGTCCTGTGCCGGTCACCGAGCCACTCAGCGCCGAGGAAGTTTCACAGGCGTATGTGCTGAATACCGGCGCGGTCATCGCCCGACTCTTTCAGGAACAGAAGCTGGACCCTATCGCCGTCCCGGGCGTTCTGGTTGCCGGACACGCTCCATTTGCCTGGGGCAAGACCGCGGCGGCAGCCGTCGAACACGCCGACCTGCTTGAGTACATCGCTCGCCTTGCGTGGCGCACTGTGGTTCTGGGCGCACCGGCAGCGGGCCTGGCGACGTACGTGGCAGAGCATCACTACCAGCGAAAGCACGGCCCGAGAGCCACCTATGGACAGGGTTCAGGCAGCCGTTGAGCCTCCCGAATCTTTGGCGTGAAGAGCAATATATTCGCGCAAAGCGGCATTGATTCTCGTCTGGTAACCGTGCCCCTGCCGTTGGAACCAATCAATCACGTCGGCATCCAGACGCAGCGAGAGCAGACGCTTGATTGGCCGGTAAAACGCTCCGCGTACTGCGTTGCTCCAATCGGTGATAGGAGGCATATCGGATGTGTCGATTTCGCTCTCGGGCATCGCTGCAAGAACGTCAAGCTCTGACTGCAACTCCGGCGTCAGCGGTTCAGGATTACCTCTCTTCATAATCTCGCCTCTCGGTGCTTCTGAAGGTTGATTTTCGCCTTTTCGATGTCCCAGATCCAACGCAAATCGCGCCCTCTGTATATACATTACCGTATATACGCATGATTGGCGTGTCAATACTCGCCAACCTCACAAAGGCGACTCGATTTCGACCCGAAGATTTGCGTTCCTTTACGATAGAAAGGATGCCACATAGAATTTTCCCCAGCAGGTGATCCACATGCAGCCCGTAAGGATTTCAAGATCCTATCTCTTGAATTCCATAGGGCGATTCCATTCCATGTATTGTTCCTTTGATTTTCGTCCGAGTTAATGGTCAATTGACCCTTTCCGGTTGACCTTCCACAGAGGCAGAAGTCTCTATATATATTGCTTTCAACAGCTTGACGCGCATGGTACGAAACTGGAAAGTTTCGCCTCAGACATGGCAAGCAACGTGCATTCAGGCACTACTTAGGGCTCCCCTATGGAGACGAATCTATACAACCGGGTAGTTGCCACGCTTCTGGCTATCGCCACCGTAGCGGTGGGACTTTTCGCGGTCTTCAATCTCCAGCAGGAAGGGCAATATCAACAGCCTGACGACGGCGTAACGTGGACCGAGTCCCCGAGCAGGGTGTTGCCGGGACTCATCGCTATCGATGTGCGATCAGGCAGCCCTGGAGCGCAAGCCGGTGTTGAACCTGGCGATCTGCTTACAGCGGTCAATGACAAAACTATCGAAATCGGCGCCGATCTCGATCGAGAACTCAAGCACACAGGCGTCTTCGGTCAGGCCAACTACGAAATCATCCGCCGCGGCATCTCGCTGGACGCGCCGGTCGCGGTCATTCCGATCCCAGCGGATCGCACACTGCCCAACCTGACCCGCGTGATCGGCCTGGTCTACCTGGCCATCGGGATATACGTCTTGTTCCGCCGCTGGACGGCGCCGCGCGCTACGCACTTCTACATCTTCTGCCTGGCCTCTTTCGTCCTCAACACCTTTCACTACACGGGCAGGTTCGACCTTCTGGACTGGACGATCTTCTGGGGCAACGTCGTCGCAGACGCATTGCAGCCTGCGCTCTTTCTGCACTTCGCTTTGGTCTTTCCCGAGGAGCGCCTGCGCCGCTGGCACCGGAACTGGCTGTTGCCGCTGATCTACGCTCCCGCCGTGGGCGTGGTTGCGCTGCGCGTGGCTGCATTCCTGTTCTGGCAGGCGACCTTCACGCTCAAACTGCACCTCGACCAGGTGTCGACTGCGTACGTCGCCGCCTACTTCGTCTTTGCCGCGGTACTTTTCCTTCGCAGCTACGCGCGAGCCAATACTCCGCTGCTGCGGCAGCAATTGAAGTGGCTGACGCGCGGCACTATGCTTGCGGTGCTGCCCTTCACGCTGCTCTACGCTATCCCGTTTCTGCTGGGCATCGAGTTTGCGGTGGGGCTGCAAAAGGTTGCAGGACTGTCACTGGTCATCCTGCCGCTTACTTTCAGCTGGGCGATTGTGCGCTACCGGCTGATGGATACGGACCTCATCTTCAAGCGTGGCGTGGCGTACACTCTGGCAACGGGAACGCTGGTCGGCGTTTACTTCTCGGCCATTGCTCTGGTCTCTGAGCAGGTACACACTCACCTGCCCGAAGCTGTCCGCGAATGGGGCCTCGTACTCACAATTCTGGTCTCCGCACAGTTGTTCGATCCATTGAAGCGGAGATTCCAGAGCTGGATCGATCAGGTCTTCGATCGCCATCGCTACGACTATCGCAAAGCCCTGGTGGAGTTTGGCCGTGGCCTGAGTTCCGAGACTGACTTGCAGGCTCTGCTGCGCTCGATCGTCGATCGCTTGCCCCAGGCCCTGCTGGTGGCCAAGGTCGCTGTCTTTCTCGCTGACCCGTCAGAGCCCTATGGGCACTACACACTGGCCGCTTCTCATGGCTTGCCGCCAGATCTGGATGCAGTTCCAGGCGAACTTCATCTGGACCGCAGTGACCTTGCATTCCTCGATCTCGGCTTCCTGGATTTCGATGCGCCACGCTCACAGTCCCATATATTTTTCGAAAACACTCAGCAGATTTTGCATCTGTCTGAGAATCAGCAGACCACTGCTGCTCTTCTCGATCTGAACTACTACCTGCCGTGCCGCGTGCAGGACGCGACACAGGCGGTGACGCATGGCGGACCTGGCTCGGGACCCAGAACGCGCACCATCGCCGTCATCGGACTGGGACGGACGATTGGGGGCGACTTCCTGTCCAGCGAGGACGTGGAGCTGCTTGAGTCGCTGGCAAGCTACATCGGCATCGCGTTGCAATCGGCCAGCCTCTATGCGCGCCTTGAGGAGCAGGTCGCCGAGTTCGAGCGCCTCAAAGAATTCAACGAAAACATCGTCGAATCGATCAACGTCGGCATTCTCGCTGTAGATCTGGAAGACCGCATCGAGAGCTGGAACGCGCAGATGGAAGCCATGTATGCGCTCAGCCGCCGAGAAGCAATCGGACAGCCGCTGGCAGCGGTCTTTCCGCCTGAGTTCATGGAGTCTTTCGACCGCTTCCGACAAGAGTCGGGAGTACATCATCTCTACAAGTTCCGGCTGACCACACGCGCCGGCGAAGCTCGCACTGCCAACATCGCAGTGGCTCCGCTGCTGTCACGCGACTTCGTTGCAGTGGGCCGCATCGTGCTCGTGGATGACATCACGGAGCGCGTCACGCTTGAGGCACAGCTCTCCCAGGCCGACAAGCTCAGCTCCATCGGTTTGCTTGCCGCTGGCGTGGCTCACGAAATCAACACTCCGCTGGCGGTCATCAGTTCGTACGCGCAGATGCTTACCAAACAGATGCGCGGCGATACAAAGCTCACGCCACTGCTCGAACGCATCACTCAGCAGACATTCAGAGCCTCTGAGATTGCCAATGGCCTTTTGAATTTCTCGCGCACCTCGACCACCGAGTTTCGCGACACTGACTTGAATCAAGTGATCCGCGACACTCTCGCGCTGGTCGAGCATCAGCTGAAGACTGCCCGCATCACAGTCGCCATGGAATTGAGCACGGAGCTGCCTCGCATCCACGGCAATCCCGGAAAGCTGCAGCAGGTTTTTCTGAATCTGCTACTCAACGCCAAGGACGCCATGCCGCAGGGCGGCCAGCTGCGAGTATCGACTCTAGTGAACGGACACGTAGAAGCCACTATTGCAGACTCCGGCGCAGGCATCGCCCCTGAAAACCTGAAGCGCATTTATGACCCGTTCTTTACTACCAAATCCGCACCCAAACCCGGCGAGCGGCGCGGCACAGGCCTTGGGCTCTCCGTAAGCTACGGCATCATTCAGGAGCACGCGGGCAAGATTAACGTTCAAAGCACGATCGGCGTCGGGACCACTTTTCATCTTGAGTTTCCATTGCTAAGGAATTCCGTACATGCCTGAGGTCTTATCCCCATTGAATCAAACCATGAACCAGTCCATCAGCGAGTCCATGAACGAGTCAAAAGTACAGTCCGCCCTCTTACCGACTTCTGAGAACGCCGCTGACGCCAAGATTCTGGTCATTGACGACGAGGCCGGAATACGAGAATCGCTCGAAGTCCTGCTCACCCTTGAGGGCTACCGCGTGGAGATGGCTATCGACGGCGAAGAGGGCCTGGCGATGCTGGAGCAGCGCAGCTACGACCTCGTCCTGCTCGACCTGGCTTTGCCGGGCCAGACCGGCCTGGAACTGCTTCCGCAAATTCACGAACGCTATCCGGAACTGCCTGTAGTCATGATTACCGCCTACGGAACAGTCGATAACGTTGTTGAAGCTGTTCGCGCGGGAGCGGAAAACTTCGTTCAGAAACCGTGGGACAACGAAAAGCTTCTGGCTGACATTCGCTCAGCTATCGCGCGCCACAAAGCGGAAGCTGAAAACATCCAGCTGAAGCGCGCGATGAAGCAGCGCTACAACTTTCACAACATCATCGGCAAATCGGAAGTGATGCTGCGCATCTTCGATCTGGTGAGCCAGGTTGCGCCCAGCCGGTCGACAGTGCTGATCCAGGGCGAAAGCGGAACAGGCAAAGAACTCATAGCCAAAGCCCTGCACGCCAACTCCCCGCGCAAAGACAAGCCTTTCGTCCCTGTAAATACTGGCTCCATGCCGTCGGAGCTACTTGAATCCACGCTATTTGGTCATGTTAAAGGTGCCTTTACATCAGCGATCGCCACCAAGAAGGGGCTGTTTGAGGTTGCCAATGGTGGAACGCTTTTCCTCGACGAAATCGGCAACATGGGCATGGACACACAGGCCAAGATACTGCGTGTTTTGCAAGACCGCCGCTTCACTCCGCTTGGAGGGACGCAGGAGACGCAGGTCGATGTTCGCATCGTTGCCGCCACCAATGTAGACCTGCGCAATGCGGTCCGGGACGGCAAGTTTCGCGACGATCTTTTCTATCGCCTCAATGTAATCTCTATCGATCTGCCGCCATTGCGCAGCCGACGCGAAGATATTCCGCTACTAGTCAGCCGCTTCCTTGAGCACTTCTCAAAGGAGAACGATCTTGAACCGCGCAAGCTTACCGCAGACGCGATGCGCGCGCTCGTGGATTATGAATGGCCCGGCAACGTACGGGAACTCGAAAACATTATCGAGCGCGGTGTGGTGCTGTCGAGCACTAACATCATCGGTTCGGGGTTGTTGCCGGGTCACATTACCGGGCGCACATTCCAGGACGCGCTGCTCGAACATAACCCGAATGCGTCACTCTTCGACATTCTGGAAGATATTGAGCGGCGCATCATCATCGAGAAGCTGGAACGCAACAACTGGAACCAGACCGATGCTGCCGAGCAGTTCCACATTCCGCTCTCGACGCTGAATCAGAAGATCAAAAGGCTCAATATCGAGATTCGAAAAAAGGGCCGCGAATAGAGCAATTCTCCGGCGTGCAGGTTGCGCCTGGGAATGCTTGCGCGGCCTTTTCTCATGTCACTGCCTTGCGCCAAGCCCGCGCAGCAGGAAGTCGGTCAAGAACTTCGCTTCGTCCTGGGTCGAGCGTTCTTCTGGGAAGGCTCTCCGTTCGCTCACGCCTCGAATTACGTCCATGGTTGCCCACGCTGCCGCCAGACAATCCTGCTGTGGGATCTCTCCCGCCCTTACAGCATCCTCAAAGAGCGATCGAAGATACAGCACGACCTCTCGCTGCCATGTGTAGCTGCGCTTGCGATGCTGTCCTTGATACCTGATGGTGAGAATGATGCGATACAACTGCTGGTGTTCATTCCAAAAAGCGATGCGAATCGAGACAAACGCGGCCAGTTTGCCAGCAAAGCTCCGCTCCTTGTTCACATGCTCCTCGGTCAGAGTGGCAAGCGTGGACACGGCTTGTTGGACAGTCGCGATGTAGACGGCATCTTTGGAATCGAAGTAGCGGTAGAGAGTGCCCTTTGCCAGCTTGGCGCCCTTTGCAATCTCTTCCATACGTGTAGCATCGAAACCCTTGTTGGCAAAGACTTTGGTCGCGGCGGCGAGGATCTCAGATCGCCGGAAATCGGCGACGACCTGCTGCTTGCGCTCTGCAGAGGTTGGCGGCATTGCAATCATCCTCCGGTTCACCAATAATATAAACGTGCAACGGAGTGACCCGTCGGTCATCTTATAGAACCAGTGAGTCTATTGTGCCTGTAGCGGCTGAAGAACTGGAAATTGAGGATATACGGCAGGGCCCTGCCGGCGTTTCTCCGCAATCCGAGAGACAGACTCTTCCGCAACCAAAGGTATTCAATCCCTGGATCGTGGCTATCGTGGTCACAATCGGCACCTTTATGGAGGTGCTTGACACTTCCATCGCCAATGTCGCCCTGCCGCATATCGCGGGCGGCCTGTCCTCTTCGCTCGATGAAGGCGCATGGGTGCTCACGAGCTATCTGGTCGCGAACGCGGTCGTATTGCCCATCAGCGGCTGGCTTTCTTCGATTGTGGGGCGAAAGAACTATTATCTTCTTTCGGTTCTACTCTTCACCGCCTTTTCGGCTGCCTGCGGCGTAGCGCCTACGCTGGGGATGCTGATCCTCTTTCGCGTGGGCCAGGGGCTTGCCGGCGGAGGGCTGCAGCCGTCTGTCCAGGCCATCCTTGCCGATAGCTTTTCACCGCAGAAGCGTGGCATGGCCATGGCGCTTTACACCGTCGCTATCCTGGTCGCGCCTGTTCTTGGGCCAACAGCGGGAGGGTGGATCACCGACAACTATTCATGGCGTTGGATTTTCTATATCAACATTCCTATTGGCTTGCTTTGCACTTTCCTTACCCGCATCGTCCTTGAAGACCCGCCTTACATGAAGGAGATGAAGGCCAAGGCGCGTAAACTCTCGGTTGACTGGGCTGGTCTCGGCTTCATCTCGATTGGACTGGCTTCGCTTGAGATCGTGCTGGATAAAGGCCAGGAGCTTGACTGGTTTGGCTCGCGCTTTATCGTATCCTTTGCCAGCGTGGCATTTCTTGCCCTCACCGGCACCGTTGTGTGGGAGCTCAATCGCAAGAATCCAGTGGTCAATTTGCGTCTGCTCAAGGAGCGCAATTTTCTCTTCTGCTGCCTCATTATTCTAGGTCTTTATTCGGTGCTCTACGCCGCGACCTACCTGCTGCCTCTGTACATGCAGCAGATGATGGGCTACGACGCTACGACGGCCGGCTTTGCGCTTTCACCTGCTGGATTATTCACGATGATGGAGGTGCCGCTGGTTGGTTATATGCTCACCAAAGGATACGATCCGCGCAAGCTTGCCTTTTGCGGGTTGATCGTGATTGCCACGTCGCTGTGGTGGATGTCTTCACTCAATCTCGATGTCTCAGAGAAAGAGATGATTCTTCCACGGATTCTGCAAGTGCTTGGAGTCGGGATTATCACGGTTCCGATCAGCACTGTGATATTTCGCTTTCTACCCAAGACGGAAAGCTCGCAGGCTGCGGGCATTTACGCTCTGATGCGGAATGAGGGTGGAAGCCTGGGCATCGCGCTGGTCAGTACGATGCTGCAGCGCAAGGCGCAAGTCCATCAGCAGATGCTGGGCCAGCACATCACCGCTCCCAATGGATTGGTGCAGCAATCGATTGCCGGCATGGCGGCTGCTCCGGGCAACTTTGCTGACCATCATTACTTGGCCATGGCCAGTCTCTATGCGGAGATGCAGCGCCAGGCTACGCTTCTCTCTTACATGGACCAGTTTCGGATGCTTTGCGGCATCATGCTGTGCATGGTTCCACTGATCTTTTTCCTGAAGCGCCCACCTGCGCAAAAACATATCGAGCTGGAGGCTCACTGAGTCTCCAGCTCGACATGGACTTGCGCACGGGTGCTTTAGTCTCCTGTTCCACTCAGCGCCACTGACTGTGGAGACGCACTGCCGTTGTCCACGATGCTCAACGCAGCTTTGAAAGCGGCGGCTGTGGCCGGTCTGAAGGCCACGTATACCGTGCAGCTCGCACCCGCAGCCAGAGTTGGCGTGCAGGTATTCAGCGCCTCAAAGTCTGTGGGGTTGGTCCCGGTCAGCGCGATGGATGTCAGGTTCAGTGTCGCCGTGCCGGAGTTGGTGAGGGTAATCGCTTGCGCTGCGGAGACCTTTCCGTGGGTTGTGGTTGGGAAGGCGATGCTCGTGGTGCTGAGCTTGACCGAGGGTATCGCGGTTCCCGTTCCAGTCAGAGTTACTTTTTGCGGAGAGCCAGTTGCGTTGTCGGTTACGCTGAGCGTGCCGGTAAGAGCCGCTGCCGAAGCCGGATCGAAGGCGATGTAAAGCGAGCAGGAGGCGCCAGCGGCAAGTGAAGCGCCGCAGGTGCCCAGTTCAGGGAACGAGGTGGCATTGGTGCCGCCCATCGCGATGGAGGTGATCGTTACTGCGACCGTCCCAGTATTCTTGAGCGTGACGATTTGTGCATCGCTCGTCGTCCCAACGATGGTGTTGGGGAAGGCAATCGATGCCGGGGTTAAGGTCACGGTGGGCGTCGCGGCAGCGACGCCAGTTCCGGTGAGAGCTACTGTTTGCGGCGTGCCGGTTGCGTTATCGGCTACCGAGAGGCTGGCGGTAAGCGCTCCTACTGCCAGTGGCTTGAACTCTACGGAGACTGTGCAGGAAGCTGCTGCTGCCAGCGTGGTTCCGCAAGTTGTGGCTGATTTGAGGAACGAGGTGGCGTAGGTTCCGGTAATGGTTTCTGACGTCAGGGTCACTGCTCCGGTGCCGGTGTTCTTGACCGTCACAACTTGTGCTGCTGTGGTTGAGCCCTCTGCAGTGGATGCGAAGGCCACACTGGTGGGCGAAAGAGAAACTGTGTGGGTCAGCGCGGCTGTTCCGGTTCCAGTTAAGGCTACTGTTTGCGGGGTGCCGGTTGCGTTATCGGCT
>Ga0302325_10007042_pt1 | contig 25082 bp, 24 predicted proteins | sample Palsa_T0_2_FD_201948 | JGI IMG/M metagenome (GOLD analysis project Ga0302325, IMG submission 201948) | Peat permafrost microbial communities from Stordalen Mire near Abisko, Sweden - Palsa_T0_2 | ecosystem: Environmental > Terrestrial > Soil > Palsa > Peat permafrost | place: Sweden: Abisko... | reverse complement strand
GAATGGTCAAGTTGCCGGACACGGTGAATGTGCCGTGCGCATCGGCGGTTGGCCGCAGGCCCGCCGCTCCATAGTCCGCCGACAGGTTCAAGGTCGGCAGACGCTCGGCGTGCGCGGCATGTACTGCGGCTTCGGCGGCGCGCACAGCGGCCTGCGCGGCGGAAAGGTCGGCACGTTGCCGGTCCGCCTGTTCCAACGCTTGCCCGAGCGTGAGATCGGTGAGAGGAGCATAGGGGAAATTGTCGGCGATGCTGAAGGTCTGGCCGAGCGGCAGGCCAATCACGCGAGACAGCGCGAGCATCTGGCTATCGCGGTCGCCTAGCAAGGAACGCAGCCGCTGCCGGTCGGTCTGCCATTGCACTTGGGTACGAGTCACATCAATGCGCGCGGCGACACCAGCTTGCAAGCGGGCCGCCGCCTGCTGATAGACCGCTTGTGACGAATCCACCTGGGCTTGCGCGGCGGCGATGCGCGCGTTGCTGGCGGTGAGCTGCAGGTAAGCGCCACCGACGGCGAGCACAATCAAATCGCGCGCGTCACGGGCCGATTCCCTGGCGGCGCTCACGCTTTCGCCGGCGCTCCGCAGATTCCCCAGGCGCACGAAATCGAAAATCGTCTGATTCAGGCGGCCGGCGCGCGCGTCAAAATAATTAAACGGACCCACCACCGCGCGAATGCCGGGCACATTGACCCCAAGTGTTTTTAAGTTGCTCTGATCGACATTCTCGGTGACCACCGTGTCGAGATGAGGCATTAACGTGCTGCGAGCGACGCGCCGGAGCCCTTCGGCCTGCTGCAACGCATTACTTTGGGTGAGCGCTCCCAGGTTGTAACGGAGGCCGAGCGCGAGGGCGTTATCCAAACTCAATGGCAACGTGGTACCTGTGTTCGTCCCTGTGGGAGTGCTGCCGGAATAGGGGCCCTGCACGTTTACCGAACTGTCGAGCAGATTGACGCTAGCGCCGCCACCCGCGTTGGTAGTGGCTTGACTGGTAGAGACCGATCCGCTTTGACCTTGCCTGCCCGACAGCGGAAGTTGCGAGGCTAGAGACGGGACTGTGCTTTGGGCTTGGAGAAGAACGGCGCAGCCAAGCAAGGTACCGCAGATTGCAGCCGGTCTGACGTTCTGGCGAAAGCGCATATTCTATCGAGTGTCATTCGCACACCTTCACCCACCGGTCGTGCTTGGCCTGCAATGAGCACTTGAAAGGCCAAAGCCAATTGGGAGGGAATCATTCAAGTCTTCAATACAAATTCCAACGAACAAGCCGCGTCCATTGCGATCTGACCAAATACGGTCAGGAGGCTCTTGTGGAGGTTTCCCCCGGCCACGGCGCGTTCGTGTGGCGCGCTGGGAGTGGCGGCGGTTCAGACGGATTTTTTCCAAGCGGCCGATGCGAATGGGGATGGCTACATTACGCGCGATGAGCTGAGAGGCGCGATGACGCAGTGGTTGGGTGGGCGCGAGCGAGTGGACCAAAAGGAATTGGCGAGCGCGCTGAATGCGGCGTTTCCGGAAGCGACGTTTATGGGGATGATCTCGCCGCCGCGGAGTAAGACGCCGAAGCCGGAAGACCAGCAGAAGATGGAGGCGGCGCTGCCAGGGTCGGCTCCCGCGAAACCGTTGAAGCCGCGGAAGGTGTTGGTGCTGTGTCAGGCGGCGGGGTTTGTGCACTCCTCGATTCCGCTGGCGGCGAAGACTGTGGAAGAGTTGGGAACGAAGACGGGCGCGTGGACGACGGATGTGAGCTGTGAATCGTCTGTGATCACGGCCGGGAATTTGAAGCAGTACGACCTGATCTTCCTGGACAGCACGACGGGCTTCTTTCTAGACGATGCGGATGCGATGGTGACGGCGGCGCGCAAGAAGGCGCTGCTGGATTTTGTGCGCTCGGGAAAAGGACTGGCGGGGATTCATGCGGCGGCGGACTCCTATCATCAGGCGAGCGACGGGCCCGAGATTGGCGGGATGATTGCCCCGGGGCTTTTCGCCGCCGCCGACAAAGACGGAGATAAAACGCTGACCGCGGCGGAGTTGAGCGGGCTGGCTGACCAGTGGTTCGATATGGCCGATAGCGGGCATGCGGGCAAAGTGAGCGTGCAGGATTTTAAGGCTCAGTTTGGAAGGATCTTGTTCAGTACGTTCGGATCACGGCAAGCGGGTGCGCCGCCGGCTGCGAAGACGGGGCCGGACCATCAGTATGGGACGTGGCCTGGGTTCAACAAAACGATCGGGGGATATTTCAAGTTTCACTGGGTTTATCCGCAGCACAATTGTGTATAAGATCGACGATCCGAACAGCCCGTTAACAGCGATGTTCAAGGATGGATTCGCGATTAACGATGAGACGTATACGTTCGGGGTGAAGAGTTGGTCGCGCCAGAACGTGCATGCGCTGACGAGCATCGATTATTCGAAGATGAGCGATGAGGATAAGGCGAAAGAAGATTATCCGCGGGCGGACCACGATTATGGATTGAGCTGGATCAGGCGCGAGGGGAAAGGGCGGGTGTTGTACGTGGCGCATGGACACGCGGAAGAGGTGTACGCCAACAAACAGCTGATGGAGCATTTGCTGGCGGGGATTCAGTATGCGCTGGGGGATTTGAAGGCGGACGATAAGCCGAGCGCGCAGGAAGGGAAGTAGACGAAACAATCCATTACTTGTCGGCCGGCCTTAGGCTTTCAAGACTAACAACTGCACTGGATCCGTTTCGGCGCCCGGAGTCTTGCTGAATCTGTCGTGCACGCTCAGCCAGCGCTTTCGCTTCCCGCTTGCGCCCGAGTTTCCGTAAGACCGACGAATAGTTGGCGAGGATCTGTCCGCAAGCCGGGTGATCGCAGCCCAGCGTTTTACGGCAAAGGCCAGACGCGCGTTCGAAGGCGCCGCTGGCTTCTTCCAGGCGGCCCAATTTCACGAGACTCGTCGCCAGATTGTTGGTGGGTGTAACCAGCAGCGGGTGCTCGCCTCTAAGGTCGCTCTCCAGTACCCCAAGCTCTTCCCGGAAAACGCCCACTGCTTCCGCAAAGCGCCCTTGTTCGTATCGGATTCCGCCGAGTTCATCCAAGAGGTAAGACAGTTGCAGACGCTCTGAAGGCTTCGAATGAGCAGGATTGGCTTGCAAATCCAAAAGTAAGGCTTCGGCCTCGCCGTATTTCTTTTCCTCAATGAGCAACTGAGCGAGAAGTACCCGCAGCTTCGCCAATTCGCTTTGCGAGCCGCTCTGCGCATTGACCTCAAGCGCTTTGCGGATCACCATGATTGTTTCTTCGTGGTTGCCAGTTTCGGTGGGAAGCCCCGCTATGGTCGCCACTATCAGGGCGTAGTCGAGAGACTCGCGTCCTTCCGTCTTTTCCGCCAGGACCAGTGCATGGCGCCACTCGCTCTCAGCTTCCAAATACCGTCCCACGTAAGCGTAGGTGGAAGCAAGAGCATTGCGGATTTTCAAGAGTTGAGGATCGGGAATGCTGGAATCTTTTGCCACCGCCAATGCTTGCGAAAAAGCTTGAGCCGCCGCTTGATAGTTCCCGTCTTCAAGCAACCCTGCACCTTCCGATGCCCATTCGCTCCACGTTTTAGGCGTCTCACCGGCGACTAAAATCCGCAGGCATAGCGCAAGAAAACACAGTGCAAGTTTCATCGTGATTCCGACTGTGCCAGAAAGCCGCAAGCGGTGGAATGATTCAGTCCATTAGGCGTTCCTCATCTCGATCTGAGGGGCCAAGTGATTGTCGGCAAATGCCTTTAAGCCAGACGGCGGTTGCTGGTTAGAGCTAGAATGAGTCAGATATGGCGACCGGGGGGGCACAAGCGCGGCGGCAAATCATCCGATTCGGTGAGTTCGAACTCGATCTGGACCGGCAAACCCTTTCCCGGCGCGGGATCCAGTTGAAGCTGCAAAACCAGCCGCTCCAGGTGTTGGCTCTGTTGATTCAGCATGCTCCTAGAGTCGTGTCCCGGGACGAGATCCAACGTCATATTTGGGGAGAAAACGCCTACGTCGACGCGGAAGGGGGTATCAACTTTTGTATCCGTCAGATCCGCGCGGTTCTGCTGGATAATGCCGCTGCTTCGAGGTTTATAGAAACGCTGCCGCGGGAAGGATATCGCTTTGTAGCGCCCTTTGAAGGAGCAGTTCAGCCGGAAGGTGTGCCTTCGAACGGTCCCCCAATTCCCAAAGATGAAAGTTCGGCCCCGTTGACTGAAGGGCCGAGGCCGCCAATCCGCAAGTCGCCTTACGGGGCGCTGGCCGCTACGCTTCTTGCGGCAGTCATCGTCATTGCCGTTGTGGCGTCAAGAGCTAGAAATAACCCCGGTCGCACTTTAATCTCGGCACTGACGCCCCCGCCCGGCACCACTTTTAACTTGGACGGCGGGCCGCCGGCGTTGTCTCCCGACGGACATGCCGTCGCGTTTCCCGCCTCGGACGCGAAGGGAAAAATCATGCTCTGGGTCCGCTCGCTCGATTCGTTCGAAGCGCGCGCTTTGGCTGGAACCGATGGAGCTCAATTCCCGTTCTGGTCTCCAGACAGTCGAGAAATTGGTTTCTTTGCGGCGGGACAATTGAAGACCGTCGATGCCGCCGGGAGCCCGCCGGTCGTTCTCGCGGCTGCGCCACTCGCCGGGGGTGGCAGTTGGGGAAGCGATGGCACGATTTTCTTTGTAGCCGATGGAAACCGCGGCATCAGCAGAGTGAGTGTGTCCGAAGGACATCCTCTGCTTTGCATCGCTCTCGATTTGTCGCGGTTCAGGTATTATGCGGCGCCGCAATTACTGCCCGACGGACGTCACCTGCTATTTCGAGCCACGGGCGGCGGCCGAGCCTTCGCCGGCACTTATTTCGCATCAACCGACGGCAAGGAAATGAGGCTGCTCGTGAACGAAGAAGCCGAGGCGTTATATGCTTCTGGATTTCTTCTTTACAGTAGCGGCGAAACCCTGCTGGCGCGAACCTTCGATCCTGACCGCGGCTTGCTCACTGGCAGTCCACATGTTGTCGCCGAAGGTGTCGCCGCCGATCACTGGATCACTGTATTCGGCGTTTCGCAAACTGGTGCGCTCGTTTATCAGACGCTCGGCGTAGCCAGGTGCCGGTTGAAATGGTTCGGTCGCGGCGGACAGGAGCTTGGCGTGACTGGGGAGGACGGCGACTACTGGGACCTTAGGATCTCGCCCGACAACCAGAAGCTCGCCGTCGATTTCTGTACTCCCGCCGGCTCTTTATATTGCGATGTTTGGATCGATGATTTGACTCGCCATATCCGCCGGAGACTGACTGCCGAACGCGACATCGAACACGGCATGCCCGTGTGGTCCCCAGACGGAACCCAAGTGGCCTTTGGTGTTTATGCGGGCAAATCTCCATTGGGCATCTACCTGCGAGCGTCTGACGGTTCCGGCGAAAACGAACTGCTACTGGCGGCCGGCAAGACGACCATAGACCAGATTTGGCCCACGAACTGGTCACGCGACGGGCAATTCATTCTTTACACCAGAGGAGATTACGACGTGGCTCCCACCGATATATGGATATTGCGGTTAGCGGGCGACCGGCAGCCACGGCTCTGGATAAAATCCCATAGAGCGACCTACGATGGGCAATTCTCGCCGGACGGACGTTGGATTGCCTATACGTCCGAGGAATCGGGTACACCCGAAGTGTATGTGATTGCTTTCGATCCACACGATTTTCTATCAACTTCAAAAGGTGTGCCGGCGAGCGCCGGAAAATTCATCGTTTCAACCGGTGGCGGAAGGGCTCCGCGCTGGCGCCACGACGGCAAAGAACTCTTCTATCTTACGGAAGCAAATCAAGTGATGGCAGCCGAACTCGACCATTCGAACGGCAAACTGAAAGTTCTAAGCACACAGGCGCTCTTTAAGGCCCAAATCCGGCTTAATCTAACCGCCCCTTTCGACGTTTCTGCCAACGGAGACAGGTTCGTAATCAACACTTTAAGCGAACAGCGTACGCCGTTTACTCTCGTGCAGAATTGGCCAGCTCGCTTATCGAATCGTTGAGAGGCGCTTACCGAGTCGCCTCACGAAGGGCCGCAAGCCGGCGAGGCAAGATCTCTTTGCGCCCGCCTCGAATTACGGTGGGACGCTTGCCGGATCCCACCCCGGCGCGCTATGTTTCCTGTTTTTCAAAGCAGCCTCAATTTTGTTGCAAACACTTTTGGATCTTATAGGCGCGCGGAGGAAGGGAAGTAGACGGATGTTCTTGCCTTTACGTTCTACCATACGAAAATGAAAGCTCTCGTCAAAGCCCAGCGCGCGCCCGGCCTTACCCTCCTCGACATCCCCGAGCCGTCCATCGGCATCAACGACGTCCTCATCCGCGTGACCCACACCGGCATCTGCGGGACCGATCTCCACATTTACGAATGGGATGAATGGGCGCGCGCCACCATTCCCGTGCCTATGGCCATCGGCCATGAATTCGTCGGCGAGATTGTCGAAGTGGGCTCGAATGTAAACGATTTTCACGCAGGAGAAATCATCAGTGGCGAAGGGCACGTCGTATGCGGCCGCTGCCGCAATTGCTTAGCGGGTCGGCGTCATTTATGCGCGCATACCCAGGGCGTCGGCGTAAACCGCCCCGGCGCATTTGCCGAGTATATTGCCCTGCCCATGAGTAACATCTGGCGGCACGAACCAACCGTCAATCGCGAAATTGCTGCCATTTTCGATCCTTTCGGTAACGCCGTGCATACCGCCCTGTCCTTTCCCGTGTTGGGCGAAGACGTTCTGATTACCGGCGCTGGCCCCATCGGCTTGATGGCTATTCCCGTTGTCAAACATGCCGGCGCCCGCTTTGTCTTGATCACCGATCTCAATCCCTACCGTTTAGAACTCGCGCGCAAAATGGGCGCAACGCTCGCCGTTGATCCGCGCCAGACGCCGGTTGCCGAAGCGCAAAAACAACTCGGCATGCGCGAAGGCTTCGACATCGGCCTCGAAATGTCCGGCAGCCCCGCCGCCTTTCGTGAAATGCTAGGCAACATGAGTCACGGCGCAAAAATCGCCATGCTTGGTATACCATCGCAAGAAATGTCCATCGATTGGCGGCAAGTCATTTTCAACATGCTCACCATTAAAGGCATCTACGGCCGCGAAATGTATGAAACTTGGTACAAAATGACTGTTATGCTGGAGTCCGGCCTCGATATCTCCCCGGTTATCACCCACCGCTTCCCCTACACCGAATTCGAACAGGGTTTCGAAGTCATGCGTTCCGGCAACTCCGGTAAAGTCATCTTGAACTGGACCCTATGATCGCCCCCAAAAGGGGACGGACGGAACTGTCCCCAATCCCTAAGTTCGTGGCGGGGACAGATCTCTCCGTCCCCTTTTGCGCCCCTTTTGCGCCCCTTTTGCGCCCTTTTGCGAAAGGCACCGAAACCCATGAAAACCAGCGTCTTCGATCTCTTTAAAATCGGCATCGGCCCTTCCAGTTCCCATACCGTCGGCCCCATGCGCGCGGCCCGCCAATTCGTCGTCGATCTCGCGAGCGCCCATCTCCTCACCGAAACCGCCCGCATCAAAACCGAACTATTCGGTTCCCTTGCTCTCACCGGCCTCGGCCACGCTACCGACCGCGCCATCCTCCTTGGTCTCTCCGGCGAACAGCCCGAACGCATCGATCCCGCCGCCATCGAATCGCTCATCCTCAAAATCCGCACCGAAGAAAGCCTGAACGTTTTAGGCCGACACTGTCTGCCTTTCCTCGAATCCCGCGATCTCCTCTTCCACAACAACGCCGTCCTTCCCGGCCATCCCAACGCCATGCGCTTCAGCGCCTTTGACGACGCCGGCAACCTCATCGAATCCGCCGTGTACTTCTCCATCGGTGGCGGTTTCATCGTCCGGGAAGGCGCTTCGCCATCCACCGATGCTTCTTCGCTTCCCGTTCCTCATCCCTTTTCGAACGCCGCGGAACTACTCGCCCTCGCCAACAGCCGAGCCGTGCCCGTTTGGCAGATCATCCTCGAAAACGAATGCTCGCTGCGGCCCGAGTCGGAAGTGCGCGACCGCCTCCTTCACATCTGGTCCGTCATGAACGCCTGCATCGAACGCGGCCTCGTCACGGAAGGCATTCTTCCCGGCGGTCTCAAAGTCCGTCGCCGCGCGCCTCGCCTCCTCGCCAAGATCAAAGCGCGCCAGCAGCCGGACCCTCTCATCGCTATGGATTGGGTCAATGCCTTCGCCATGGCCGTCAACGAGGAAAACGCCGCGGGCGGACGCGTCGTCACCGCTCCCACCAATGGCGCCGCCGGACTCGTCCCCGCCGTCGGCCGCTATTACCGCCAGTTCATTCCCGATTCTTCCGACGAAGGACTGTTTCGCTACCTCCTCACTGCCGGAGCCATCGGCATTCTGTACAAAGAAAACGCCTCCATCTCCGGCGCCGAAGTCGGTTGCCAGGGCGAAGTGGGCGTTGCCTGCTCAATGGCCGCCGGTGGCCTGGCGGGCGCACTCGGCGCTTCCAATGACGAAGTCGAGCACGCCGCTGAAATCGGTATGGAGCATCATCTCGGCATGACCTGCGACCCCATCGGCGGCCTCGTCCAAATCCCCTGCATCGAGCGCAATGCCATCGGCGCGGTCAAAGCCATCAACGCCTGCCGCATGGCCATGCAAGAATCCGGCGATCACAAAGTTTCGCTCGATCAAGTCATTCGCACGATGTATCAAACCGGCCTCGACATGCAGTCAAGATATAAAGAGACCGCCCTCGCCGGTCTCGCCGTCAACGTCAAGGATTGCTAACACGCCATGTACAAAAATGTAGAACCATTCCTGCTTGAGAAAATCGCGGCCATCGAAAAGGCCGGCCTCTTCAAACGCGAGCGCCAGATTACCAGCCCCCAGCAGGCGGAAATCCGCGTTGACAGTGGTTCGCCCGTGATCAACATGTGCGCCAACAACTATCTCGGATTGGCCAATCATCCCGCCATCGTCGCCGCCGCCCGGGAAGCTTTGGACCAATGGGGTTTCGGCCTCGCCAGCGTGCGCTTCATCTGCGGCACGCAATCCATCCACCGCCAACTGGAAGCAAAACTCAGCGAATTTCTCGGCACCGAAGAGACCATCTTGTACAGCTCCTGTTTCGACGCCAACGGCGGCCTGTTCGAAACCCTCCTCGACGAAAACGACGCCGTCATTTCCGACGAGCTCAACCACGCCAGCATCATCGACGGCATACGGCTCTCGAAAGCCGCCCGTTTCCGCTACAAGAACGGCGACATGGCCGACCTCGAAGCCAAACTCCGTGAATCCTCCAGCGCGCGGAATCGCCTCATCGCCACCGATGGCGTCTTCTCCATGGATGGCTATATCGCCAAACTACCCGAAATTTGCGATCTTGCCGATAAGTACCAGGCCATGGTCATGGTGGACGATTCACACGCCGTCGGCTTTATGGGCAAGACCGGGCGTGGCACGCACGAGCACCACAATGTAATGGACCGCGTCGATATCATCACCGGCACCCTCGGCAAAGCGCTCGGCGGCGCCAGCGGCGGTTACACCAGCGGACGGAAGGAGATCATTGATCTACTGCGCCAGCGCTCCCGTCCTTATCTCTTTTCTAATTCGCTCGCACCGCCTATCGTCGCCGCTTCGCTGAAAGTCCTCGAACTGCTAACCGAATCGTCCGCCTTGCGCGACCGATTATTCGCCAACACCGTGCGCTTCCGCGCGCAGATGCTCGAAAATGGCTTTCAAATTCTCGCCGGCGAGCATCCCATTATTCCCGTCATGTTTGGCGATGCCGCCTTAGCTACGCAGATGGCCGATGCTCTGCTTGCTAAGGGCGTCTATGTCATCGGCTTCTCCTATCCCGTCGTCCCCCAAGGCAAAGCCCGCATTCGCGTCCAAGTCTCCGCCGCCCACACCCCCGAAGAACTCGATTTCGCCGCCGCCCAATTCCTGAGCGCATCCAATTCGGTGTCAGACACCTCAATTCCCTAATTCCTCCAAGAATTCTCCTCGAAAAACCCCACTTCCCTGCGATACAGGCTTCAGAGGAAACAACCATGAACGTAGCGCAGCACGCAGAACAGATTTTGGCCGCCTGGAAGCGCGCCGACGCCATCAGCTTCGAGGCGGAACTCAACCACGCCATGCATTCTTGCCGACCGGGCACCCCCGCCAATTACCTGGAATCTGAGCAGCGCGAGGTCCTGGAAAGCGTTGTCGAACGCTTGCGTCTCATCCGCCCACAGCGTGGCATCGCCGCCGCTCATTGTTCCCCGCAAAGCCTCAACGCCGGCTTCACCCTACTCGAACACCTCCGTCAGCGGGCGGCCGCCTAAGTACCCGTTTCATAGGTACGCTAACGTATATCGGCACAACCACTCCCTTGCGGTCGTGGCTCCGTTCCGGGCCGCTGCCTAAGCGTCCCATCCGCCCATCTTCCTAATCGAACCAGACCTTGAGTACCAATCCCCACAGTTCTGCCGATAAGAAAGACGAGCCGCCTTATGATCCATCTGACTCGCCTTAACCAAACTCCCCTGGTAGTCAATGCGGATCTCATCGAACACATCGAGATGACACCCGACACCGTCATCGCTCTCACCACCGGACAAAAGATCCTGGTGCGCGAAAGCCCTAACGAAATTATTGAGAAAGTAATCTGCTTCCGGCGCAGTGTATTGGAAGGTCTGCCCTGTTCGACGGCGTTCGCGAGCGTGACCACCCGCCCGCCCCGTCCGTCTGGAACGGACGATGGGTATCATGGCAAGTGAACCCGCATCGCCTAAGGCGCAGCGCCGGCGCCTCGACCTTGCCACAGTTATCGGCATGCTTGTTGGCACCGCCGGGATTTTGGGTGGATTGCTCCTCGAGGGCGGCAAATTCAGCGACATTATCCAGTACTCGGCTGCCCTGATTGTCGGCGCCGGTACCGCCGGCGCTGTCCTTGTCACCACACCTTCGCCGCTCATCCGTGGCGCCTTGCGCCGCCTAAAGGATGTTGTATTCGAAACCGCCACGCCGCGCGCGGCGTTGACCTCCCGTTTGTTGCAGTTCGCCCGCCAGGCGCGACGCTCCGGCATCGTCTCTCTCGAAGGGACCGCCAACGAAATCTCCGATAATCCCTTTCTCAAGAAAGCTCTCTCCCTCGCTGTGGACGGCGCCGATCTGCAGGATTTACGCCGCATCATGGAACTTGAAATCGAATCCGTGGCGCGCCGCGGCGAGGCCGAAGCCAAAGTCTTCGAAACCGCCGGCGGTTACGCTCCCACCATCGGCATCATCGGCGCCGTGCTCGGCCTCATTCAGGTTATGAAGCATCTGGAAGATATCGAGCGCGTCGGCCATGGCATCGCCGTCGCTTTCGTCGCTACGGTTTATGGCGTCGCACTGGCGAATTGTGTGCTTTTACCGGCGGGAGCCAAAATCAAGGCCCGCCTCGAACACGCTCTCGAGGATATGGAACTCGTTCTCGAAGGCGTCATCGGCATCGCCGAAGGCATGAATCCCAAGCTGCTCGAAACCAAGCTGGGCGCCTTCCTCGAAGAACAATACATCGGCGATGCCGTCGACGACCCAGTTTCGGCCAAGCCTCTTGCCCGCGAGCGCGTCGCTGCGCCGGAACGCGGAGCAATCTAGCATGGTTCGCCGCCGCCGACCCGCCCCCAAAGAAAATCACGACCGTTGGCTCGTCTCCTATGCCGATTTAGTCACCTTGCTCTTCGCCTTCTTCGTGGTCATGTTCGCCTCCACGCAAAGCGATCACGCGCGCGCCAAACAGATTTCGCAAGCCGTCGTCAAGGCCTTGAAATCCGGCTCGACTCCACCCAGAATCGCCGCCATTCTCGGTGGGACTGTCGACGACGCCGGCCGTGGCGACGACAAGATGAAGGGCCCTGCCGTGAACCCGCCCATTCCCGCCACACCGGATACGCCGCTCAAAGACCTTTCGGCTGCGGCCGACCTGCTGCGCAGCCAGTTGCACGCTGAAATCGATAAGGGCGATCTGGATGTTCGCGTCGAAGATCGCGGCATCATTATCGGTCTAAACTCGGCCATCTTCTTCTCCCTCGGCGACGATGCCATCGATCCACACGTCGCGCCCATTCTCGCCAAAGTCGCGGCCATTCTGAATCGATTGCCCAACGCCCTGCGCCTCGAAGGCCACACCGATTCCTTACCCATCGACAACGCCCGTTTTCACAACAATTGGGAACTCTCCGCCGCCCGCAGCATCGCCATGCTCCGCCTGCTCAACGAACGCTACGGCGTCGCCTCGCAACGCATGGCCATTGTCGGCTACGCCGATACCATGGCCTCCGATTCAAATCAAACTGAGCAAGGCCGCAGCCACAACCGCCGCGTCGATATCGTTATCGTCAGCGCCACGGGCCTCCGCGCCGAACCAACCCCAGCCCCAGCACACTAACCGTCGGCCTCTTCCTCAGCCACTCCAGCCAAGCCATCCCTCATTCGTAGCGCAACGCTCGCGTCGGATCAACCCGGCTCGCCCGCAACGCAGGCACAAAACCAGCCAGACACGCCACTGCCGCCAACCCAATCGTGGCCAGTGTCAGAGTCACTGGATCATGCGGCGCCATGCCGAAAAGCTGGCTCTTGATCAAGCTGCTCAGCCCAATCGCCAACGGCACGCCGATGATCACACCCACGCCCACCAGCAGCAAAACTTCGCGCATAATCATCCAGATCACGTTGCCTTGTTCCGCGCCTAGCGCCATGCGAATGCCAATCTCGCGCGTCCGCCGCGCCACTGTATACGCCATCACGCCATACAGCCCAATCACCGCCAGCAGCGTAGCCAGCGCGCCGAATACCGTCGAGAGGCTGGCCACTAGACGTTCATTCCGCAGCGATAAATCGATCTGCTCTTGCGTCGTCCGCATCGCATAGACGGGCACGTTCGGGTCCAGATCCCGCACCTTGCGGCGCACGGCGCCTATCACTTGCCGCAGGTCGAGCGTTGTGCGCAGATAGACCGTCATGCCACCCACATATGGGCTGGCCAGATAAGGAATGTAGGCCTGCGCTGGAATCTCATCGCGCAGGTTGGTGTACTTAATGTCTTTCACCACCCCAATAATTTCCATATCCGTTCTGGTTCCGGGATCGGAACCGAAACCAAGATGCAGACCGAGCGGGCTGCGACCCGCAAAATACTTTTTGGCGAAACTCTCGTTGATGATGATCGTGGCCGGAACATGATCGTTTAGGCCGTCTTCCGGGTGACCGTGCGAAAGGTTCCGAGTGTCCTTGCTGGTGAACTCGCGGCCCGCTAAGATGGGCACGCCCAGCGTGGCGAAGTAGCCGGGACTGATCGAATTCATATACGGTTCGGGAGTCTGATCGGCGCGCGCAGCGTAGCCTTCCACCGTCATCGAGCTATCCCACTCGCCGCCCTCGAGAATGCGCATTGAGGCCAGGCTGACCGCCCGCACTCCCGGCGTCGCCGCCAAGTCGTCCGTCAACCTCAGATAGAAATTGCGCGCGCGTTCAACAGCATAACCGTTCAGCGAAGGATCGAGGTTGAATCCAACCAACTTTTCGGCCGAAAAACCCGGACCTAGATCGCGCAGATTATTCAGCGTGCGCAAGAACAATCCAGCCCCAATCAGCAGTAGCAACGAGAGCGTCACCTGCGCCGCCACCAGTCCCTTGCGGAGCGCCACGTTACCGCCTCCCACCACCGATCCAGCCTGATCCTTTAGAGTGGGAGCCACATCGGCCCGCGAACTATGAATGGCCGGCGCCAAACCAAAAAACACCACCGTCAGGAACATAACCGCGATGGTGAACAGCAAGATGCGGACATCCGGAATCGCGCTAATGGTAACCTCGCCGGCGGAATCGGCGGGCAAATAAGCCGCCAGCAAGAATTGGTCAGCGCCAAAAGCCAAAGCCAATCCCAAAGTTGCGCCCAAGGTCGATAACAGCAGACTCTCCACTAGCAACTGGCCGATGATGCGCCGCCGGCCCGCGCCAATGGCGAGCCGGACGGCCATCTCCCGTTCACGGCTGGCAGCGCGCGCCAGCATCAGATTCGCGAGGTTCGCGCACGCTAGCAACAACACCGTTCCGGTGAGCGCCATCAGCACCCATAGCGGCGTACTCAGTTCCATGCGCAGATACGACTGCCCCTGCGATCCAGGCAGCAGTTCAATTGAGTTTTTTAGAAACTCGCGCCGCGCATAGTCGGACGCATTGTGGAACGCCGGTTCCTTCACTTCCATCTCAATCATGCTGTGCATGAAAGGCTGTAGCGCGGCTTGCGCCTGTTTTATGCTCACTCCCGGTTTGAGACGGCCAAAAGCGTTCACCCAACGCCAGCGCCGGTCTTTCATCGCATCCCAGAGCGGCGTCATTTGCGCCTTCATCGCCACTGGCACAAACACTTTGGTGGCATGCCCCAACTGAATACCGTCGAATCCGGCTTGTGCAACGCCGATCACGGTCATATTGTGACCGTTCACAACGAGGGTCTGATTCACTATGCAAAACGATTTTGCCAAAAACTATAGCTGAGAACCACCTGCGGATGGCCGTTCGGGACGCGGTCGTCATCGGGCGTAAACGTTCTCCCCAGCGCGGCCGTCACGCCCAGTACCGGAAAATAGCTGCCCGACACCAGTTCCGCCGGGACCAGCTCCGTGCGGTTGCCATAACCAAGGCTGGCATCAAAAGAATACCGGCAAAACATCCCGGAAAACACATCGTTGTGCTCGCTGAAATCTTGGTACATCGGGTAAGACAGCGCGTTCATCCCGCTATTGCTGCCGTAATGCATGCCGCGTTCTTTCAGCAGCACCAGTTGCTCCGGCTGCTTCACGGGCAACAGCCGCAACATGACTTGATCAAGCAAGCTGAACACGGCGGTGTTCGCGCCAATGCCAAAAGCCAGCGAGAAAATCGCCACAATCGTGAAAAGCGGCGTGCGCTTAAAGCCGCGCATCGCGTAACGGATATCGTTCCAGGCGTTCATAAAGAATCTTCTTTGGACGTACGCAGCGCGCGGCGGTTAGGTTCAGTTTCAATCAATCAATTCCGTGAATCCGTAGATTGATGAGCTGATCGAGAGTCAGATTCTGCATACCCCGCGCCCGCAGTTTTTCGATATATTCCGGCGTCACGCCGTGAATGCGCAAAGCGATGAGTTTCTCCGCGTCCGGATGCGGGAAACCAAGATGGTCAAGTTGGCCGACGAACTCGGGCGACACTCCATGAATGCGAAAGGCGATCAGTTTTTCCGGATCGGTCGTACTCGCCCCCGCCGCGTTCAGTCCCTTCACGAATTCCGGCGAGACGCCGTGGATGCGGAACGCGATCAGCTTCTCCGAATCCACTGTATTGATCCCGGCGCCGTGAATGTCGCGCACGAATTCCGGCGATACGCCATGAATTCGAAACGCAATCAACTTTTCCGCCTCGATCTCATTTACACCCGCCGCATGAATCTGTTGGACGAACTCCGGGCTCACTCCGTGAATGCGAAAGGCGATGAGTTTGTCTTTATCCACATCCGTCACGCCGGCCGCTTTAATTCCGCGAACGAAGGCGAGATTCACATCGTGAATCGTATACGCGAATAGTTCGTCGTCGGTCACGCCGGGAAATCCGAGCGCCGCCATTTCCTGGCTATACTTCGCGTTCCCCTGAAAGGTGAACAGCCCTGCGCCCGAGCCATCCTTCAAGAAACCTTCCCCATCAATCGTTCCGGCGTCGCGCGCAATGCTAAAGCGCACATCGTGCTTACCCGCCGTCTTCCAATCCAAGCCTTTCAATTCGGCGGCATTCCAATCCGAGCTGCTGTTGAACGAGTGATTGCCATCGCTTTCACTATGCAGAAAGAGCCGGATCTTACCGGGATTGTCTGACTGGCTGAGCGTCCACTCACCCTTTTCGGCCGCCGCAAACGCGCACGTCGAAACGAGCAGACACACTATCGCTGAACTCAATCTATGCTGAATCATTTTGGAGTCTCCTAAAATACGTCGGCCACTTTGAGGCCGATCAGTTGCCGGAACGTCAGGTTCTTAAATCCGTGGCTGCGGACTTTTTCAATAAATTCAGGGGTGATCCCCTGCACCTTGGCCGAGATGAAATCGCGAATGGTCAGATCGCCAAGTCCCGCCGATTGCAACGCACGAATGTATTCCGGCGTGACGCCTTGCACTTTCATGCCGATCAGGTCATGCATGCTCGGCTTCAATCCAGTCGCGCGGATATCGCGTATGTATTCAGGCGTGATTCCCTGCACTTTCATGCCGATGAGGTCGTGTATGCTCGGATCGAATCCGGCCGCTTTCACCTGGCGGACATAATCGGCAGTCACTCCTTGCACCTTCAAAGAAATCAGATCGTCCACTGAGAGTTTGGTGAGTCCCACTGACTCAAGACTGTCGATATAGGAGGGTCCACTATGCTCTTCGGCCTTGTGCTCCTCAGCCGCCGCCTGAGTCTCGAAGCGCGAGGCCATCTCTCGCGCCATTCTCTCTAATTCGGCCAGTTGGCGTCCGGCGAGGCCATTGCCCATTTCAGACTGTGCCTGCCGCTCAAGCTCCGCCGCTTGCCGCGCCGCCGCTCGCGCCTGCTTCATTTGCTGTTCGAGTTGCCGCCGCATTTGAGCGGAGTCAATTCCAGACTCTTTGCGCTTGAGCTCCCGTTCCAGTTCCTTGACTTGCCGGTCAATCTCCTTCAAGTTTGCATCCGGCGAGCCAACCTCCGGCGGAAGAAGATCCATTGGTGCGGTGGGAGGCGCAGGCGCGGGAGGAGGTTGCGGCGCGGGAGGCTCCTGTTTGAAAGCTCCGGCCGCCAAAACCACGCACGAGGCGCACAATACCGCCAACACTGCCAAACCGGCCCGCGGAATGCCGGGGGCAATTTGCCGCAAGCCCAGCAATCGGCTCACCCGCGATTTCAATGCTCCACCGTTCGCCGCCATGGCCCAGACTGGCCGCGGCGCTTTGCCGCTCAGCATGGACAACGCACGCGCATACTCACCCGCATTCCCACACACCGCCACCGCGATATCGTCGCAGCAGTTCTCCCGTTCCACGCGAATCAACCGGTTCACCCACCACACCGCTGGATGATAAAAGAGCACCGTCTCGGCCGCAATCTGAAAAAGATTCACCAGCGCGTCATACCGCCGGATGTGGGCTAATTCATGCGCCACAATCGCTTCAAACTGTTCAACCGACAAACCGGCTATCGTCGAAAGCGGAATCAAAACCACCGGCCGGAACCATCCCACCACGGCCGGCACATCCACAATCTCAGAATGGGCGTAGCGAACCAGCCGCGCAATGCCGATCCGCTTCTCCAAACGCCGGCAGCTCTCAAGGAGCACCGGACTGATGGTTTCCTGTGCCGTTCGTCTAAGCCTTTGCAACATAACCCAGCCGCCAAACGCCCGCAGCCCGAAAATAACTACGCCGCTCGACCAGATCCACACCAGGCACGTGAGCCAATCCAAAGACGTCGCCGGCTGTGCGGCCTGTAAGGCCACGCTGACGTTCGTCAGTACGATGGAAGCCGGTGCCGAGTCGGCTACGGTCGTGACAGCGGGCGCCTTTTCCAAGAAGGCCAGGGTGGCCAACGGGCAAACCGCCATCAACGCCAACGTGCAGACAGCCAACCCATAGCGCACGCGCGCCTCGCGCGTAAACGAAATCGCCAGATACAGCAGCAGCGCCAGCGCGGCCCCCTGCCACAAAAAGTGAAGTAGTGCCGAACCGAGTGTTTCAACCGCCGGTGCGCTCATTTCGCGTTCCTTTCGTATTCATCCAAGAGCTCGCGGATCTCCGCAATCTCCTCTTGCGACGTTTTCTTTCCCGCCAAGGCATGCATCATCAACTGGCTGGCCGAGCCGGAAAAAGCGCGCTGCAAAAGATCTCCCACCAGTTGCCGTTTTGTGTTCTCAGCCGGTTGCCGCGCTTTGTAAATATGCGCCTTACTATCTTCATTACGCGCTACGCTGCCTTTCTGAGTCATAATCTGCATGATCTTTAAGACCGTCGTGTACCCGATCGGTTTGCCCTCCGCCAGTACTTCATGTACCTCACGCACCGTCGAAGGGCCGCGCTCCCAAAGCACGCGTAGTATTTCGAGTTCCAAAGCTGTTGGCTTCTGCAGCCGCTCCATCGCCATGTCCAGAATTTACTACGAAGCCGTTCGTACTGTCAACGAAAATCTTCGTACATTTTTGGTGCTATGCTCGGCTTCGAGGGCTGTTTGCGGAATTGTGTGTTGAAACTGGCCGGCCTGTTCGCAGGCTTGCTCGGCCTGCTCGGCGTTGTTTATGCCGCCCATCGCAACGTTCCGGAGCCGTTTCGGCAATATCCCGGCGACGAGTATCACGAAGGCCAAATTCCTCTCCCTACTGATTTCGACCAAACCACCGAATGGGTTTTCGCCCGTTTGATGTATCCTTCCATCGAAGGCGCCCACTTCCGCCACGCCGGCTGGGATTGGCATCAGGGCCACTCCAGTTGGACCAACGATTACCCGCGCGCCGACCGCCACTTTTTAGCCGCCATCCGCCGCCTCACGCGCTTGAATGCCCGCTCCGTCGAACAGCCCGTCAGCCTGGACGATCATGACGAAGTGTACAACTATCCTTGGCTCTACGCTGTGTTTGTCGGTGAGTGGGATCTGACCGACCAGCAGGCCCGCACCCTCCGCGATTATTTGCTGCGCGGCGGCTTCCTCATGTGCGACGACTTTTGGGGCACCCGCGACTGGTCGATCTTCGAAGCCAGCATGAACAAAGTTTTCCCCGATCGCCCCATTGTTGAAATCAACGATGCCGAGTCCATTTTCCACACCGTTTACGATCTTGACGAACGCTATCAGGTCCCCGGCGAATGGTCTCTGCGCATGGGCGTGCCCTATCGCAACGACGGCGCCGTCGCTCACTGGCGCGGGATCTATGACGACAAAAATCGGCTGATGGTAGCCGTCTCCTTCAATTCCGATTTGGGCGACTCATGGGAGTGGGCCGACGATCCCCGTTATCCCGAGGAATACTCCGCCTTAGGAATTCGCATTGGAGTGAATTACATTATTTACTCCATGACGCACTGAGGAGTGGAAAGGCCGACTGGTCGCCGTCACTTAGACAAAAGGATGGGCGCAAAGCTGACCTGCGGTACGCATAGTATTTCAGCTGGAATGGCGCCGGAAATATCACACGGAACTCGCGCGCAGCGAATGCTTACGGTCTTGGCACTCATAGGGCGGCCATTCTTGGCAGCGAGGCGGCTTTCGAGCCGCCTCCGAGTGACCTCCTGGCCACCCCAATGCATTCCTATATGGAAACGTTATTGATCAACAATGCATAAGCGCCCCAAAAACCGCGCGGACGAACTCCCGGCCAACGATTCAGTGTTCGCTCAGCAGCACTTGGCTAGTTGGAAATGCAGGCTCGAAGGAATCGGACTCACCTGCGGAGCTTTTGCGTAGTCACAAAAGCCCGCGATCCCTCATCCAAGCGTAAAACTCCTCGATCCACATGTCGCTCGTCGTCCCCTGCTGATTCATTCCAAACCCATGCCCACCCTTTTCGAAGTAGTGGAACTCCACCGGCCGGTGAGCGTCGCGCCATTGTGTCACCAGCTCAAACCTGCTCTTGCCGAACAAAGGATCGTCTGCCGCCAGTGCAGTGAACATCGGTGGCGCATCGCCCGGCACGGTAATCGGCCCGAGAGGACCGTAAATCGGCGCGATAAAGTCGGGGCGAACGGCATGATCCGGCTCGATACCGATGCTCAAAGTCAGCGCGGCCCCGGCCGAGAACCCCACAAAGCCAACCCGCGATGGATTGATCTTCCACTCGACGGCGCGGCTGCGGACCATCCGCATGGCAGCTTGTGCGTCCTCTAACGCGGCAGCGGGAGTGCCCGGTGGATCGTGATCCCCGGACACTCCCCGCAGCAGTTTCATAGGCTAACCAGGTACTCGTTTGGGTCCCGCGCTGATTCGTTCAGCCGGTACTTCAAAACGAAGGCAGCGATTCGGCGATCGGCCAGCCAGTGAGCAACGGCATAACCCTCGCTGTCCATCGAGAGCATCAGGAAGGCGCCTCCCGGCGCGACGATAACGGCCGCCCCGGTCGCCTTCGACGGTGCGGGCAAAACGGGCGTCAGCGTGGGATCGACCACGTTGCGTACAATTCGTCCGCTTCCAAAAGTTTCCCACTGCTCAGCGGCAGCGCCGGCCTTGGGAGCAGCGTAGAGCCGAATCGCGTCCGGCTGGGCGGGGGTGGCGACCGCCGTAATCGCCGGCAACTGCGGCGCGGCCTGCGCTGACCCAATCGTGGCGCAAGCCAGTATCGCCCCGGCACTGAAATGAAAGCTTTTGATCATTGGCCCCGTCCTTTCGAGCAGCGCTGAACGCTTTTCGTACAACTAGAAAATATACAGCACCCTCGCCCCCGCGGCGATGCTTGCTAGTGCCCGAGAGGCGCGTCGAACGAGAAAAGTGAAAATCGCATGTAGCGAGCGGTCGCTGTCGCACCGAACTCCGAGCGCTTCGCACCTTGAAAATTGTTCCCATAGCGTCCGGCTTTCTTGAGTGCCGCAAGTTGCAAGGCCAGGTCCTCGGTCGATACGCGCGCACAGCCGCATTTCACTAGCCCACTTTGGGACGGCCATACGGGATTCTGCAAACCCTGATTTTGTTGGTTCGCTCGAGGGTTCCCTTTTTTGTCTCGAAACCTTTGTGGGATAAACAAGCTTGCTCCGTCCATCACCCGGCAGCAGCGGCCCACAGACCGTTAGACTTGATTGGGGTGTTGAATGAGGGGTCTTCGGCGTTTCGCGTTTTTGTTTTCCTCGATTTGCATATTCGGCGTTCTCCACGCGCAAACGCCTCCTGACAATCGGCAATTCGTCGGCTCGACGGCTTGCAAAACCTGTCACCCTGCCGTTTATGAACGGTGGAGCAAAACGCGAATGGCTAACGTCATCCGTGACCCCAAAGTTCATCCGGACGCCATTCTTCCCGATCTTTCAAAGCCGGACCCGCTGGTGAAATTTACGAAGGATGACATTGCCTTCGTGTATGGCAGCAAGTGGAAGCAGCGTTATTTCACGAAGAAGGGCGACGACTACTATCCGCTCGGGGCGCAATGGGATGTCACGCATCGGGTCTGGCGGGCTTACGTGGTCGCGCCTAATACGGATTGGTGGGTGCCTTTCTATCCCGCCGACAACATGCAGCGCCCCACAGGGCCGCTTTGCGATGGCTGCCATTCGGTCAACTACAACATCCAGACCAAAGCCGTGACGGAATGGAATGTCGGCTGCGAGAAATGCCACGGCCCCGGCTCGGCGCATGTCCAGAAACCTTCGCAAGGAAATATCCTCAACCCAGCGCGGTTGGACACCATACAGGCAACGAACGTGTGCCTTCAGTGCCACTCGCAAGGCCAGCCGCTAAGCAATCCGATCAACGGGAAATATTATGATTGGCCGGTCGGCTTTCAGGTGGGGATGGATTTGAGAAACTACTGGAAGCTGGAAGAACACAAGCTAGGGGAGCAGACGTTCACGCATTTTGCAGACGGAACCGCGCACAAAAACCGGATGCAGGGTAACGACTTCGTTCAAAGCGCCATGTACACGCATGGCGTCAGTTGCAATAGCTGCCACGATGTCCACGGAACGGAAAACAACGCGGATTTGCTGAAACCGGCAAATGTGATGTGCCTTGAGTGTCACGGGCCGAAGTCGCCAAACGGCCCGCACGCTGCCACCATTGAGGACCACACGCACCATAAAACCGGAACCGCTGGCAATGAGTGCGTAAGCTGCCACATGCCGAAAATCGAACCGGAAATTTCAGATGTGAACATCCGTAGCCACACCTTCCGGTTTGTCCCGCCCAGCGAAACCTATAGCTTGAAAGTTCCGAATGCATGCAACGTCTGCCATGCCGATAAATCCACCAAGTGGGCCGGGGATGCCCTGAAAACTTGGTCGAATATGTCTCCGTGGCGGGTGCACTAGACCGGGCCGCATACTACCCTTTGCGCGACGTAAGCGGACGAACGAACTCACCCAAACTCTACAAGTGGCGGGATCAATTATAGGTTCTTCTTCAAACGATAATGATTGCTATGGACGAATTCAATGCCGACCGCCTAAAAGCTACATTTGATCTTTTCATCCTCAAGCGATTTAGTGACGATGGGCCATTGTCACTTTTCGAGATTCAACTTCGCGCCAAGCCGATGCACACTCTGCTAGAGCTGTTCGCCGTTCGCAGGGGTAGACAAAGTCTCGGCTCGGTGCCGGCAGTTTTGCAGCAACTGCACCGAGACGGATGGCTCAAAGTCGAACCGAAACGCGATGAGGATGCGGAGTCAGCACCGGTCTATTCGCTCACGATGCTGGGAGAGCAGCGGGTTAAAGAGGAATCGGCGCGGCTGGAATCTATGCTTTCCCAATTCGTCCAACAAGGCGACATGGAAAAATCCTTCCGCAAATTTCTGGACCAGAGAAAGCCAGTCGGCGACAACTAGTCATGTCTCGCAAAGGACCCTCTATGCGACGCAGGCTTCTGCGAGGGGCGAAGCGGCACTCGACACAGGCCGGTATCCGTTCGCGGAGCGCTGTCCGGCTTATCGCGCCCCAGCGCTCAACGGGAAATCCGGCGGACCCTCAGCTCCAGCATTTTCTGCGGCGGCCGATCGCCGATTGTTAGTTGCCCAAACTCAGTCCATTCACCCTTGTCATTGATGCGCAGAACTGTCGCAGTCTTGAATTCGCCGAGCGCGAACCCCCACGAAATCGAGTTTTCGCCATCGGCCAGCTTGACCTCGGTTTCGAGCCATCGCCCGTCGTTGAAGGCTCGCATCCGATATGTCCCTGTGTCATCGTCGAAGGAAATCAGCCCGAGTGCTTGAAGCGCAGGCCGGTCGTCGGTCTTGGTTCGGCCCACGCCCTCAATCACGAGCAACAGTCCATCCAGTTTGAAGTGAGCCGACTCAGTCTGCACCAAATCTACGAACTGGCCGGCTCCGCGAAGGGCCGACGCCTCGCCCGACCACTCCCCAACCAGAAACTCGAGCTTTTTCATAGCTGCCCGTTGCGCCTCAATGTTCGGTGTCTTTGGTGTTTGTGCCACGCACGCGGCTCCTAGCCAGCCCGCCAGTATGCAGGCAGGTAGAGTATTGCGGACCATACCAACATTAGATACCAGTTCTGCGCGAAAGCGCCCTCTCTGTCGCCACAACAGCGCGTCTCGCAAAGGACCCTTAAAGAGACCGAATCGGTGCGGATGCAACTCTTGGGGAACGTGCTGACGCCGGACTTTGATTCTGCTTTGGTCCTTCCGGGCCGCCGCAAGGTCGTAAGCGAGCTGCATCCGCAACCACGCTTCTCCGTGCTGCCGAATGCTTTGGTTAGACGGATAGCCATTGCCGGGCTGATCGCCGACTTCCCGCTGATGACATTGTCGAGGGCCTGCCGTGTGATGCCGAGGATTTTGGCTCCTTCGGAAATCGACAACCCCAAGGGTTCAAGGCAAGCGCTCCGAATACTGCGTCCGGGATGTGGCGGATTTTTCACGGTCGTGCGTGTCTTCTCCTTCTCGTTAGTGGAAATCCATCAATTCAACATCAAGGGCATCTTCTCCCTCAAATCGGAAAGTAATGCGCCAGTTTGCCCGCACGGTCACCGGCCAGAAACCGCGCAACTCGCCCTTGAGCGGATGCAGGCGATAGCCGGGAAGGTTAAGGGCCTGCGGCATCGGCCTGATTGATGCGGGCCAAAATGTCTTCTACGTTATCCAGCAAATCAGGCCGTATCCCGCTCCGGTCGTGGCGTGTGCGAAGCTTACCGAAAAAGACGATTCTTTCGGCGCAGCCGCACTCTTTGACCGTACAGTCCCCTCAGGGGCGATTCAAACCCCTAGATCAGGTGTAAAAAGGGGAAGTTCTGGTTGAAACCCTGTCTCGCTCCCCTTTTTCCCTGCATTCATTGTGTTGCGCTTGACTTCTTATTTCGCCTGCGCTAGCCCCGCAACAACTGCGGCAAGTTTATCGAGTATCTGGTTCCAGCCCTCTAGTTGCCCGCTATTTTTCGCGCTCTCCATGGGTTCATTTCCTATGAAGGTGAGTTTCGTCTGGCCGTTCCCGAGATCCTCAAAGATGGTCACGTCGTGCGCACCGTCTATGGCCTCATGTTCTATTCCATATTGCGCAGGGTCAATCTTGTTTCCCTCTGCGTCGGAAAAGTACATGATGGAAACAATCTTCTCGTGCAGAACAATCTCGTGGTATTCGCACGCATTCCAGAACTCCTGCCCATCCGGCGCCTTCATGCAGCAGAGAGATTTCCCTCCCACGCGAAAATCCATCTTGCAAACAGGCGAAGTAAAACCCTTCGGCCCCCACCACTGCATCACATACTTCGGGTCTGTCCACGCCTTCCAAACCAATTCGCGTGGGGCATCAAAAACTCTGGTAACAACCATCCGCTCTATCTCGTTAACCGTGTTTTTTGCCATCTCTGGCCTCCTTTTCTTTCATTTGATTCACAACCACATCCAACTTGTCGAAACTCTCTTCCCAGAATCGGCGATAATAAGACGCCCAGTCGCTGACTGTCTTTATCGTCTCTGGCCTAAGCGTGCACACACTCTCTCGTCCACGCTTCGTCTTGGTCACAATCCGCGCCCGCACCAGGTAGGCAATATGTTTTGAAATCATCTGCTGCGAGAGTGGAAACGATTGCGTCAATCCATGCACAGAGGCAGGACCATAGGAGAGTCGTTCGATCATCCCCCGCCGGGTTGGATCAGACAAAGCCGCAAATGTTGTACCCAATTGATCCACAACCATACGGTAGTGGATTGTCTGGCAAATGTCAAGTGTGAATTTTGCGATTCCTAATTTCTGGCCTGATCTCTGCACCCTGACACCTGCGCTAATTCATACTTCCTCATGAGCGGCGTCATCGCAGCTGGGTGCATGGTTTAGGAAATAGGCTTCTTCGTGCAATAACTCATTAATCTGACGATTAAGGTGCGCACCGCAACCTGCGCAGTAGCGCGAGCCAGCAGGTTGAGCCGCGGGCATCA
>Ga0302325_10007041_pt1 | contig 25082 bp, 19 predicted proteins | sample Palsa_T0_2_FD_201948 | JGI IMG/M metagenome (GOLD analysis project Ga0302325, IMG submission 201948) | Peat permafrost microbial communities from Stordalen Mire near Abisko, Sweden - Palsa_T0_2 | ecosystem: Environmental > Terrestrial > Soil > Palsa > Peat permafrost | place: Sweden: Abisko... | reverse complement strand
GAGGTGCTCGGGATGACAAAGGGGAGGGTGGCGCTTCCATTTGGTGTGGTGGTCGTAACGACAACTTCACAAGCGTTGTTCATCCCAGACTCAACTTGCCGCAGGCAAGTCAGGCTGCTCCCGATGAACAAACCGCCCGCTCATGGTTTTGGATTTATGGAGGTGGTTCTCACGCGGACTCTGAGCCCAATTTTCAGAAACGAACCAACCTGAGAAAGCAACCGATGGCCAGCATGATCGCGTCATAAAATCTACTATCGGGACAACCACGGCGCGCGCGCAGCCGCTATCGGAGGGCAGGATGCCCGCACGATGCAGCTCCAGGCGGGCTTAGATGACGCGGCGGGTTCCTTTTGACGATTGCGCGTAAAACCCAATAAATGCCCAGATTAAAACCGATAACCGCAGCGACGGTGAGGGCCCCGTCTCCAGGGGCGGAGAAGTGTATGGGCGCGATGAGCCCTGCGGATCAATTTTCCGCTTATGTCTTTGTGCCCAACGCCCGCCGCTGAGGCCAGCCGGCGGGTGGTTTGGGTAAGCCACAGCAAGAGGCCCGGAGCCAATGTGACCGAAGTTATCGGGCGACCGCCCATCTCCCTTGCACCGGGGATATGCGGGGAATGGGATGGTAAGCAAGATGGCAGACAAAACATATCTGGTCCGTCTGAAACCACCACAGCGAGATGTCTACTGTGTGATTGCCGAGAGTGTTGAAATCCATGGCGAGCATCTGGTTTTTCTAAACTCGAATGGCAAACTACTGGTCCTGATCCTATTGGAGATCGTTGAAAGCTGGACCGAGTCAGCGGACGCGTAGCGGTAGGCGGCCCGTCATAACCGGCGCGGATACAGGCTTCCCCGCGCCGGTCATGCGGCTTACGAGCGGCTCTCGCCCAAGCAACAGGAGCCGGCGGCGCTCTTCGGTTGTTCGTATTTCTGCGCCGGATCTTTGGTCAGGAACGCGCTGCGGGCGGCAAGCCATTCCACATGCGAAACAACGTTGGTGTGTCCTACTGCCAGCGTGCTGCTAGCCATGGTGATCCTCCTTGGTTGGGGTTGGAGCGGGATTGTTGTCTTCGGCGTTCTTCACGCCGAATTTCTTCAGGGCGATTGCCGCGAGTCCGCCCGTAGAGGTGACGCTGCCGGCAATCAGCGCTGCAGTTGATAGGCACAAGGGGCACATGGCTTCTCCTCACTTCCGATACTTGCCCGCGATAGGGCGGTTATCGTTTGGCCTCGGCTTGGCTACGAACGCGGTCGTGCATCGCGGCCCAGCCTTTGTTCATCCCTGCCTTGTGTTCCTCGGAAACGAAGCCGAGCGCGCTATGCCGGAAGGCGATCAAGGTTCCACCCTCTACTTCGCTCAGCCGATATTGCACGTTGGAGACAAAGGGGAAAGAGGCGAACAACGGACCGGCGAACTCCAGCAGAGTGGGCCGCTTGATGGCCTGCACATGCGCCCAGAAATGCCCGTTGCCGTCGCCCAGGTCGCGGTACCACCTTCCCCCGGGCCACGGTTCGATTTTCATGCTGAGAGATTTCCCGTCAGGGGTTTCGTTGCCGGGCCCCAGTTGCTCGAGCAGCGCGGCAAAGGTTATATCCAGGGGCGCCTGAACGCGGATCTCCTGGTTAATCGTAAGGGTTAGGTCTTCGAGGGTCTGTTCGGTGGCAATCATTTTTTCTCCTTGAGATTCGGGGGATTCAAATCTGCTGCGCCTTGGCGGACCATCGCTTCGGCGCGTTCCTTCACTCGATTCAACTGGTGCTGCCAGTAACGCTCGAAGGTTCCGGCCCACTCGTGAAGAGGGCGTATCGCTTCGGCGTTGGTCCGGTACAGCTTTTGCCGGCCCTGGCAGCGCATCCGAACCAGCCCCACGTCGCGCAGCACCCGCAGGTGCTTGGAGACGGAAGGCTGCTCCAGGCCGAGGGCTGCCACAATCTCTCCAACGGGCCGCTCGACTCCGGCAAGGTAGCTCAAAATCTCCCGCCGGCGGGGCTCAGCAACCGCGTTGAAAGTATCGGAAGTGGTGCTCGCTCTGGCCATGATGAAAACATTACATTCCCATATAGGAATATGTCAAGCGTGTTTTCTTAACCCCTAGACATGAGCGATAGAAATGGTTCTTATCAATCAGAAATGGACCCATTATGAGCGATAGGGAGCCCCGCTATCCGAAAAGATGGGGTTTCACAGACGCTAGTTTCGTTAGAATTGCTCCGGCCTCTGCCGCCGGGGAACTTAATGTCCGGAAACGCTCTTTGCCTTTTGGTCCTAGCGCTTGCCTCTCTTCCTGCTACCGCGTTCGCACAGCCCGCTGCCGATATCGTGATCGAGCACAACGTCGCCATGAAGACCCGCGACGGTGTCACCCTCAAAGCCGATATCTATCGGCCGCCGGGTGACGGCAGCTTTCCCCTCTTGCTCGAGCGCACCCCCTACAACAAGGACGGCGGCGCCGACATCGCGCGCCAGGCTGTCGCGCGGGGCTTCATGGTCGTGATCCAGGATGTGCGCGGCCGCTACACCTCCGAGGGCGAGTGGTACACCTTCAAACACGAGATGGACGACGGCTACGACACGGTAGAGTGGGCGGCTTCCCTGCCCCATGCGAACGGCAAGGTTGGGCTGTTCGGCGGATCGTACGTGGGCGCTACGGTAATGCTCGCCGCCATCAGCCATCCGCCCCACCTGGCCGGCATCTGCCCCGTGGTCACAGCCTCGAACTACCACGAAAACTGGACCTACCAGGGGGGCGCATTCGAGCTGTGGTTTAACGAGTCGTGGACGGCGAGCCTCGCGCAAGACACGGCCAATCGCCTGATCCGCGAGGACACAAATGCGCTGGTTGGCGACCGCGTGCTGCCGCTGACCGACTTCCCCGTCTTCAATATCAAGCCGGTTCCCGGCGGCTCCCAGTTGACGCACGAGCTCGCGCCTTATTTCCTCGACTGGCTTGCCCATCCCACGTATGACAGTTATTGGAAGCTATGGTCGATCGAAGAGAACTACCAGAACATTCAGGTTCCGTCGCTCACGGTTGCGGCCTGGTACGACCTCTTCCAGGACGGCTCGCTGCGCAACTACATTGGCCTTAGGGCGCATGCCGGAACCTCGGCCGCCCGCAACGGGGCACATCTGCTAATCGCCATTGGCGGACACTCCGGCTGGAACCGCAAGGTAGGCGATATCGATTTCGGCGCCGGCGCTGCCTTTGACGAGAACGCCACCATCCTCGATTGGTTCGAATACCTGTTGTTGGGCAAGCAGAACCAGTTTGCGAGCGGCAATCCCGTCAGGATCTTTGTGATGGGCAAGAACGAGTGGCGCGATGAGCCCGCATGGCCCCTCACGCGCGCTACGCAGACTAACTACTATCTCCACTCCGGCGGGAAAGCCAACAGTGCTGGAGGCGACGGTTCGCTTTCCACCGCGGCGCCCCAAAAGGAAGGCATAGACACTTTCGTCTACGACCCGGCCAATCCTGTTCCCACCGTGGGCGGTCCGCTGTGTTGCGATTCCGTTCATCTTGCGCCAGGACCACGCGATCAAAAAGACGTTGAAGCACGCTCCGACGTGCTCGTCTATTCCTCGCCGCCGCTTGATCAGGATCTCGAAGTCACGGGACCGGTCACGCTTGATCTCTTCGCCCAGTCCTCTGCCGTCGACACCGACTTCACGGGTAAGCTGGTCGACGTTTGGCCCAACGGGTTTGCGCAAAATCTGACCGAGGGAATTCTACGCGCACGCTTCCGCGCGTCCACCACCGGAGACCCGAAACTCATCACCCCCGGCACGGTCTACGAATATAAAATCGAACTCTGGTCCACGAGCAACATCTTTTTGAAGGGTCACCGTATCCGGCTCGAAGTGTCGTCGAGCAATTTTCCGCGCTTCGATCGCAATCTGAATACGGGCAAAAACGCCGCCGGCGATACGCAATTCGTGAAGGCGACAAATACCATCCTGCACGACGGCGCCCACTCCAGCACGTTGATTCTGCCGGTGGTGCCGAGATAGGCGGTGGCTTGAAGACTACGGACCGTAGCGCGCCGCGATGATCCGGGAGGGCAGAGCCTCTGCGCCCAGGCTGCTGGTCTCGACCAGCAGCTCGAATGGTTGGAGCGAGCCGTCGGGAAGCCTTGCCCTTTGCAGAATGGGCTGAATGCTCTTCGAATCAAGCAACATATCGGCAGCCGCCTGCGTGCCCGCCATGTTCAGTCCACCGATCAACAGCAGATGGCCGGTCCGGCTTAGATTAGGCAGAAAGGCGATGACCGCGAAGGTCTGTTGCGAAGGATCTTTGGCCGGGCTGGCATAGGCCGGACGTTCCCCTGGCGCGGGGTGCAGGTTGACGATGCGGCACTCGTTGACCTGCTTCTCGCACACAAACTGAAAATTAAGATCCTGCTGCAGCAGGGTTACCCAGGGATCCGTGTGGATAGCGCCCAGCAAGATCGCATTTCCATTTCTCAGATCGTCCATGCGCAAATCGCGCGCGAACCGCATCACCAAGCGATCGGGGATCACTTCAGGCAGGCGAGCCAGCCGCGACGTGATGGCGAGGTCAGCGATGCTGGTGTAACGCTGGGTGCGCAAGTCGTCGAGATTGGCGTCATCCATCTCCCGCGACTTCACGCTGGACAGATATTTTCCATTGGCGTAATCCGCCAGCGCCGCAGGCTCCTCGGTAAGGTTCTGCAGGATGCCCAGACCGCTGTCCGCGGGAACCACGAAAGTATCCTGACTGCCGGAGAAAAGCGCCGACCAGAGCAGATGCGAAGCCGAATAGCTGGGCCGATGACCCAGTGCGCGGTAGGCAAGCAAGGCACTGGCGAAAACCAGGGCACAGACAGCCGCTCCCAGGGCGAACATCAGCCAATTTCGATTACGGGGCCTGGAGACAGGGGCCACGGGCAACGGCTCAACAGGTTTTTCCTCAACCAGCAAAGGGGCCACCGGCCCTGCATCCGGATGCGAGACTTCGCCGACGGGGTCGGCAATCGGGTTCCTGGGGCGAAATACCGGAACGTAGCCGCCCCGCGGGATGCTGATGCACACGGCATCCTGCTTCCCTTCCCGCTCGTAGTACATCTCCAGACGCTTGCGCAGTTGGCCGGCATAATTCCGGACAATGTTGTCTTCGCCGGGACTGTAGCCGGCGGGCCGCCCGAAGACTCGTTCCCCAATCTGCTGCTCGGTGATTTCACTCGTTCTGCCGTTTAGTTGCCGATCGCAGATGTACAAGAGGAATTTAGGCAGAAATTCTGATCTGGCAAAGATCTCGCCGGCAGCGATACGCTGCGCCAGCTGCCAACAGGCAGCCTTCTGCATGGAGATCTCGGAAACCTGATCTGCCACGGGGTCGGCGGAAAGAAACTTCGCTGCTCCGCTCATCGGGGACCTTCAATGCCGGAAGAGGAATGACCCATCCGCCATAAGATTAACCTAGGCAAGTTACAAGAATGTTTCTTGCGGGGATTCAGGCAAAGCAAAGGCTCCCAGGGGTATGGGAGCCTTCGCAGTCGCTTGGGCGAACGATTCGCCGTCCGGATTCGCTCTCAGAAGACGAGCCTGCCGGCCAGCTGCACTGTTCTTCCCCCTCGATCCGCAGTCAGATCTCCGAAATTGGAGTTCCCCAGATAAAAGCCGGAGGGGCTGGTACCCCCGCCGGTGGCCAGATAGTTCGTGGTATTGGTTGCGTTGTATGCCTCCAGTCTCAGCTGGAAACTCACTCCCTCCCGGAAGGGAAACACCTTGGCCAAAGAGGCGTCGAAATTCTTGTGGTCAGGTCCGAGCACGGTGTTGCGGCGAAGATCGCCCACCGTGCCATTCGCCGCCTGGGTAAATGCATTGACATTGAACCAATGCACCGCCACGTTGTTGGGGTCCACTTGACGGGGACCCTGGTTGGCGTTTTCTCCGGCCACTCCATCCGGGCGCTGCCTGCAGTTGCCGCAAATAAACCCGTTATGCGCGCTGTCGTAGTTCTGGTTTACCGTATACCACGGGCCGCTCTCGAAGGTGGCGATCCCGCCTATTTGCCATCCTCCGAGGAGTGCGTCCTCGGTCCAGTTCAGGTGGTTGCCAAAGGTCTTGCCGCGGCCAAAGGGGAGGGGGAAAATAAATCCGGTGACCGAGCGCTTGGCGACGTTCCAGTCGGAGTTTCCCCTCTGCAGGGTGAGCTGCTGGTAAGGATAGCTGCCGCGTCCGTTGTTTCCGACACTCAGGCCGGAGTTTGTGATGTCGTCGATGTCATGGCTCCAGGTGAAAGCGCTGAGCAGCGACAAGCCGTTGCGTAGGCGGCTCTGGAACTTGACCCCAAGGGCGTTGTAGGTGCCAAGACCCTGGTTCGATGGGCCCTGGATAGCGCTGCCAGCGATCAGGTTTCCGTTGGCGTCCACGCTGGGGAAGGGCTGCCGCAGCGCGTATGGAACTGCACCATCGACCGAGGGTGACGGAAGGTTCCAGTCCTGGTTGGTATACATCGAGGTGGTCTTGGATCCGATATAGGAGATGTCCAGCCCGCTGTAAGCGCCCACTTGCTGCTGGACAGTCCCATTCCATTGTTGGAAGTAAGGAGTGCGCAGGTTGAGCGCGGTGGCAAAGAGGGTTGGGTCGCCAGGGTTGGTGAGCGCGTAGGACGGGAATCCCGTTGCGAAGGTTACGGTATTGAGGGTCGACGGATTGTTGTCGGCAACCTGGAAGCTGTCCTGCAACAGGAAGGGAGTCGAAAAGCCGGGGCTGGGCTCGCCGTACGGGCCGAGTTGCTCAGGACCGTAGTAAAGCCCGTAGCCGGCGCGGAATACGGTGGTGGGAGTGGCCAGATAGCTGAAGCCGACCCGCGGGCCGAAATCGTGGTGGTCCGGTTGTACGCCGAAGTAGCGATTGACCTTGGTGTCGAGGGTAATGATGCCTTTGGCGAACTGCGCCTCGGTTGCGGTGGGAAAAGCCCCGGTGTAGCCCGGCACATTCAGCACCGCGGTATTGGGATTGAGAATTGAGCCGTGGTTATGCGCCTCCCACACGGGAGTGACATAGTCCCAGCGCATTCCGAAATTCACTGTCAGCTTGGGGGAAAGCTTCCAGAAGTCCTGGCCGAACAGGGAAATAGCGTAGCGCCGGTAGTTGTTGGTGTGGATCGCAGAGATCTGGGCCGAGTCAGGCAGGTCGAGCAGAAAATCGGCGAAAGCATTGCCGGTGGCCGAGTTGACCACGCCGTTGACGTATTGAGACGTGTAGTGGCCGTCGAAGCTAAACTCTCCGTTGGGTGCTAATGAGCTGGCGGAGCTATCGAAGAAGACGGAGCGGTACATGCCGCCGAGCTTGACGGTGTGGCGTCCCGGCGTCCAGGTGAATGTGTCCTCCCCCTGGTAGGTACCATTCAGGTCCTGCTCCGAGTACGAGCCGCCGAAGCCGCTCAGGCTGCTGTTGTTAAAGTTGATGGTGGCCAGGCCACCTGCAAGCCCGCCTTGCAAGGGAACGCCATTGATGCCCACGCCCTGGTTGATGTTCTGGTCCCCGTTGACCGGGGCGGTGATCCAGTTGAGGCGGGTCCAGCCGAAGCGGGCGTCATTCACCATAATGGGGGTGAAGACGTGGGTCCAACCGATGACCACTCCCTGCGCATTGGCCGTATTGTTTACGTCTCCGGTAAGAATCGTCCCGGAGAAGAGGCCCACCTGCGGAAGGCTCTGGAACTGGTACTGATAGCGGCCGAAGAGCGAATCCTTAGAGGATATGCGGTGATCGACGCGAACGGCGACGCGGTTGTCGTCGTTGTCCACCGGGCCGTTATGAAAGTAGTTGTCGCTTCCTGATCCGCTGAGGTTAGGCGCCGGGATGGCCGCCGCGATTTTCGCGGCTATCGGATTGATCCGGTCGGTGGGAATGGCGTTGTCGGCGAAGGGCTGACCGGTGGTGGGATCGTAAATGGGCGCGTCTCCCAGAAAATTGCCGGACACCTCAGCAGGAGTGGGGATCAGGCCTCGATTCGCCGTGCCGGGCGAACGATAGGGCTGGCGTTCAAAGTCGGCAAAGAAAAATGTCTTGTCGTGTCCGTTGTACACCCTGGGCAGAACTACGGGTCCGCCCACAGAGGCTCCAAAGATGTTTTTGTGATAGTCGGTCTTGCTGATCCCGAGGGCGTTGTTGAAGAAGTCGTTGCTGTTGAAATCGCTGGTTTGGAAGTACTCGTAGGCCGAGCCGTGCAGGCGGTTTGTCCCGGATTTTGTATTGACAATAACGACCGCGCCGCCGTCTCGTCCAAACTCGGCGGAATATGAGTTGGTCAATACGCTGAACTCGGAAATTGCATCCAGCGAAGGCTCGATGGCGAAGGTGCGGCCCTCGTTTATATTCTGGTCGTAGCTATTGTTGTCCGTGCCGTCGAGGATGTAGTTGTTCTGGTATTGGGAGATGCCGTTGGCGGAGAAGGCTCCGCTGGCCGTATCGCGCGGGCCGGATGGAGTGGAGTAATTTACGCCCACGGTCAATACAGCCAGGCGATTGAAGTCGCGGTCGCTGACCGGCAGGTCGTCCTTCAGAACCCCGGAGATGGTCTGGCCCACGGAGACGTCTTCCGTTTGCAGCAGCGAAGCCGCCGCTTGCACCACCAGGCTTTGACTCGTACTGCCTACTTTCAGTGTGATGGGCACCCGCGTATTCTGCTGGATCTGGACAGTCACGTGCTCGGCCACAGAGGTCTCAAATCCTGCCTGGCTCACGGTCACGCGATAGTCTCCTGGGGGCAGAGGGGTCGCGTTCCAAATTCCGATGGCGTTCGTCTTGCCCTCAGAATTGGCCTGGGTGTCGTTGTTAACCACATTGGCAGAGGCGTTGGGTACGACCGCCCCGGACGCGTCCTGAACCGTGACGAGGATTCCACCGGAATCCTGTTGAGCGAGGATGTGGCCACCGGCCGACAGGAACGCAGCTACGATGCATGCACGACGCAGAGATGATTGGAAGCGATGAGGCGGCACTGTGCTCTCCTTAGCTTTTCTCAGTTTTGTCTTCATGATTCTGGTTTCGGGTCAAACTGTGGCGGAGCGAAGGGAAAGAGCCCCTGCAAACGCCTCCATCATGAGATTCCTGGAGCGCGACGGCAAGTGTTTGCACTGTGCACTCGAACGTTGACGGTAGGTGTACAGACCGGCGGCGCCCCTACGTGCGGTGTTTACCCAGTTAAAACACCTTGTGTGCCTTCCGGCCGTCGAGCAATATTTCATTTGCATCAACGTGGGCGGGAATTGTAGCCCGGCTTGAACTTTAAATTTTGATAAACAAATCTCAACCCGTAGCGTCGTGGCAGCAAGCCCTCAGCACCTTGGTAATCTTCCTGCTTGCCAGCCAGTTCTTTCTGCATGCAGAGCAGCTAACGGCAAAGCCAGACCTTGTGCTCCACCGCACCATCCAATTTTCGGATTTTCACCGCGTTCTCTCTTTGCCTTTCACCGTCCCGGCAGGCACGCAACGAATCAGCATGAAATTCATCTACAGCGGGCAGGAACAGCGGACGGCTCTCGACCTCGGCTTATTGGGGCCCAGCGGCTTTCGCGGCTGGAGCGGAGGCGACAAGGAAGGTTTCACGCTCTCTTTGAGCGACGCGACGCCCTCCTACCTGCCGGGCCTGATCGAGCCGGGTACCTGGACCTTGCTGCTAGGGGTGCCCAACATCCGGCCCAATGTGACCTCGCAGTTTACCGCGGAGGTCTACTTCGACCGCTCCACCCAGGATGAGGCCAAGGATCCTCTGCTTTCCTTGCACCTACGGCCCGGACCCGCCTGGTATCGCGGCGATCTACACATGCATACCGCACACAGCGACGGGTCCTGCAAAAGCCGCATGGGGAAGAAGGTTCCCTGCCCACTTTTTTTAACCGTCGAAGCAGCCGTGGCGCGAGGCCTCGACTTTATCGCCGTCACCGACCACAACACGCAGTCGCACTATGACGCCGAACGTGAACTGCAGCCCTACTTTGACAACATTCTCCTGCTGCCCGGGCGAGAAATTACGACCTACCAGGGGCACGCCAATTTGTTGGGCACGACCCGTTTCCTCGACTTCCGCATCGGCACCCCCGAGGTACCCGACGTGAATAGCGTGCTGCGCCAGGTCGCGGGTCTGGACGCCATCGTCTCCATCAACCATCCTGCTGCTCACAGCGGTGAAAATTGCATGGGCTGCGGCTGGACGCCGGCTACGCCCGTGGATTACCGCCTGATCCAGGCTGTCGAGGCGGTGAACGGACAGCATGCCGATGGCGACAGAAGCGGCGTGCCGTTCTGGGAGGGACTGCTCAACCGGGGTTATCACCTCGCCGGCATCGGCGGCAGCGACAATCACGATGCCGCCGATATTCCCGTTCCCGGTCCGGGCTCGGTTGGCTACCCCACGACGGTAGTGCAAGCCGCCGATCTCTCGACCCCAGCCATTCTTGCCGGCTTGCGTGCGGGTCATGTCTTTATCGATACCGAAGGGACCAGGGACCGGCTGCTTGAGTATTCAGCAAGCGTCGGCGACCGGACCGCGGCTATGGGGGATACACTCCAAGTCCCAGAGAACATCAACGTCATGCTAGCGGTACACGTCATGCACGCCAGAGGATCCCACCTGGAGCTGACCGCGGATGGATCGAAACTGCCTGTTGCGAATGCCGCAATTCAGGATGACGACCTGCGAACCACGCTCGAGCTCAGTGCGGACAATCGGCGCAGGTGGGTACGGCTGGATGTGTGCACGCCCGATGGTCACCGGTTGCTGATTGGCAACCCGGTTTATCTCGCGCATCCAGATGGCCTCGCAGTAAATCCGCTCCACAAATAGTTTCGCCAGACATGCTGGGATGGGACCCGCGATTCTTGAGACCTCCGATGCCCCGAGTACTGTTGGTTACGGTTCTGCTGATAGGGTGCGGAGTTACCCGCCTGCACGCGGAAGCAGATACCCAACCCGCAGAGGCCGTGCTGACAAGAATGCTGCCGGACCTTTATTCTCACTTTTCCTTGCATATCGCTCCATCGAGCGATGGCCGCGACTATTTCCGGATATCCGGAGAGCATGGTTATATCAGGGTAGAAGGCAACAACAGCAGCGCTCTGCTCTACGGTGTGAACTGGTATCTCAAATATGTGGCGTACCTGCAAATATCGACCAATGGAACGAATCTCCGCTGTGATAGCCCTTTACCGGTTCCCGCGGAAGTGATCCGGAGAGAATCTCCCTATCGCTTTCGTTACGCCCTGAATCAGAACGTCGACGGATACACCACACCTTACTGGGATTGGCCTCGCTGGCAACGAGAGATCGATCTACTGGCTTTGAGCGGAATCAACGCTCTCCTGATCGAACGGGGAACAGACGCTGTTCTCTATGAGACCTTTCGCGAGTTCGGCTACTCCGATAAAGAAGTTCGTCAGTGGATCACCCAGCCGGCACACCAGAACTGGCAGCTCATGGGCAATCTGTGTTGCTTTGATGAACCAATTTCGCGAGCACTGCTCAAGCGGCGGGCGGACTCTGCCCGGCAAATCATCGGCCGGTTGCGCGCGCTTGGCATCACCCCGGTGCTGCCCGGCTACTACGGCATCGTGCCGGCAAGCTTCGTACAGAAACATCCCGAAGCCCACGTAATCGCGCAAGGCGACTGGAATGGATTTGCACGGCCAGGCTGGCTGGATCCGCGCGATCCCCTATTCGCCCGGGTTGCCGCCACCTTCTATAAGAAACAGCGGGAGCTTCTCGGCGACACCACCATTTATGACATGGAGATGTTCCAGGAAGGCGGAGGCGCGGGAACGGTGCCGGTTGGGGAGGCGGCGCAGAGGGTTCAGACAGCGCTCCAGACTGCGCACCCGGACGCATACTGGATGCTGCTCGGCTGGCAAGCCAACCCTTCAGCCGAATTGCTGGAGCAGGTCAACCGGCAGCGTCTGCTGATCGTGGACATCGAGCAGGGTCGCAGTCCGGATAACCATCGCTATCAGCGATTCCAGGGTGCAGCCTACCTTTTCGGTGGGCTATGGGACTTCGGCGGCCGTACCACCATGGGGGCCAATCTCTACGACTATGCTGTGCGTCTGCCCACGCTGATCGAGACGGCGAGCAAGCCGGCCGGAATCGCAGTCTTTCCCGAAGGTATGGACAATAGTCCCTACGTCTTCGACCTGTTCACAGAGATGGCGTGGCATTCCGAGCCGGTCGACCTGGGCGCCTGGACGGCGCAATACGCCGCCCGCCGCTATGGAGTGGACGATCCCCACGCGCAGCGTGCCTGGCAGATACTGCTGACCACCGCCTACGGCAACCGTGCCGATGGAGTGACCGACCATGGAGAACGTGACGCGGCACAGGAGTCGCTCTTCAATGCGCAGCCCAGACTGACAGCGACCCGGGCCTCGAACTGGGCTCCTGACAGCATCCGCTATCGGCCGGAGGTGTTGGAAGGAGCGCTGGTAGAGTTGCTGCGTGCGGCCCCCTCTGCGCGCGCGGCGGAGACGTACCGGTACGATCTGGTGGATGTGGCGCGGCAAGTGATGGCGAATCGGAGCCGGCTCCTGCTGCCCGAGATAGATACTGCCTATCGCAACCGGAACGAGGCTCAGTTTACGCTGCTCAGTGACCAGTGGCTGCATTGGATGGAGTTGCAGAACGAGCTGCTCTCGACGAACGCGTCCTTTATGCTTGGTCCCTGGCTTGATCGCGTGGCGGCATGGGCTTCGAGCCCCGGCGAGCGGGCACGCCTGGAGTACGATGCGCGGTCAATTCTTACCAGTTGGGGCGATCGCACGGCGAGCGAGGCGGGCCTGCATGATTACGGCAACAAAGACTGGGCAGGACTAACCTCGGACCTTTATCTAAAACGCTGGACTCTTTACTTTGCGGACCTGCGCACCGCCCTTAAAAGCGGAGGTGTTGCAAAACCGATCGATTGGTTTGCCCTGAGTGATGCCTGGAACCGCGAGCACCAGGCTTACCCCACGAAGCCGCATGGAGACTCATACGAATCCGCGCTACGCATTGCCGAGGAGCTTCGTTTGTTCGATGCGCATCCCGCGAGATGAAATCAACGCTACGGGTCGAATCGCTCTCTGGAATGATTATCAGGGGTTTGGCGGCTTCGCCGGAGTCTGACCGTTGATCGCAGGAGACGGTGTTGCGTCCGGTACAACGTCAAATCCCGAAAGCATTCGCGCCTCCGACCCGAACTTGTGGTAATCCGTATACACGATGTCGTTCAACAGCGTCTCGTAGGGCGCATAGATATCAAATGTTTGATCCCAAATGGTCAGAGTGGTAACGGTCCGGACTCGCATAATGACGACGCTGCGCTGTGGGCAGACATATCTCTTTCCGCCGATCTCGATCGGCCCATATTCGACCATCATGGCCGCTCCCTTTACGGGCAGCACCGGATTCAGGTTCGGCTCACGAATCCATCCCGGTTCCGACTCCATCGTCAATCGATGGATCGCTCCAGTTTCAGGATCAATCGCCAACTCTCCGAGGTATCTGGCCGACGTCAAAAAGGTCTTCCCACCCACAAGGCAGCAATGCATGACGTCATAGTGAGGATTCTCGGCGCGCACGATGTAGCGAAAGACTGCTTCCCTTCCCTGTTCACCCTGTACCCAACGGCTCCAAATCAGCTTGCTGTCTCCGCGCGTGGCATCTACCAGCACGGAGCCAAGAATCGGACCGAAAACGCCGACAAAATTGAGGTCCTTTCTCTTGGCGCTCGGGCTGCCCGTCTTCTTCTCTGCGTCCTGTTCCTCATGGCCGCTCCGATAGCGGAGAGTTGTTTTCTCGGTCACCGCCTCGCGCAAGGATTGATCGGCGAGGGCAGTCTTCCAGGTATCCGCTTCTTTGAGCGACGGTTGCTCATACTCCGTGGTTGTACGTATTGCGAAAAAATCGGGCAGCTTGGGAAGAACATCCTTCAGATACTTCACGGTTCGCGACAGCATCTGGCGCTGCGTGTCAAGATCCGGGGGCTGGCCGGAGAGAATCTCCGCAGCGGGAGGATCCAAAAACGCGGATTCATCGGCCAGAGCTGTCAGTGCTGCCTTTGACTTTTTGCCGCGCAGACGATCCTTCCAAATTGAGAGCTGGCTGCTGCTCAGCCGTTCTTTCAGTTCCAGACCAGTCAGCAGCTTTGCCAACTCGCGGTCGTTCTCCTCACTGGCCGTTGCCAGCATCTGCCCCAGCTCCTGAACAGTGACGCGTTTCGTGGGAACGCGGGGCTGATCGTAGAAGGCCGGTTGATCATAATAGCCCGTGTTCGTGCGTGCCGATAATCCAGGCGTCTCGATCTGTATTTTGAGATCGTGATACTCGTCCGGCGTAGCTGCATGGGGCGGGTCAAAGGAAATCGTATTAAACACGCGCGCATCCTCGACGCAACGTTCGATAGCGCTTGAGATATCTGACAATTCGTCCACAACAAGGCCGCCGCTCTGAAGTGCTAATACCGGAAGCGCAAAATGTAAGTGCGGATCAACGCTCGGCTCTTCCAGCTCCGACGGCGTGCGAACCCCCGTCAGATAATCCTCGTACGTGTCCTTGAAGCTGAAAGCCCGCGGTTGAGTCCGGGCTGTGACCTCGGAGATAACCACCCGGGCCTCACGAATGCGTGTGGAAAGCTCCACCAGCGAGGAAAAGGCAGAGCCATTGAGTTCATGTCGCCCGGGAGCGACGGGCCACCCGAAGCCGATCCACACCAACAGCTTTCGGCCATGCTCTCCTCTTCGCTCGATGGCGATGGAGTAAACCGCTCGCAGGGCTCGGGCCCACCGTGCGTAGCTCTCATCCGCTGTCAAGAACGGAACACGATTTCGCGGAACCGCCCAGATCGTGCGGGGTGTGCGGTGGTGAGCAACATCCTCAGCTAAGGCGTTGCCGTCGGTCGTGGGCTTTGCCGATGCGTACAGTCCGGAAGTTGTGAACCAATAGACGGATGCGGGCTGAACGAGATGTCCGCCATTTTGGCGCAGAAACTTTATCGATTCGTTCTCCACCAGTTCAAACTGCACCTGCGAAAGGTTGACCTCATCGAGAACCAGAACCACTTCGACGAGCCGCTCATCCTCGCCGGCGGCTCCGTTCGATGCTGCGAAGGAGACGATCTTCTGCGGCACGCCGTTGTCCAAGAGCGTGAAATCCTTTGCAGCGAGCCCCGAAAATGGCTTTCCCTCGCGGTCTGTTGCAGCCACATCGAGATGGATAAGGCCCTCCGGCGGCGCGTTCGCTTGCATCATAGTGGCCTCAGACGATACGGTGGCTTGCACTGGAGATTGCGAGAGTTCAATCTGACTACCCACCGAGTTCACACGAATAAAGGCCAAAGAGCAAAGGAAGCAACCCAGCAGAATTACTCTTCCTTTTCTCAAAATCTCACCTCGTTGGGAATCGTCCCAAGTGATCGACGATTCAGAATACCTTCACAGCAAGGAGGTAGAGCTGACCAGGATCCGGACGCCCGCCCCAGTCCCGTACAGGGGATGATACCTATTAGTTTTCACGATCGGTACGGGGTAAGTCGGTGATAGTGTTGAGCTGCGGCTGGCCGCCGCCCCGCGGGAAACCGAATCCTGCGGGTGCAGGTGCAAGCCGACTAGCCCAAAGGTGCTACATCGGCAATGGGAAATCCGCCGAAAGAGTAGATAGGCCCAAAGGAATTCGGCGGATTGCGCTCGTGCTAGTTTTGTTCTCGTTCCGGCTGTGACTGGCCAGAACCGCAGATCAATATGGAACAAGAGCCAAGAGGTCGAAGGGGCCGACCAATTAGCAATGGTTCGCGCGGTTTCATCCAGACTTAGGCTGCCTGCCGTGCAGGAATCAGGTCACACTGCTGGCTTGAAGTATCTGGAATTTGACGGCAAGAAACGGATTTCGGCATTGCGCCGTTCCTGGCAGACTTCTCCTTGAGGCCAGACCTCCTAGGAGAAGACCATGTCGAGATTCACTGTGATCGCGTTGCCCAGCGAAACTGCTGCCCAGGTGCGCTCTTCGGGCAAAGCTCCGCGCTATGGACACCCTGCACACACAGAGCTCGCTTCCGGCTACGGGCCATGCCGTCACTGCCTGCGTACCTTCCGGATCGGGCAAGAAAACCGGACGTTGTTTACCTACGATCCTTTTGCTGGAATCGAGGCGGTTCCCTTGCCCGGGCCTATCTTTATCCACGAGCAAGCCTGCGCTCGCTACTCCCCGGATGCCGGCTATCCTGCGGACCTGGAGCCCTATGCAGTTGTCTTGAACGGCTATGCCGCCGGCCAGAAGTTGGTGGAACGCTCGTTGGTCTCCGCTGCCGAGGATAAGACTGCCGCGGTCAGGCACATGCTTGAGCGTCCCGACATAGACTACATAGAAGTGCGCGATCAAACCGCCGGCTGTTTTGACTTCCGGATCGAGCGCGTGGCAGACAAGGTGCTCCAATGCTGAACAAGAGCACCCTGAAGTCACCGCTGTGATGCTTTGTGCACGACTTCAGTCGGTTGTCGAGCGACCTCAACTTAGCCCAAGACGTTAGTCCTGGGACTTGTTACAGCAATTTGCCAATCCCTCAGGGACCGCTGAATCCATTACCGCGCGTTTCAGCCGCTGGCGTTTCAACCGCCTTGACATCGGTCATCCGGGAGGCTAAGTTGCTACCCAAGAACTCCACAGGTGGCTCTGGGGGCTAGTTGCCGCAGGATCCGTCTAAAATCGTCAGCCGGTTGCTGGAGGACTGGCGTGCGGGCGACGATGAGGCATTGCGCGCCGTGGTTCCGCTGGTTTATGACGAACTCCGGAGGGTCGCCCACCACTATCTGCAGAAGGAACGCGCCGACCATACGCTGCAAAGCACCGCGCTGGTACACGAGGCTTACTTGCGGCTGGAGAAACAAGGCGCCGCGAAATTCGAGAACCGCGCTCATTTCTTAGCCATCTGCGCCCAGCTGATGCGGCAGATTCTGGTCGAGTACGCGCGCAGCCGCAATGCCGCCAAGCGGGATGGAGGCGATCGCGTAACCCTGGACGGTTTGGCGTTCAAGAGCCGGAGCGTGGACATGGTTGCCCTCGACGACGCTCTGAATGAGCTGGCTAAACTTGACCCGCAACAGAGTCGCATTGTGGAGCTGAGATTCTTCGGCGGTCTATCCATCGAAGAAACCTCAGACGTGCTCAAGCTGTCGCCCATGACAGTGAAGAGACACTGGGCTAGCGCACGGGCTTGGCTGCATCGCCAGATCAGCCAGACTTAAAAGCCATGACACCGGAGCGTTGGCAACAGATTCGCGATGTGCTTGAGAAGGCGCAGGAACTGGAGCCAACCCAACGTTCCGCCTTCCTGGATCGCGCCTGTTCGTCCGATCGATCTTTACGGCAGGAAGTCGAAGCCCTGCTCGCCTGCAGCGACGAGGCCCGCTCGAGCTTCCTTCAATCCGCCCCACTGGCCGACGAATTCATCGCGAAGCTCGAGGGGATTTCTGGCGTTGGGTTGCAAGGACTTGACGAACAGACATTGGTAATTCGGAAACGCGTGTTGGGACCAGAGCACCCCTACACGCTGGGGTCCATGAGCAATCTAGCCGCCGTCTACGAGTACGAGGGCAAGTACGCGCAGGCTGCAGGCCTTGACGAACAGACCTTGGAGATTCGGAAGCGAGTGTGGGGCCCGAAGACCCTCTCACGGCTCAAACTCTATACAACCTGGCTTGCGTAGCGGCACGACGAGGAGACAAGGATCGGGCAATTACGCGGCTGAGCGAGTCCGTGGATCACGGACTCGAGCCACGCGACGTTTTGGGAATCGAAAAGGACACCGATTTCACCTCGCTTCATGGCGACCCGCGCTTCACTGCCCTCGTCACTCACGCCAGACAAGTCGCTGAGGCCAAGCAGACAGCCGCCGCCGCACAGAAGCCGCAAGGAAAGTGACTCTGAACCTACGGCTCAATATGCCGTTGCCTGTGCCTGGCACAACCGGGGTTACGCTTTATGAGCTTGATTTTGGGGTGCCGACGTTCACAGCGTAGCCAAAAAGAGTAAAGGTACCCTCGAGACTAAAACCGTCGATAACGGGATTGTTTGCATTCGTTTGGATACTTAGATCAAGTGGGGCTGGCGGTTCACTACCGGCATATGGTCCAGGGTAGTAAATGGTACAGGGAAAGGTCGAAGCAAAAGCGTTAATGCCAGCAGCAAGGGCTGGGGAGGAGACAATGGCATCAATTTGGTTATTCCAAAGCGGTAATTCGCTAACGCCGATAACAGGTCGGATTACGCCTGCAGCACAGCCAGGACATCCTAGAGTGAGAAGCATATGCGTATGATTCGTTGCATAACCAGTAAAGGTTATGGTTTGTATGACTAACTCCTGGCCGGCCGGCACGCTTATTTGACAGTCGGCGAAGCCCTCGATACCCGAACTAACCGGAGAGATATTACAGGTTCCCATCCATGGGTTGCGTGGCGGGCTGTCAACATTCTGAACCAATTCGGCAGTCACGGCACGCACTACCCGAGGGGTTAGGACGGCAACCGTTGAGACCAGCACGAAAGCCGCGGCTGCTACTACTGAGACGACCTTGATGAGATTCTTCATATGTTGCTCCTTAATTTTGGGAATGATCCGCCACTGCGTGTCAGGGCGTCAGACTCTGCGCCAGACCCGCCAGCCCAGGCAGAGTAGTCGGGTTCAAGAACAAGATGGTATTGTCGGTCGCATTTTTCCACGCGAGAATCGCGACGCTTGGATTGCTCTTCACGTCCCCAATAAAATTCGCTGAAAACGCCAGAGCCGGCGCAACGTTGGTTTCCGCACTCCAAGGTCCGCCGACAAACAGGCCCTTTCGGCCGCCACTGACGGTTCTTTGGTGAGCCCACTGGCAGCCCAATCCAGAGGAACCAGTGTTGCCGTCGTACGTGTACCAGAGCGTGTTGTCCGAGGAGCCCTTCCAAACGACTACGTCCCAATTGGGAGCTACCATCCCGAGTCCCATTGCAGCTGCGGCTGGCGAGGCGTTGGTTTCTGCAGCCCACTGTGGCTCGCAGGAAATCTCTGTCTGCTGGGCCCACCCGCTGGCGCCCTTATTGGTGTAGCTTTCCCAGATGCGATCCGACGAAGCCCCTTTCCAAAACAAGTAGGGTGTGAGGCTACCCTCGGTAGTCTCGAGGGCTGGCGCGACATTCGACTCCGCAGTCCAGCCGGAGCCCCCCACCGTCTGCTGATCCGTCCATCCGATACCCTCAGCAGCAGGGCTCGGATTGGTATAGCTAAACCAAATACTGTTGCTCGAGGCCCCTTTCCATGCCACGAGCTGTGGAAATTGCGTTAGCCCATCAAAAGCCGGTGGATTGCTGGTCTCGGCCGTCCAGCCCGTGCCAGAAACCTCGAACGGATACGACCAGCCAAATCCATCCCACGAGGAGAACATGATCGCGCCGCCGTTGCTTGCTTGCCATGACAACCAGAGAAAGGGCGGAGCCCAACTCAGGGACGGAGCGGCGCTGGTCTCGGCACTCCAAGGTTCGCCCAATTGCAACCCAATACCCCCCACCTCTTGCTGCGGCGTCCACTCGCTGCCATTGAACACGGAGAAATAGACTTGGTTGGTAGAGGCTCCCTTCCACGCCATGTATTCAGTCTGGCCCTGGCCTATCGCCACGGCCGGCGAGGTATCGGTTAAGGCTTGCCAACCGGTGCCGGCCACCTGTTGCGGCGCGGATTGACCCAGGCCGGCGGAAGCGCTCAACGCGAGTCCCAACACAGCCAACGATAGTGCGAAATGCTTCAAAGTTTGCTTGGTCATAAAACGCTCCTTGTATTCATTCTTGAAATCCGTCACCCGTCTGAGCCATTGCGACATCCCGCCATGCTTCGTATCCTCTGAATTCAGAAAACCTGCACAGGCTGCGAGGACAGTCGTTAAGGCCCTGTTATTGGGATAAAGCGAGATTCGCGTGAAAACTAGACCAGTAACAACGAAAAATTCCTGACAGCTCCCCTCGATCCCGTGACGGCCCCGGCCGCCATTAGACGAAACACCTGCCTTTCAACGGCTTGACATCGGTCATCCGGGAGGCTAAGTTGCTACCCAAGAACTCCACAGGCTGCTCTGAGGGCTAGTTGTCGCAGGTTCCGTCCAAAATCGTCAGCCAGTTGCTGCAGGACTGGCGTGGGGGCGACGACGAGGCATTGCACGCCGTGCTTCCGCTGGTTTATGACGAACTCCGGCGGATCGCCCACCACTATCTGCGGAAGGAACGCGCTGACCATACGCTGCAGAGCACCGCCCTGGTGCATGAGGCTTACTTGCGGCTGGAGAAACAAGGTGCGGCGAAATTCGAGAACCGCGCTCATTTCTTAGCCATCTGCGCCCAGATGATGCGGCAGATTCTGGTCGAGTACGCGCGCAGCCGCAATGCCGCCAAGCGCGATGGAGGCGATCGCGTAACCCTGGACGGTTTGGCGTTCAAGAGCCGGAGCGTGGACATGGTCGCCCTCGACGACGCTCTGAATGAACTGGCTAAACTTGACCCGCAACAGAGTCGCATCGTGGAGCTGAGATTTTTCGGTGGTCTATCCATCGAAGAAACCTCGGACGTGCTCAAACTGTCGCCCATGACGGTAAAAAGACACTGGGCTAGTGCACGGGCCTGGCTGCATCAGCAGATCAGCCAGACATAAGAGCGATGACACCGGAGCGTTGGCGACAGATTCGCGATGTGCTTGAGAAGGCACAGGAACTGGAGCCAGCCCAACGTTCCGCCTTTCTGGATCGCGCCTGTTCGTCCGATCAGTCTTTACGGCAAGAAGTCGAAGACCTGCTCGCCTCCAGCGACGACGCCCGCTCGAGCTTCCTTCAATCAACCCCACTGGCCGACGAATTCATCGCGAATCCCGATGGGATTTCTGGCGCTGGGTTGCAAGCGGGAGCGCTCTTTGCGGAACGTTTTCAACTCGTTCGCAAGCTTGGGGAAGGAGGTATGGGACAAGTCTGGCTGGCCGACCAGACCTCCCCGGTGCGGCGGCAAGTTGCGCTCAAGCTGATCAAGGCGGGGATGTACGACGAGGCGGTGGTGCAGCGCTTCCAAGCAGAGCGGCAATCGTTGGCGATCATGGATCATCCCGCCATTGCCAAGGTATTCGACGCCGGAACGACCCCGCAAGGCCAACCGTACTTCGTCATGGAGTACGTTCCTGGCCTGCCGATTACGGAATATTGCGACGCGAAGAAGCTCAAGATAGGGGATCGGCTGGAACTCTTCCTCCAGGTGTGCGAAGGTGTGCAACACGCGCATCAGAAAGCCATTATCCATCGCGATCTGAAACCGGCAAACATCCTGGTGGTAGAAGTGGACGGCAAACCCGTGCCGCGGATCATCGACTTCGGTCTGGCCAAAGCGACCACACCCCAGGTCGAAGGCGAGAATCTGTTTACGCGAATGGGAAATTTTGTCGGGACGCCCGGGTATATGAGTCCGGAGCAGGCTGACCCCGGCGCTCTGGACATTGACACGCGTACGGACGTCTATTCGCTGGGAGTCGTTCTCTATGTGCTGCTGGCCGGGCTGCAGCCGTTTGAAAGCAAGCAGCGGCAGAAACCGCCGCTCGACGAGTGGCTGCGAAGTTTACGGGAGGAAGACCCACCATCCCCGAGCAACAAGGTCAGCGCAGATCGAGATACAGCTTGCGCGACCGCCGAAGCGCGCGGCACCGCTCCCAAGCAATTGGTGAGCCTGCTGCGCGGCGATCTGGACTGGATCACGATGAAGGCGATGGAGAAGGACCGCACTCGCCGGTATGGCGCGCCTTCGGAGTTGGCTGCCGACATTGGCCGCTATCTGAACCACGAGGCCATCATGGCGCGACCGGCAAGCGCCGGCTACCGGCTGCGGAAGTATGCCCGGCGGCACCGCGTAGCCGTGGGTGTGGTGGCTGGATTGGTATTGCTGCTGGCCGCCTTCTCCGTTTTACAAGCACTGCAGTTGCGACGAATTACTCGCGAACGCGATCGCGCCAACCAGGAGCGTGATCGTGCCAACCGCATCAGCGATTTTATGACCGGGATGTTCAAGGTGTCGGATCCGAACGAAGCGCGGGGTAACAGCGTTACGGCCCGCGAGATTCTCGACAAGGCTTCCAACAATATGGGCGCAGGTCTGGCCAAGGACCCTGAAGTTCAATCCGAGATGATGCAAGTCATGGCGAAAACATACTCCAACCTCGGGCTATACGGCCGGGCTCACGAACTGGCAAAAAACGCGCTGGACGCCCGCCTGAGCCTCCACGGCCCAGACGATTCGAAGACACTGGAGTCGATGGCTCAGCTTGGTTCCATTCTGCTTCGCGAAGGACAGTATCCCGAAGCCGAGAAACTGGAGCGCCAGGCGCTGGCGGGTGAGCGCCGCATTGTCGGGCCCGAGGAACCGCTCACGCTTGAGACCATGGGTTACCTGGCTTACATCCAGATGAAACAGGGTCGTTACGACGATGCGGAAAAGCTGTTGCACGAGGCGATCGACGCCGGGACTCGCAGACTGGGGCCGGAAGATCCGCAAGTATTGCAGGCGGAGAGCTTTCTGGGAATGGCGCTTCTGGATCAGGGCCGCTATGCCGAGGCTGAACACCAGGAAAGTCAGTTGCTCGATCTCGAACGCCGCGTCTGGGGAGCGGATCACCCTCAGACTCTAACAGTGACGGGCAATCTGGCAATCGCCGTAGCGTCGCAGGGCCGGTTTGCGGAGGCAGAGACACTGTATCGCGACGTCCTGGCTGCCCAGCAACGGGTGTTCGGACCCGGAAATGCGGCGACTGCCTACACCATGGAAAACCTCGCGGCACTCCTCACCGACGAAGGCCGCCCTGCGGATGCCGAAAAACTCTCCCGTGAAGCGCTGGCGATTCGCCTGCGAATCCACGGACCAGACCACCCTGACACTTTAGTGTCCAAAATAAATTTGGCGGAAGAGCTCTTCAAGGAAGGCCATATTCACGAAGCGGAAAAATTGGAACGGGAAGCGCTGGCGAATCAGATCCGCGTCCTCGGACCGGAAGACCCAAATAGCTTGATCTGTCGGACCAATCTTGCCCGGACTCTCACCAGGGAGGGACACTACCAGGAAGCCGAAAAGATCGCTCGGGAAGCCTACGATATTGGGCTTCGCACTCTGGGGCCGCAGCATCCCGATACGGAAGTTGCGCTGCTGGATCTCGGCAAAGCGCTGGCCTACGAACATCGCTACGCCGAGGCAAGCAAGCTGTTCCGCGACGCGCTCGACAAGCAAAGGAATGACGCGAGGCAAGAAAACCCAGGGTTGGTATGGTATGACTTCGCCTGCATGGCAGAAACTGCCGACCGCACCGACGACGCTCTTCAGTATCTGCGCGAAGCCATCCATCGCGGCTATAAAGATGCCGGCCACATGATGGCCGACGACGATCTGAAGAAACTTCACCCCAACCCGAAGTTCCAGCAACTCGTCGCCGGCATCAAAGCGCCCAGCCAGAAGAGTTCAGCCCAATAGTGGAGCGCGGCTAGGGTTCCAGCGGCCCCACTGGGTGCTTCCACTCTTGAATTCCCAACGTTCCAATCGGCTCGCCAGAAGGGGGGGTAATGTTTGTCAGCTCCGCCGTTACGAAATAGGCGTTGTAGGCGTGAAACAGGCTGAAGTCACTGCCTGCCGCCGTCGCGGCCAAGCCTTTAATAGGCGGATTGGGCTTATCGGTGATGGGCGGGTAAGTGCCGAGCGCACCCGTGCCGTACTGACCGGCAGACACGGTCCCATCGTCATTGGCATACACGGTAATCGCCGTGTTGTCCGGCAACATGCAGGCCGCCACGTAAAACTCATTGTCCGACGTCGTGGCGGCCGGTTCACCGGTCCGTGCCAATCCGCCGGTATCCGAAATTGACCAATAGAAATCGTGGACATTCGCACTGGCGTCGATGGTTGGGGTGACCGCGGATTGCACGTACTGCAAGAACGGCGGCTTATCGCTAAGGCGTATTTTAGTTCCGGCGGCGATCGCGACGTTCCCGCCAAGATTGTTGGACACAGATCCGCCCTGAAAAAACTCTGACTCCGGATGCACGCCCGCGCTGTCGACCCGCCAGTTCATGACCACGAGGTCAAGATCGCTGTCGTTCGTGGCAGTGGTCACCAGATTCCCGCCGACGGTGGCTATCGACACCTGGAGGGCGTCCGTGCCGGCGACCCAAGCCGGCGGGTTAACGACGGGGAGCACCGGCGTCGGCAAACCTTCGGCATCAATCGTAAAGGCCTCGACAGCGAAGGAGCCGGTCGACTGTCGAAAAACAGTAACCACTTCGGTGGAGCTGAGTGTAGTGATCGACACGTTGTGATAGGGATTGTTCTCGGACGTGCTGTATACCTTTTGCTTGACGACTCCGGCGCTGCTCACGCTCCAGGTGATGATGGAAAGCGTGTCCGATCCATCGATGCTCGCAGTGACCACGCGGCCCGAGTCTAAGCCGGTGATGCCGACACCTAGCAGAGCGGGCCCCTCTTCGACACCGATAGCGGGTGCCTGGGCGAGTGTCGTGTCCTGCCACGCAATCACCTCCAGGTCCTGGTTTGTATTCGCTGCCGCAGCAACTACATAGGCAGGGCGAAATGACGGGCCGGGTACGGTAGTGGTGACGGCGATTGGACCAAGCCAGGAAACGGTGGTGTCTGTGGCGGTTGTGGTGGCGATCGTTGTTGGAGCGCTAGCCCACACAGCGGCGTTGCTGGTAAGCATGAGGCATACGACTGCAATGTTGATGCAAGTGAGTATTTTCATGGTTTCAATCTCCTTCACCTTCCGAGTGTTTCGCGCGCAAGGTTCATGAGCCATCAAACCTTGTCATCTACTAAAGCGAGATTTCGAAGCGAAGTGGACCAGAAAGGCGGAAATATATTGAGATCCAGTTCTCAGGATCCGAGCACCGTAGGTGGGGCAATGGAAGATGGAAGCTTCACTCGGAGATCCAGCCCCGAAGGGGCGACCTGAATGTAGCCCAGGACGTCAGTCCTGGGTAAACCGAGGTAGCTTGAGTAGTCCCGTAGGGACGGCTGAAACCCGTCGAAGCT
>Ga0302325_10007040_pt1 | contig 25084 bp, 22 predicted proteins | sample Palsa_T0_2_FD_201948 | JGI IMG/M metagenome (GOLD analysis project Ga0302325, IMG submission 201948) | Peat permafrost microbial communities from Stordalen Mire near Abisko, Sweden - Palsa_T0_2 | ecosystem: Environmental > Terrestrial > Soil > Palsa > Peat permafrost | place: Sweden: Abisko... | reverse complement strand
TTGGCACCGAGATCAAGGATGCATTGCGCGATCTCTCTTCCTCAACAGCTATGACGACCCAGACCGAATGTGCGATCAAGGCGAATCGGTGCCAGAATGTTTATTGCTACTTCCCGGGCATGTAGCTGTTGCGGCGGTTACGGCTTGCGGTAGTGGGTCAGTTTGAACTTCTCTCCTCTTGACCGCGCGGCCCAGATATGCCGATACTTGGTTATGCCTGAGCGGTCAAAGAAAGCCCGTCCACGCGACCCCAACCAGCTCGCGTACCAGATTATGCTTGAGTCCACCGGCCAAGCCCCCAAGCTTGAGCCGGAATCCGTACCCGATCCAACCAAGAATCCCCATGCCGTCGCCTTGGGCCGTATGGGTGGCCTTAAGGGTGGCGCAGCTAGAGCCGCTGCGCTGTCACCAAAGAAGCGCTCCGCGATTGCGGCCAAAGCAGCTAAGGCCAGATGGAATAAGAAGTGATCAGATTTTGGCATCAGGCTTAACCGTTCGTACTAGATCCTGTATCACCTCAGTAGCGGCCTGTTCGGGATTGTGGCATTCCCTTCTCATGCAAAGCACAACGTCACCTGCTGCTACTACGCCGAATTCGTAATCCGCGTGCTTTCCAAACTGCGGATGGTAGCGTACGATGGAACCACCTGAGCGGTAGAACAAGTTGACGTATGCGGACATGGGTATGAGCCCCCGCAAGAACACTTCTACCCTGCATACGACCTCGTTGTTTGGACTGTCACTCACGTGCATCGTCCCCTCAAGGCGAAAGACGGGGGACAAGAACTGTATTTGCAGCTGAATCTTTTCCAGAAAAGCTTTCCAGAACTCGCCGCTCTCCCTGGAAACTCTGAGCGCGGCAATTGTCTGGTCCTTCGCTGCCACCTCTCGTTTTAGTCGTTCCGCCTCATCGGCATCTTCAACTTTCTTCATCCATTCCGGCATTAAGCTCTTGTCTTTTTCCTTCATTTTTCTACTTGACCTTTATGCTTGACCGCTGTATACTTTAATCATGAACAAGCTCTCCAACGAAAAGCGGGCGCAAGTGGTAGCGGCGCTGGTCGAAGGCAATTCGATCCGCTCGACTGTCCGTATGACGGGTGTCGCCAAAAACACAGTCGCAAAGCTTTTGGTTGAACTTGGCTCGGCTTGCTCGGAATACCTCAACGCGCATCTGGTCAACTTGAACTGCAAGCGGGTTCAATGCGACGAGATCTGTTCTTTCGTTTATGCCAAAGAAAAGAACGTGACCAAAGAAATCGCTGAGGCTCGCATTGCTGGTGACACGTGGACCTGGGTAGCCATCGATGCCAATACCAAGCTGATCTGCTCTTGGCTCGTTGGGCGGCGCGACCCTGAATGCGCCACGGAGTTTATTCAGGATCTCGCGGGACGCCTTGCTAATCGCGTCCAGCTTACGACCAATGGTCTCAAGGCATATTTGACCGCCGTGCCGGATGGCTTCGGCGAAGATATCGACTACGCGATGCTGGTCAAGATCTACGGCAACGATTCCGAAGGGCAGAAGCGATACAGCCCTGCAATTTGCACCGGATGCAAAAAGGAAACCAAGATCGGAGATCCCGACGCGAAGCACGTTTCGACCAGCTACATCGAACGGCAGAATCTCACCATGCGGATGCAGATGCGGCGCTTCACTCGTTTGACAAATGCCTTCAGCAAGAAGCTTGAAAATCATGTCGCGGCCATTGCTCTTCACTACATGCATTACAACTTCGTCAGGATTCACCAGACCCTCCGGATGACTCCGGCGATGGCTGCTGGCGTAACGAATCGCTTGTGGTCAATTGAAGACCTTATCTCCTTGTTGGGGTGATGGTGACGGTCCAGATAGACCCTTTACGTACTTAGAGACACTGGCCTTCCAATTCCTGGGCGGGTCTTGGTCATCAGGCTCGCGCACGTAATACGGAGATCTGTCATAGTACGACCATACTTCATCCAGCAGAGCCACAATCTTGTCTGGAACCCTGTGAACCTTACCGGGGACTAATATCACTGCATCCCAGTCACCACCCACATAAGGGTTTATTTCAGCGCTAATCTTAGCATCCAAGATGTGATAAAGGGATTCTTCTATTCCTTTGTTTCGCGTTCTCTCCGACCATACTAGGCGGCCAATGGAGTACTCGTAACCGCTCCCAATCGCATGATATCCAAGCCTAGCCAAATCCACCGCATTTCCTGGTTCGTCAACATAAATTAAATAAGCTTGATTGTGTTCGTCAAAGCCGCACAGAAGAATCGAACAATCTACTTTGAATTTCGATATTTCCATCGCCAGACGCTCGATATGTCTATTTACCTTGGTCCCTGTAGTGGCTTGAGTGAAGTGTTGCTCCGTCAACAGATTGGTGTCTAGGTAATTTATCGAGACAAGTTCCTTCCGGGTAGAGCGGTAGCTGTCCTCGCAGTACCTTACGGTATCTGGGATTGAACATCCAAGCTTAGGATTTCTATTCAATGCCCGAAGAAACCGATCAAACACAAACTCATCGCCGGATACCATCGCCACAGATCCGGAGGTCAACTCCACTATTTTCGTGGAGTCCGTTTCTCCCCAAACGTGATCTCCGTACGAAACGGACTTATCCGCCACGCAAACTATTGACTTTCCGCCTGCGGCTAGCGCGCCAACGCAAATGGTCATATGGTGGCGAGTATACCGCGTATGCTTGAGCGGACGCAATAAGGGTCTGTTTGAAAAATGGCGGACAGGCGGTAATCTACAGGGAAGCAATGGCGCACCCCCAAAGGCCAGCCCCAAAAACTAATTCCTCAGTTTTTGAAACTGACCCGCTACCCGGCTTGCAGACCACCAATGACAACGGTGGCACCCCAGGCGCGTAACCGAGTTCGGAGATGGCGAAACCCCTGGTAGCAAGACCCCTCGATCGGCTGCCAAATCACACTTATTTACGCCGCCAGAGACAGTACGTCTTAATCAATACCGTGGCAGGACAAGTGCATAGCATCCTTGCCATGCAATCTTCCGACAATGATCTGACGCGAAGAACATTCGTGGGTGTCACGGTAGGCGCCGCGACTTTGGCGGCCTCCATAGTGGAAGCCGCCCCAGCCGGTGCGGCGCTACAGGGCGTTGCTTGCTCGCTCACGATCAATGGGCAACAGCACAAGCTTCTCCTAGAACCCCGCGTCACGCTGCTCGATCTCCTGCGCGAGCGCCTGCACCTGACAGGATCCAAGAAGGGCTGCGACCACGGCCAATGCGGCGCCTGCACCGTCCTGGCCGACGGCGTGCGCATCATTTCTTGCCTGGCGTTGGCGATCACACAAGAAGGGAAACACATCACCACCATTGAGGGTCTAGCTGCGGGCGAACAGCTCCATCCCCTGCAAGCCGCCTTCATCGAACACGATGGATTCCAATGTGGGTTTTGCACATCCGGTCAAATCTGTTCGGCGGTGGCGATGTTGAAGGAAGCTCAAGCCGGCATGCCCGGCCTTGCAACGGTGGCAGGCCGCCTAAGGCTCGCTACATCTCCAGATACGCACGCAGCCCTGAGCGATGACGAAATCCGCGATCGGATGTCCGGCAACCTCTGCCGATGCGGTGCGTATCCAAACATCGTCGCAGCGGTTCGTTCCGTCGATCAACTTCAAAAGAAAGTCTAAATCGAATGAGACCCTTCACCTATTCCCGGCCAGTCGATCTCGCGGAAGCTATTCACACAGGGCAGCGGCAACCTCAATCGAAGTATCTCGGCGGAGGCACCAATCTCGTTGACCTTATGAAGATGGGCGTCGAGCGCCCGGCGCACCTGGTCGATATCACCCGCCTGCCGATGGCGCAAATCGAGGAACGTGCTGGCGGATTACATATCGGCGCAATGGCGCGCAACAGTGAGGTGGCAGCCCACGCGGCAGTACGAAGGCGATATCCAGTGTTGAGCCATTCGATCTTATCCGGTGCCTCACCGCAGATTCGTAACATGGCGACCATCGGAGGCAACCTGCTCCAGCGCACGCGCTGTTACTATTTCTACGACCCCGGTTACACGGAATGTAATAAGCGCACACCCGGCTCAGGCTGCGCAGCGATACTGGGCTACAACCGCATTCACGCTATCCTTGGCGTAAGCGAACATTGCATCACGGCCTATCCAGGGGACATGGCAGTTGCCCTCGCAGCGCTCGAAGCAGAGGTGATGCTGCGCGGACCGCAAGGGGAACGCTCCCTGCCCATCGATCGTTTCTACCGGCTGCCGGCAGACACTCCTAATGTCGAAAATGAGATGCAGCGCCATGAGATCATCACGGCAGTCGCTCTCCCGGCGGCCTCCGCCGATAAGCGTTCATACTACATAAAAGTCCGCGATCGCAACTCCTACGCTTTCGCACTGGTTTCGGTTGCCGCCGTGCTCGATATCGGTGCGGGCAATCGCGTCCGCCAGGCGCGCATCGCTTTGGGTGGCATTGCGCCAAAACCATGGAGAGCTTTGGAGGCCGAAGAGGCGCTGGCCAATCAACCCGCGGAGGAGCATTCCTTCCGTAACGCCGCGCAGCTCGCCGTTCGCGACGCACGGCCTCATCGTGATAACGCCTTCAAGATAAAGTTAGCGCACAACGCTATAGTGCGAGCCTTGATGGCAGCAACGAACGAGCCTGTCTAACTGGGAGGAACGCATGTCAGTGGGTCAGCCAATCGAACGCGTCGATGGACGCCTCAAGGTAACCGGACGAGCTACTTATACCGCCGATCAGAACATTCCCGGTCTTGTGTTTGGAGTGCTTGTGACAAGCGCCATCGCCAAAGGTCGCATTGCCTCTATCGATACCAGGGCTGCCGAGAGGGCCCCTGGCACGCTCACTGTACTGACGCACAAGAGCGGCCTGAAGCTCGCGAAGGACCCAACCCAAGTCGACCCCGCTTCACCCGCCGATCGCGCGCTCCAACTGCTGCAAGATGACCGGATCTTCTATGGCAACCAGCCGATAGCAATCGCCGTTGCCGAAACTCTCGAAGCCGCATTCGATGCTGCGGATCGCGTCGCAGTTCGTTACGCGCCCGAGAAACCCTCCGTGACGCTCGACGCCGGTCTGGCGAGCGCATACGTTCCGAAGAAGATAGGTGGTGCCGGCGATCCCGCCGAAAGCAGGCGGGGCGATCCGCAACAGGCCTTCGCCGCGGCGGATGTACGCATAAAAGAGACCTATTCCACGCCCTTCCAAACGCACTCGCCGATGGAGCCGCACGCCACCATCGCTGTGTGGGATGGCCCGCAAAAGCTCACCCTCTACGAGACGTCGCAGGGCATCTTCGGCGATCGTAAACGTGTCGCTGCTCTGCTCGGGCTCAAGCCTGATAACGTCCGCGTCGTATCGCTCTTCGTCGGCGGCGGCTTCGGCAGCAAAGGCCCCACCTGGTCGCACAGTGTGATTTGCGCCATGGCAGCGCGGCAACTGAACCGCCCGGTAAAGCTGGTGTTACGGCGTCCGCAAATGTTCGGTCCTGTAGGATGCCGCACCGCGACACAGCAAACCATCTCCGCCGCGGCCTCTAACGACGGACACCTCGTCGCGCTTACTAATGACACGTACACGCATACCTCGACGATGGACGAGTTCACAGAAACGGCCACGCTGCCCGCGCGGATGCTGTACTCGACGCCCAACAACTCGACGAGTCAAAGACTGGTACGGTCCGACATCGGCACGCCTTCTTATACGCGCGCCCCCGGCGAGGCGCCGGGAACGTTCGGGCTCGAAGTCGCGATGGATGAACTCGCTTACTCGCTCAAGATGGATCCTTTGGAGCTACGCCTCAAGAATTACGCGGAGCGCGATGAGGATAAGGATCTACCGTGGTCCACGAAGTCGCTAAAGGAATGCTACAACCAGGGCGCCGAGCGTTTTGGTTGGGCGCGCCGCAAGCCGGAGCCGCGTTCCATGCGAGAAGGCAACACGCTGATCGGGTGGGGCATGGCCACCGCAGTGTATCCCGCACGCCGCAGTCCGGCATCGGCGAGAGCGCGAATGTATCCTGATGGTCGAGTCTTGGTGGAAGCTGGCTCGCAGGACCTGGGCGGCGGTACATACACGATCATGACGCAGATAGCGGCCGATGCTCTCGACGTTCCAGTTTCGCATGTAACTTTTCGTCTTGGAGATACGCGCTATCCCGAGACGCCAGTATCAGGCGGCTCTCAAACGGCGGCAACGACCGGCTCGGCGGTGTACGAAGCCGCCAACGCGCTAAAGGGGAAGCTCGACGGGATGGGCGACCAGGGTTGGAACGGGCAGCCCTGGATCGAAGCCGAAGCCTCAACCGGCCCGAATCCGGAGGCGAAAAAGCTTTCCATGTACTCCTTCGGCGCGCAGTTTGCCGAGGTGCATGTCGATGCGGATTTGGGTCAGATCCGAGTGGCTCGTATGACCGGTGTGTTCGCCGCAGGAAAGATTCTAAACGCTCTCACCGCTCACAGCCAATTCATGGGCGGTATGGTGTGGGGCATCAGCTTCGCGCTGTACGAGCATACGACTTACGATGAGCGGCTGGGCCGGATCGTAAACAATAACCTCGCCGAATACCACGTCCCAACGAATGCCGATGTAGGCACGATCGATGTGGCCTGGGTGGAAGAAAACGATCCACACGTAAGCCCGATCGGCGCCAAAGGCATAGGCGAGATCGGAATCACCGGGGCTGCGGCAGCGATCGCCAATGCGGTGTACCATGCGACAGGAAAGCGTATACGCGATCTGCCAATCACGCCGGATAAGCTGCTGTAAGTCGACAAAGCACACCTTCGGTGCGGATGATTAATTAAACCAAGCCGCAAGATCCCACAACCCGGGCGGTCTTGTTTTTACCTGTAATCAGCAGCTGGCCGTCTGGTGAAAAACTGCGGTCCGGAGATTGCTCGTCTAGCCGGCGCGTTTGGACATGACGCACCCGCTTTCGCGTCCCACACCCGCGCGGCCTCGTCAGAACTCGTCGTCACCACCCCTTTGCCGTCCGGCGAGAAGGCCACGGTCCGGACATCACTGTTGTGCCCTATGAGGATGGCCGGCGCACGCCCGCTCTCGGCATCCCCCACCATCGGTTTCGTCCATACTTGCCGTTGCCACCCGCTCACTATTCGGAGAGAATGCCGCAGTGCTGACAGCTCCCTTATGCCCTGTGAGAGTCGCCGAGACAGTGATCACAAGCGAACTGGATCGACGCGGTGTCATCGCCGAACTGGCGTCGTCGAACCGCGTGCGACCGCAATCCCTACGCCGAGACGTCCGACTTGCGGGTCTGTCTCCGCGAATTCAACCGCAAACGCAGGAACAACGATAATCCTTGACCAGCCTGGGCTGCGAAAACACATTTACTGCCGCTTCCGTATCCCTCGTAGCGTGATTAGAATGGGTGAATGGCAACCGGCACACTGATGTTACTGATGTTGGTTTTCTTCGTAACCAGCTCCGTCAGCGTCATTACTGGCAGCACATCGCTAATCACAGTGCCGGTGATGTTTCAGTTCGGCATAGAGCCACGCACCGCTATAGCCACAAATATGTTTGCCCTGATCTTTCTGAGCATCGGCGGTAGCGTGCCGTTTCTCAGGGGAAAGACAACCGTTGCCGATCGCCGACGGCTGACCCGGCTGGTTCTGCTGACATTGGCCGGCTCGCTGCTGGGTGCGTTGTTGCTCCTGCGGGTTCCACAGCATTCCGTATCGCTGATTGTGTCCGGGGCAATGATTGCCGTGGCGATTTTCTCCGTCGTATACCGTAAATCAGGTATACCCGAATTCACGGCGCCCCCGACTGTGCCTGCCGAATTAACCGGCTATGCCTTGACGTTCCTGCTCGGAATTTACGGAGGCTTTTATAGCGGCGGTTACGTGACGATTTTGACGGCGGTGTACGTCGCGCTTTTCCGGCAGTCTTTCGTCGAGGCGGTGGCCACCACCAAATTGATTAACGTCTTTTCGTCAGCCATCGCGACGGTTGTTTTCATGTCCCGCCATCTGATCGACTACCGCCTGGGCTGCATCCTCGGCCTCACGATGTTCGCCGGCGCGCTCCTGGGCGCGCGCCTCTCCATCCGGCTCGGTAATCGATGGGTACGGCGAATTTTCCTAACCGTCGTATGGGCACTTGGGTTAAAGGCGCTGTTTTTTGACGTCCTCGCGCCGGCAGAGAAACGCGGCGGGGGACACTAGGCTGCAAGGAAGGGCCTTACCGGCTTATTTTGCGCCGGCAGCCTCCGTTATCTCCTCGGTGTCGCCCGTGCGATGATCGGCGATTTGGAACCTCAAGAAGTCGTAGACGGCCGCCAGAGCCTGTTTGTTTTTCGTCGCAATCCGCACGCGGCCGCCGCCCTCGATCTCTTCGAAACGATAACTCACTTCGGTTTTTAAGCGCTGAAGCACCGGGACGCCTGGCGGCACGCGGTCATGGATCAGTATCGGCGCCCGGAAATTTCCCTCGGCGAACATTCCGGCGATATGGGATATGTGCATCCGGATTTGATCGCGGCTGTCGGTGTCCTTTGGATCGTTGGCGGTCACTTCAATCGCGCCACCATCGGCAAAAAGCCGAAAGTGGTGCGTGGTCTTTTCGTGCGAGAAACCCATCACGTGGTCGCCGCGTTTGTCCACCGCGCCGTGATGGTCATCTTGAGCCAATATTATCGCGCTCGTCAGAAATAGGGCTGCCGTCAATTTCGTCTTCATGTTTGATCGTCCTTTCCGGAAGATGGCCGTAGCAGGGCTTCCAGTAATCCGGCCCGCTGCCCTTCGGGAGTGCGGTCGAGCCGCTCGCCCCACTGCGCCACAATGGATTGCAACTGGCCGCGCAGTGCAACAAGATCGGAAATTCGTCGATCGAGCTGGGCCAGCTTCTCAATGGCCAGCGCATGCACCTGCCGGCACGGCGCGCCGCCGTGGTCGCGCACGTGTAATATCCGCGCCAGCTCGTCGAGGCTGAATCCGATAGCGATGGCTCGCCGCACCAGCCGAACCCGATCCACGGCTTCGGGAGGATACTGCCGGTAACCGGCGCTCGTCCGCGGCGGGCGGGTGAGCACACGCATGCGCTCGTAATGCCGCAGAGTATCGGTGCTGACGCCGGTCAATTTGGCCAGCTCTCCGGATCGTAAGTAGCGGGGCGTCGCGTTTGGCACCTTCCTGAGAATAGTATCAGGGGTGGAACCGGTTCCAGGGTCAAGTTAATTCTTCAAATGGATGAGAGGTGACGCGTTCGGAGCGGGTTATAGTCATGGGCAACCCCGATTCCAAAAAGATTTGCACGAGTCACGTGGAGCGCCAGAATCTTTCCATCCGTATGGGGATGAGGCGCTTGACGCGGTTGACGAATGCGTTCAGCAAGAAGTGGGAAAATCTCTGGCACGCCTATTGCCCCTGGTTCGCCTTCTATAATTTCTGCCGGATTCACAAGGCCTGCGCGTTACGGCCGCCATGGAAGCGGGATCGCTGGGCGGGTGTGGGAAATCGGCGACTTGCTCAGCGCATGAACTGGCTGCACAATTTAAACAGGAACGAATATGAGCGACTGGATCGAAAGGGTCAAGCAGCAAGAAGAGGCAACACGCCGAGAACGCGAGAGGAATCAGGAAACCGAAATTCGTAAGGCCGGATCGTTTCAGTAAAAGCACGTCCCCAATGGAATACCGTCATCGCCCAGGTCAAGTCGGACGTTGCGGAATTACGCGAAGCCTTCCCTGATAATCCTTCGAAGGACCTGCAATTTTCCGAAGAAGAAGCCGGTTTCTTGGTGACTCGAAATGGCTTTCCATATGCCTGCCTGTCGAGGTTAAAGTTCGGCAGTAAAAACCCATCTCCCCGCTATGACTACACCACCCCACCCCAGGTAGTGTCTGAATCTTGCGTTTACGATCTAGGTTTCGGGCTTGACACGGGCGTTGCGGATATGTATCTGGGCTTCATTTTGAAACGAGCGCCTTAATGTGCTTCGCGCACGCTTCTGCCACAGATTGCTTGCCGCCCCCACGACTGAGCATTCCTTTGGTTGCGGCGTATGCCCATACGATATCGCCATTCTTGGCAGTGAGCTTAAACGCGGCTTCCGAGATGCGATACGTGCCTGCCGTTTTCGCGGTGGCGACAAAGCCAGCATCATGGAACAGGGAACTATCGAGGATGTATTCGGCCTTTTCGCGCGTCGGGACAACCCGCAAAGGAACATGCTTTTCCTGGAAAGCCGCAAGAATGAAAATGTCGAAACCATTGTTCGTATCGACGTAGACCGTAGAACCAGACGGGACGGTTATTTTCTGGTGATGCGCGGCGGCACACACTAGAGCGAGCGCGAATAGCGCGACGGCAGTTTTCAAGGGAATCCTTCCTGGAAACCCAATCATAACAAAGGGCAAATAGTATGAGCGAACAAGCAGATAATCTTCAACTGCATCAATGGCCGACTGGATTTTTTGAGATCCTTGTGGAACGTGGAATCAAAACAGCAGATGAACTAAGGGATATCCATGGGCAATTCATCGGAGGTCTTCCGAGCCCAGATGTAGCAATCTCCGTTAATAAACTTGAAGAAAAGAAAGCCGTCATAAAATTTGGCGCGCTGCGCGGCCTCGGTTTCTTCGGAAGGCACATAGCGAGCATCCTCATATTGAAAATTCAATACCTCCGATACGGCTATGCTAAGCCCGTACTGTTCTCCAAGCGCATCTCTTCGCCTAGCATCGATTCGGACTCGGTCTAAATTGACACTTTCAATATGACCTAATGCCATGCAGTAGGTTCTTCCGGGAAAATGTAAGGATGCTTGTACAAGACGGCCCTCTTCCTGCCACTTTCGCAGCAACGATAACGCTTCGTCAGCAGGAATGATCATTTAGATGGATAGCGTATCACGCCAGCAGTTCTTGTAGTTCCCAGATATGGTTAGTTATGCCCACTTCCATCGCAGGCGTGACGCGCAAGGTCTGATGAATCCGGCCAAAGTTGTACCAAGCGAAATGCAGGCAATACGCAGCCCAGAGGTTCTCCCACTTCTTGCTGAATCCATTCGTCAAGCGGGTGAGATGGCGCACGCACATGCGGATCGTGAGGTTCTGGCGCTCTACATGGGATGTGCTGATTCGGCGAGTATCGGGGTTTCCCATAACTGGGGCCACCTCCGACGCAATCACTTCGCCGGGCGAGTAGCGGTGTTCATCGGGAGAATTGCCGTACACCTTAATCTGCTGCGCATAATCGCAGCGGTCGCTAAGCGTGGTGGTGATTGCCGAAATGTAGGGTTGAAAGCCATCAGTGCTGATTTGGAAGCGCTGCTTACCGGAAGTAGCGGCACGCAAACCTTCGATAAAAATATCCGTGGTGGCCTGATTGCGACGGCCCAGAGCGAAGTTCAGGACCAGCTTGGTATGGCGCTCGATTGCCACGTAGCAATAGGCGTCGCCGATGGTATCGTCGTGCGCCTCAGTCGGCAGCTTATGGGCTTCCTTCTTGCGGATGTAGGCCCAGATCTCATCACATCGAACGTCCTTAACCGGCACGTTCACAATCAATCGGCCCATAACCTTCTCGCACTTCTCACCCGCCAGCACCAGGAGCTTCATGATGGTGTTGCGGTCGATTCCGGTAATGCGCTCCGTCGAACGGATGCTGTTGCCTTCCAGGAGCAACCGAAGGGCGAGGATGGCCTTCTCAGGGTCAATCTGCATCCCGTCAAGAAACTGCTTGTGCGGCTCCATATAGGTCTTCTTGCACTGGGGGCAGCGAAACCGCGCAAGGCCGTTACGATGCGTACCAAAGCGTTGACACCGCACGTCGCAAGTCGCGCAAGTCATTGTCTTAGTGGGTTTTGTTGTCTCGCTAACCATGCTTATATTATCGAGCGCTCGCTGTTTATTTGTCAAGCGCTATTTCTGATCTTTATTTGGTTTGCTTTGAAGGGTTTAGGGGTGGTATATTGGTTGCGTACCACGGGCCGGTTCCCAGACACCCTGCGAGGATATCTGGGCTTCCGGCCCTTCGTGCTTCATAGACCCACAGCGCCGGTACCCGGAGCAACTGTGGGCCTTAACCCTTGGCATTTCGCCACCTCCCATCTACATCTGAATTATGATCGTTAGTTTCCAGTACTACCACGGCAAGCAGAACGACTTGTTACCGGCGTTTCACCGACGTTTTACCGGCATTATAGATATAACCACTTGTCTTTTCAATTGTTTGGAAAACACACGCTCGTATGCTCCGATGTTTCCTATTCGTGGTATCGTGTCGCCCGACAGATGGCGCTCGACAGATCGCTGATCTATGCCAGTTAGAGCCTCAGTTAACGCCTCAACGGTGAGCCGTGATTCTGCGCGTAGCCGCCGCAATTGTTCCGCGATGGTTTCAATTGTCTCTACGGTCTGGGCAATGGTAGATTCGGACTCTTCAGGCGTATATTCGATATCCAAGAATTCGTTCTCAAGGATCTTGCACAGGTCTGCGGAGACCTCGTTAACGCGATGGATTACTTGACCTGCTCGCAGTGGTTCTATCGCCTCTGGAATCCGCCGTTCCAGTTCGATAAACCATCCAGCGAGTAGCGGTTCACCGGTGTTCAGTTTTGCTGCTCCGCGTCTGGCGAGCGTTTCAAATTGAAGTTGGACAGATCGGCCAATGGTATCCGTTCCGATAACACGCCATGGAGATGATTCGGAAGTGCGTTCGGCCCTAAGAAATGCACTACGGTTGAGTTTCCCTAATTCCCACGCGAGGTCTCGCCAGAAATCGGAAAGCGATTCCGCATCGGCCATTCAGCCGATTCTAACGGATGGCGATCATGATGGATTATTGGGCTTGCTTACGCGGTCGTCCGCCGTTGTTGTTCTTCCGGTTCTTGGCAAGCTGGCGGAAGTGCTCGGAGCCGAAGCGCTGCGCGGTAACCGTCCCGCCTTTCCGGCCCAGGCTGACGGCAGGCGATAGTTTGGATTGTTCGATAAAGTCTTCCGTGAGAGTAATAGCGGTACGCAGCAAGTCGCGGGCAGCGTTAGTCCGGTTCTCCGGCAGCGCCGGGCTGGTTTCCAGAATCAGATCGGCTTCGGAGATGAGGTTTCGGAGTGCGTGCAATTCACGGTTGGATGGTTTCGCCATGCCTCCAGTTTGAACAGGCGGAAACCGAATTGCAAGCGGTCGCTGTTTTTCGTTCAACGCAAGATTCAGACACTACCCCACCCCACATACGCCCCCGAATGCGGGTAAGCTGGGTAGAGGTCGATCTGGTATCCGGTTGAGAGGCATGCCGGACTGCGCGGATGAGATCCGCGAGTTATCCTGAGCATTCGGAATCTCTAACCGTGATCGCACCTGTTCTCTCATCTGACCACCAGGTGCCCGAGCCGGGCGCCATAGTCCACGTTCGCCAGCGCCTTTACCTTGTCGAGCAGGTGCAGCCGCCGCCCAACCCCGGCGATGCCACGCTGGTCAGCCTGTCCTGCGTGGATGACGACGCGCAGGGGCAGGCGCTCGACGTGCTCTGGGAGCACGAGCTTGATGCCGAAATCCGCAGGGGTGAGAACTGGGGACGGCTGGCCGAACGCGGTTTCGATCCTCCGCAGCGCTTCGCCGCCTATCTAAACACTTTACGTTGGAACTGCGTCACCTCCACCGACCCGCGCTTGCTGCAATCGCCGTTTCGTGCCGGCATTCGGCTCGATCCATATCAGCTGGAACCGCTTCGCAAAGCGCTCCGGCTGCCTCGCGTGAATCTCTTCATCGCCGATGATGTCGGACTCGGCAAAACCATCGAGGCTGGCCTGATCGCCCGCGAACTTTTGTTACGTAAGAAGGTTCGCGAAATCGTGGTGAGTTGCCCTCCTTCCATGCTGCTGCAATGGCAGGAAGAACTCGCCAGCCGGTTCGGCCTCCAGTTCGAAATCTTGGATAAAGACTACGTCCAACGGGTCCGGCGCGAGCGCGGTTTCAGTGTCAACCCCTGGAATACCCATTCCCGCTTCCTCATCTCCCACCGACTCCTCATCGACGAAGCGTACACTGCCGGCCTGCGCGATTGGCTGGGCGATTTCCGTCCGGGCACGCTGCTCATTCTGGACGAAGCCCACCACGCAGCACCATCGAGTGGCCAGAAGTACGCCATCGACTCCCAGACCACGCACGCAGTTCGATCACTTTCCTATCGCTTCGAGCATCGGCTCTTCCTCTCCGCCACACCGCACAACGGACACTCCAATAGCTTTTCGGCGCTGCTCGAAATCCTCGACCCGCAGCGCTTCTGCCGTGGCGTCAAAGTCACAAAGCAGAATCGCGATGATGTGATGGTTCGCCGCATCAAAGAAGACTTGCGTGAAATCCAAGGCGGCTTTCCCAAGCGCAAGGTCGAGCAGGTCACATTGCGTGACCTTCCGTCGGAAACGCCCGAACTACAGCTTGCCTCGCTGCTCAGCCAATATCAGGACGCTCGGGAACAACGCCTGGGCGGTGAATCGAAGCGAGCGCAGGCAGCCTCCGGCCTGCTCCTGTGCCACTTGCAGCAACGCCTCTTCTCCTCCGTCGAGGCGTTCGCGCGGACGCTAAGAGTCCACCGCAGGACAGTCGAGAAGCAACGGCAGGCAGCCGCCGTGAAGGGCGAACGTGCGAACTTTGATCTGCTCCTCGGCGGAGTGGGCGCTGACGATGATCGCGCCACTCTGGGTGAGGCCGAACTCGCCGCGGAAACCGAAGCCCAAGTGGAATCCGCAACAGCCGCCGTCCAAGCGCCCCTCGAGCATTCGGACGAGGACCGCCTACTCCAACAGATGGCAGATCTCGCCGAGCAAAGCCGACGTTCGCCCGACGCCCGCATCCTTCATCTCAATGACTGGATCGGTTCCCACATGTGCCCCGGCGGCCAATGGAACCGCACGCGCATCATCATCTTCACCGAATATGAAGACACCCTGCGCTATGTGGAGCAGCAGCTTCGGGCGGCAATCGCCACCACCGACCGTGCTCTCGACCGGCTAGCTATCTACCGTGGCTCCACGCCGAACGACGAACGAGAGGACATTAAGCGGGCATTCAACGCCGACCCTGACGAGCATCCCGTCCGCATCCTCATCGCCACCGATGCCGCGCGTGAAGGTCTCAATCTGCAGGCGCACTGCAACCGGCTCTTCCACTTCGACATTCCCTGGAACCCCGGCCGCATGGAGCAGCGCAATGGCCGCATTGACCGGAAACTACAGCCGGCAGCCGAAGTCTTCTGTTATTACTTTGTTTACGAACATCGGCCCGAGGATCACATCCTGGAAACCGTGATCCACAAAACCAAGACCATCCGTGATGAGTTAGGTAGCCTCTCTCAGGTCATTGACGCCGACCTGGAGGACCTTCTCAAACATGGCATCCGCCGCAAAGATCTTGCTAGGCTGCGCGAGGAAATCGAAGCGGCTAACATCTCACCCGAGCAACGGCGGTCGGTCAATGAAGACCTGGAATCCGCGCGCCAAAGGCAGAACGAGCTGCGTGAATCTATCGACCAGCTCCGCACCATGATGGAACGCTCGCAGCGAGAAGTGGGCCTTGATGACGAGCACTTCCGCTCTGCCATCTCTTGTGCCTTGGCGTTGCTGCATGCCGATCCCCTCAGGCCGGTCGGCGGGGGGCGCTACATCATTCCCAAACTTGATGACGCCCAAACTTCCTGGGCGGAAACCATGGACAGCCTCCGCGCGCCGAGGCCTCGTGACCAAAGGTTCTACGAATGGCGCCGCACGTCGCCCATTCGCCCAGTAGTCTTTCAAGATCCAGGAGTTGTCACTGACTCCGTGGTCCAACTTCATCTGGAGCAGCGCGTGGTCCAGCGCCTGCTGGGGCGGTTTCTGTCCCAGGGGTTCGTGCATGACGACCTGTCGCGCGCCTGCCTGGCGCAGACCCGTGACGCCATCCCGCGTGTGCTGCTGCTTGGACGGCTAGCGCTCTACGGACCGGGCGCTGCCCGCCTGCACGAAGAGATCATCCCAGTGACCGCCCGCTGGATCGACCCAGCCATTCGAAAGACTCCTCTTACGCCGTATGCGCGAGAGGCGGAGTTGAAGACGCTGGAACTATTGGACCAGTCACTCGTCGCAGCCGGCAATTCGATCCAGCCGACGATTGTCACTAACCTACAGCGGGCTGCCGCGCGCGATATTGCTGAACTGCTCCCGCACCTGGAGCGCCGTGGCCAGGAGTACGCCGAGGATGCCATTCGTAAACTCGCCAAGCGCGGCCAGGACGAATCGAAACAGATGCGCGAGATTTTGGAATCGCAGCAGAAGCACATCGCCGCCACCGCGAAAGAATCGAGCCAGGGCACACTACCCTTCCGCGATGGCGAACTGCGCCAGCTCGAAGCCAACCGCAAGCATTGGGGCCGCCGCCTGACAGAACTCGAAACGGAGCTGGAGACCGAACCTGCCCGCATCCGCGATGTCTACGAAGTGCGCGCGCGGCGCATTGAGCCGGTGGGTATCGTCTATCTCTGGCCGGTGACTAACTGATATGGCGCACGATTCCACCGCCTGCTCGCACCAGGAATGGATCGGATACGTGCAGCCGGTCGGAGTGGTGGTATCCACCTCGGCGCTGCTCGAAGCCGGCGCCGCCATCAACCGGAATTTCGTGCCCCTGCACCGCGCGTTTCTGGCAGTCCTGCCGCAGGACCGCGATGGCAACGCCATTCCGGAGCTGAACAGCTTCTCTGCATTCGCCACAGATGTACTGAGCTGGCGACCGGGAGATCTCGCCGCGCCCTCCGATCGCTTTACCATTCCACTGCCCGGTTATGACGATCTGCTGAGTCCCACCTGGATAGTCAATGACGGCGACACCCCCATCCTGCTGGTCCTCGAAACGCGCGGCGATTTCGACCAGGACCCCGCACCCGAACCCCGGCGCTGGAATGCCGCACCCCAGTTGCGCTTCGAGCGTCTGCTGCGCGAGACCGGCGTTCCCGCGGGCCTGCTGGTCAACCCGCAAGCCATCCGCCTGGTCTATGCGCCGAAGGGCGAATCGAGCGGCTATATCACCTTCAAGATCGTCGACATGGTTCAAGTGGCCGGTCGCCCTGTTTTGGCCGCCCTGCACATGCTGCTCTCCAGCGAGCGCCTTTTCAGCCTCGCTATGGGGCAGCGCCTTCCTGCGCTGCTCTCCGCCAGCCGCAAGCACCAGAACCTGGTTTCCACCAAGCTCTCCCGCCAGGTGATGGAGGCGCTCTTCGACCTGCTTCGCGGTTTCCAGGCCGCGCACGACCAGAATGCCTTCCTGGAAAGCGTGCTACGCACCGACCCCAACCAGGTCTATGCCGGCCTGCTCACCGTGCTGCTCCGGCTGGTGTTCGTGCTCTACGCCGAAGACCGTGGATTGCTGTCCGCCGACCCCATCTTTGTGAACAACTACTCCGTCGCCGGCCTGTTCGAACGCCTGCGTGACGACGATGCCCACAATACGGACACCATGGATTCGCGCTATGGCGCCTGGGCGCACCTGCTGGCCCTGTTCCGGCTGATCTGGCGAGGCGCCAAGCATGGTGGCATGCGAATTCCGGGACGGCGCGGCTACCTCTTCGATCCCGACCGCTATCCGTTCCTAGAAGGCCGCGAGAGTGCCGGCGATGCAACAACCTGCATCCCGCGCGTGCCCGACGGCGTGATCTATCGTGTTCTGCTGCGCCTATTGGTGCTCGATGGCGAGCGGCTCAGTTATCGCAATCTGGATGTGGAACAGATCGGCAGCGTTTACGAAGCCATGATGGGTTTCGAGTTGCACGTCGCCGGCGGGCCCTCCATCGCGATCAAGCCGAAGAAGCCGAGCGGCGCTCCCGTCACCATCAACCTGGCTGAGCTGCTTGACGTGCCTTCTGCCCGGCGCAACGAGTGGCTGAATAAATCTACTGACCATAAGGTTACTGGCCAGGCCGAGCGGGCGTTAAAGGAGGCCGTGACTATCGAGGGGCTGATAGCCGCGCTCGACCGGCGCATCGCCCGCAACGTCACGCCAAACCCGGTTCCCACCGGCGCGATGATCTTCCAGCCTTCGCCCGAACGGCGTCGCAGTGGATCGCACTATACCCCACGCTCGCTGACGCAGCCGATTGTGGAGGCTGCGCTGGCGCCGGTATTGAATAACCTGGGCGAGCGGCCGCGCCCGGATCAGATCCTGGCGCTAAAAGTGTGTGACCCCGCCATGGGTTCGGGTGCGTTCCTGGTGGAAGCGTGCCGGCAATTAGGCGATGCTCTGGTTATCGCTTGGCACGATCATAATGACGCGCCGCCACTACCGCCAGATGAAGATGAACTGCTGCACGCGCGCCGCACTGTGGCGCAGCGCTGTCTCTACGGTGTGGATAAGAACGAGATGGCGGCCGACCTGGCCAAGCTTTCGCTCTGGCTGGCGACGCTGGCCCGCGACCATGAATTTACGTTTCTGAATCACGCGCTGCGGCACGGCGATTCGCTCGCGGGCCTGAGCGCGCGGCAGATTGCAGCGTTTCATTACGAACCGAAGCCAATGCAAACGTTCCTGGAGAATGACCTGCGAGAGCGGATTGCGCGTGCGGCTGCCTACCGAAAGAGGATTCTGGATGCCCGCGACGATACGTCCTACGCCCAGCTTGCGCAGGACCTGGAAATGGCCGACCAGGCGATTAGTTTGGCGCGGATGGCAGGCGATGCTGTATTGGCAGCGTTTTTCTCCGGCGAGAAAAAGGCCGCGCGGGAGCGAGTGCGGGAGCAGTATGAAGCGGAGTTAAAGGAGTGGTTGGAGAACGGGAATGACGACGCGGGCGTCGAACTCGTTAGTGTCGGGCAGGCCCTGCGCAACCAGAAGAAGCCGATCGTGCCTTTCCACTGGGAGATCGAGTTCCCGGAGGTGTTCGACCTGGACGAAGTCCTGCGCGTGCGCGGCGGATTCGATGTAATGATCGGCAACCCGCCGTTCGCCGGCAAGAACACCTTGCTGGAAGGCAATGCCACTGGCTATCTGGATTGGCTGAAGACAGAGCATGCAGAGTCGCACGGCAACGCCGACCTGGTGGCGCATTTCTTCCGTCGCGCATTCACGCTGCTTCGGGATGACGGATGCTTCGGGCTGATCGCGACCAACACTATCGGACAGGGTGACACGCGCTCAACTGGGCTTCGCTGGATCTGCTTGAACGGTGGGACCATCTACCGCGCGGCCAAACGATTGAAATGGCCGGGTGAGGCCGCAGTCGTGGTAAGCGTGGTGCATGTTTGCAAAGGTAACGTGCCTGGACCATACTGGCTCAGCGGACGCGAGGAGGAGCGTATTACGGCGTATTTATTCCATGCTGGCGGGCACGATGACCCAGCTAAGCTGCCCGAGAATGAGGAGCAAAGCTTTCAAGGTTACATCCTGCTCGGAATGGGCTTCACTTTCGACGACACCGAAAGCAGTGGCGCTGCGTCGCCAATCTCGGAAATGCGGCGACTGGTCGAAAAAGATCCATGCAATGCCGAAAGAATCTTTTCGTATCTTGGCGGCGAAGAATTGAATAATAGCCCAACACACGCGCCCCGCCGTTACGCGATCAATTTCGAGAATTATCCTCTCTGCCGCAAGGACACTGGCCAAAGTTGGTTCCAGCTTACAGAGGAGACTCAGCGAAAACAGATTCGGGACGGAGTTGTAGCGACGGACTACCCGATGCCCGTAGCAGCTGATTGGCCCGACCTTCTTGAGATCGTCCGAATCAAGGTCAAACCTGAGCGCGACGGGCAACGGCGAGATGCCAACAGAGAACGATGGTGGCAGTATGCCGAAAAGCGACCGGGTCTGAGCCGTGCCCTGAAGAGGCTCAGACATGTGTTCTGCATTTCACGTGTCACCCCGTGGCACGCTTTTGCCGCGATAGATTCCTCGATCATCGCAGCGGAAACGACGGTCGTGATCACTGACGAGTCGCTAGCTACCTTCGCCGCGCTTCAGTCTCGCCCGCACGAAATCTGGGCGCGCTTCATGGCGTCTTCCCTTAAGGATGATCTCCGCTACACGCCCACAGACTGCTTCGAGACGTTCCCTTTCCCGGTCGACCGTGAGCATAACCCATCGCTGGAATCGGCCGGCCGCGCCTACTACGACCAGCGCGCCGCTCTCATGGTCCAGAACACCGAGGGCCTCACTAAAACCTACAATCGCTTCCATCGACCAGATGACTACTCCGCCGACATCCTCAAACTCCGCGAACTGCACGACGCCATGGACCGCGCTGTCCTCGACGCGTACGGCTGGCACGACCTCCAACCCAAGTGCGAGTTTTTCCCAGAGTTCGACGAAGAAGAAGATGACGACGGCGAGTCCACCCATCCGAGGCAGAAGCGGTATCGTTATCGTTGGCCGGAAGAAATCCACGACGAGGTTCTGGCGCGCTTGCTGGCGCTCAACCGGGAGCGGGCCGGCCTTCCGGAGCCAACGGAGCCGGTTCTGCCTGCGCCTCGAAGATCTGCCTCGCGCAAGAAGGCTGCGCTCGATCAGTCCCCACTGTTCTAAGGAAGACAGATAAGGCGCGCACGAGCGTAAAGAACTCCGGTACTATTAGTGAAGGACCGCTCTAGGAACCGGCCATGAACGTCACCCTTACCCCAGAGTTGGAACGACGCATCCGCGAGAAGATTGAGCGGGGCGACTATGACAACGCCGACGATTTGATGCAAGAAGCGGTGCATCGGCTGATCGAGGAAGACGAGATTGATCTGGACACTATCCGTACGCGTCTTCGCCAGGCGGATGCCGAGATTGATCGCGGAGAAGGTTCAGATTTCGATGAGAACACGACGAGCAACCTCGCCCGGGATATTCACGCGCGAGGAATGAGAAGACTCGCGGAGTTGCCCAAGACCGGCTCGCGTGGATGAGCCGTTACACCGTCTCGCCGAGCGCCATAGCGGATTTGGACGAGATTTGGCTTTATATCGCCCGGAAAGCGAGCGTTGAGGCGGCCGAGCGCGTTGTCGACTCGATCACGGGAGCCTTTGTGCTCCTTGCCGCACATCCCGGAGCTGGCCGGCATCGTCCGAATTTGGGCGAAGGCATCCGCAGCTTTCCTGTGAACAATTATCGGGTCTATTATCGTCAGGATAAGCGCGGCCGCGTGCGTATTCTATACGTCAGACACACCGCCCGCGATGAAGAGAAACTCTCTGAGTGAGACTGGCTGACCGGCAGCCCGTCCATGGAGGCTGAATGACATCCGCGCAGGTTCGCGGCAAGCTGGTAGAGGCGTTAAAGCTCGATCTGGTCGGCCCTGGCCAGGCGCTCGGCGATCCGGTCGAGGTTCTGCCTCAGTCACCGTCGCGTTGGTATCTCACCGGATTTCTCGCGCCGCTCGATGCAACTCCGGAGCAGCGCGGAAATATAGACGCCGACGATGAGCTAAGCGCCGCCGGCGAGATCGGATTGGATGACGACCTTACGCCCGAGCCCGCGGCGGCGGCGAAACAGCGCTTCTTTCCAAGCTCGATTGGACTGAGTATTCTGCTGCCGGCTGAAGCAAAGGTGCTGACGGTTCGCGTTCGCTGGGGTGATTACCGGCGTGACGGCGACGAACGCTCGGAAACATGGCGCCGAACGCAGCGCGAACAAGATATGTCCCTGCCGGTGCCGGAGCGGGTGGCACGCGCCCTGGAATACAAGGTCCCCGGAAGTGACGGGCTGCGAATCGCAGTGACAGTTCAGCCGGTCGGCAATTTCGATCCCGAGGCGGGACTACCCGCGGATTCTCGAACTGTCTCCGTCTTTCTGGTGAACCGCCGCACACCGAAGGAACTCGACGCCTTGAAAGACGAAGCCTTCGTCTTTCAGACCGAGTTAGAGGTACGGGCCGACACGCCCTTGCTCTCGCGACCCGATGCTCGCGGTCTGCTTTCGGATGAGTGGGATGAAAACGTCGCTGACCTGCAATACCGCGATGTGGGCGAGTATGCTGTTGGGCACAACATCGCAGCCGCCGGCGATACAAGTTGCGTCCGAACCTGCTGGATTCCCGAGGCGCAAGTGGAGCGCGTGGCGCCGGCCGAGATGCGGGACGTAACCATCGGGATGGATCAACTGGCCGCCCTTCAGGATGGCGCGGACGCCGAGGTCAAGATGATGCCGTTGGTGGAGCGGTATCGCGAATGGATTCGCCGCCAGCAGGCGCTTATACCTGGCACGCCGCCTAAGCGCCAGGCGACTGGCAGAGATTTGCTGAACCGCGCAAACGTCGCGGCGGACCGCATCGCGCGCGGCGTCGAACTCCTCGATCAGCCCGATTGTCTGGCGGCGTTCCAGATTGCCAATCGCGCTATGGCTACGGCGGCACGGCGGCGCTTCGGCCCTATGCAAGACAAGGCGGTGGATGCGGTGCAGCCGCCCGAGTGGCGTCCATTCCAACTGGCTTTTCTGCTCATGAACCTGCCCGGCATCGCGGAGCCGGCAAGCGACGACCGCGAAGTAGTAGATCTCCTGTTCTTCCCCACCGGTGGCGGTAAGACGGAAGCCTATCTCGGGCTGGCCGCCTTCACGCTGGCGCTGCGGCGGCTGCGCAACCCCGGCGTGACAGGCGCCGGCTTGAGCGTGCTGATGCGTTATACCCTGCGGCTGCTGACGCTCGACCAACTCAGCCGTGCGGCTACATTGATCTGTGCACTGGAATTGGAGAGGGAGAAAACGCCGGCGCTGGGTGATTGGCCTTTCGAGATCGGGCTATGGGTAGGACGAGCGGCTACTCCCAATGAGATGGGCAGCAAGGATCGGGATCATCCGGAGACGGCGCGGCGCAGGACCATCACGTTCTGGAATGACGATCGCAAACCATCTCCCGTGCCGCTCGAAGAGTGCCCGTGGTGCGGTACGAAGTTCCAGCGTGAATCATTCCGGCTGGTCGCGAACGGCAGGCCGAACCGGGACTATCCGACGGACTTGCTAATCGCGTGCATGAATCGCGGATGCGATTTTAGCCGCGACCGTCCACTGCCGATTGTGGCAGTAGATGAGCCGATTTACCGGCGGCTGCCGTGCTTCCTGATCGCCACCGTGGATAAGTTCGCCGGGATGCCATGGACCGGTCCGGTCGCAGGCTTCTTCGGGCGCGTGCAGCGATTTGATAGGGACGGTTTCTACGGCGCGTCCGATCCGGACCGTGGCGGAATGTTGGCTGGCGGCCGGTTGCTGCCGCCCGATCTGATCATTCAGGACGAACTGCACCTGATATCGGGCCCGCTCGGCACCATGGTAGGGCTGTATGAGACGGCGCTGGAGGAATTGGCGGTGCGGGAGAAGGTGCGGCCGAAGATTGTTGCATCGACCGCCACGGTGAGGCGGGCTGATAGTCAGATTCAGGCTCTATTCTGCCGGGATCACGTGGACATATTCCCGCCGCCGGGGCCGGACCGTCGGGATTCATTCTTCGCACATACGATGGAGCCAAAGGAGGATGAGCCAAAGACCAACGCGCGGTTGTACGTGGGGGTAGCGGCCCAAGGACGCAGCCCGAAGGTCGCGATGTTGCGTGTCTACCTTGCGCTCCTGGGCGCCGGGCAGAAGTGGTACGAGCAGTTCGGCACTCGAGGGCAGGCCGACAATCCGGCCGATCCTTATATGACCCTGGTGGGCTACTTCAACGCTCTGCGGGAGCTCGGTGGTTCGCGCCGCCTGATCGAGGATGAAGTACGCACTCGGCTAACGCGGTACCAGGAGCGGAAACGGGTCGGTGAGGCCGACGGGCTGTTCGCAGATCGGGAAATCGATTACGAGCCGGTGGAACTGACTAGCCGTGTGGATACTTCGAGGGTGTCTGAAGCCAAGCGGCGCCTCGGGCTACTGTTCGCGGACAAGAACGGAGTTGACGTGGCGATCGCGACCAACATGATTTCGGTCGGGCTGGACATCACGCGGCTTGGATTGATGGTGGTATTCGGGCAGCCCAAGACCTCGGCTGAGTATATTCAGGCGACTAGCCGCGTGGGGCGCGATCCGGTGAGGCCGGGATTGGTGGTGACGATTCTGAATGTTCACAAGCCACGTGACCGGTCGCATTGCGAGCGCTTCGCGGCGTACCATGAGACCTTCTATCGGAGCGTCGAGGCAACCAGTGTGACGCCGTTCTCGCCGCGGGCGCTGGATCGCGGTCTCGCGGCGTCACTGGTTGCGCTATCGCGGTTGGGACTGGACGCCATGACGCCACCCAAAGGCGCTATGGAGATCCTGAACACGCGCAACGCACTGAGTTCTGTGGTGGATCGTTTTGGCGAGAGAGCCTTCAACCACGCCAAACTCGACGGCGACGTTCGGGAGCGGTTACGGCAGAGAGTCCGGCAGCGATGCGAAGACCTGTTGGACGACTGGACGGGAGTGGTACAAGACCAGAAGAAGGTGGGCGCGTCGCTGCAATACAACCCGCACGAGAAAGGCGCTGGACCGCCATTATTGCAAGATTTTTTGGACCCTGCGTTGAAGGCGCTGCCGCCGGGTAACTGGAAGATGAAATTTCGCGCCAACCGCTCGCTGCGCGATGTGGAAGCGAGCGTGAACCTCTGGGTGCGCAGCCTGGACAATATCGACTTGGACGACGAACAGTGAACGGTACGAATAAAAAGAGACCGCAGGGCGAGATCCGGCAGAGCCAGCTCATCACCACGTTCGGACCTGGAGCGATGACCGATCTGCCGGAGCGGTCGGTGCTGATCTCCGGTCTCGACTTCTGGTTCGGCGAGCGGACTGTAGTCAGCGAGCCGCGACTAGCCGGCAAGATTGCCACCTTGTTGCAGGTACCGGTTGTCCGTTTGGAGACGCCTCCTCCATCTGGAGATGTGGACGACCATCGGCCGAGCGGCGTACCGGTGTTCCGTTTTCCGGAGTGGTTCGTCACGCAGGATTCGCCGGGGCTGTTTGCTGGCGACGGGCGGCGCACTCGATACCTGGTACACTTGCGCGCTTTGGTTAAGGGGAGTCGATTCGTCGATCCAGACACCGGGAAAAAATTGAAGGTGGTGCCGGTCAGGTTCGTGCGAGCCTGCCGGCGTGGGCACATTGGGGACATCGATTGGTATTTCTTCCTGCACCGGGCAGATAATCAATGCCGT
>Ga0302325_10007039_pt1 | contig 25085 bp, 22 predicted proteins | sample Palsa_T0_2_FD_201948 | JGI IMG/M metagenome (GOLD analysis project Ga0302325, IMG submission 201948) | Peat permafrost microbial communities from Stordalen Mire near Abisko, Sweden - Palsa_T0_2 | ecosystem: Environmental > Terrestrial > Soil > Palsa > Peat permafrost | place: Sweden: Abisko... | reverse complement strand
TCTGGTCGTGAATTCCTCATCACGACGAGCGCGGATATCGCAACGATCAGCCTACGCGACGTGAAGACCGGTATTAATGTTCTTACAATGAACCAAAGCATTGTCAATCAGACCGTCTCGTTCGGCGGTTTGGTAGACGGGGGTACCTTCGCTAATCCAAGCTTTATAAAAGCACAGTTACTGCAATCAAGCGGAAGACGAGCACTATCTTCGCGGTCGAGTTTATCAATTGATGGAAACATGGCAACGGTAAACATTGGATCGGCTGTAACATCCGTTCGAACAGATCCATCGAGCTACCTGATGACGCGATCGGATACGGGAGTCACAACGTTGCCGTTCGCAAGGATACGGAGTGGCTTAGCAGTTCAGCAGCTTTTCGTATTAGGAAATGCCCATGCACGGCGTTCCACATCCAGTGACACCGGACAAGATAACGGAGCCGGCGATAATGGCCCGGGCGGCAATCCGAACGGACTCCCGATGTGCGATGACACATACTCGCAGGTGCCTTGCACGCTCGCGGATGGATCGGTCGTGATTGGTATTACTTCTACTCTGGGATCGATGTGGGCGAGCGGCGCAGGAGCCGGCGATTGGGGTGCTCCCGTCCTTGCAGCGGGACCACCTGGCAGCATTGCATCGCAGCTTCAATGCACTGCCGGGGTTATCGGTGCGGAACTCGCGACCGTGGGTGCGGCAATTCAAAGCATTCTTTCGGCCCTGACGCAGGCAGCCGGAGGCACGTTCACCCTTCAGGAGTTTTTAGCCCTGAGCCAAGCTGAGCAGCTTGCCCTTGTTACTGATGCGATAGCAGTTCTCGGACTCGGAGATGTCCTTATAATTCTCGGAGCCGGAATCTCGGTTTTTGGCCTTCTTTATGCGCTTTGGACCTGCCAAGGAGCCTGACATGTGACAAAATTTCTGGAACGAGCGCAGCGAGCTAACTAACGTGAGTAGTAACCGCGTGCGCCCCAGCATCGTGGCGATGTCGATCGTACTATCGGCGACTGTCATCCTCAGTCTTGTCATCGGATTTGTCTTGCTTGTCGTGACTCACAGCGCCCGCGTACCATTGCTGGTCGGCGGCACGGTGGTGCTGGCTGGCGGTATCACCGTATTACTAAGCGCGGTCCGACAGAAAGGTGATCGGCGCTATTCGCCGATAGCTATTGTCGCAGCCATCGCGGGCGGCGCAATGCTAATCATGATCGGCCTTCGTTGATTCCACGAAATCAGTCGTCGGTAAAAAAAGTCATTCGAGCGAATCACACCTCGACGCCGTATACGTCGATGCCCCCGAACTAAAAATCGCCCGCATCGGAAAATCCGAACGCTACAGCACGACCTCGGTACTGCGCTACGAGTATCTCGTCGGCGAACCCGGCGGCCAATCGACATTCGCCGAATCGCACGCCCTGCAACTCTTCACCGAAGCGCAATACCGCGACGCGTTTGCAGCGGCCAGCCTCGCCGTGCGCAACGAACGCACCGACCTCTTCGACCGCGGCCTCTACGTGGGAACGAAGAGTTAGGCGCACGATTACTGGCTTTGAAACTCGACGACGAACAAGTACGTCCCGCCTAACGGGCGGCAATTATGAATGCTACTCTGAAAGACGCTGTCCTCGGCTGCCGCCAGGGCGGACTCGTTAAGAATTGGATTCGCCGTTTTTCGTATTGCGAGCCCCGCAATCGTACTGTCGGACTTGAGCGCGACCGATACCTCAACTTCACCGGTTACCCCGGTGTTCGCAGCAATCGCCGGCGTGTTCAGATTCCCTATCTGCAGCGTCCGGGAAGCAGCGTCGGGCGTGTGGCAGGCGTGAGCCGGATCGGCGACAGGGACGGCGCTTGTCGCGGCCGGCAGCGGTGCGCCGGCAAAGCGGGCCAACAGCGCGACGGGTAAGACACGGGTCAAGTTCGGAACCCACGGCGCGACCGTACACGGATTTTTTTCGGATTCCGGTGTCGATTCGATAAAAACATTTTCGAGCGCTGCGGATTGCGGCAGACGAAAGACGATCGGATCGACTATCTCGTTCGGCCCGCTAAACACGGCGCGATCGACGAACGGGACGCGGTACGCTTTACCTGACGCGTTTATCCACAAGCTACCCGACGCTGTGCTCGGGCCGGCATCGGCCAACAAGATTGCCTCAAATTCACGGCCGGTGCTCCCACGCGGGTCACTTGCGCCGGTCGACGGAATCACTTGAACAGCGACTCCGCAACGCGGCGCATACATCCGGTGCAGCGCAGCAGAAATGGTGCCTGTGTTTTGCTGCGCTAGCGCCGTTGACGACAGCGTCGTTGAGAACAACAGAGCGGCGATGATGCGATGCTTCATCATTCCACCTCGTCTCCTATCTGCTTTAAGCGTTAGCGATGAACATGAAATCCGCTGGACCCGTCACTCCTTGACGAAATGAACGTTGAAGGTGAAGCGTCCGATGGCCGGTTGACACGCGTGCACCTCCGTGCGAAAGATCGTTGTTCGCGCAACGCGCAGTGCTTCGTCGCGGAACATGGGGTCCGAACTCTTGAGCACCGACACGGCGCGCACCGTGCTGTCCGGCCGCAGCACAACGAGCACATCAACACTACCCTCGATATGCGCGGCGATCGCAGCCTTCGGTACTTCCGGTTCAACTGCGCTAATAACAAATCCCGGGACATCGGGCGCATGGCAGGCGTGTATCGCATCGGCGATCATGCGGCTGTCGACGAGCGAATCAACCGCTTGCGTCTCTAGGTTTTTCAATTCCGGATCGGCGGGCGGCGGAATCGCCGGCGTCCAGGCGTTTGCGACGCCGCACGCACCGGTCGATACATCGCCGAGCGTATCGACAAAGACGTCTTCAAGCGACGCTTCCGCCGGAAGCCGGATCGCTACCGGTTTCTCGCGGCTGGGCGAGACGCGTACGCCCGTAAATGCAGCGTGATACGCCACGCCTGATGCGTTGATCCACAGCGTTCCACTCACCGTATGTGCGGGCTGCGGCGACCAGAGATAGACGAAGAATTGCGTTCCGGTCGATCGGGTCTGCGGGCCGGGGCCGATCGGTACGACTTCGCGCACGCCGATACCGCACTCCGGTCGCATGGCCGGCGGCGGCGACGCGGCGCCTTGTGCGCCGACGCCGGCCGGCGCCGCTACGATCGCGTAAGCGAGCGCGATTGATGTAAGTGCTCGTAACGTCACTCGCCGAAACGGACGACAAAGACAACGGTGGTGGCCACGGGACGACAATGCTGAACCTCCGTACGAAACACCGATAAACGTGCAGCGTCAAGTGCGATATCATCGAGATACGAATTTCCGGGCCGCAGCAAACGTGCGAAACGAACCGAGCTATCGGCGTTGAGATCGATGAATACCGATACATTTGCGGCCATTCTTGCCACAACCGCGGGCGGACGGCGCGCGGGCTCCGTGTGCAGCGTTCGGGCCGGGGCGTCGGACGCCCGGCAGGCCGACACGGGATCTGCAATGGGTTGTGCGTCGACGATCGGATCCGCTGGATTCGCTGCGCGAAATGTGCTGAAGAGATCATTGCTCAGGTGTTGCGAGAACGATGGAACCCAGACATCGTCGATGGCACAAGCGATAGGTTGCGTATCACTGAGCGTGTCGACGAACACATTCTCGAGCAATGCCTCTTTCGGCAGCCGGAACGTGACGGGCTCAACTGCGCCCTCCATCGTACTTGATAACGCAGCCTGGTTCGTGAACGGCACACGGTACGGTTTTCCCGAGGCGTTGACCCAGAGGCTCCCCGATGCGCGGCGATTGTCACTCGGCGACCACAGAAACACGTTGAATTCGCTCCCCGTCGCACCGCGTGGATTATGCCCGTTGACGGGCAGGATCGCAACGATGCCGGTGGGACATGCAACGATCGCAGACGGCAGCGCGGATGGCGACTGCGCGGATGCCGGCGCGCCGAATACGACCGCGCCCAGAACGATGGCGATTACCCGGTTCACGTCCGTCCTATTCCGGCGCAAATCCGCCGCGTTGGCGCATCAATTCCCGAAGAAGCCCCGGATGCTGTTCAAACGCAGCGCGTCCATGCGCCCAAAAGGCATTATTGAGCATGAAGAGTTCGCCCACCGGTAACGCGACTTCAACCGTGCCGGCAGAACGTTCCATCGACTCCGAGAGCTGCTCGAGATATGCTGCCTGCGCGATGGTTTCGGGATAGACGAACTGATCGATGAAACACAATCCGGGCCGGCCGCCGGCGTCGAAGAACGTCCGGCGTTTGAGCGGCTGTGCAACGTTCTTGCTGCTCGCCGGCCGGTAGGCGAACGGATGTGCCGCGAGCGGATCGTTCGCAAAACGCGAAAGCTCTTCCCAATCGTCGAGGTGTAAGAGGCGCGAGTCGCCGCCGCGCGCGTTGGCTTCGGCAAACTTCATCAACAAGATCCAATCGGTTGGTTCGTCGACGAAGGTTCCGTCAGTGTGCAGCGTGAGCGTATGATACGCCTTGCGCAAATACGAGTCGCTTTCGTCCGTGTCTTTGACGGTAAAGCGCGCGTAGTAGGTGCCCGACATCGCGTCAAAGTTCGAGGGCCCGGCCAGATGGCTGACGGCCGTCGCGAACTTGACGTAGTCGGCGGGATCGGCGGTCGTCCGATCGACACCGGTCACAAAACCGCCCGATGCGCGATCGCGCAGAATCGCACGGAGTATTTGGCCGAACGCGTTTCCCAGGATTCGCTCGAGTTCGCGCGCGAGCCCGAAGCGGCGGTACGGCACATACTCCAGCTCGACCACGTCGACCGCGGCCACCGCACTCAGAAATGCGCGTAACGCGTCGTTTGCAATCGCGACTTGATAGAGCCGCGGATGCGTCAGGTGCCCTGTTACGCAAAACGCGTTGCCGGTCTGAAAAAACCGGGTTTGCCGATCGTCGAGCGACAGCGCCATGAACCGACGTTTCCCCGCCGTCGCGCGCGAGCCCCTTTACGCCGCGCGCGGTGCAGCGACGACCGCGACGGCCGTGCCGGGAGCGCAACCAGCGAGTTCTTCGGCGGCAAGTGCGATCGCTTGTTCGACGTCGGCGACGCCGCCGAGGTCGGCGATGCGCGCTCCATAGACCAGGCGCACGTCGGGCAGCGCGCGACCGACATCGCCGAACCGCGTGAAATCGTCGAACGCCGCGGTAAGTGCCGCGTCAATCGACATTGTCGTCGTCATCACGATGCGGGCGTCGGGAACGATCGCGCGAACCACTCCGCGCTCGTCGACGATACATGTCGCGCGACCCGTTCGCGACCGGCTGCCGGAGAAAAACGCAAACGTCCCGGCGACCGGGCCGGCCGTGACATCGCGCACGCCGAGATGGCGCGCAGCAATCACCGCTTTCTCGCCGTCGTCGATGTGCGCGTGCGCGATCGCCCCTTCGACGAGCGCAGTCGCACCTGAAGCCGTAGCGCGCACCCGATTGCGCGCGCGGTCGATGTCTACCGTTACCTCAACGCGGTCCGGAGCCGCGCCGGCCGCGACGGCGGCATCGATCGCTTCACGTCGGATACGCACGACGTCGGCCGGTGTCGGGTCGACGATCGTGCGCTCGACGACGTCGCGCACGAGCGCGAGCGCGACGCCGAGCGGCGAAATGACTTCGGCGTTACGCGCGAGACGAAAAGTATAGCCGAGCTTCTCGGCGGCAAACGGGACGAGCGCCGCTGCACCGCCGCCGCCGCCAACGATCACGACCGTCGCGGGATCGAGCCCGTAATCGGCGATCAGCTCGTCAATCGCCACGCGCAGCTTTGCCGTCGTACGGTCGAGTACGTCGCGCGCGAGCGCTTCGCCGGTCGTGCCGAGCGCGAATGCGACGCGCGCGAACGCCAGTTGCGCCGCGGTGGCGTCGCCACGAGCAAACGCGCCCGCGGGCATCGCACCCAGCGCGTTTGCCGCACACGTCGGCGTCAGCGCGATGCGCGTTCCATCGGCAGCAACGAGCGCGGCGATTCCGTCCGCGAGTGCAGCGCTCGACTCGGTAACGATCTCGCGTGGTGTAAACGCGGCGTAGCGCATCCCGGCGATGTGCGCCGAACGCGGGCCGACATCCGTAATACCGTTCGCATCGATGTAGACGAGTGAGCCGCCCGCCACTCCGAGCGTTCGCACGTCGAGCGTGCGCAGCAGCAACCGGTATCCGCCGATGCGCGCCGGTCGCATCTGCGGTTGACCGCGCTTGATCACCGAACAGTCGGCACTCGTTCCGCCGACTTCGATGAAGATGCCGTCGGTCACGTTCTCGTGAAAGAGCGCGCCCGCGATGCCCGCCGCCGGTCCCGAAAGCATCGTCAAAATCGGCCGGCGCTCGACTTCGGCAACGTCCATCACGCCGCCGTCACTGCGCATGATCATCAGCGGCGCCGTGATGCGCGCAGCTTCCACGGCACGTTTGGTCAAGCGCGACGTACGCAACATCCGTGGCAGAATTGCCGCGTTGATGGCCGCGGTGCGGCTGCGGGCGCGCAGACCATACATGGTCGAAACCTCTGCTCCGCCGGTCGCCGCCATGCCGGCCGCGCGTGCGGCCGCGACGACACCGGCCTCCGCCGCGGGACGATCGACGGCAAACGCGCCGCTCGCGGCAACAGCCTCGACGCGGTCGGCCTGCATCTGCGCGATCAGGTTTGCAAGTGGTTCGCCCGGCCGCCCAACATCATAAAAGCGCGGTTCGAAGCGGCCGGCGTTGCCCAGCGCGATCGGTGCAAAGCGTATCGACCAGCGCGCGAATGGATTTCCGATACGCACGACGGCGACTCGCGCAAGATCGCCTTCCAGCAGTGCGTTCGTCGCCTGGGTCGTCGAGTGCGCGATAAAAGCGATGCTTTCGGGTGCGATCGCCTGTTCGGCCAGCAGCCGCTGCAGCCCATCGACGATTCCCGCGGCGACCCCGTCGGGATGGTCGTGCGTCGTCGGTATTTTGACGAGCGCGATGAGCTCTCGCGTGCCGGCATCGACGGCAACAACGTCGGTGAACGTCCCGCCGACATCGATGCCGATGCGTACTCGAGCGGTTACAGAAATTCGGCCGAGACCCGCCGCAAGTCGATACGAACGACGATCGTGCGCAATGCAATCCGGACCTTGCCATCGCGTGCAAAGCGGGTGAATAGCGCCTCAACGTCGCGACGCATCGCGTCGCCCGCCGCACCGTCACGCGGCAGGTAGGAAGAACTCGCCGTGCGGCCTTGCAAGCCGGCAAGATCGACGGTCTGTTCGTTGGGAAACTCGCGCTCGACGACCTTTCCTTGCAAGCGCGTGAAAAACGTGAGGCTCGCTTCGCGCCGCGCCTCCGTGTTGTCGAGCGCATATTGTCGGAACAGATCGCCGTACGCATGCGTGAACGCATCGCGCTCGTCGCGTTCGTTGAGAATGAGCACCGCACGGCCACCGGGCCGGACAATCCGCCGGATTTCGCGTAGGGCGGCGTCCGTTGCGAACCAATGAAAGGCCTGAAACGCCGTGGCGAGATCGACCGATGCGCTCGCCAAACCCGTGCGTTCGCCGGTTCCATGTACAAAATGGACGCCGGGATGTGCAGCCGCTTTTTCGCTCATCGCTGCGTTCGGCTCAACGGCAACGACGTCGGCGCCGCGCTGCGCAAGCAAGCGCGACGAAATGCCCGTGCCCGCTCCGATATCGGCGACGTGCAACGGCAGCGTCAAGCCGTCGAGAATAAAATCCAGTGCGTCGTCACTATAGGCGGGGCGGCTTGCTGCGTAGTCGTCGGCGCGGTCGGAGAAACGCGACGTGAAGCTCATCGCAGCGCTCGGGCGAGTTCGTCGTATAAGTAGGTCATCGTTTCGATGCCTCCGTAGAATTGGCCCAGGTCGAATTTCTCATTCGGTGCATGAATCGCATCGTCGGGTAAACCCACGCCGATCAGCAGTTGCGGCAGCTTGAGAATACGATCGAACGACGATACGGGGCCGATCGTGCCGCCGCTGCCGATAAAGACCGGCGGTTTGCCGAAGCCGAGCGTCATCGCGCGCGACGCTGCGGCAATGGCGGGATGATCGCGCGACGTTTCTACCGCCCGCACGTCGCCGTGCGCTTCGACTTCGACCCGCACGCCGCGCGGGCAAAGCCGCTGGATATAGGTCGTCACGGCGTGCTTGATCGCTTCGGGATCCTGATACGGTACGAGGCGCGCGGAAATCTTCGCGTGCGCAAAGCTCGGTACAATCGTCTTCGAACCCGGCCCCTGATAGCCGCCGTACATGCCGTTAATTTCGAGCGTCGGACGCATCCACATCCGTTCGAGCGGCAAGCGCGCGTTCTCGCCGGCGAGCTCGGGGACGCCGAGCGCGTTGGCTTCTTTTGCCGGATCGAACGGCAACGCGGCAATCTCTGCGCGTTCATTCGGCGTCATCTCACGCACGTTGTCGTAAAATCCCGGCACTGCGATGCGCCCGTGGTGATCTTTGAGTCCGGCGATGATTTGTGCAAGCGCTTCGGCTGGGTTCTTCACGACGCCACCGTAGTAGCCCGAGTGCAGATCGCTTGCCGGCCCGCGAACGGTGACTTCCCAATGCACGAGGCCGCGGAGCGAGACGGTCAACGACGGCACATCTTCGGCGAACACCGCCGTATCGGAAATGACGGCGACATCGCACGCCAACCGCTCGCGATTGCGCGCCAGAAATGCCTCGAAGTTCGGCGATCCGATCTCTTCTTCGCCTTCGATCACGACTTTAATGTTGAGCGGTAGGCGTCCGTTGACGCGCATGTGTGCTTCGATCGCCGCTAAGTGCATGAGCACTTGGCCCTTGTCGTCAACCGCGCCGCGCCCGTAGATTTTTCCGTCGCGCACCGTTCCCTCGAACGGCGGCGTCGTCCACAAATCGAACGGATCGGCCGGCTGCACGTCGTGATGGCCGTAGATCAGAATCGTCGGTGCGCCTTTAACGCCGAGCCACGAACCGTACGCGACCGGCAAGCCGTCGGTCTCGAGCACCTCGGCTTCGGTCAGGCCGGCGACGCGCATGCGCGCGACGACGGCTTCGGCGGACTTGCGAACGTCGCCGTGATGCGCCGGGTCAGCCGAGATCGACGGATTGGCGATCCAGGCCTTGAGTTCGTCGAGAAACCGGTCGCGATTATCGCGGACGTATCCGACCACGGCCTCGGCGTGCGGAGCGATCATCGGGACCCCTTCGCCGGTCCTCGCCCGGAACGCTGCGCTAGCGGCGCGCGAAAAGCGGAGTCATCGGCCGCACGCCTCGGTCGACCGCCCCGGCAAGTGCTAGGTGGGTTGAGATGCCAAAGGCGTCCTCGATCGTGCGCAACAGCGAATAGTGGCTGTACGGCGTCGGATCGTCGAGGCCGCGCGGTCCGTGGTTCGTGATGACAATCGTTGGAATACGGCCACCGCCGAAGTTCGCCACGCTGCCCGGCTCGTAACCGCAGCAACCGGCGCGTGTGCTCGTCTCGGCCTCATCGAAGGTGAGCACGATCGCAACGTTCGCGTCGCTCTTCCACGCCGCCGTGTTCATCAGCTCGCCGACGAGCTTACCGATATGTGCATCGCCACGCCGAATGAGCCCCTCTGACTCCGGACAATCCTCAGGCACGGTCTTGCCGCGAAGCCCGTGCATTTCGTTACACTGGTTCGGAACGATCAATGCAAAATTCGGCAACGTCCCGGCTGCGCGATCGCGATCCAAGACGTCGAACGACGTAATGTGCTCGGCCCGATGCGGATCGTTTTGCGCGCTCGCGAAATTTAGGAAACCGGAATGTTTGACTGCATAGTACGCGTTGTCCGAACCGCCCGAATCGCCCACGATCGCAAGCGAGCCCGGCGCGGGGATGCTTTCATAGTACCCTTTCCAGGTAAGGCCCGCCGCCGTGAGCTGGTCGCCGAGGTGCGGCACCGTTACCGTGTGATCCGCATAGCCGGGCGTGGTAGCGTTCGAGCAATACGGGCGCGTCGTTCCAGCGCGGCAATAGAACGCGTCGTCATCGTGGATGCCGAACGTGTTACCACCCACCAGCGCGACATAGTTGCCTTCACTTGGATGGACCTCAGCGAAAAACTGGGTCGCATTACCGTAACCGTGCGCGAGCTGCGTGAAGGCGGGTGCAGCATGGGCGTTCACAATCGTATCGTAGCCGCGGTTCTCCGCAACGATAACGAAGACGTGCTCGTAGCGCGGAACAGCAAAATCGGCCGGCAGCATGTGGTCCGCGCCGCTTTGCGCTCCGGCCGGCACAGCCGCCAGAAACGCCGCCGTTACGAGACATCGGAGAAAAATGCGCACGGTTTTCATCTAGGGCAGATACGGTTCGGTGAGAGTCACGTCCTGGATCGGGCCGCCGACGCGGCCGCGTTCGACCTCGAAGCTATGCGGCTTGCCGTCGTACGCGCGCAACTCCGTTTGGTACGTACCGTATTCCCACCAAAACCGCCCGTCGACTTTATCGATGACGTCGTTGCTGCGTAAGCCCGCGACGTACGCCGGTCCGCCCGGCCGAACAAGCGCACGCATGTAACCATCGCTCGGCTTAAACAGCGAATAAAAATACGCCGGTCCGCCGATTTGTGGATCGTACGCCAGGCCCCGATCAAATACGTTGGCGGCAAATGCCGGATGTTCGCGCGCCCAGACGCGCACGCGAAAAAGCGCATCAAGGGCCAGCCGTCGGACGTCGGTGCCCTGGACGTGCCACTGATCGACGCTCCAACCGGCGCAGTCGAGTAATTCGATTCCGACATCGGTCATCGCGCCGACGGCAGTCACCGATACGCGCGCGACCGCCGCATACGTTTTGGCGCGGCAATCCGCGGCCGCCGGATCGTCGTGTATCACCGATGCTCGGTATCCGGTCCAACCGCGAGCAATATTCCGCTGAATTTCGTCGGCGGCGGCCACAGCGTTTACACCGGAAGGCAGCACGCCGATCGCTTTCGCCGCGGAAGCGGGCGCCGTCAATCCCGGCAGCTCCGCGGCAGCCGCCGGCTGCGCGAGCGCAAACGGTGCCACGCCGAACAAACGGCCGCCGAAAAGCACGACTGCTAAAACCGCAAGCGTCGCAACAGCAACTTGGAACGGTAGCGTCAAACGCGTGATACGATCAACGCCGACACCCGTGAAGTTGGCAACCCAGACGTTTTGCGTGTTCGTCGGATCGCACACGTTTTGGACTTGCACCACCGCCATGACTGCAGCGACGAGTGCCACTGCCGGCAGGACGTGCATCGTCGCGAGCACCGTGAACACGCCGACACCGACGCCGTAAATGTTTAACGGTCCGCGATAGAGCGCAAGCGGGCTGAGCAAACCAAAGATAATGACATACGCCGGCGGCGTTCGCGGCGCGATGACGGCGATGAGCGGCGAGACCGCCGCCGCGACAACCGGCAGCTTCGCCGCATACAGCAGCATGCCGATGCCGAGCATCAAGATAACCGCCGGTGCAACGTCTTCCAAACCGCGAATCCAGGCGGCGACGAGGGTCTGGACGATGTCGCGCGGTCGCGTGACGAGCACACCGAACAACGCGGCAATTGCAAAAGCGAGCGTCGCATCGACGCCGAGCCCTTTATAGATGAGCACGGGCAGAATCGGCGTGATCAAAGCGATCGGGTGTACGCGCCGCTTGGGTGCCGGCCCGGCAATTGCGAAGGTCGCATAGTCGCGCGTCGTGCGCGCGCGAAAAACGACGTAGGCGACGATGACGACGATTTGTACGGCGGCAAGCACGTAGATATAGGCGCCGAAGATGCTCTGATCGACCGCGAAGAGCTGGGTGTAGAATTTCCACTGCGCCAGATTGAAAATGTATCCGAGGCCGAACGCCATGAGAAAGAGCGTCGCGGCAGTCGCGCGCGGCACACCGACCGTCATCATCACGGGTAACACGATCGTACCGATCATGATGATCGCGCCGAGCCCCGTAACCGACGTGAACAAGAGCGCGACTGCGGCGCACAGCACGAGCGCAAGCACGAGCGGCCGGTCGCCGCCGAACTCGGCCGCTACCGTCACGATCGTCTCCGCGATGCCGGTCGATAGAACGACCCGGCTTAAGAGCGCTCCGAAAATCAGCGTCGCAATCGTCGGCGCGAGCTGCACCGAACCCTTCGCGAAAATATCCGCGACGCCGCCGGGTCCGGCGCCGGCGATTGCGCCGATCGCCAGTGCCATCACGGGAACGGCCAGCAGCGCCGGTACTTTGCGTGCGATCATCAATCCGGCGAGAATCAGGAAAACCAGGATGATCGCGATGCCGCTCACTTTGCCGGGACCATCAACTCATCGAACGGTGGAAGCGTGTGGGCGCGCACATAGTCTTCGCGCGTGATCGTGCCGATACGATCGGCATCGGCCATCGCCCGCTGCGCCGCCGCGTGATAATGCACGAGCACGCGATCGCGGCCCGACGCACGGCTTTCATAGTCCCAAGCGTGCGAATAGAGCGGCGCAAGCGCCGTCATCTCGTCACGCAATTCCCAGCAGAAGTATTTCGCAACGTTGAGATCGCGGTACACGGTATTGTCGTCACGGCTGAGCGCGTGCGTGCGCGCATCTTCGTAGTAGTCGCGCACTTCTTTACCGATTTGAAAACGGCGGCCGAGCGTATCGTAGCGCAACGCGGCCAGGCGCATCACTTCGGCGGCTTGCGCATGCAGCGGTGGGTGCGAAAGCGCGAGATGCCCCATCACCGTTTCCGCTCGCTTTCGCAGCGTGACGAGATCAAGTTTTGCCATGCGGCTCCCGATGCGCGCGTCGAACGGGTCGCTCCAAAACAAATAATTCGCCGGATCGCTCGCGGGCGGCGTCCGCAGCAGGTTGCGAACCGCTTGCAACGCATCGAGATCGGCGGCATAGCCCGGATCGTCGCTGCCGAAGAACATGCGCGCAAACGTCGCGTGCCATGTGGCCCGATCGACGGGCGCGGACTGCCACGCGCTTGCGGCTGCAAACGCAACGGGCGACCAGGTTGCCTCAAACAACGACTCTCCGTCGTCGTGCCACACTGTTTCGAACATGCCCAGAACGCGCGCGGTTTTGCCGTCGGCCAGAAATTGCGCCTCGTTCGCATACGCGGTATCGAGGTCGGCGTAGATTTCATTCCAGTTATTCGCACCCGGGGCGACCATCTGATCGAAACCCGCATTTGCGATCGTTGCGATGTATTTCGCAAACGACGGCTCGGCACCGTAATGAAACGTGACGATCACCGTTTGCTTGGGAATCAACCCAAGAATTGAGGGATCTTGCTGAATCGCGTCATCCCAGATCATCGGGCGCGCGCCGCCGGCAAGAACCACATCCGCAAGGCGCGTGATGTGGTCCGCGATCGTTTGCGCGGTACGGGGCGTGCGACCGCGTCCCAGATCGATCGGCTCATCGACGCCGATATGGAAAAACGGCGGTCGCTGCGCCGCTCCAAGCTCTAAACGAAGCAGCGGTTCGAGGTACGCATACGTAGCGGGATCGCTCTGCGCGAGCAAATAGCCGTGCGGCAATTCGGCGAGACTCGCGAGTTGCTCGTACTTGAGCGACTCGTGCATGTGCGCGAACGTCTGCTGTTCGGGAATCAGTGTGACGTGAAAGCGCCGCGCGTAAACTGTCAGCGCGCGCAGATCGCCGGCGCTAAGCGCGTCGGGAAAAGCGACATACGGATGCGCCGGATCGAGGAACACCTGTTCCATGTACGGCGACCAACCGTTGATCTTCAAACCCGCCAGCGTGCGGATGCGCTCTTGAAAGTAGCGCATCGTCGGGAACGGGCCGCGCGATATATCGTCGGAGACGACACGCCAACGCAGCGCCGGGCTGTCGGCAATGGCAACGCACGGAAGCTCCCAGCGGCCGCCATTGCGACGCGGCAACTGCGCGAGCGTCGTCAGTGCATTGAAGACCGCGGCCGAATCGGGAATGCTCCGAGAAATCGTGATCCGCTCGGAGTCGATTGCCAGCGAGTAGTTTTCGCCGACGTATTTCGTAAACAAAGGCGCGATCGTGATGGGAGCGACCGTAACATCCGCCTGCGACGCGAGCACCGGGGCGGGAATACCGAGCGCGCTCCAGCGTTCGCGTAGGATCTCAAAACCACCGGAGTCGATTGAACGCGGAAACCGCAACGGCGCGTCGAGCGCCCGTGCGCCTCCGCGACACGGCAGCGATCGGATCGACACCGGTTCGGGCACGAGCGTGGGCATCACGGATGCGCGAGCCGCAGCGCTGCTTGCAATCAACGCAAGTCCGAGCAAAGCAAAGCGCAGCACGAAGCCCATCGCGAGCGCGCTTCCACGCATTCGCACGCCTTCCCCACGTTGAGCTTGGTTGACCGTGGAGCGGATCGCCATTCCCAAAGGGCCGACGTTGCGCTCAGAGAAGCGCGCGAAAAAGAGGAGGACCCGCATCCATGGTGCTGACTGCCGTTGATTGGGGCGTGATCGTCGGGTTTTTTGCGATCAATTTGGCGATCGGCTTGTATTACGCACGCCGCACCGGCAAGAACATCGGCGAATACTTTCTGTCGGGCCGCAGCGCACCGTGGTGGCTAGCCGGAACGTCGATGGTTGCGACCACCTTCGCCGTCGACACGCCGCTGGCGGTGACCGGCTTTGTGCATGACAACGGTATCGCCGGAAACTGGCTGTGGTGGAACATGGCCGCCAGCGGCTGCCTTACCGTCTTCTTCTTCGCGGCACTATGGCGGCGCTCGGGTGTGCTCACCGACGTCGAGTTCATCGAACTCCGCTACGGCGGAAAAGCGGCGACTGCGCTGCGCGGCGTGCGTGCCGTGTATCAGGGCGTGATCGTGAATACAATCATCATGGGTTGGGTGAACCTTGCGATGGCAAAAGTGCTGTCGCTCACCTTACACGTCGATAAAGAGTGGGCGATTATCTTTTGTCTGATCCTGACTGCCGTCTACGTCACGATCGGCGGACTGTGGTCGGTGCTCGTGACCGACATGCTGCAGTTCATCGTGAAGATGACGATGGCGATCGTCCTTGCAGTCGCGGCTGTCGCTGCCGTCGGCGGCATCGGCGCGCTCAAAGCGAAGCTTGCCGGAGTCGATGCGACACATCACGGCGGGACGAGCGGATCGATTCTCGCGTTCTTTCCCGCGAACGATTCCGCGTGGATGCCGCTGATGACGTTCTTCGTTTTTATCGGCGTTGCGTGGTGGGCCTCATCATACCCGGGAGCAGAGCCCGGCGGCGGCAGCTATGTCGCCCAACGCATCTTTGCCTCAAAATCCGAACGCGACTCGATTCTTGCGACGCTCTTCTTTAACGTCGCGCACTACGCGCTACGTCCGTGGCCGTGGATCCTCGTGGCACTCGCAGCCGTCGTGCTGTATCCCCACGGTGTAGCCGGAGTTGACGGCAAGATCGATGCAGAGCTGGGCTACGTTCAGACCTTGATCGACTACCTGCCGGTTTGGCTGCGCGGGCTAATGATGGCCGGGTTTCTCGCTGCGTACATGTCGACGATTGGAACGCATCTCAACCTTGGTGCGTCTTACTTTACGAACGATCTTTACCGGCGTTTCGTCAACCAGCACGCCAGCGAAAAGCACTACGTGACGATCTCGCGGCTGATGACGATCGCGTGCGTCATTCTCGCGGCGATCGTCACACATTTCATGACATCGGTGGGTGAAGCGTGGAAATACATGCTCACGCTTACGGCCGGCGTCGGTCTCGTCATGATCCTGCGCTGGTATTGGTGGCGCGTGAGCGCGTGGAGTGAAATCGGCGCGCTGGCCGTTTCCGCCGTTGTCGGTTCGTCGCTCTATATCTTCAACGTTATTCCCGGCGACGATCCCAATGCAACTGCCAAACGCTTATTGATTACGGTAGCGGCTACGACGATCGCATGGCTTGCCATCACGTTTGCGACCAAGCCCGAATCAGATGCGACGCTCGTGCGTTTCTACGAACGTGTTCGGCCGAACGATTTCGGTTGGAAGCGCGTCGCGCGTTTAGCAAAACCGACGGCGCTGGCTGAAGACTCACTCGGACTCGCACTCATCGATTGGCTGGCCGCACTCGGACTCGTATACGGCACGCTCTTCGGCATCGGCAAGCTTATTCTCGCTGATGTCCCCGCCGCGGTCTTGTGGCTAGCGCTTGCGGTGGCGTGCTTAGCGATCATTCTGCGCAATTTAGGGCGCATCGTTCGGCCGTTACAGGCCTTCCCGCCTGAGGTTTAGGTGGGTTGCGCCGTATTAATCGCGCCGAAACGCCGGTCGAACAGCACGCCAACTTCCTTCGCATAGGCGCTTAATCCGTCCGAGCCGACGTCACCGGCCCGGTCGGCCGCCTCGATCAGTGCGCGATCGAGTTCATGAATCTGCTTGACGAGGCTTTCGTCCGCGAAACTTCCGTGATCCATCGCACGAATGACCCGTTGGTCTGAGAATTCGCAGCGCATCAACAGGTCGTCGAGCACATCGGCGGCACCGGCCGGGCCGAGCCGTTCGCGCATGCGCGCCACCGCTTCACCGACGTAGGCACGCACCTCTTTGTCGACGAGATGGCGCGCTTCTTGATCGCGGTAGTCCGCGTATTCCGCGATCTTCGAACGAAGAAAGGACAAATCATCCATAGGACCCCGAGCATACGACGGCGCAGGGGTTCATCCTATGGCTTATCTGGTGGGGGCTCTGCTCCTCGCCGCAATCGTAGGTTTGGTGTTCTACCTACGGCGCTATCGTGCCGAGCGTAGCGAAGTCGCCCGTATTCGGACGGCTTTCTCTCGCTATGTCTCGCCCGCCATCGTCGACGAGCTCTTGCGCCGTAAGGATCCCCGTCTCTATACGGGCCGTTCGATGCATGCCACGGTCTTGGTTTGCCGAATTCGCAATTTCGCCGGATTCGCCGAAGCGCTCTCGCCTGAAGAAACACTGCGCTACCTCAATGAATTCTTCACCCTAGGCGGCACGTCGATTCAAAAACACCGCGGGATGATCGACAAGTTCTTGAGCGACGGCATCATCGGCGTCTTCGGAGTTCCACTTGAAGATACGTTTCAAGAGGAACACGCGTTGCGCGCTGCGCTCGATATCGTGCGGCTGGTCGATGCGATGGATCAGCGTTGGCAGGCGCAAGGGCGCCGCTCGATTCAAGTCGGCATCGGCATCAATTCGGGCAAAGTTATTGCCGGTGACGCTGGATATAACGAGCGCCGCGAGTTCACCGTCGTCGGGCCGGAAACACTCATCGCAGCGCGCTTGCAAGAAGCAACCAACGATCTGAACGCATATATCGTCGCGTCGGCGGCAACGTGCGACGTGGTGCGCGATCTCTTTTCGCTCGTTCCGATCAAGGGCCACCCGCTGCCGGGAATCAAGCGCCTCGCCGACGCGTTTATCGTGCGCGGTCTCAAAAAATACGATCGCGATAATCTCACCATGCCGGCCCAGGCGGATTTTGCCGAGACGCGCATCGAACCGCCGGCGCCTCCACCTCCACCACCGCCCGAAGCGCCGCTGCCGCCCGCACCGCCGCCACCGCCGCCGGAAACACCGCGCGCCGTCGAGCGCTCGTCACCGCCGCCGCCCGAAGTCGCACCGATGCCGCGCATCGATCTGCCGGATCCGCCGCAGCCGATGCGTCCGCGACGGCGCACGGCAACATCGTCACCGTCGTCGCCGCTGGACTTACCGGAACTGCGTATTCCGCGCTATCTCGATAACGACGAAGGACCGATCATGCCGGACCCGCCGCCGCCGATGGCGACGTATGAAGACGACGAAGGACCGCCGCACCAACTGCCGCCGTAAGCGGCCTCACACAAGCGACGGTAATACCTCCGACGCTGCCGCGCGAATCGATTCGTCGACGCGATTGCTCAGCACGGTTTCTTCCGGATTGATTTCAACGACATATGCACTGGGCGCGTAGTGTGTCGCGAGCATCGCTGCGGGATTGACCATCGCCGATGTCCCGATCACGAGCATGACATCGGCGCGCTGCGCTGCTTCAACCGCGCGCTTCCAGATAATTTGCGGCAGCGATTCGCCGAACCACACGATGTCGGGCCGCCACCGGCCGCCGCAGTGATGTTCGATCTCGTCAAGCGGCAGCGGATCGTCTAAGCCCCGCCGTTCGGTACAGCCCGTGCAGCGCGCTTCGCGCAACTGACCGTGCAATTCGAGCACATTCTTCGAACCGGCCCGGATGTGCAGTGAGTCGACGTTCTGAGTTGCCAGCGTGAAGTCGAGGCTCCGTTCTTCAAGTGCAGCTAGCGCCCGATGCGCTGCCGACGGTTCGGCGCTGCGATGGGCGTGACGCCGCTCGTTGTACCACGTCCACACAAGCTTCGGATCGCGCGCGAAACCCTCCGGCGACGCCAGCTCTTCGACGCGATGCGTGCGCCACATACCGCCGACGCCGCGGAAGGTGGGTAAGCCGCTCTCCGCTGAGATGCCCGAGCCGGTCAGCACGCAGATTGACGTTGCGGTAGCTAAGCGCGAGGCCAAAACGGTCATTCCCAGGGTCTTTTCATCCAATTTGCATTTAATCCTCAAATGCGACCATCCGTGTCCGGGGGCAGCGCGTTGAACTACCGAGGGCTGAGCGCAATTCGCGCGAACCCCCGGCACGTGGAAGATGGCGCACGGCTCATGGAGCGACTGCGCGAACGAGACACCGTCGCGTTCGAGTCGCTCTATGATGGATACCATCGACTCGTTTTCGGGATCGCACTGCGCGTCCTCGGTGATGCAACTATGGCAGAAGATTTGACGCAATCCGTCTTTCTCAAACTCTGGAGTGCACCCGACGCGTTTCGCGTCGGGAACTTCGGCGCATGGCTCTCGCGCGTCACCCGGAACCGGGCGCTCGATGTGTTACGCAGCCGCGCCGTCCGAAGCGAAGACGAGATTTCCGCCGATATTGCCGTCGAAGGCACCGTCGATGACGTCGTGTTCGCGCGGCTTGACTCACAGACCGTTCGGGCGGCGCTGGCAGCCCTACCCGAAGAACAGCGCATGCCGATCGAAATGGGATTCTTCGGCGGGAGCACGCACGAAGAAATCGCTCGGCGAACGGGCGTTCCGCTCGGCACGATCAAGACGCGCATTCGAACGGGCTTGCGCCGGCTGCGCGCTGAGCTCGAAGGCGTCGTGTCGCTATGAACGGTCACTCCGATCGCGAAGAGATGATGTCACTCGTAGCGGCATATGCGCTCGGGAGCTTGCCGGCGTCCGAACACCGGCGCGTCAGCGCGTTCATGTTAACGGATGCAGAAGCCCGCGCGGAATTTGATGCGCTGCGGCCGGCAGCAGACGCTATTGGCTTCGCCGCCGAAGAGCCCGTCGACAGCGCGCGCTCGGCTCGCATGAAAGAGCGGCTGATGGCGACCGTACGCGCCGAGGCGGCGTCGGCGAAAATCACGCCGATTGGCGCCGCGCGTAGCGCTTCGGGTGCACGACCTGGACTGCTCATGGGCGTCGGTCTTGCAGCGGCGGCCGCTGCCGTATTCGCGTTCGTCAGCATCATTCAAAACTTCTCGCTGCGCAGCGATTTGGCGAACGCCAACATGCGAGCCAATACGTTGCAGACACAGATTGCGGCGAACGCGCTCGTTCAGAACCGTGACCGTCAAATGGTGGCCGATTTGTTCGCTCCCGATGCGCAGCACTATGCGGTCGCCGACGGCGAGATCATCCGGCACGGGCAGCACCTCTATCTCGCGCTGAAAAAATTGCCGCCGCTACCGAAGGGCAAAGTGTACCAAGCCTGGACGCTGGCAAAGGACGCAAAAGCCGTTGCGCCCAGCGTGACGTTTTCACCGAGTTCGACCGGTGTTGCGGTCGTAGCGCTGCCCGAAAATGCGGACGGATTGGCAGCAGTCGCCCTGAGCGTGGAGCCCGAAGGCGGGAGCAAAGCGCCGACGTCAAAACCGGCATTCATTCGTCAACTGACGTAGGCACTTCGGGCCGGGGGATTTCTGCTCGAACCATTGACGCGAGCGACGCGGCGCGATGCAATCGTGTATCTTGCCCGTCGTCCATATGAAAACGTGTTCTTACAGTGGGTGCTCGAGGGCGGCCACGGTGCCACCACGCCCGACGAGTTCGTCCTGCACCGCGATCGCACGGGCGCGATCACCGGCGTCGCGTATTTCGGCCCCCAACTTGTGCTCGCCGCCGACGATGATAACGCCGTTGATGCCTTTGCCGTCGAGTTGCGCCGCCATCCCGGCATGCGCAGTTTCGTCGGACCCAAGCTTGCGATCGACCGGTTGTGGAAAGACGTTTCTTCCTGGCATGGCCGCCCGACGCTCGTACGCGAACATCAACCGCTGTATGCGCTGGTACCGCGTGCACTCGTTCCCATTGCAGACGTGGACGTACGACTCGCCGCGCCTGACGACGCGGACGCCGTCATCGAGAACTCCGCCGAAATGATGGTGGCGGAACTCGGCTACGATCCGCGCGAACATCGCCAAGGCTTCGGTGCCGGCGTGCGGCGCGGTATCGTGCAGGGCACCTGGTGGGTGTGGGTCGTCGACGGCACGCTTCGTTTTCAGTGCAACGTCGGTTCACGCACGCGAGCCACGGCGCAAATTCAAGGCGTCTGGACGCCGCCAAACCAGCGCCGGCGCGGCTACGCGACGGCGGCGTTGTCGGCGGTTGCCCGGCATCTGCTCGAGAGCAATGCAACGCTATCGCTGTACGTAAACGATTTCAATGTGGAGGCAATCGCGCTCTATGAGCGCATTGGGTTCGTGCAAGTCGGCGAACTCTCGACGGTGATTTTTTAGCATGACGGCCGTACGACGCCATCTGATCGATGTCGCCCTCATTATCGCGGCGATCGTGCTGCAGGTTGCACCGATCCCGCGTGACTGGATCGAGAACGCGTACGCCAACGGAGTGTATGCGGGTCTCGCGCGAACGTTCGTTCCGCTTTCGAGCCGCGTGCCGTTTTCGATCGGCGACGTCCTGTTGTTCGGGATCGTCGGCGGTGTGATCGCCTATTGGATCGTGCAACTGCGCCGAAGCCGCGGCCGACGGTGGCAAGCGGCCGCCTCGCTGCTGCTGCGAACGGCCGGCATCGTCGGATTGCTGTTGATTTGGTTCTACGTTTCGTGGGCGCTCAATTACCGCCGGGCGCCGGTGATCGCTCGCGTCGCATACGACCCGGCTCGCGTCACTGCGGCCAATGTCTCGGCCTTTAGCCGCCGGATCGTCGATGACCTCAATCGCACGGCGCCGCGCGCGCACGCCGAAAACGAATCACGCAGCGCGATGGAAGCCGCGCTTGCGCGCGCCTTCGAACCCGTTCCCGGGCGACTTGGCGATCGCTGGGACGTCATCGTTTCGCGGCCCAAGACAACGATCGTGCAGCCGTGGTTTGCGGCCGCAGGAATCGGCGGCCAGTGGGACCCCTTCGCGTACGAAACGATTGTGAACGCGGATTTTCTTCCGTACGAGTTACCGTTCGCACTCGCGCACGAGTGGGGACACGTCGCCGGCTTTGGCGACGAGAGCGACGCCAACCTCATCGGCGCGCTGACATGTTTGCGTTCGGACGATCCACTCGTCCACTACTCGGGACTCTTTTGGACGTACGGTTTTTTGCCGGACAGCGAGCGCAAGAATCTCAAGGTTTCAGCGCTCGTGTATGCCGACCTCATTGCATCGCGCGATCGCTTTTATCAGCATTACAATCCAAAGATTTATTCGTTCCAATGGTTCACCTACGACAAGTATCTGCGCGCCAACCGCGTTTCGGCCGGTGTCGTGAGCTACAGTCTGTTCGTGCAAGTACTCGTGGGAACACCACTCGACGACATGGGCCTTCCGCTAGCACGATCGCGCTAGGTGCGGGCTGAGGCGCCGGGCATTGCCGGCGAAGATCGCAGCGCGCGCCGTGTCGCTGAGGCCCAGCCCTTCGATCGCGCGCCGGTCGCCGTCGTAGGGATAGGGAATGTTCGGATAGTCCGTGCCAAACACGATTGCGCCGCTGGCGCGCTCGATCTCGGCAGGTGTAACGGTCGTGCGCAGATCGGCCGAAGCAAACGCCATCGTCGTATCGATGAAGAGATTCGGGTAGTGCGGAATCATCGCGAAGTAGTCGCGGGTATCGGGTACACCCATGTGCGCGACCACGAAGCGCAAGCGCGGATGGCGATCGAGGACACGCGCGACCCGCTTGGGGCCTTCGTTTGTATCTTGGTGCCACGGTATGGGCCCGACATGCGCCAGCACGAACCCCTCGCGATCCTCAAGAAGTGTATAGACGGGATCGAAGCGAGCATCGTCCAGCGCGAGCCGCTGAACGTTTTCATGAATTTTTAAACCGATACACCCGTCGTCAAGCGCCGTGCGCGCATCATCTACATAACCCGGGTCGTCGAGATGGACGGTGGCAAGCGGCAGGCCGTAGCCGCCGATATCGCGCGACGTTTGCGCTAGCCACGCATTGAGCTCGCGCGCCATCCCGGTCTTATGCGCGTAGCTGCAAAATACGAAGCGCTCGACGCCTGCCGTCCGCAGCGCGCGCACGACGTCTTGCGTCTGTGACGAATGTTCCAGGCGCCAATCGCTGCGCTCGGCAAACCACCGGCGGATCGCAGCGAAGAGCCGCGGCGGATGCAAGTGCGTGTGAACGTCGATCATCGGCTATCACCCTTCGACAGCTGGACCGGCGGTCCGGCCCATGTGCTAACCAAATGTCGGATGACCGTGGGGGCCCCTCAGCCTAAAATAGGACCTCACCTATTCGCTGCCTGGAGAAATAATTGAAGAGACGTTCATTCGTCGCGGCGACAGCCGCCGCCGGCGCCCTTTCTGCATTGGGTGTGCCGGCACGGGCGCAATCAGGAACGAAAATTCTGGTCGGCTATTGGCCGGTGACGGCGGCGCTACCGTTCTTTGTCGCCTCGCAGATGGGATATTTCAAAGACGCGGGCGTGGACGTCGAACTCGTCCGGTTTTCCGATCAGGTCAAAGTTACCGAGGCACTGTTGGCAGGGCGTATTGCCGCGACCGCTACCGGCACGGGCTCGACGCAGCTTGCGCTGGCGGAAATCGCGTCGCCGAATTTCTTCAAAATTCTCGGGGCCAATCTCAGCAGCGAGAAATCGGTCCTCGATGAGTTCATCGTCGCGAAGGGGTCGCCGTTTAAACGTATTGCCGATCTGAAGGGGAAAAAAGTTGCAACGGGCGTCGGTCCGCAAGCGATGCTCGAGGCCAAACGCATCCTGCTCAAGGCCGGCGTGACCGACGTTACGCCGACGGAGCTTGCTCCGGCCGAACACGTCGCGGCGGTGGCATCGGGCCAAGTTGATGCAGCGTATACGTACGAGCCCAACGGTACGGTCGGCCGGATCATCGGACAGACCGAAATTCTCGAGAGCGGAGTGCGATCGAAATATCTGCTCGGCGACGGGAACGCGCCCTGGTACGGCGGCGCGGCGGTCGTTACCACCGAGCTCTTAAAAAGCGACCCCGCTGCGGTCAAAAAGTTCGTGGTCGGCATGAAGCATGGTTTCGAGCACGTCCGAAGTGACATCAATTCCTCGCGCATCGCCTATGCGAAGTTCACCTCGTTCGATCCGAAGCTCGTCGAGGCGATTCCACCCATCTCGTACACGCTGTACGACGAATTCACGCCGTCGGAGATCGGGTATTTTCAGCAAAACTACGACCTCTTTTTCGGCGAAAAAATCCTGACGCGCAAACTCGAAGTCGCATCGATGCTCTATAAGGCATGATGACGGCAACCGCGCCACCGGAGGTCGTTGACGAGTCGTTCATCGCCGTGCGCGGCCTATCGAAGGCCTTCGGCGGCCAGGCTTTGTATGCGTCGTTCGACTTGGACCTTCCAAAGGGGAAGTTGACGACGATTTTCGGTCCAAACGGCTGCGGAAAGTCGACGCTCATCAACATGATGAGCGGCCTCATCGACTTCGACGCCGGCAGCGTGGAGATCGGCGGCCAGGATTTTCGAGCGGCACGCATCGGTTACGTTTTTCAGAACTACCGTGATTCGCTGTTTCCGTGGTGCAGTGCGCTTGAAAACATCGAGTACCCGCTCAAACTTCGCGGCATCTCGCGCAGCGTGCAGCGGTTTCGGGTGGAAGCGCTGCTTGCGCAATTCGAGATCACCCTCGACCTGAACCGGCCGATCTACGAACTCTCGGGCGGCCAGCAGCAACTCGTCGCGATCTTGCGTGCGCTCGTCGCAAACCCCGAAGTCCTATTTCTCGACGAGCCGTTCTCGGCGCTCGACTACGAAATGACGCTCTATATCCGCGACAAATTGCAAACCGTGTTTATGGAAACCGGACTGACGACCGTGCTTGTCTCGCACGACCTCGAAGAGGCCGTCTATCTAGCCGATCGCATTCTGCTCTTAAGCAAGCGGCCGACGCGTATCGTCGAATTGATATCCTACGAAACGCCGCGACCGCGTACGACCGATATCATGAGCGATCCGCAGTTCGTCGCCGTCAAAGCGCACGCGCTCGAACTCTTCCGCCGCGAGATGCAACGATGAGCGCGACGGACATCCTCATTGACGGCAAGCCGCGCGGCTACGCAAAAATCGCCGTTCCCTCCGCGACAACGCTCTTGCCGCTCGTGGGCCCGGTTGTCTTCATCCTCGCTTGGTGGCTGATAAGCGCCTCACACGTCGTACGCGCCGTACTGCTGCCGTCGCCGCTAGCGACGTTCGCGTATCTGGGCGATGCGCTGGTTCACGGAACGATGCTCGCCGATACGATCGTGACGCTCACCCGAACGCTCGAGGCGTTCGCAATCGGAGCCGTCCTCGGCGTACCGGTCGGTGTCGCGTTCGGCAGCAACGAGCGGCTCTATCGCAGCATCGAATTCTTGGTCGATTTCTTTCGCTCGATGCCCGCTAGCGCCCTGATCCCGCTGTTCATTCTCTTCTTCGGTATCACGGACATCAACAAAGTCGCGATCGCCGCGTTCTCCGTCTTTTTGATCGTCACGTTCAATAGTGCCTACGGCGTCATGAATGCAAAGAAATCGCGCATTCTCGCCGCGAAGGTCATGGGCGCAACGCCGTTTCAAATATTCCGCGACGTCCTATTGCTTGAATCGC
>Ga0302325_10007038_pt1 | contig 25085 bp, 22 predicted proteins | sample Palsa_T0_2_FD_201948 | JGI IMG/M metagenome (GOLD analysis project Ga0302325, IMG submission 201948) | Peat permafrost microbial communities from Stordalen Mire near Abisko, Sweden - Palsa_T0_2 | ecosystem: Environmental > Terrestrial > Soil > Palsa > Peat permafrost | place: Sweden: Abisko... | reverse complement strand
GCAAAATTCGCCAGGGCTTTGATCATCGTTTTTCCCAATCGGCTAAAGCGGTCCGCGAATTGCGCTGCTCTCTGATTTTCCCCTCATCCACCGGGGAAGCGTCGCGGGCACGTCTCGCGACGCGGCAGCCCTATGAATGCAACTCATGACTTCGTGCAGCTTAGCGCCAGTACCGGAATTGTCGGTGCAAGGATTGCGCGAGCCGCCGCCGGCTGGTTCGCCTCGTCCAACATGTCCATCAGGTTCAGGCGGACGATGAGGATGTCGACGACGACGAGAACGGTGCCGCTCACTGTCGGGCCTCCCCTTGGACGCTCTGCGGCTCGATGCCGCGTAACGAGGCGACGCGAGGCCGATGGTGTAGCGATGGAAGGACGATTGCCGGCGCGCGCACCAACCTTTTCCTTCCAACGAGTATCGCGTCGCCCGTAAAGATATTGTGAAACCGAACAAATATCGACTATACGGATCGACCGGCGATATGCGCCTATTCGTTTACACGAGGTGATATTATCACGACTGGCCGTCGGCGAGCGGCCTTTTTAGTTTGCCGTGTTCGGAACGAAAACGCTCGATCGGTGTTTCCGACATGCGGTTTGCACGCGTCTCTCCGCACAAGGGACCACGCGCGCCCCGCGACAACCCCCCGGCGGGAGGGCCGAGAGCGGCCCAGCGGTCTGCGAGATTGCTTTCGGAATTGTATTGCGGGCGCGAGCCGCGGCCGCCGGCTGGATTACGGTACTCTGATGCCGATGTGGGACGGCCGAGATTTGCCGCAACGGCGCGTTACGCATTCCGACATGCGCACGCAGTGAGGCTCGACCTCGCGCTTCGCTGTCGTAGGCCGATGCCGCTCGGCCGCGCCGGGGAGGCCCGCCCCGTATCGCGCCGCGATCATTGCGTGTTTTGGCAAAGTCTTGGCGACTCAATACATCAGATATTAGCCGTCGCGCCGAATTCGCTCCCGATCGTGCAATTCCGTTGTGAATTAATATCGATTAAGCCACGACATGGTGTACTCGCATGGTATTGGATTCCGAGCGTTGCCTCGATCCGCTTTTGCTGCCGCGCTCTGTTCGAACATCGATCAAGAGGGGCCGCGAGAGCGGCGTGATCACATGCGACAATGCTTCCAGACAATGACGCGAGCGACGCGGCTGCGGGCACAGACCCTTTCGACCCGCCTGACCGTGGTGATGGTCGTTCTGATTTCGCTCACGGCGGCAGTGAGTTGTTTCGGCCCGGCGGCATCGTCCGCTGCCGTGCTTTGTTTCACCGTTTTTGCCGTCGCGGTTGCCCGCGACATCGCGTGCCCGTTTGCGCGGATGACCGAAGCTGCGGAGGCGTTCGCCGGTGACGGCGCCGTGGAGGTCTCCTTGCGCGGACGTCCGACCGCATGGCGTCCGAGATCGACAAGGCGCGCTTCAACGTGACGCGTGAGCCACGTATCGAATCGGAGAGTTTTCACGCCGCCGCGATGAAGTCGCTCACTCAAGCGGTGGTCACTCTTTCGCTCGACGGTATCATTACGGCGTGGAATCCGGGTGCCCAGCGGCTTTACGGATTTTCTGCCGCGGAAGCGGTCGGCCAGAGCATCGCCGTCATCGTGCCGGAGGATCGGCGACACGAGACCGGCGAGCTGATCGCGAAGCTTCGTCGCGACGAGGAAATCGGCGACTTCGAGACCAAGCGCAGGCGCAAGGACGGCAGCGTGATCGACGTCGCCTTGCACACATTTCCGGTCAGGGACCTTGCCGGGACTCTGATCGGCGCGGGAGCGATCGCGCGCGACACGAGCAGGCAGAAACTCGTCGAAGAGATGTTTCGTCTGGCGGTCGAGGCATGCCCGAGCGGCATGATCATGACCAACCGTTCCGGCGAGATCGTGATGCTCAACACCGAGATCGAGCGGCAGTTCGGCTATTCACGCCAAGAGCTGCTCGGCCAGTCCGTCGATATCCTGGTGCCGGCGGGCTTGCGCGCCCAGCATGCCCGCAGGCGCGCCGACTTCGTGCTCCATCCGGAGACTCGCCGCATCGCCGGACGTGAACTGTTCGGCCGGCGCAAGGATGGCACCGAGTTCCCGGTCGAGGTCGGCCTCAATCCGGTCGACAGCAGCGACGGCCCACTGGTTATCAGCGTCGTCACCGACATCAGCGAGCGCAAGCGCATCGAGCACCTGAAAGCCGAGTTCGTCTCGACGACGAACCACGAGCTGCGCACGCCGCTGACCTCGATCTCCGGCTCGCTCGGGCTGCTGGTCGGCAACGCGGCCGGCAAGCTGCCGGACCCTGCGATGCGCCTGCTCACGATCGCCCACAAGAACAGCCAGCGCCTGGTCCGGCTCATCAACGATATTCTCGATGTCGAAAAGACGGAATCCGGCGAAGCCGTCTTCGTCATCGAGCGGGTGGAGGTGCGGCCAATGGTCGAGCAGGCGGTCGAAGCGAGCCGCCCATATGCGGACAGCCTGGGAGTGACGCTCCGGGTCGATCCTTCGTCGACCTCCGGCGAAGCGCGCGCCGATCCTGGCCGGCTCGTCCAGGTGGTCGCCAACCTCCTGTCCAATGCGATCAAGTTTTCGCCGTCCGGCGCGGAGGTCGTGGTTTCCACCGCGATGGCAGGCGATGCCGTCCGCATTGCGGTGCGCGACCACGGTCCCGGGATCCCGGCCGGTTTCAAGGCGCGCATCTTCGAGAAATTCGCCCAGGCGGACGCTTCCGATTCGCGCCAAAAGGGCGGCACCGGCCTCGGCCTGAGTATCGTGAAGGGCATCGTCACACGGCTCGGTGGCTCGACCGGATTCAGCGACGCACCCGGCGGCGGGACCATTTTCTTCGTCGAGTTGCCGGCTTGGCGGAACGCCGCCGAAACGGTTCCGATTTCGGTCGAGGAATTGCATGGCGCATAGACACTCGCGAGGAGACGACATGGCTTCGTTTCGCGTTCTCTACGTCGATGACGAACCCGACATCCGCGAAGTCGTCGAAATATCGCTTGGTCTCGATCCGGTGTTCGCGGTGCGGAGCTGCGCCTCGGGCGGGGACGCGCTTGCCGCGACCGTCGATTGGTCGCCCGATCTCATCCTGCTCGATGTCATGATGCCCGACATGGACGGGCCGATGACGCTCATGCGCCTGCGGGAGCGGCCTCAGACCGCCGCGGTCCCGATCGTCTTCATGACCGCCCGCGCGCAATCGAGCGAGCTCGACCGGTTCCTTTCGCTCGGTGCCGCCGGCGTGATCGCCAAGCCGTTCGATCCGATGACGCTGGCGGCCCTGGTTCGCCGCTACGCGCCGGCTGCGGAGAGCCGCGTCAGCGCGTTGCGCAACACAACGCCGCGCTGACGCGCATGCGGCGAATCGGGGCGACCGCGGCTCACCCTTCGTTCTTGGAAGTCGAATGCGCGGAGTTCGAGCGCAGTTCCGCCCGAGCGGCGGCCGCAAGGAGGCCGAGCGTCTGCTCGAGGCGGGCCGTCTCGGCGGCCGTAAGCCCGCGTTGACTGCGGTAGGCGTCGATCAGCACGTCCTCGACGGCTTTTGCGGCGAGACCGGTCGCCGCGAACCCGACCATGGGTCCGACCCCGCATATGCCGTGGATGCGGCGATACGCGTTTGCCACGACATTTACGGCGTCCACGCCGGCCTCCGACGAGTGCGGCAGTTCCGCGTAGGTATCTTTGATTTTGCCTTCGAGCGCCGACGCGAAGCGTATGCGTATCGCACCGAGCCGCTCGCTGAATTGATCGGGTTGCACCACCTATCCTCCGCCAATGCAGAAGGAAGACCGCCGAATACCTGGTCGACCTCTGTCGCAGAACCGTCATGGGCCGGGTCGATCGGCCGACGAGGGATATGGCTCCGCTCCGATCGATTCAAAGGGAGCGACGAGCCGGCGCATGATCTCCAAAAGCCGCAGGCAGGTCCCGGCACAAGGCCTGCCGTCACGCATCAGCGACAGACGCCTGATCGCGATTTCGACAGCACGATACGCACGAGGTCGGCGGAGTTCTTGGCGCCGAGCTTCCTGGTGATGCGCCAGCGATGGGTTGCGGCGCTTTGCTTGCTGATGCCGAGCGTTGCGGCGACCTCCGAATTGGCGGCGCCGGCGACGATGTGGGCCAGCACGTCGCGTTCCACGGGCGACAGCCGAATGTCGCCGGTCAATCGCAGCGGCGGCACATCCAGCGCCTCGGCTTCGGCGGCGCGACGGTCCCACATCTCGACCGCATCGCGAACCCGCAGAACGGCCGTATAGGGATCGAAGGGCTTCTCGATGAAATCCTGCGCCCCGTTCTTGATGCCCTCCACGACAGTCAGGCTGTCGCGTCTCGCCGAAATCAGGAAAATCGGCGCCGCGTATTCTTTCGCGTTGAGTTTCTTCAAGATCTCGAGGCCCGACGGCCCCGGCATGGTGACGTCGAGAAACACGCAGACCGGAACGCGCAAGGACGCCTCTTTGAGGAACGAGGTTCCCTCCGGAAAAGCGGTCACCTGGAATCCTTCGAGCTCGAGAATCGCGCCGAGCAGTTCACAGTACTCCTCGTTGTCGTCGACGATGAAGATTTCGTTGACGGGCTTGAGATTTTGCAAGTTCTTGGAAGCGCCGCGGATGGATTCGAACATCTCATTCTCCGATGCAGAGCAGGACTGGTGACCGTCGCCCCGTCGAATCGGTGCCTGAGGCCTGGAATCGCGCGCGAACGCGTGGAACGGCCGACGCGCTCGGTTGAAGCAACGAATGATAAGGCCGCCAGGATTGCAGAAGGGTTAACCCCGAATCTCCGCAGCCGCGTGCGGGCGCCTTCGAGGTTTCGAGCGAAGGCCGCCTGCGTCGACCGGACAGTCTCGTCGCGGCATCGATCCGGCACCTTTCGCTTCGGACCAGTTGCGCCGCTTTCCGGGCCGATCGTGCCGGCCAGGGCACCCAATAGGCGTCGTGCTCATGGCTACGGCTATTGTCGGAAGAATGTACTATCATTGCAGCCGCTGAAAGGCCGGCACGACGGCGCCGCCGCCCGCGGTGCCATTGCGAAGGGGGGTCGACCATTATGTCAATCAGCGTGCTCGTTACCGGCGGAGCCGGGTTCATCGGGTCGCATTTGTGCGAGCGTTTGCTGCAAAAAGGCCGCGAAGTCGTCTGCGTCGACAATTTCTACACCGGCACCCGCCACAACGTGCACCATCTGCTCTCCCACCCGAGCTTCGAGCTGGTGCGCCACGACGTATGCTTCCCGCTCTATGTCGAGGTCGACGAAATCTACAATCTCGCCTGCCCGGCCTCCCCCATCCACTATCAATTCGACCCCGTGCAAACGACGAAGACCAGCGTGCATGGTGCCATCAATATGCTCGGCTTGGCCAAGCGCGTAAAGGCCAAGATTTTGCAGGCCTCGACTTCGGAGGTGTATGGAGATCCCGCGGTTCATCCGCAGACCGAGGACTATTGGGGCAACGTCAACCCGATCGGGCCGCGGTCGTGCTACGACGAAGGCAAGCGCTGCGCCGAGACGCTGTTCTTCGATTACCGCCGTCAACATGATATGCCCATCAAGGTGGCGCGGATCTTCAATACCTACGGCCCCCGGATGCATCCCAACGACGGCCGCGTGGTCTCGAACTTCGTCGTGCAAGCGCTTGGAAATCAGGACATCACCCTTTACGGCGACGGGATGCAGACACGGTCGTTCTGCTACGTCGACGATCTCGTCGACGGGCTGATGCGATTGATGGCGACCGCGGATGATGTCGTCGGGCCGATCAATATCGGAAACCCGGTGGAATTCACGATCCGTCAGCTCGCGGAGCTGGTGATCGAGATCACCGGTTCGAAGTCGAAGCTCGTGCGGCACCCGCTGCCGACGGACGATCCGAAGCAGCGCCAGCCCGATATCGGCAAGGCGAAAGAATTGCTCGATTGGCGTCCGACCGTTCCCCTGCGCGAAGGATTGACCAAGACCATCGCCTATTTCGAGCGGGTGCTCGCAAAAGACTCCGGCGCCGGCTAGGCTCTGCCGCCGGACGCACCGGAGATCATCGCCCCACCCCGTGATAATCGAACCCGGCTTCACGCATGGCGGCGGGCTCGTAGACATTGCGCAGGTCGACCACGACCCGGCCACGCATCACGCGGGCCAATTGTGCCGGCGACAGCGCGCGGAATTCGTTCCACTCGGTGATCAGCACCAACGCATCGGCTCCGGTCGCCGCGTCCATGGCGTCGCGGCAATAGATCACCTCGGACGGCAAGTCCGACCTCGCCTGGTCCATGCCCTTGGGGTCGAACACCCGCAAACCGGCGCCATCCTGTATCAGGCGGGCAATGATCGGAATGGACGGCGCCTCCCGCATGTCGTCGGTCTCGGGCTTGAAGGTCAATCCGAGCACCGCGATGGTCTTGCGGCGCACCGATCCGCCACAGGCGGCGATCACCCGCGTCGCGATGCCGGCCTTGCGGGCGTCGTTCACCGCCACCACGCTCTCCACCAACCTCGACGGCGCGCCGTATTCCTGCGCGATGCGCACCAGGGCCAGCGTGTCCTTGGGAAAGCAGGAGCCGCCAAAGCCGGGCCCGGGATGCAGGAACTTGCGTCCGATCCTGCCGTCGAGCCCGATGCCCCGGGCAACGTCGTGCACGTCGGCCCCGACCCGTTCGCACAGATCGGCCATTTCGTTGATGAAGGTGACTTTCATGGCCAGGAACGCGTTCGCGGCGTACTTGGTCAACTCCGCCGTCTCGACCCCGGTGAACACGATCGGCGCCTCGATCAGGTAGAGCGGGCGGTAGAGCCGTCGCATGACCTCGCGCGCGCGGTCGCTCTCGGCGCCGATGACGACGCGGTCCGGGCGCATGAAGTCGCCGATCGCGTTTCCCTCGCGCAGGAACTCCGGATTCGAGGCAACGTCGAATTCGAGATCCGGGCGGACCTGACGAACGATCTCCGCGATGCGCCGTCCGGTGCCGACCGGAACCGTGGACTTGGTCACGATCACCGCATAGCTCGTGAGCGCACGTGCCACCTGTTCGGCGGCGGCATAGACGTAGCTGAGATCGGCATGGCCATCGCCGCGCCGGCTGGGCGTGCCCACCGCAATGAACACCGCCTCCGCGCCCTCCAGGGCGGCCGGGAGGTCGTCAGTGAACAGCAGCCGGCCGGCCTCGACATTATCGGCCACCAGCCGCTCCAGCCCCGGCTCGTAGATCGGCATGCGGCCGGACCGCAGCGCCTTGAGCCTGACGGGATCGACTTCCACCACGGCGATTTCCGACCCGAATTCGGCAAAACAGGCGCCGGAGACCAAGCCGACATAGCCGCCGCCAATCATTGCGATGCGCACGCTAGGGTGTTCCTTTCGATTGCGGCTCTCGTTTCGCATACCGCAGAGCGGTTTTCCACCGCTTCGCTGCTGCGCGTCCACGATTGCGGCGCCCCGTTCGGCGCCCGCGATGTATCATCCGGGTCGGATCAGCTTGCCGGCCAGGAGCCTCACGACTGGTCCGCAGGACCGCCCTGCCATTGTGTCCCAATTGCAACAACACGAAAGATTCATGCGGTCCAAGCACGGTTGTGTGTCCAAGCAACAGCCGTGGCTGAGCTAAGCTCAATCCGCCTCGAGGTGCGGGGCCCATGCGAGACCGCTGGGATGAGTGATCGTCATCTGGAAATCAGGGTCGCAGTACGCGCACGGCACGGCGGCCGGTATATGTATCAAATATTCACGGTGGCGGGTGAGCCTCGGACGTTGCGGAGCGACAGCAAGAGCTACGCGTCGCCGGCCGAGGCTGAGCGAGCCGGTTACGAAGCCGTCGCCGCCTTGAACGGGCGCCCGCAGTAGCTCACGCGAGCCGCAGAGCGGCCGGTCGGGACACGCTCGATCCGCGGCGATTTCCGAGTGCCGCCAGACGTTTCATTTACCACGGCACATTTATCTAAAATGCACTCGACTTTGGGCAATGCAATTAACCCGGCTGCAACTGCCGCCGACTAGAGTGGCTCCAGGTTCACTCGACCGGGGCGACACAGCGCTGGCAGGAACCAAGGGCACAGCGGCATCAACAGGAGCACCTCATGACCAATCTCGCAAAGCGTTTTGCCAAGGACGAATCCGGCGCCACCGCCATCGAGTATGGCCTGATCGCAGCCGGCATCTCGGTCGCCATCATCACCGTCGTCAACACGCTCGGCTCGCAGCTCAAGACCACCTTCACCAACATCTCCACGCAGCTCGCCACCGCCGGCAAGTAATCGATCGCTCATATCCGAATGCAAAGCCCCGGCCGAGAGACCGGGGCTTCGCTCCTTCCGCGCCGGTTCGGCCGCCCGAAACGGGCGTTGATCGGCGTGATCGTGCATGAAGGTTGTGAAGGCAGCAAAGACGGCGAGCGATCCCCCCAGCACCACCGGCCATTCCGGAATCGAACCGGGATGCCCGTTCGGCGAACTCAAGGCGGCGATTACTTCAAAGACGTGCTACTCCGAATCGGGAGTACTTCCCGCTGCAAAAATCGCAAGTCGACGTCGCGCGTGGCGATTTCGGCCCATGTATCACGCAGCCCGTTGAGTTTCCGTGTATGGGCTAACAGTGCGTCCTCGGTATAATAATGCTTCCACCGCCCAGTTTCTCGAAGTTCGGCGATGTGTGCGCGCGCCTGCTCGACAAGCGCGAGAAACTTGCAAGCGACCTCGGTCGCCGCCACAATCGAATGTTTCCCCATCGGCATGACGCCGCCCCATCGCGTTCGAACGCATGAGATACGACGCAACCAGAATACCAATCAGGCTATTGAGCCTGAACGCCCTTCATCAAGGTATTCGTTTGATCTTTACCCGATAATCTCATCATTGTCCACAAAAGGTGTGAACAATGATCGCAACTATTATATATCGGAAGTTGGTAACTGCCGCGCCGGACGCATGCTGAGAACAGCTGATTATTGCAACCGCAACCGCACGACCTTCATCGTCCCGTCGTTCGGATCGTCGGCGATCCCGAATCCGAGCCGGCGGCACATCTCCAGCATCGTGGTGTTTTCACGCAGCACCTGGCCTTCGATGCATTTGAGCTTCTCGCCCTTCCCATAGCGGATGATCAGCTCCATGAGCTTCCACCCGATGCCGCGGCCCTTAAGGTCGGATCGCACCAGGACGGCATATTCGGCATTCTCGTAGTTGGAATCGGCGTGCAGGCGGACGACGCCGAGCGGCTCGCCGGAAGCCTCGTCGAGTGCCGCGAATGCGATTGCCCGGCCGTAGTCGAGTTGCGTCAGGCGGGCGAGGAAGGCATGGCTGAAATGCCGGACCGCCGCGAAAAAGCGGAGCCGAAGGTCGTCGGCGGTGATTTTCTCCAGGAATCCCTGCAGCAAGCCTTCATCTTCGGGCCGCAGCGGCCGGAAGAATATTCTGGTGCCGTCGTCGAGTTCCAGCCGCTGTTCCCATTCCTTCGGATAGGGACGCACCGCGAAGCGGTTATACCCGACGCCGCCGAATTTCGGCTCCGGCTCGAGCGCCGCGACGGCGATACGGACATCGAGCGCAAGGACTCCGTTCTGGTCGGCAAGGAGCGGGTTGATATCGAGCTCGCGCAGTTCCGGCACGTCGGCGGCGAGCTGGGCGAGCTTCACCAGGGTCAGGGCGACATCCGCAACCTTGGCCGCGGGAACGTCGCGGTAGCCTCTGAGCACCCGCGACACCCGCGTGCGCGCGATCAGGTCGCCGGCCATCTTGAGGTCGAGCGGGGGCAGCGCCAGCGCCTTGTCGTCGAGCACCTCGACTGCCGTTCCACCTTGCCCGAACGCAATGACGGGACCGAAGGTGGGATCGTCGGCGATGCCCACAATGAGCTCTTGCGCCTTCGGGCGCACGATCATGGGCTGGACGGTCACGCCGGTGATGCGTGCGTCGGGCCTGGCGGAACGGGCGGCGGCGATGATCTCGGTCGTAGCCGTCCGCACCGCCGCCTCCGATGCGAGGGCAAGCCGTACGCCGCCGATGTCCGACTTATGGACGATATCCCGCGATAATATTTTGATGACCACAGGAGCGCCCGCGGCGAGGAACGGCCTCGCCACCGCGACGGCTTCATCGGCATCACGGGCGAGCAGCGTCGGCACCGTCGGGATCGCGTAGGCCGTCATGATCTCGATGACTTCCAGCGGATCGAGCCAGCGGCGGCCGTCGCGGATCGCGGCATCGACGGGCCGCCGCGCCGCGGCGACATCGGGCGCGAAATGCTCGGGCAGGCTCGGCGGCGTTTCCATCAAGGCGTCGCGCACTTCGGCATAACGCACGAGGTGGGTGAACCCACGCACGGCGTCGGCCTCCGTGGGATAAAGCGGGATGCCCGCAGCCTCGAACACGGAAGCAACGGCGCTGTCGGCGCCGATCCAGACCGCCAGCACCGGTTTCGGATGCACGGTCTTGGCGCGGTAGTCGCGCACGACCGCGGCCACCGCATCCGCCGTCGCCGTCGCCGATGCCAGCGCGGTCGGAACATTGAGCACCAGCACGGCGTCATTGTCCTTGTCCGCAAGCAACGCCTCCAGCGCCGCCGAATAGCGCGCGGCGTCGGCATCGCCGACGATGTCGACCGGATTGGCCTTCGACCAGGTCGGCGGCAGCGCCGCATCGAGCCGGGTCCTGGTGTCGCTGGAGAGTTCCGCCAGAGTGCCGCCGAGATCGATCAGGCGATCGACGGCGAGCACGCCGACTCCACCCCCGTTCGTCAGTATGACAAGGCGCTTGCCGATAAAAGGCTTCAAACGCCCCAGCGTTTCGGTGGCGTCGAACAGCTCCTCGAGATCGAACACGCGAAGCAGGCCGGCCCGGCGAAACGCCGCGTCGTAGACCGCGTCCGATCCCGCGAGGGCGCCGGTATGGGTCGCGGCGGCCTTGGCGCCCTGCCTATGCCGGCCCGCCTTGAGCACGATCACGGGCTTTGCCCGCGCCGCCGCGCGGGCCGCCGACATGAACTTGCGGGCATCCTTGATCGATTCCACGTACAGCACGATGGCGCGGGTCGCGCGGTCGGCCGCGAACTGATCGAGCAGATCGCCGAAGTCGACATCGAGCTGATCGCCGACGGAAATCACCGCGGAAAAGCCGATCGCGCGTTGCGCCGCCCATTCGATCATGCCGGCAACGATGGCACCGGACTGCGAGATGACGGCGAGATCGCCCAGGCGCGGCATCCGCGTGGCGAAGCTCGCATTGAGCCGTGCCGGCGGCACCAATACGCCGAGGCAGTTGGGACCGACCAGCCGCAAGCCGGCGCCGCGCGCGGCACGCTCGGCCGCTTCCGCCAGAGATCCCGGACCGTGACCGAGGCCGGCGGTGATGATGATGGCGGCAGCCGCGCCCTTGGCTGCGGCGGCCGCCACCGTTCCCGGCACGGCGGCGGGCGGAACCGCGATCACCGCGACATCGAGCGTTCCGGCGATGGCGTCGATGGATTTGACGGTGCCGATGCCTTCGATTTGCGCGTAGTTCGGATTGACCACGTGAACCGGTCCGGCGAAACCGGCAGCGATGATGTTCGCTACCACGTGCCGGCCGACCGACGTTTCGCGCGGGCTCGCGCCGATGACGGCCAGCGAGCGCGGCGCGACCAGCCTGTCCAGGCGATATGTCGACATTCCCAAATCCTAAACGAGAGCGTCCCGAACGACAGCAACGCGTCCGATGGCGCGAGGAACCATGACGGCGGACGGTGCCTCTTGATCTGCCTCAATGTAGGCACGCCCATGTCATGTGAGTGACAAGAGCCATCGACGCGAAAACGTCCGGCACAAAGGACGGGATCATGCCGCAACCAGGTTTCATGCCGTGCCCCGCGGAGAGCTGAAGCGATGTGTTGCTGCGGTTGTGCAATGGCCGTGCTCGAGCCTGGGGCTGGATTCGGGAGCTGGGGCGCTCTGTTCGGGTGCGAACCCACACGACATGCGAGTTCATCACTTGGGAGATCATCGATGAAAGCCAAAGACGTAATGACCCCGCACGTCATCACCGTCGCCCCGGATGCCTCGATTCTCGAAGCGCTTCGGTTGATGCTGCAGAACAAGATCAGCGGCCTGCCGGTGGTCGACAAGAACGGAGATCTGGCGGGCATCGTCACCGAAGGCGACTTCCTGCGCCGCACCGAGACCGGAACCGAGCGCAAGCGTCCACGCTGGGTCGAATTCATTCTCGGCCCGGGAACCCTCGCCAAGGACTACGTCCACTCTCACGCCCGCAGAATAGACGAAGTCATGACCGCCGACGTCCAGACGATCACGGAAGACTGCGAGCTCGATGACGTCGTCGCTCTCATGGAGAAACATCGCATCAAGCGGATTCCGGTGGTGCGCGGGAATGCGTTGGTCGGGATCGTGAGCCGCGCCAACCTGCTGCATGCGCTGGCAACCCTCTCGCGCGAAGTCACGCCCAATCCCAAGACCGACCAAACCATCCGCGACAGCGTACTGGCCGAGTTGGACCGCCAGTCGTGGGCGCCGCGGCACATGATCGATGTCGTCGTCCGCAACGGGGTCGTCGAATTATGGGGCACGGTCATCGATCCCGAGCAGCGCGATGCCGCACGCGTGGCGGCCGAGACGGTGCCGGGGGTCAAGGCCGTGAAATGCCACATCGTCTGGGTCGAGCCGATGTCCGGCATGGCGTTCTCCGATCCCGAGGACGAGACGGACGCCGCGCCGCTCGCACCCTCGACGCCGCCTCCGATTCGGGCAGCCGCCGGCTGATGTTTGTGCGTCGGCACGGCCGTTTATTGACCTGCCTCAAAGCGTGCGGGCGGTCACGCAGCCAATTTGCCTGCCGACTCGAACCCCAATCGAACTGACGTGGGATTGAACAATGGCTGAGGCCGCTTCGCGAAAGACGATGACCGAGGGTGAGGCCGGGCTGGTGATGGCCTTCTCGATCCTGGCGCTGCTGGCCCTGGTCGGAGCGGCCAAAGCCGAAGACACCGCGTTCGCCTTCCACGCCTATCTCACGGCGGCTGCGAGCGTCGCCGTCGTGTTCGGCATATTCAACCACTATTTCGACCGGCCCTCGGACTTGCCGGCGCAGGAGATCGGCGGCAGGCCGAACTACAATTTCGGCCCGGTGAAGCTCGCCGTCGCGCTTGCGATGTTCTGGGGCATTGCCGGATTCCTGGTCGGCCTGTGGGCGGCGCTGGAACTCGCGTGGCCGGTGCTCAATTTCGATCTGCCCTGGTTCAATTTCGGCCGCATCCGGCCGCTGCACACCTCGGCGGTGATCTTCGCGTTCGGCGGCAATGTGCTGATCGCGACGTCCTTCTACGTGGTGCAGAAGACCTGCCGGGTCCGCATCGCCGGTGAGTTGGCACCTTGGTTCGTGGTGCTGGGCTATAACTTCTTCATCGTGATCGCAGGCACCGGCTACCTGCTCGGCGTCACCCAGTCGAAGGAATATGCCGAGCCGGAATGGTATGCCGATTTGTGGCTCACCATCGTCTGGGTCGTCTATCTCCTGGTGTTCCTGGCCACGCTGGTCAAGCGCAAGGAACCGCATATCTTCGTCGCCAACTGGTTCTATCTCGCCTTCATAGTCACCATCGCGGTGCTGCATCTCGGCAATAATCCGGCATTGCCGGTGTCGGTATTCGGCTCGAAATCCTACATCGCCTGGGGCGGCGTGCAGGACGCGATGTTCCAGTGGTGGTACGGGCACAATGCGGTCGGCTTCTTTCTGACCGCGGGCTTCCTCGCCATCATGTATTATTTCGTCCCCAAGCGCGCGGAGCGGCCGATCTATTCCTACCGCCTGTCGATCGTGCATTTCTGGGCGCTCATCTTCCTCTATATCTGGGCCGGGCCCCACCACCTCCATTACACCGCGCTGCCGGATTGGGCGCAGACGCTCGGCATGACGTTCTCGATCATGCTGTGGATGCCGTCATGGGGCGGCATGATCAACGGGCTGATGACGCTGTCGGGCGCCTGGGACAAGCTGCGCACCGATCCGGTGCTGCGCATGCTGGTGGTGTCGGTCGCCTTCTACGGGATGGCGACCTTCGAAGGGCCGATGATGTCGGTGAAGATCGTCAACTCGCTCAGCCATTACACCGATTGGACCATAGGCCACGTGCATTCCGGCGCGCTCGGCTGGGTCGGCTTCGTGTCGTTCGGCGCGATCTATTGCCTGGTCCCCTGGCTGTGGAACAGGCAGCTCTACAGCCTCAAGCTCGTCAACTGGCACTTCTGGATCGCGACCATCGGCATCGTCTTCTACATCACGGCGATGTGGGTGTCGGGCATCCTGCAGGGGCTGATGTGGCGCGCCTACACCCCGGTCGGCTTCCTCGAATATTCCTTCATCGAAACCGTGGAGGCGATGCATCCGTTCTATGCGATCCGGGCCTTGGGGGGCGCGCTGTTCCTCGTCGGGGCGCTGATCATGGCCTACAATCTCTGGATGACCGTCCGGCATGGCGAGGCAACCAGCGCCTCCCCGAGCGCGGCCCTCCAGCCCGCGGAATGAGGACGCCATGTCGATCTGGGTCAAGCACCAAACGCTCGAGAAGAATTCGATCCTCCTGGTGATCGGCATTCTCCTGGTCATCGCCATCGGCGGCATCGTCGAGATCACGCCGCTGTTCTACCTCAAGAGCACCATCGAGAAGGTCGAGGGGATGCGTCCCTACACGCCGCTGGAGCTCGCCGGACGCAACATCTATGTGCGCGAGGGCTGCTACCTCTGCCATTCTCAGATGATCCGGCCGTTGCGCGACGAGGTCGAGCGCTACGGACATTATTCGCTCGCCGCGGAGAGCATGTTCGATCATCCGTTCCAGTGGGGATCGAAGCGCACCGGGCCGGACCTCGCGCGCGTCGGCGGCAAATATTCGGACGAATGGCACGTCACCCATCTGACCGATCCGCGCTCGATCGTGCCCCAGTCGGTGATGCCGGGTTATCGGTTCCTCGGCGATACCGATCTCGATTATCACGACATCGCCGGGCACCTGAAAACCAACCGTGCGATCGGCGTGCCGTATTCGGACGAGGAGATCGAGCACGCCGCGGCCGATCTGCGCGCGCAGGCCGATCCGGACGACAAGGGTGTCGACGACTTCCTCAAGCGCTATCCCAAGGCGACCGTGCGCGTGTTCGACGGCAAGCCCGGCCGGATCACCGAAATGGACGCGCTCATCGCCTATCTGCAGATGCTCGGCACCCTGGTCGACTTCAAGATCTACGACGACAAGGCCGATCTGCGCTGACGGGAGCGAGACCATGCAAGCCTTCCTCACGACTTTCATCACGATGTTCTGGACGCCGATATTCGTTGCGATCTTTCTGGCGATCCTGGCCTACGCGCTGTGGCCGGCCAACAGCAAAAAATTCGAAGACGCCGCCCGGATGCCGCTGCGAGAGGACTGAATCATGACGAAGTACGAGGCCGACAGCGCCTCTCGCACCCAGACGACGGGTCACGAGTGGGACGGGATCGAGGAGTTGAATACGCCATTGCCGCGCTGGTGGCTGTGGACGTTTTACGCGACCATCGTGTGGGCCTTCGCCTATTGGATCTTCTATCCGGCGTGGCCGACCATCACCGGCTATACCAGCGGCGTGCTGGGATACACCAATCGCGGCCAGGTCGCCGTCGATCTCGCCGACCTGCAGAAGATAAGGGGCGCGAAAGGCGCGGCGCTGCAACAGGTGTCGCTGGCCGACGTCGAGAAGGACCCCGCCCTGCTCGCTTTCGCCCAGGCCCAGGGCAAGGCCGCCTTCGGCAACAATTGCGCGCCGTGTCACGGCGTCGGCGCCACCGGCTCCAAAGGCTATCCGAACCTCAACGACGACGATTGGCTGTGGGGCGGCACCCTCGCGGGGATCAAGCAGACCATCGAGCACGGCGTGCGCTCCGGCGACGCCAAGGACCATGAAAGCGCCATGCCCGCGTTCGGCAAGAACAACATGCTCAAACCCGACGAGATCGTGGCGGCGGCCAACTACGTGAGCTCATTGTCCGGCCTCTCCACGCGGCCGGGCGTCGATCTCACGGCCGGCAAGAAGGTTTTCGCCGACAACTGTGCGGTCTGCCATGGCGCCGACGGCAAGGGCAACCCGGAGCTGGGGGCGCCGAACCTGACCGACCGCATCTGGCTCTACGGCTCGGACGAAGCCGACATCATCGAGACCATCACCAACAGCCGCGCCGGCGTGATGCCGGCATGGGCCGGTCGGCTCGATCCGGCGACGATCAACGCGCTCGCGGTGTATGTGCATACGCTCGGCGGGGGTCAGTGAGGCACTGCCGGGTCGACTGTAGGATGGTAGAGCGCAGCGAAGCCCATCATCGAGCAAGCCGCCAGACGCGATGGGTTTCTGCGCTCTACCCATCCTACCCAGGTTTGCAGTTTGCGCTGCATCAAAGCACGCACGCCCGATTTCGCTAGTCTGGCCGCTCATCGGCGTGGCCCGATCAGGCCGCGTCATGTGTTTTGTGACCGGTTGGCTCTCACCCCATGAATAAACGCGTGGACCCAGCAGACCTCGACAGCGATCAGACCCCGCTCTACGCGCCGCGCAAGCAGGTCTATCCGCAGAGTGTCTCCGGCACGTTCCGGAACATCAAATGGGGGCTGATGGGGTTCTGCCTCGCCGTCTATTACATCCTTCCATTCGTGCGCTGGGACCGCGGCCCGAACGCACCGAGCCAGGCGGTGCTGGTCGATTTCCCGAACCGCCGCTTCTATTTCTTCTTCATCGAGCTGTGGCCGCAGGAGGTCTATTACTTCACTGGATTGCTCATCATCGCCGCGATGGCGCTGTTCCTGATGAACGCGGTGGGCGGCCGCATCTGGTGCGGCTATCTGTGCCCCCAGACGGTATGGACCGACTTGTTCTACGCCGTCGAACGCTTCATCGAGGGCGACCGGCGCGAGCGCATGAAGAAGGCGGACGGCAAGCTGACCGCCCGGCGCATGGGCGAGATCGTCGCCAAGCATTCGATCTGGCTCTTCATCGCGTGGTGGACCGGCGGCGCCTGGGTGATCTACTTCGCCGATGCCCCCACCCTGGTGAAGCAACTCGCCACCTTCCAGGCGCCGGCCACAGCCTACATCTGGATCGCCGTCCTGACCTTCACCACCTATACGCTGGCCGGCTTCATGCGCGAGCAGGTCTGCGTCTACATGTGCCCGTGGCCACGCATCCAGGCGGCGCTGACCGACGAGTGGGCGCTCAACGTCACCTATCGCCGCGACCGCGGCGAACCGCGCACCTCGATCAAGAAGGCTGAAGAGCTGCGCGCCCACGGGCTCGCGGCCGGCGATTGCATCGACTGCCACCAATGCGTCGCGGTGTGCCCGACCGGCATCGACATCCGCGACGGCGCCCAGCTCGGCTGCATCATGTGCGGGCTGTGCATCGACGCTTGCGACCGCGTCATGGAAAAAGTCGACCGCCCCATCGGCCTCATCGCCTATGACACCGACATCAACATCGTCCGGCGTGCCGAGGGCAAGGCGGCGATCTATCGCATCATCCGCCCCCGCACCGTGATCTACGCGGGCATCATCGCGCTGGTCGGCGGCGTCATGCTCTATGCGCTGCTGACCCGGAGTTTTCTCGACATCAGCGTGAGGCATGACCGCAATCCGCTGTTCGTCACCCTGAGCGACGGCTCGATCCGCAACGCGCATACCGTGCACCTGCTCAACAAGCGCCAACAGACCAGCACCGTCGCGCTCGACGTCGAAGGCCTGCCGGAGGCGGAGGTCCATGTGGTCGGGCTCGATGCCGCCATACCCGGCAAGCCGCTGATCCCGGTCGGCCCGGACCAGGGCCGCGAGCTTCGGGTCCTGGTCACCATACCTCCGACGTTGCAGGTCGGCGGTTCGACGCCGCTGACGTTCCGCGCCACCGACACCGCGACCGGTGAAACCGCGGTGGCGACCGACCACTTCATCGCCCGCTGAGGAGACGTGCCGTGAGACCTTTCGAGAGAATCCGGGCCCATCGAACGGCGGCCCGTCCGGCGCGGGCCCGGCCCGCGGGCCCGCTGACCGGCCGCACCGTCCTGGTGTCGCTGGTCGCCTTTTTTGCAGTCGTCATCGGCGCCAATGTGGTGATGGCGACGCTCGCCATCACCACGATGCCGGGGACCGAGGTCGAAAATCCCTATCTCACCGGTATCAAGTACAACGCCGAGATTTCCGCCGCGCGCGAGCAGGCTGGCCGCGCGTGGCGGATGACCAGCCATGTGGAGCGCGATCCCGGCGGACGCGCCGTGGTGACGGTCGAGGCGCGGGACCGCAACGGCGCGCCGCTGACCGGCCTCACCATGACCGTCCACCTCGCCCGTCCGACCGACCAGCGCGCCGATCGCATCGTTGCGCTGACCGAGCGCGGCGGCGGCAGCTATCGCGGCGAAGCCGTCGACGTCGTCGCCGGCGTTTGGGACGTCGAATTCGACGCCGATCGCGGCGCCGAGCGCATGTTCCGGTCGAGAAACCGCGTCACCCTGGATTGACGGACCGATACGATGACGCAAGTGCGCGATCTCTCTCATTTCGTCCGCCACCTCGACGGCGGAGTCGCCCGCATGGAACTCGCCGTCGAAGGGATGCACTGCGGCGGCTGCATGCGCACGATCGAGAACGGCCTTTCGGCGATGCCGGATATCATCCGGGCGCGGGTAAACCTGACCGACCGCAGGGTCGCGGTGGAGTGGCGGGACGGCAAGGTCGATCCGGCCGGATTCATCGACCGGCTTTCCCAGCTCGGCTTCCGCGCCTATCCCTTCGATTCCGGCAAATCCGCCGCCGACGAACGGCGCGAGGGGCAGACGCTGCTGCGCTGCCTCGGCGTCGCCGCCTTCGCGGCGATGAACGTCATGCTGCTCTCGGTCGCCGTGTGGTCGGGCAATGCCTCCGACATCACGCCCGAGCAGCGCGACTTCTTCCACTGGCTGTCGGCGTTGATCGCGCTGCCGGCGGCGGCTTATGCAGGCCGGCCGTTCTTTTATTCGGCCATTCGCGCCGTCAAGGCGCGCCGCCTGAACATGGATGTGCCGATCACCGTGGGCGTGCTCCTCGCGCTGGGCATGTCGGTGGTCGAGACGCTCAACCATGCAAAGCACGCCTATTTCGATTCGGCATTGATGCTGCTGACCTTCCTCCTGGTCGGGCGCACCCTGGAACAGGCGATGCGTCGGCGAACCCGCGCGGCCGCCGGCAACATGGTGGCGCTGCGCGCGGAGACGGCGACCAAGTTCGTCGGACCGCACGAACTCTGCGAGGTACCGGTGGCGTCGATCCAGCCGGGCGATCTCGTCCTGGTACGCCCGGGCGAGCGCATCGCCGTCGACGGCATCGTCGCCCAGGGCCGCTCCCAGATCGACCAGAGCCTGGTGACCGGCGAGACGACGCCGGTCGCGGCGGCGGAAGGCAGCATGGTCTATGCCGGAACCATGAACGTGTCCGGCACGCTGCGGGTGCGCGTCAGCGTGGCCGCCCGAGGCACACTGCTGGACGAAGTCTCGCGCATGCTCGAGCGGGCAGTCGAGGCCCGCTCGCATTATGTGCGCCTCGCCGATCGCGCCGCCCGGCTCTATGCCCCGCTGGTGCACGCCGCCGCGCTCGCCACCATCCTCGGCTGGCTCGTCTTCGGCGCCACCTGGCACGATGCGATCATCACCGGGATCGCCGTGCTCATCATCACCTGCCCTTGCGCGCTGGGCCTCGCCATTCCGGCGGTGCAAGTAGTGTCGTCCGGGGCGCTGTTCCGCTCCGGCGTGCTCCTGAATTCCGGGGAGGCCATCGAGCGCCTGGCCGGTGTCGATACCATCCTGTTCGACAAGACCGGCACCCTCACTTTGCCGGAACCCGAAGTGGTCAATGCGGCGCAGATCCCGGCGGATCGGCTGGCCCTCGCCGGTCGTCTCGCGCTCGCAAGCCGCCATCCGCTGGCCGCCGCCTTGGCACGGGCGGCGCTCGCCAAGGCGCCGCTGAACGCCGTCGAGGAGCCCGGCCAGGGCGTTCGTTGCACCCATGACGGAATCGAGCTGCGGCTCGGCCTGCCCTCGTTTTGCGGGGCGGACGGCGATGCGCAGGACATCGTCGACGCCGACCCCGAGGCATCGGTGATCGCGTTCGCTTACGGCACAAAGCACTACGTCTTCGCGGTGCGCCAGAAGCTGCGCAGCGACGCCATCGATGTGATCGCGAAGCTCAAGCGGGGCGGGTTTACCGTGGAAATCCTGTCCGGCGACCGCGCCAGCGCCGTCGCCCATGCCGCCCATGCCGTCGGCATCGATCGCTGGCACGCGGGCATGACGCCGGGCGACAAGATCGCCCGCATCGCGGCCCTGCAGGCGCAAGGGCGAAACGTACTGATGGTCGGCGACGGCCTCAACGACGCCCCGTCCCTCGCTGCCGCCGACGCTTCGCTTTCGGTCGCCACAGCGGCGCACCTGACGCAGGCCGCCGCCGACGCGGTATTCCTGGGCGATCGGCTCGCGCCTGTCACTGCCGCCGTCGCGATCGCGCGCCGGGCGAGGCGGCTGATGCGCGAAAACCTCGCGCTCGCCATCGGCTACAACGCCGTCGCGGTGCCGGTCGCAATGCTCGGCTTTGCGAGCCCGCTGGTCGCCGCGCTCGCCATGTCGGGATCCTCCATCCTCGTCACCCTCAATGCATTGCGGGCAAAGCGCGCAGCGCCGGAGCGGGCCGCATGGAAGTCCTGATCTATCTCGTCCCGATCGCGCTGGGGCTCGGCCTGCTTGGCCTCGGCGCCTTCCTGTGGGCGCTGAGAACCGGCCAATACGAAGACCTCGAAGGCGCCGCCTGGCGCGCCCTGATGGACGACGATCCGCCGGCCGATCAAGGCGTGGTGCGGTAGAGGTGGGGAGAGCCAACGAACGGGCGCGCCTTTGCCCAACCTACGCGCTACAACTTTCGGGGATCATGCATTAGCTATACCCGGTGTCCGTTCCGCGCCCCGTCGATGCCGTATTGCCGCAGCCGTTCGCGCGCTGGTTCGCCGCGCGGGGATGGGCGGCGCGCGCTCATCAGCTCGCGCTGCTGGAAAAGGCGCGCGCCGGCCGCTCCGCGCTGCTGATCGCGCCGACCGGCGCCGGCAAGACCCTCGCGGGTTTCCTGCCCACTCTGGTCGAATTGAGCGAACCGGCCCGCGCGCCGGCCGGGCGGGCGCTGAGCCTGCGATCCCGCGGCCTGCACACGCTCTACATCTCCCCGCTCAAGGCGCTGGCGGTCGATGTTGCCCGCAACCTCGACCAGCCCGTCGCGGAGATGGGCCTGCCGGTCCGCATCGAGACGCGCACCGGCGACACCCCGGCTTCCAAGCGCATGAGGCAGCGGCGCTATCCGCCCGATATCCTGCTCACCACGCCGGAGCAACTCGCGCTGCTGCTCTCGACGGCAGATGCGCCCTACCTGTTCGGCACCATCAGGCGGATCGTGCTCGACGAATTGCACGCGCTGGTGACCTCCAAGCGCGGCGACCTGCTCTCGCTAGGCCTGGCGCGGCTCCATCGCCTTGCGCCGGGAGCGACCGCGATCGGGCTTTCGGCCACCGTCGCGGAGCCCGGCGATCTGTGCCGCTACCTCGTTCCCCAGCCGCCGGGCGGCGTGGCGTCCGCCGATCTCATCATCGCCGAAGGCGGCGCGGCGCCGGCGGTGACCATGCTGGAAACAGCCGAGCGCCTGCCTTGGGCCGGCCATTCGGCGCGCCATGCGCTCGGCGAAATGTACGAGCTGATCAAGCGGCACCGCACCACCCTGATGTTCGTCAACACCCGCAGCCAGGCGGAGATGCTGTTCCAGGAGCTGTGGCGCATCAATGACGACAACCTCGCGATCGCGCTCCATCACGGCTCCCTCGATGCCGCCCAGCGTCGCAAGATCGAGGCGGCGATGGCGGCGGGACGGCTGCAGGCGGTGGTGTGCACGTCCTCGCTCGATCTCGGCATCGACTGGGGCGATGTCGATCTCGTCATCAATGTCGGCGCGCCCAAGGGCGCCTCGCGCCTCACCCAGCGGATCGGCCGCGCCAACCACCGGCTCGACGAGCCCTCGAAGGCTGTACTCGTCCCGGCCAATCGCTTCGAGGTGCTCGAATGCCATGCCGCGATCGCAGCGGTCGCCGCTGGCGCGCAGGACACCCCGCCGTTGCGCACCGGCGCGTTCGACGTGCTGGCCCAGCACGTGCTGGGGCGCGCCTGCGGCGAGCCGTTCGTGCCGGACGAATTGTACGACGAGGTGCGCATGGCGGCGCCGTTCGCGGGCCTGTCGCGCGCGGATTTCGACGCGGTGGTCGATTTCGTCGCCACCGGCGGCTACGCGCTCAAGGTCTATGAGCGCTTTGCGAAGATCCGCCAGGGCAAGGACGGCCGCTTCCGCGTCACCAATCCCCGCGTCGCCCAACAATACCGGCTCAATGTCGGCACCATCGTCGAGGAGACCATGCTCAAGGTGCGGCTGGTGCGCTCAAGCCGTGGCGGGCAGGGCCCGACGGGGGTGATCGGGCGCGGCGGCCGCGTGCTCGGCGAATTGGAGGAATATTTCATCGAAGGGCTGACGCCGGGCGATACCTTCGTGTTCGGCGGCGAGGTGCTGCGGTTCGAGGCGATGGCGGAGGACGAGGCCTATGTCTCCCGTGCCCATTCGGACGATCCCAAGGTGCCGTCCTACATGGGCGGCAAGTTTCCGCTGAGCACCTATCTCGCCGCGCGGGTGCGCGACCTGATCTCCCAGCCCAGGGCGTGGCCAGCGCTGCCGGCCCAGGTACGCGAGTGGCTCGGTATCCAGCAGTGGCGCTCTCTGGTGCCGCAGCCCGGCGAACTGCTGGTCGAAACCTTTCCGCGCGCCGACAAGAGCTACCTCGTCTGCTATCCCTTCGAAGGCCGGCTCGCCCACCAGACCCTCGGCATGCTGCTGACGCGGCGGCTCGAACGGGCGCGGCTGCGTCCGCTCGGCTTCGTCGCCAACGAATATGCGCTGGCGGTATGGGCGCTCGGCGATCCCGCCCGGGCGATCCGCACCGGCGAGCTGTCGCTGGCGCAGCTGTTCGACGAGGACATGCTGGGCGACGACCTCGAAGCCTGGCTCGCCGAATCCGGGCTGATGAAACGCACGTTCCGCAATTGCGCGATCATCTCCGGGCTGATCCAGCGACGCACGCCCGGCGAGGAGAAGAAGCAGCGGCAGATGACGATGTCGACCGATCTCGTCTACGACGTGCTGCGGCGCCACCAGGCCGACCATATCCTGTTGCGCGCGGCGCGGCAGGAAGCGGCGACCGGCCTCCTCGACATCAGGCGGGTCGCGGCCATGCTCGCACGCGTCAAGGGCCACATCGTCCACGCCGCGCTCGATCACGTATCCCCACTCGCGGTGCCGATCATGCTGGAGATCGGCCGCGAATCCGTTTATGGCGAAGCATCGGAATCGCTGCTGGCGGAGGCGGAACTGGTGAACGAGGCGATGCGGTGACGCGATCGATCGCAGATTCTCGCGCTTCCGCGCTCGCCGGGGGCTTCGGCCCGGCTGCGCCGGGGCCAGGCGAAGTCACCGTCGCCGGCGTGCCGCTCGTCGCCGACATCGCCGGCGCGCTCTATTGGCCGGAAGAAGGACTGCTGGTCGTCTCCGACCTGCATCTCGAAAAAGGTTCGGCCTTCGCCGTGCGCGGCGTCCTGATGCCGCCCTATGATACCGCGTCGACCCTGGAGCGGCTGGCCGGCCTGCTGGCGCGCTACGCCGCCCGCATCGTGGTGGCTTTGGGCGATAATTTCCACGACGGCGGCGGCCCGGCCCGGCTTGCCCGTACCGACCGCGCGCGCCTCGTCGAACTGCAGCGCGGCCGCGACTGGGTGTGGATCGCCGGCAATCACGACCCCGATCCGAGCGAGGGCATTGGCGGCGTCTTCGCGCGGTCGCTGGCGCTGGGCCCGCTGGTGTTCCGCCACGAGCCGGCGGCAGCGCAGGGCCATGGCGGGATTGGCGGCGAGAGCGACGGCGAGATCGCCGGCCACCTGCATCCGTCGGCCCGCATCAACCAGCGCGGCCGCACGCTGACCCGCAAGTGCTTCGCGACCGACGGCGCCAGGCTGGTGATGCCGGCCTTCGGCGCCTATACCGGCGGGCTCAACATCCGCAACGCCGCCTTCCTGAAGGTGTTCGGCGCGCTCGGCTTCACCGCGCACCTGATCGGCCGGCGGCGGCTCTACAGCTTTGCCGCGGCGCGGTGCCTGGCGGATTGAAGGTTCTGGCTTTGAGATTCGTTTTTCAGTTAGAATCAGTGCGTTATTTGGGAATTGCATTGTAACGCAGGCATTGCCGCCGGGGCGATGCCCGATACAAGCTGCGCTTCGGGTCATGCATGCGGCTAAGCGATGAACGTCTTTCAGAAATCGTAGGGGAGTTGTCAACTAAGCCTGGCCACGACAAGGTCAAGGCAGCAATTCAGGATTTGCTTGTCGACGGCCTCGGCGCCGAGCGTCGGCATGTTTCCTTCGAGCAGCGTGTTCCCGAGGCGCACGGTCGGATCGATGCCATTCTCGGGCGCACTGCATTCGAAGTAAAATCCGATCTCGTTCGTGAACTCAATGACGCCGAAGAGCAACTGTCTCGTTACCTTCCGGAACGTGAGAAGGCGACGCGCAGTCGTTTTGTGGGAATTGCGACTGATGGATTGGACTGGCGTGCCTACGAGTGGCGCAACGGCGAACTTGTGTTGTTGGGCAAGTTTCGCGTTGAGGCAGCAAAACCGGAAAGGGTGCTGGCTTGGCTTGACGGTGCCGTGGCGGTCCGATCGGAGCTTCCAACCGATGCACTGACCCTCACCGATGAACTAGGCCCTGAAAGCGTAGCCTTCCGGCGGGCGGAAGCAGACTTAATTGAGCTGTGGGCGACGCTCGGCAACAAGGCTTCGGTCATGCTCAAGCGGCGGCTATGGCAGCAACTCCTTCGCCTAGTCTAGTTTCTGTCGCGAAATTGGTGGACTTTGAGCGCGGGCAGGTGAGTTGTGCCTATTTCATCGGCATAACTGTACTAGCACGCGGGTGAATTTGCGAGCGCTTCTCGCGCCACTTTCGGCAT
>Ga0302325_10007037_pt1 | contig 25085 bp, 21 predicted proteins | sample Palsa_T0_2_FD_201948 | JGI IMG/M metagenome (GOLD analysis project Ga0302325, IMG submission 201948) | Peat permafrost microbial communities from Stordalen Mire near Abisko, Sweden - Palsa_T0_2 | ecosystem: Environmental > Terrestrial > Soil > Palsa > Peat permafrost | place: Sweden: Abisko... | reverse complement strand
GCACGGAATCGGACGGCCACGATACGCTGACAACAATGGATCCGGACGGGCCGGAAGCCAGCAAACTGATTGGGCTGCTGGTATCCCACCACGTCGCGGTCACTTCAACGCTGCCGGTGTTCGAACCCATGTTGACCGGGCGGCCGCCGCTTCAGACGCGGATGCTCGATGCCATGAGTGCGCCGGCGCGGGAGGCATATCTTTATGCCCGCAACCGTCGCTTCGAAAACCCCAATGCAGACGCAGATCTCGCGTGGTCACACCTCCTTAAGATGGAACGCAACTTTGTCGCTGCCGGGGGCCTTCTTTTGGCCGGCCCGGATCCCACCGGCAATGGCGGCGTGTTACCTGGCTTCGGTGATCAGCGGGAAATCGAATTACTCGTCGAGGCGGGATTTACGCCAGTACAGGCCATTCGCATTGCCACGTTGAATGGCGCGATCTATGAACGCAAGCAAGGCAGCATTGGCTCCGTTGAGGCCGGCAAGAATGCGGATCTGGTAGTCGTCAAAGGCGACCCCTCCCAGCGGATTGCCGATATCGAGAATACGGAAATTGTTTTCAAGGATGGCATTGGATACGACTCGGAGAAATTGCTTCGATCCGTTGCCGGCAGGTACGGGCAGTACTGATGGATATCTGGCCCCTTTATAGCGGGATAGATGCTAGCTAGTGGACACGAATCCTCGCCATAACGGGACAGCTTATAAGTCCGAAGGACAATGCGAACGACCGAGCCTGAAGCTGCCGCCGTTAATTGAAGACTGTGAAATGTCCGCCATACCTCACGTTCGTCCCTTTGGGTTAATATTGTATGAAGTCTCGCCTGGCAACCGACCCTGAATGCGGGAGGCACGAATGCAACTGACTGCGTTTCAAGTTCATAAGTCATGGCTCATACGGGCTGCGCTGGTGCTGCTTGTGACTGTTTTCGCTGACGGTGTCGTCGTGTGGTTTGCGCAACGGCCGCTTTTTTGGGCTGTGTTGATCCCGGGCACCCTGCCGCTGTCTATGTTCTTTTTCGTGGCTGTCCCAATACTTCGCGAAGAAAAGCGAAAATCTCAGATCGGCATTCCGGGTCCTGGGTGATTCCTCGAAGACGCGGAAATTCAGCTTTTCTCGTTCGCTGATTGATAGTTTTGACCGGTTCTCATGGCGCCGTTCTCGCCGATTCGATCCCTGCCTCGCTCGCCGCGGCAGTTGGCCTCGCGCTGTCAATCGTGTGGAACCAACCTTTACCCCTAGCGCCTCGGCCGCGCCAGCGAATCCGCCACGACCCATGCGGCGCCTGTCAGGGCGATATTCAAGGCATTCTCAGTCCAGTTTATGCGGTTAGAGGGGTCGGCCAGGAGCATTGGCACGTGCACCAGCGGGGTGAAGGACGCGAACATGGCAGTCAGCAGAATCGCGGCGAGGCGGGCCTGTACTCCAGTTAGGATCGCAACGCCCGCCGCGATGTGTCCAACCCCGGTCGCATAGGCCCAAAACTCTTGCGTGGGCGGCAGCCATTTGGGAACCAGCGGCGCGGTTAAGTTCATGTAGAAAAAGTGCGCTCCGCCAAATAAGAGCGCACAAACCCCGAACGCCAGTTGACCCAGGCGCGTGAGGCGTGCGGCCAGGGCCGCATCAATCTCGGCGCTCGCGGCGTAGACGATCAGGCCGCCTGCCGCGATAGCAAGCTGCTCGGCGATGCCGCTGTAGGAGCCGAACTCGGCGTAATGGGCGAGCGCCACGCGGCCATTCATCAGAATGACGACAAATAGCGCATAGTAGGCGGTGAGCGCTGCGGCACCCCAGGCCGCAGTTCGACGCCACTCGACGGCCGCCCCTGCGACGAGCATGAACACAGCAGCGGCATAGGCTAGAACGATGCGGTCGGGAAAGTCCTTGGGCACCGGTTGACCCGGGTCGAAGTTTCCCCACGTCAGACAGACCAAGCCCGTCGCCATGACACCCAAGCCGTAGACGCGCCAGCCGCAGGCCATCATCGGTTTAGCCGTGTTCATGACCCACCTGCCTGCACTGAGAGCTCCGGCGCTAGCTGCTTGGATTTCCTTGCGCGCGGCCATTGTATTTGCGAAAAAGCCGGCCGGCAGCCTGTCGCGCTGTTTTCATTCGCGGCGCATGTTGCGCGAAGTGCCAAAAGCACGCTGCCTGGGAGCGACGTTATTGACCCCTCAGCGGTTCGCGAAATATTCCTCATTGGCATGCAGTTTACGCAGCGCTGCATGTAACTCTTGCTTTAGGTCTTGCAGCTCGGCCACCTGCCGCTCAAGGTCACGAATTTTCGTCTCTTGAGCTGCGCTCTTCCTCTGCATTTCATTGAGAAGCATTGGCGCAAGTTCGTCGTAGCGCACTCCGTCGATCCTGCCAGTGCCATCGCGGATCACCAACTCCGGGTAGACCTTCGCCACTTCCTCGGCGATGAGCCCGTACTGTAGTGCACCGTTCGGATCGGTCTTCAGATGAAACGTCACAGGTCGCAATCGTCCTAGCTTTTCAGAATTAGAACCCATCGGCGCAATGGCCGTCTTGAAGCGCTCCGAGGAAACGGTCACGCCAAGCTGGCCGCTCGAGGAGACGACGACTGCGCTGCCGGCCACCGACGTGCCATAAATGCCGGCGACATAGGTCGCTACCTGCGTTCCGTCGATGCCGATCCGAATAACCCCAGACTCACCTGCAACCCCGCGGTTATTGATATCGATGTTGTTGCTACCTGTCGTTAGATTGGATCCAGCGAAGTATCCGAGCGCCGTGTTATAGCTCCCATCCGTGTTGCCATATAGGGCACCATAGCCGACTGCGCTGTTTTGACTACCAGTCGTGTTCTCATAGAGCGCTTTGACGCCCATTCCGTTGTTATAGCTGCCGGTCGTGTTCGCTTGGAGAGTCGCATACCCCGCAGCATTATTTTGCGTGCCGGTTGTATTGCTGTACAACGTATCGTAGCCGACTGCGGTGTTGTAGTCCCCGCTCGTGTTCAGGTACAACGCCCGGAAACCCTCGGCACTGTTGCCGTTGCCGGTGATGTTGGAATAAAGCACATCGAACCCGTTTGCGGTGTTATAGCTGCCGGTGGTGTTGAAACCGAGTGCATTGTACCCGGACACGGTGTTGTCGCTTCCGGCCGTGTTGCCGGAAAGCGCGAATGCGCCGGTAGCGGTATTAAAAGACCCGGAGTTGGGAAGCAGCACCTGATAGCCGTATCCGGTGTTGCCTTCGCCGCTTGCCATGGCGGCTGGCCCGTCGAGCGCGTTGAATCCGCCTCCTGTATTGGCGTTTCCATCGCTCGTGTCGTTTGTGGATGGCACTTGAGCCGAAGCCACTGCTGCAAGCGCAAAGGCGCCGATCACTCCCAACCAGGACCTGAAAAGCATTTTCATGGCGTTTTACCTTTTACGTTTTTGTTAATCCACTGTGCAAATGACGTTACTCGCAACGAACTTCCACGGCCAACCGTTGAATCCGCCACGACAGCTATTACCTCAAAAGAACTCGGTCTTTTACGCCTTTGTCGGCCTGAGTCAACCGCAACACGTAACTATTTCTGAGCTTAACACCGCAAGATCTTGAGCAGCCTAGTGTCTGACGATTTTATTGTTGCGCAGCAGCGAACGCTCCGAAGTGGTCTTGCGCAGTCTTCAGCCGGCCCGTGACCGTCGGCAATGAGGGGGCTTTGTTTGCAGCGCTGCCGGAACCTGCCCGTCGATCTGAACCAGATTCTCCGATTAGCCGAGCTTGCCGCTGTCCACTAGAGGTCTTCTTCACAAGACGCGTCATCGAATCAAAAATAATCGCCTATCCCGTAAAGTAAGTAGGCCAAGGCCGGCGAGCCCAAGTAGAGTTTCACCGCGGCTGACTCGCAGACGTCCCCGCTGCACGCGCTCGTGAACTTGACGAATCGACAACTGCCAATGCCTCTCCCCGAAAATTAAGAGGAACAGCGACCAACTTCCCCCAAGATGAATCAGATCGCGGCGCCAATGTTGAGGCCAAACGCCGACGATCGCGCCATACACGACGGTTGCAGTCGCCGCAAGGATCACAATTCGATGTGTGCGCGCCGCGTCGGTCATTTCATCACCCTCTGAACTATGAGGCTACTACAACGCTACGCCGGCATACAGTTTGGTGTCTATAATTGAAGATTACGGGCGATGGAAGGTGAATTAGGCCATGCTGAAGCAACTGTACATGGTGGTCGAGCATTTCAAGAACAAAGATGCCGCGCCTATCTACCGTCGCTTTCGAGACCACGGTCGCATAGCACCTGACGGATTGACGTATATCTCAAGCTGGGTCGATCATAACTTCGCGCGTTGTTATCAGGTGATGGAAACCCACGACCGGGCGCTATTGGATGAGTGGATCGCGAATTGGAGCGACATCATTGATTTTGAGGTTCATCCCGTCCTGACGTCGCAGGAGGCCGCCGAAAAAATCGCACCGCAACTTTAAGCTGAAAGTAGAACGCAATAAGTTCAAAAGCACCGTGGCAGCTGGATACCAGCATTTGCCGCGGCGTTCGGATGTAGGTCACAAGACAATTCGTCCGAAAGCAAATTTGTAAAATAAAGAGAAGCGACGAAAAGCTTACCGCCGTTCTATCCGCATGACTGTCTGCACTCCCACACTCATGAGATACCCCATCGAGATTCCGTTAATTCGCCTGAAAGCGGCCCCGAGAGCCTCCACCAGCGCAGCGTTATCCGAAAAAAGCACTCGCAGCACTTCGGGCTCCGGGTAACATAATGTGGCGCCGGAGTCTTCGGAAAGGCTGCGGACACCGGACGAACACTCGCTATGAGTTGACCCCGTGCCCAGTGTCATGCACCGATACCCATCGTATTTGATCCTTGTCCTGAGCGGGGGTCAGGTTATCGAGCCGAAGGCATGCCCGACAGTATGGATCAGGTGAGATGCTTCATTGCGCGACATGATTCTTTAGTGCGGCACTTCATTGGGCGGCAGCACTGCAAGTTTGCGGAATCGCAGCCCCTTGAGTGATAGCCTCCAATTACCTTTCACATTGACATCAATAAGATTTCGACCTAGCGTAGTTGGAGGAGGAGCAGGTCGCTGAGCGGGGACCCATGCGCCTAAGGTGCGCCGATCCGGCGCGTGACAACTACGAAAAATACACGGGGTGGTTTCGATGTTTAAACAGATACTGTTGGCATTCGCCGCGCTGGCATTCGGCAGTTCGAGTGCTATTGCGGCTCCTCATATTGGTGCGTATCCAACGGCGCACTCGGATACCTCTCCAGGTATACCCAGCGCCGGTCCCGGTCTTTACGGGATAATAGCTGATTTTGGTGTCCTGCCGCCGTCGGACAGCGGCGACTGGCCTTGCTATGCGGGCGGTAGTGAATGTTCCACCATCGCCGCGGGTGGGTTGGTGATAGGTGCTCCTAATTTCTATTGGTCGCTCGCCGCTTGTGATGCAAAATCAGATAAGGACACGAGTGCTTGTGGTCAGCTTTTTTGGTTGTACCAAGACAATACGAATGACACGACGGATGACCTTGTCGTGTCGGTTGAGGCCATGCAGGGTAAGAACCACATCCTGGATCTTTCGTACGACTTCGGTGCTAATTCTGGCGCGGGAACGTTCTATGTTTGGTGGGATGTCGCTTTCGGTACCATTGGCGAAAAGACGGGCCCTGGTAACGGCTGGTGCGAGGGAGAGACGACCTGCAGTAATCCCAAAGCGGGTCTTGCGGATGTTGCTGTTACAACGACCGTCGGTAGCTATTCAGTAACGCAAAAGTTCCAGATCGACTTTCAGTAGGCTACATAAGGCCACCGCTGCGGCATCGCGAAGCGGGGCCGCTCCTCGAATCGCTTGAACACGACGCCCGGGCTCAAGGACTTGAGTTCGGGCGTTTTCATAGGGCGCAAACCGGCCGCCGCCGGAATTGTTGAATGTTGAGACGGCTGGAACCAGCGTCGGCCGCATCGAGAGCCAAACCCGGCCATTTGGGCCAAGCTGTCAATTTTCTACATTGCGAGCGGGATCCATCGTAGAGACCGAGCGAATCGTGTCGCTACTCGGTCGGGAAACTTCAATTCCCGTTCAATGGCCCGGAAGCGCGGCTCTTTATACAAGGAGCCCATCAGCGGGCCGGTCTTCAGGCCTTCCAGGGCACCGATCAGTCCGGCACGCCGGCCAAGCGCAGGCCGTCATACAGCGGCTCGTAGCCGGACAGGTCCGCTGCCGGCTGAATCCACTTCTTAATCTGAGCGATCGTCTGCGCGCCGGGCACGGATGCCCTGAAATCGGCGATCGCGGCCTTGGCGCGCGGTAGGTCGCCGAGTTTCGCCTGTGCCGCCGCGAGTGTCAGGCGCACGGGCCCGGTCAGTCCGTTGCTCAGTTCACGCGCGTCGTATTCGATCGCCGCCTTCTGAGCAAGCTCAGCCGCTGGCGCGTAGTCGCCGAGCGCGTATTGGATGTTCGCGAGCAACGCGACCCACGTCGGACGGCCGGTCGGGATGCGCTCGCGCGCCTCGATTGCGAGCGGCAGCGCTTCGGCCGGCCGGCTGAGCTTAAGAAGGTCCCGGGCCTTGATGACCAGCGGGTTCGTCCGCTCTGGATCGCGCTTGAGGATGGCGTCCGCGAGCAGCAGCGACTCCTCGTAACGCCCGCGCAACTCAAACAACAGCGACTTCGTCGTCAGCAGATTCAGATCGGCCGGATCGAATTCAAGCGCCTTGTCGAGCGCCGCGGCACCGATTGCCTGCTGCTCGGCCGGGTTGCTCGACCAGCCATAGACGCAGTTGCACAGATTGACCTGCGCAGTCAGCCTTAGCGCCAGGCGGTCGTCGGGTGCGAGCGTCAGTGCCCGCTTGAGCAGATCGGTGGCCCGTGTGTAAGCCCCCTTGCCATCTTCGTCGTGGTGCTGAAACCAGTCGACAAAGGCCCGAAAAGACAGATCGCGCACGTCGAGTTCGTCGACCGGTTTGGCCCGCACGCGCTCCACCTCAGATGTGAGACTCGCGAAAAAAATCGTGTCGAGGGCATCGTCGATTTGCCTGCGCACGCTCGCGGTCACGGGCCCGGTCCCGACGTCGACCTCCTTGGTCGCGAGTACGTGCTCGGTAGCTCCGTCGATTACCGACAACGTGAGCTTGTAGTGGGGGGCGTCGGCAGCGAGCAATCCTGTGATCAGGAAGTGCACGTTAAGTGCTTCGGCCAATTCCTTGCTCCCGGACATGCGACTAGCGGCGCGGTCGACGCTCGCGCGAGGCGATAAGTGCACCCATACGCTGCGCTCCCCCTGCAGCGCGTCGGTCGCGTAGGTCAGCGCCTTGGCCGTCTGAGCACCGATCGTATCGTCTGCCGGTGATTGGAACGGCAATACCGCGAACGTCATTCGACGGTCCGCGATCGAGTACGGCGCGACGGCGGTGACGCGCGCCGTACCGTGCCTCAACACCCAGACCCCGGCGGCCAACGCGGCAACGCCTGCCAGCAGCGCAAACACCAGCACCGCCTTACGATGGTTAGCCGCCACGGGCGTCAATGGAGGGCTCGACGCGGTTGGCACGATGCTGGGGGGCGGCATTGTTGAGGGCGCGACCCCGCGCGGGGCTGCTGCAACACTGGGGCTTGGCGCCGAACCCCACTCGAGCAGGCGTTGCACGCGCTCGACGAACGCCGCTGGCGTCTGACCGCCTGGCAGCTTGGTCCACTGCACCTCGCGGAACCGCTCCGGCACCCTGGGATCAGCATCTGGCACGTCGTCGACGACCACCGGCACCAGGAACGGCTGGTCGGCCGCCATCAGGTGCGAGCGGTCCACGGCGAGTTTCCACTCGAGCCGGAAATAGCCCTCGCCGCGCGAGTGCGTGTTGTTGGAAATAATCGGCACGAACAGCGCGCAGGACTTGATCTGACGCCGGATTGTAGCGTCCCAGGCATCGCCGCCCCGAAGCTCGCTTTGGTCGAACCAGACTTCAATGCCCACCGTCCGGAGGGCGTCGCAGATACGACTGGCTGGCTCCGCGTCCTGCGACGCGTAGCTAAGGAAAACGGCGTTCGAATTGCCGCTCACGGTCTTGAGTCGTCCTCAACCATGCCCGGCATCCCGGAACCCTGATTGAATAGTCGCGAATGACCGAGGAGTTGGCAACCGCCATTGGTGCGGCGCGGCGAATTGGCCACTGTCGGCCAGCTCTTCCTAATAAACGAACTGCCGCTCATGAGCCGGGCCAGCAAATAAGTCTGGTAGCGGGGGAACGCTTCTTGAATTGCCGACGCTGCCTGGCGGCTTGATCAACACCCTATAAGCGGCTCGGTTTGTGCCAGAGTGGCGTGCGCAAAATGCCACCGGCGCGGCGCTGCCCCATAGCATCAAGATTGACCCCGGGCGCTGCCCCTGACAGTGCCTGCGGTCGTACGGATGAGACCGCAGTCCCGTCAACCCCACTTTTTCGCAAGTCCCTCAAGGCCAGCTTTCTGCAAGTCCTCTGGAGTCATGGCCGGCATGAATTCTACCTGCGCATCAAAATTGAGATACCAGGGCTCTGCTAGGCGTGGTATTTCCGACGCCTTCGAGATGTCGAACACGAGGTAACCGCCGCGGCTACCTTCCGTACTCGTAAAATAAGCAGCCTCAGGTTTTGTCTCTTCCAGTATCCGGGCCACCTTTTTGCCCGCACTACCATCGCGCAGAGCCTCGTTAAATTTTTGTGCCGGCAGCGAAATCTGAACAATGAACTTCATAGGAATATCCCATTTATATTGAGTCGCGATCGGGGCGCGGCGACCTCGTCGGTCGGGTTTGTTGCGGCATTTGCGAGTGACATCATTGCACAGGATCCGCGCGGAAAGCTTGGGTCCTGATGTAAAGAGACGAGCCAGCGAGAGGGGGCATCGTTGTCCTAAATACCCTGCACAGCGACGTTGCGGTCGGGGATCAAATCCTGGCAGCGCTAATCGCGGTGAACCGCAATCGCAAGCTCCAAGCATAGCCTCCATTGTCGAGGTTGCTAGAACCACCGCGTGCGTTACGAACCCACGCGGTACATTGATGGCTTCATCAACGCTGTGAGGCATAAGAAAAACAGAGGTACCGACCGCTGACAGCGCATCCGGTATTCAAGAGTGAATCAGCGCCCGCGTATTGCAAGCGCGCTCGCCCGAGCCCAATGCTACCAGCGGGACTTTCGTCTCTAAGTTTATGATTTATAATGATTTTTATGGTAGCGGGGGTAGGATTTGAACCTACGACCTTCGGGTTATGAGCCCGACGAGCTGCCAGACTGCTCCACCCCGCACCGGAAAGGACGCGCATTCTACAGTCGGCGCGAACGCAGAAGCAACGAGCGTTATGACGGTGCCACGGAACCGATTGGTATTAATGGAGAATGCGTGCACAAAGATCCAAAAGGGGTCCCGGTACTAGCCCGAACCCAAGCACTGCTGCCGCATTCAAACCGAGAGCCACCCGCGCTACGGACTCACGTACCGGTTTGGGTACATCGTTGGCGGGTGCATCAAAGTACATGAGCTTCACGATTCGAAGGTAGTAGAACGCGCCAACCACGGAGGCAGCTGCGGCGATGATCACAAGCACCGTGTGCTGTGTTGCCCAAAGCTCCTGGATGATGCGCAGCTTGGCCCAGAAACCGATGAAGGGAGGCACGCCAGCAGTTGAGAACATGAGAGCCAGCATGACGATGGCGAGCAGCGGATCACGGGCGTAGAGCCCTTTGTAGTCATCCAGGGAATCAGCCTCAAAACCGTGGCGACTCGCCAGCAATATGACGCCGAACGAACCTAGCGCGACCAGTATATAAACCAGTGTGTAGTAGAGGGCGGCGCTGTAACCGGCCGGGGTCCCCGCGATGAAGCCGAGAAGAATGAATCCGACGTTTGCGATGGTTGAGTAAGCCAGCATGCGCTTGAGATTGCTTTGTGCAATGGCTACGAAGTTCCCGACAATGAGAGTCAGAACCGCAAGCGGCGCGAGCATCTGGGTCCATTCGGCCGTGACTCCCGCAAGGCCGTGCGTCAGCAGACGGAACGTCAGCGAAAAATAAGCCAACTGTGGAACGGTGCTTATGAAGAGGGTCACGCTGGTCGGTGCGCCCTGATAAACGTCGGGCAGCCACATGTGAAATGGCACGGCGCCGAGCTTGAAGGCGACGGCGACGACGATGAATACGAGGCCGAACACGACGCCGAGACTTGCGTGCCCGGCCGTGACGCGGGAAGCAATGACGTCCAGGTCGAGCGAACCCGTCAATCCATAAATTATCGACATGCCGTAGAGAAGCGCACCGGAGGCAATCGCGCTCAGCACGAAATACTTCATTGCCGCTTCCGCAGCGACTCCCGAATCGCGATCAAAAGCGATCAGTGCGTACACGGACAGCGCGAGGAGCTCGACGCCGATGTACACCGTGATGAGACTATTTGCCGACACCAGGACGAAGATGCCGAGGAGCGCGGTCATGCACAGCACGCCATATTCGCCGCGCAGAATGTCGCGCTGCGCGAGGTAGGCGCGCGAATAGAGAAGCGTGACGGCGACGATGAGGAACCCGGCAAGCTTCAAGACATAGCCCAAATCGTCCGCAACGTAGAGGCCGTGAAACAGGGTTGTTCTTTGGCTCACGTGTGCGCACACCGCGGTCACGAGTGCCCCGATGAGCAGTACAACGAGCGTCAAGGAATCGGCAAGCCCGCGGTGTCTTTCACCCGCAAACGCCTCAACGAGGAGAATCGCGCACAGCGCCACGGTGAGATAAATCTCGGGCGTCGCAGGCGCGACGCCGGCCCAGGTGAGTGCCGGTTCGAGCGTGGCGGTCATAGGGGTAGCTTGGTCGCGACTGCTTGATCAACCAGGTGGTGGATCGAAGCACGCATGATGTCGAGGAGCGGCGCCGGCCACACGCCGATAGCCAACACACCCGCCGCGAGCATCACCAACACCAGATATTCCCGGCCGTTCAGATCCTGCAGCGACGCGACGCCCGCGTTCGCGACCGGTCCGAAGATGACTCTTTTCACGAGCCAGAGCGTGTACGCCGCACCCAACACCAGCGTCGTGCCGGCAAGCAGCGCATACCAGAAACTCGCTTTATAGCTTGCAAGAATGACGAGAAATTCGCCCACAAAACCCGAAGTGCCCGGCAGGCCCGAGTTTGCAAGGCAGAAGAGCACCATGAACCCGGCGAACCGCGGCATCGTATTGATGACGCCGCCGTAGGCGGCGATGTCGCGGCTGTGCAGGCGATCGTACATCACTCCAACGCAGAGAAAGAGCGCCCCGGAGACAAGACCGTGCGAGATCATCTGCACCATGGCGCCATCCAAGCCCATGGCCGCGCCCTGCAGACTGCCGGTATTGGTGACGATGTCATAGGCGATGAAGGCGCCCAACGTCACAAATCCCATATGCGCGATAGAGGAATACGCGATGAGCTTCTTCATGTCCGTCTGCACGAGGGCGACGAAGCCGATATAGACCACGGCAACAAGCGAGAGCGTAATGATGAGCCAGTCGAGCTCGCGGCTGGCGTCCGGGGTAATTGGCAGGCTGAAGCGCAGAAAACCGTAACCGCCCATCTTCAGCATGATGGCCGCAAGGATCACGGAGCCACCGGTAGGCGCCTCGACGTGGGCATCGGGCAACCACGTGTGCACCGGCCACATCGGCACCTTCACCGCAAACGCGGCAAAAAAAGCGAGAAAAATCCAGCGCTGCTCAAACAGCGACAGCGGCAGCGCCTGAAACGCTGCAATCGAGTAATGGCCCGATTTCACATACAGATAGATGAGCGCCACCAGCATGAGCACCGAGCCCAAAAACGTGTACAGGAAAAATTTGATCGTGGCATAGACGCGCCGCGGCCCTCCCCAGATCCCGATGATGAGGAACATCGGGATGAGCATCGCCTCCCAGAAGAAGTAGAAAAGAAGTGCATCCATGCTCGAAAAGACGCCAATCATGAGGCCTTCCATGATGAGGAAGGCGGCGAAATACTGCGCGGGCCGTGTATGTATGACGCTCCAGCCGGCAATCACTACCGGCACCGTCACGAACGCCGTGAGCACGACGAGCGGCAGCGAAATGCCGTCCAGACCCAGGGTATAGTAGGCGTCGAAGCGCCTGATCCAGGGGACGTGTTCGATGAACTGAAACGCCGCGGTGCCGATGTCGAAGGTTGCGATGAGCGGTAGCGTGAGAACCAAAGTCAGAACCGTAGCGCCGAGCGCCACCCAGCGCGCGACGGCAATGCGCTGCTCGCCAAGAATGAGCACGACGATCCCTGCGCCAATGGGCAGCCATACGAGAATAGACAGGGCAAGACCGTGCATTGCGGCGCTCACCTCGTCTTGTTCAGGAACCAGCCGAGGAGCACCGCGAGACCGATGATCATCCAGAAGGCGTAGGCGTAAAGATAGCCATTCTGCACTCGCCGCATGAGGCGCCCTGCCCTGCCGATGGTGGCTGCGGTGCCATCAACAAATCCGCCGTCGATCACCGTCTGGTCACCGCCGTGCCACAGGCCGCGACCGAGGAGCAGCGCGCCCGCGGCGAGGATCTTCTCGTTGAACCAGTCAAAATAGTATTTATTGACGAGCAGGGAGCGCAGCGCGCTCCAGCGACGCGCAGCGCCCGCCGCAAGCTGCGGGCGGCGCAGAAAGTAGAGCCAGGCGGTGAACACGCCGGCGAGCGCCAGAACAAAGGTCGGCGTCAAGAAGCCATGCAGCGCGAAGTCAACCGGCCCGTGAAAATCGCGCGCGAGCTCGCTCATCACGGCATTCTTCTCGAGCACCCGTATCGAGGCGCCGAAGTAGTCCCCATAGAGAACGGTGCCGATCGTCATGAAGCCGATGACGACGGAGGGGATTGCAAGCGCAATCAGCGGTACCGTGATGACGGCTGGGCTTTCGTGCGGGTCGGAGTGCGCCGCCGCATTGTGGTGCTCGGCGTCATGGTCCGCCGCATCAGCGTGCTCTCCGGCGTGGTGCGCAACCTCGCGGAAACGCTCCGGCCCGTGAAATGTCATGAAGAGCATGCGAAAGGTGTACAGCGCCGTGACGAACACCCCGGCCAGCACGCAGAAGTAGGCGTAGCCGGCTCCCCAGCGGTGCGAGGCACCGACCGCTTCGATGATCGTGTCCTTCGAATAGAAGCCGGAAAAGAACGGCGTGCCGATGAGCGCCAGGGCGCCGATCCACGACGTCACCGCCGTGATGGGCATGTACTTCGCAAGGCCTCCCATCTTCCTCATATCCTGCTCGTGATGCATGCCGATGATCACGGAGCCCGCGGCCAGGAACAGGAGCGCCTTGAAGAACGCATGGGTCATCAGATGGAAGATTGCGGCGCTGTAGGCGGACACGCCCAGCGCCACCGTCATGTAGCCCAGCTGCGAGATCGTCGAGTAGGCGATGACGCGCTTGATGTCGTTGTTGACGACACCGAGGAGGCCCATGAAGAACGCCGTGGTCGCGCCGATCACGAGGACGAACGACAGCGCTGTCTCGGAATACTCAAAGAGCGGCGACATGCGAGCGACCATGAAGATGCCGGCGGTCACCATGGTCGCGGCGTGGATCAGGGCGGATATCGGCGTCGGGCCTTCCATGGAATCGGGCAGCCACACGTGCAGTGGCACTTGCGCGGACTTGCCCATGGCGCCGATGAAGAGGCAGATGCAGATGAGCGTCAGCGCCGGCACGCTCGTGGCCGCCGACAGCGGCAGCATCTGGGTCGCGATGTGCGGCGCGGCGCTGAACGCCTCGCTGTAGTGCAGGGATCCGGTGTAGTAAAGCACCCCGGCGATGCCGAGCACGAAGCCGAAGTCGCCGACCCGGTTGACGAGGAATGCCTTGAGATTCGCCGCAATCGCGCTCGGGCGCGTATACCAGAAGCCGATCAGCAGATACGACACGAGGCCGACCGCCTCCCAGCCGAAGAACAGCTGCATGAAATTGTTCGCCATCACCAGCATGAGCATGGAGAAAGTGAAGAGCGATATGTAGCTGAAGAACCGCTGATAGCCCGGATCGTCGCGCATGTAGCCGACGGTATAGACGTGCACGCACAGCGACACGAAGGTGACAACCACCATCATGAGCGCGCTCAAGCGATCGATGAGGAAGCCCACCTGCATCGCAACGCCGTCGCTCACGAGCCACGTGTAGATGGGGGCGTCGAAGGCAGGCACGCCCTGCCAGTAGATCTGCCACAGGATGTGCAAGCTCAACGCGCACGAAATCGCAACCCCCGCGATTGCAACACTGTGCGCGCCGACACGCCCGATGCGGTGCCCGAGGAGACCCGCGACCACCGCGGCCGCCAGCGGCAAGAGCGCGATCGCAATGAGAACTTGCGGGTTCATGCGCTCCCTTCAGCCTTTCAGAGTGTCGAGGTCTTCGACGTTGATGGTGCGGCGCTCGCGGAACAGCACGACCAGGATCGCAAGGCCAATCGCCGACTCGGCCGCGGCGACGGTGAGCACGAAGAATACGAATACCTGACCGCCGATGTCGCCCAGGTAGCGCGCGAAGGCGATGAAATTGAAGTTGGCAGCGAGCAGCAGAAGCTCGACGCACATCAGCAGCAGGATGACGTTCTTGCGGTTTATGAACACTCCGGCGACCGCCAATGCGAACAGGATCCCGGAGAGCGCGAGCAGGTGTGCCAGAGTGATCATGGCGTCTTGGCCGTCATTGATTTGACGAGGCGTACCCGGTCGGTGCTCTGCACGCTGACCTGGCGGTTGATGTCCTGACGCTTGAGGCCGCGGCGCGCGCGTGTCGTGAGCGCAATCGCCGCAATGATGGCCACCAGCAGCACCACGGCCGCAAGTTCAAACGGATAGGCGTACTGGGTATACAGGACGCTCCCCAGCTCCCGGGTGTTGCTGTAGGAGGCCGGCAAAGGGGCGGCGCCGCGTGTGATGTCGACGCCGAAGCGCCGCGCCGTGACCACGCCCACGATTTCCACGATAACGATGGCGGCGGTAATCCAGCCGAGCCAGGCGTAACGCGTGAACCCGCGGCGATGCTCCTCGACCTTGATGTCGAGCATCATGACGACGAACAGGAAGAGCACCATGACTGCGCCGACGTAGACGAGCACCAGTACGATGGCCAGAAACTCGGCCTCCACAAGCAGCCAGATCGCCGCACTCGTGACGAAGCTCAGGACCAAAAAGAGTGCCGCATGCACGGGATTCTTGGAAATGATCACTGCCAATGCTGCAGCAACCAATATGGTTGCGAAGACATAGAACAGAACCTCGACCAGCATGCCGTGCGTCTCCTTATCGCGCCGTCGCGTCAGCGGTACGGCGCATCCTGCGCCTTGTCCACCGCGATCATGGCTTCGTAGCGGTCCCCGACCGCCAGCAGCTTGTCCTTGTTCATGATGTTCTCGCCGCGGTGCTCCATGTGGTACTCGTGAATGCGCGTCAGCACGATGGCATCCACCGGGCAGGCCTCTTCGCAGAAGCCGCAGTAGATGCATTTGAAAAGATCGATGTCGTAGCGCGTCGTGCGCCGCGTGCCGTTCGGCGCCACGTCCGAGTCGATGGTGATGCACACGGCCGGACACACCGCCTCGCACAGCTTGCAGGCGATGCAGCGCTCCTCGCCGTTCGGATAGCGCCGCAGGGCATGCAGACCGCGAAAGCGCGGCGACTGCGGGGTCTTCTCCTCGGGATAGTTGAGTGTGAACTTGCGGCTGAAGAGCGTGCGCCGCGTGAGCCACAGCCCCTTGGCAAGCTCCGGCAGCAGGAAGGTCTTGAAAAAGTTGAAGGCCATTGCGCTCGCTCTCAGGTGGCCCAGGGGCCGACGTGGTAATGGGACATGACCATCTCGACGGCGATCCAGATGAGAGTGATCGGTATCAGCACCTTCCAGCCGAGGCGCATGATTTGATCGTAGCGATAGCGCGGGAACGTCGCGCGCAGCCACAGGAACAGAAAGAGGAAAATGAAGATCTTGAGGCCGAGCCAGAAGAAGCTCGGCGCCATCAGGAAATCAGCTGCGGCACTGCCCCTTGGCAGATACCCATCCAGGGGACTCAGCCACCCGCCGAAGAAAAATACCGACGTCAGCGCCGAGATCAGAATCATGTTCGCGTATTCGGCGAGAAAGAAGAGCGCGAACGCGATGCCGGAGTACTCGACGTGAAAGCCCGCGACGATCTCCGACTCGCCTTCCGCAACGTCGAAGGGCGCGCGGTTCGTCTCGGCAAGACCCGAGATGAAATAGACGACGGTGAGCGGCAGGAGCCAGAACCAGTTCCAGGCCAGGGGTCCGCCGTGCTGGGTGCGCACGATGGTGCCGAGATTCAAGCTGCCGGAGACCATGAGGACTCCGACGAGCGCAAAGCCCATGGCGATCTCGTAGGCGACAATCTGCGCGGCGGAGCGCATGGCGCCCAAGAATGCGTACTTCGAATTGGCCGCCCAGCCGGCGAGGATGATGCCGTACACCCCGACCGAGGTCAGCGACAGGACGTAGAGCAGTCCCGCATCGATGTTGGCGACGACGAGCTCGGGCGACAGGGGAATCACGGCCCAGGTCGCAAAGGCGGGAATCAGCGCCAGCGCCGGCGCGAGCACGAACAGCACCTTGTTCGCGCGCACCGGGATGATAACTTCCTTCAGCAGCAGCTTCACCACATCGGCAAAGGGCTGTCCGACCCCCGGCAGCAGGCCAAAGATGCGCACGCGATTGGGCCCGCGGCGCAGCTGTATCCAGCCGATGACCTTGCGCTCCCAGAGCGTGAGGAGCGCGACACTGATGATGAGCGACACGCTGATGAGGAGAATCCACGCCGTGGACTGCGCGTAGGCGGGAAGAGCAGACCACACTGTTGCGACGCTTGCGAGCACGCTCTAGCTCCCAAAGACTATTCGTAGATCGCAGGCGCCGCGCGGCCCTGGCGCGTGCGCTGCAGCGACGGGGCGCGCCGCACCAGCGCATCGACGTGGTACATGGGGACGTCCACAACCGCGGCCGGCTCCTGCAACGCCGACGGCTCGAGGCTGCCCGCGTAGGCGGTCACCAAGGGCTCGATGCACGCGCGCCGCACCTCATCGCGCACCTCCTCTGCGCTTTGGTACTCAAAGGCGGAGAGCCCGAGCGCATTGCCGAGCACACGCAGCACCTTCCATCCGGGGCGCGCCTCGCCCACCGGCGTCGCTGCGCCTGAGAAGCTCTGCCACCGGCCCTCAAAATTGACATATGTTCCGAAAGTCTCCGCATAAGTCCCCATAGGCAGAAGGACGTGCGCCACTTCGCGCAGCGCCGCGCTCGCGAACGGCGTGATGGCGATCACGCGCTCGGCAGCGGCGAGCGTGCGCTGGCACTCGGGGTCGAGCGCGTCCTCCCAAGGCTCAACACCAAAGAGCACGTAGGTGGAAAGCGGCGCCTGCAGCATTTGCGACGCCGAAAGCCCGGGACGCGCGCTCGCGCGGCCGCCCGCAATACGATGCGGCACGGCTCCTGCAAGGTAGGCGCCCGCGGAATTAGCGCCCTCGGCGAGCACACCGAACGTGCCACCGGTGATCCCGGCGAGCGCGGATGCGAGCGCGCGCAGGTCGGCAAACGAAGCATGCCGCAGCGCGAGCGCCCCCAGCCACACCGCGCGCCGCGCGCCGCTTTTCAGGGCAGCTGCAGCAGCGCGATGGCGCTCCTCGACGACTGCCGCGCGCACCAGCGATGCCAAATGCGCCGGCGGCTGCTGCGCCTCGGCGAGGCTTGCCGCAAGGATGGCCGCGAGTTCATTCACGAGCCTCGCGGGCGCGGCTTGCAGGTACGATGCGACCGGGAATTGATAATCGAAATGCGCAGGATTGAGGAAAGCGATCCGCGCGCCGCGCACCGCCGCCTTCCTCACCCGATGCGCCAGCATCGGCACTTCGCGCCGCAGATTGCAGCCGATCAGGAGGAGCGCGTCGAGGTGCTCAACCGCGGCGATCGACATCCCGAGGTTCGGATAGGCCGGGTCCGCGTTCTGATCGCGATTGACGCGCTGGCGCAGACGGTGATCAATATTATCTGAGCCCACGCCGCGTATGATCCGGTTCAGCAGGTACAGCTCCTCGAGCGTGCTCGATGCGCTCGCAAGCGCGCCAACGCTCTGCGCCCGCGCGCGCAGATCGCGCGCCACTTCGCCGAGCGCCGACTCCCAATCCGTCGCGCTCCAGTCGCTGCCGCTCCTCAGCATCGGTGTCAACAGCCGATCCTCGCTGTAGACGCCCTCGTAGCTGAAGCGGTCACGGTCCGGAATCCAGGTTTCATTGATCTCTTCGTTCTCGCGCGGCACGACGCGCATCAGCTTGCCGCGCAGGACGTGCCCGAAGAGATTCGTGCCCACGCCGTCGTGCGGCGACACCAAGGGCTGCGAGGTCATCTCCCACGCGCGTGCCGTGAAGCGATAGGGCTTCGAGACCAGCGCCCCGACCGGGCAGACGTCAATGATGTTCCCGGACAACTCGTGGTGCACCGTCTGCTCGATGGCGACGCGCACCTTCATGCCCTCGCCGCGGCCGATCATTCCAAGTTCCTGAATGCCGGCGATCTCGTCGGTGAAGCGCACGCAGCGTGTGCACTGGATACAGCGCGTCATGTCGGTCGCGATGAGGGGGCCCAAATTCTCATCGAGTACCACGCGCTTTTTCTCATGGAAGCGCGACACGTCGCGGCCGAACCCGACCGCAAGATCCTGCAGCTCGCACTCGCCACCCTGATCGCAGATCGGGCAGTCGAGCGGATGGTTGATGAGCAGGAACTCCATGGTCGCGCGCTGCGCGCCGATGGCGCGCGGCGAGCCGGTGAATATCTTCATCCCCTCGGCGACCGGTGTGGCGCACGCCGGCAGCGGCTTCGGCGCCTTTTCCACCTCGACGAGGCACATGCGGCAGTTGGCAGCAATGCTGAGTTTGTCGTGGTAGCAGAAGCGCGGCACATAGGCGCCGTGCGCATCCGTGACGCGGATGATCATCTCGCCCTTGCGCGCCTTGATGGCAACGCCGTTCACTTCGATGTTGACGAAGTCGTCAGCCATAACTCACTTTCTGGCGCTCGGCGCTGGCGGCCGCATCGACAATGCTGCGGCCGCCATGGTCGATCATGTATTCGAATTCGTGCCGGTAGTGCTTCATGAAGCTCTGCACCGGCCACGCCGCGGCATCCCCCAGCGCGCAGATGGTGTGGCCCTCAATGCGATTGGCGACATCGACGAGAAGATTCAGGTCCTCACGCCGGGCTGTGCCGCCGAGCACGCGCAGCAGCAGGCGGTTCATCCAGCCCGTACCCTCGCGGCACGGCGTGCATTGCCCGCAGGACTCGGACATGTAGAAGCGCGAGATACGCTCGAGGACGCGCACCATGCAGGTGGTCTCATCCATCACGATCACCGCGGCGGAACCGATGGCGGAGCCGGCGGCCTTCAGCGAGTCGTAGTCCATGTTGATCTTCATCATGGTCTCGCCAGGCACCACGGGCACCGAGGAGCCACCGGGGATCACCGCCTTCAGCTTGCGGCCGCCGAGCATGCCGCCCGCAAGAGCGAGCAGGTCCTTGAAGGCAATGCCGAGCGGGACTTCAAAGTTGCCGGCCTTCTCCACATGCCCGGAGACGGAAAAGATGACCGTGCCGCCGGAATTTGCAGGACCCAGGCTTGCGAACCAAGCGGCGCCTTTGCGCAGGATGGTGGGCACCGAGGCAAAGCTTTGGGTGTTGTTGATCGTCGTGGGTGCCCCGTAGAGCCCGAAGTTTGCCGGAAAAGGCGGCTTGAAGCGCGGTTTGCCCGGCTTGCCCTCCAGAGAATCAAGGAGCGCCGTTTCCTCGCCGCAGATATAAGCGCCCGCGCCGATGAAGGTGTGGATGTCGAACGTGACGTCGGATCCGAGAATATTCCTGCCGAGGAGGCCCGCGGCGTACGCCTCGGCGAGCGCCGCCTCGAAGCGCGGTGCGGGCTCGCCCAGGAATTCGCCGCGAATGTAGTTGTATGCGACGGTGGTGTTCGTCGCATAGCCTGCGATGGCAAGCCCTTCGATCAGCGCGTGCGGGTTATAGCGCAGGATGTCCCGATCGTGGCAGGTCCCAGGCTCGCTCTCATCGGAGTTGCACACCAGATACTTCTGCACGGGGGAGTTGCGCGGCATGAAGCTCCACTTAGTGCCCGTCGGAAAGCCCGCGCCGCCGCGACCGCGCAGCCCCGAGGCCTTCACGGTGTCGATGATCTGCTCGCGCGGCGGCTTCTCCTTGAGGATCTTCTCCCACGAGGTATAGCCGCCGATCTTGCGGTAGGTGTCGATCTTCCAAGGCTCCTCGTACTGCAGGGGCTCGAACACGACGAGGTTCATCTTGTCCCGGTAGTCGCTCATTTCAGTTCATCCAGGATGCGATCGACCTTCTCGGCGGTCAGATGCTCGTGAAAGATGTGATCGACCATCATCATGGGGGCGCCGGTGCAGGCCGCGAGACACTCCTCTTCCTTCTTGAGCAATATGCGTCCGTCGGGCGTGGACTCTCCCAGGCGGATTCCGAGCTTCTTCTCGGCATGCGCCACCAGCTGCTCGGCGCCGCGCAGCATGCAGGAAATGTTCGTGCAGATGCTGACGTGGTGGCGTCCGCACGGCGCCAGCTCGAACATCGAATAGAAGCTTGCGACCTCATAGACCTGAATGGGCGGCAGGTGCAGGTACTCGGCGACCGCGTTCATCAGCTCGCTCGTGAGGTGGCCGTGATTCTGCTCCTGTGCGGCGCGCAGCGCCGCAATGGTCGCCGAGCGCTGCCGGCCGGGCGGAAATTTCGCAACCCAATGATCGATTTCAGCGCGCGTGTGCTCCTCGAGCGGCGCTTTGCCGACGGTGCTCAACGGTCGATCTCTCCGAACACCAGATCCTGCGTGCCGATCACCGCGACGACGTCGGCGAGCATATGCCCGCGCACCATTTCATCGAGCGCCGCCAGATGCGCAAAGCCCGGCGCGCGGCATTTGACGCGATAGGGCTTGTTCGCACCGTCGGAGACGAGGTACACGCCGAACTCCCCCTTCGGAGCCTCGATCGCCGCATAGGTGTCGCCGACCGGCACGCAATAGCCCTCGGAGAAGAACTTGAAGTGATGAATGAGCGATTCCATATCCTCTTTCATGCGCTCGCGCGAGGGGGCGCGGATTTTCTGGTCCTCGATCATGACGGGACCTGGATGCGCCTTCAGCCAGTCGACGCACTGGCGCACGATGCGGTTCGACTGACGCATCTCCTCGACGCGCACGAGATAGCGGTCATAGCAATCACCGCTCAATCCCACCGGGACATCGAAGTCCATGCGGTCGTAGACCTCGTAGGGCTGCTTCTTCCGCAAGTCCCATTCGACGCCTGAACCACGCAGCATTGGACCCGAGAAGCCAAGCTGCAAGGCGCGCTCCGCGGAGACCACGCCGATATTCACGGTGCGCTGCTTCCAGATGCGATTGTCGGTGAGCAGAGTTTCGTAGTCATCGACGGCCGCGGGGAAACGCGCGGTGAAAGCCTCGATGAAATCCAAGAGCGACCCGGAACGCGCCTCGTTCCTGCGGTCCACGTCCTGGCGCGAGCGCCACTTGGAGTGCTGGTACTGCGGCATCGATGCGGGTAGATCCCGATACACCCCGCCAGGGCGGTAGTAAGTCGCGTGCATGCGCGTGCCCGATACCGCCTCGTAGACATCCATGAGGTCCTCACGCTCCCGGAAACACAGGAGGAACACGGTCATCGCGCCGATATCGAGGCCATGCGAACCAAGCCACATGAGATGATTCAGGAGGCGCGTGATCTCATCGAACATCACGCGGATGTACTGCGCGCGTTCGGGCGGCTTGATGCCGAGCAGCCGCTCGATCGCGAGCACGTAGGCGTGCTCGTTGCACATCATCGAGACGTAGTCGAGGCGGTCCATGTAGCCGATCGACTGATTGAAGGGCTTCGATTCGGCGAGCTTTTCGGTCGCGCGATGCAGAAGGCCAATGTGCGGATCCGCCTTCTGGATGACCTCGCCGTCCATTTCCAGCACTAGTCGCAGCACGCCGTGCGCCGCCGGATGCTGCGGGCCAAAGTTCATGGTGTAGTTGCGGATTTCGCGCACGGCGGCTACTTCGCATCCTTCAATGCAGGTGCGTAACGATGGTCGTCGCGAATGACCTTCGGCACGAGCACCCGCGGCTCGATGCTGACGGGCTGATAGATGACGCGCTTCTTGTCGGCGTCGTAGCGCACCTCGACATTGCCGCTCAAAGGGAAGTCCTTGCGGAAGGGGTGGCCGATGAAGCCATAGTCGGTCAGCAGCCGCCGTAGATCCGGGTGGCCGCGAAACAGGATGCCAAAGAGGTCGAAGGCCTCGCGCTCGAACCAGTTTGCGCTCGCCCAAACGTCGATGACCGAATCCACCACCGGCTCATCATTCGTAGCGCACGGCACCCGCAGCCGCAGGCGCTGATTGTGGCTCAGCGACAGGAGCTGATACACGACGGCAAAGCGCGCATTGCCTGCGGGAAGGTGCGCCACCGGGCGCGCCACGCGGCCGCGGCTGAATCCCGAGTGCGTGGCGGAGGTCGTCTGCCATTCATCGCAAGCGAACTGCAGATAGTCGACTGCGGTCAAATCCATCAGCATCTGAAAATCAAGGTCCGGCGTGTCGCGCAACAGCCAGCACACACTGTGCAGATGCTCCGTCGCAACCTCATAGGCGAGCTCGTCGGGCAGCGAGGGAATGCGCCGTGCCCGCCCGTCCACGTGTGCATCGATGTTGCGCGCCAGCGCATCTGTTTGCTCGCTCACCGCGCGGGTCTCATCGGGCGATCGTGCTCGTGCGCGCGATCTTCTTCTGCAGCTGCAGGATCCCGTACACCAGAGCCTCGGCGGTCGGCGGGCATCCGGGCACGTAGACATCGACTGGAACGATGCGATCGCAGCCGCGCACGACGGAATAGGAGTAATGATAATAACCGCCGCCGTTCGCGCACGAACCCATCGAAATGACCCAGCGCGGCTCGGGCATCTGGTCGTAGACGCGGCGCAGTGCAGGCGCCATCTTGTTGACCAGCGTGCCTGCGACGATCATCACGTCCGACTGGCGCGGGCTCGGGCGAAACACGACGCCGAAGCGGTCGAGGTCATAGCGCGAGGCGCCCGCGTGCATCATCTCCACCGCGCAGCAGGCAAGCCCGAAGGTCATCGGCCACAGCGAGCCCGTGCGCGCCCAGTTGACGAGACTGTCGAGCTGGGTCGTGACGAAGCCGCGCTCGGCAAAGACCTCAGCCGTGCTCTGCTCTAATCCCATTCGAGCGCGCCCTTCTTCCACTCATAGATGAATCCGACTATGAGGATTGTGAGAAAAATCCCCATGGCGAGCAGGCCGAAGAGCCCGATTTTGGCGAGTGCCACCGCCCAGGGAAATAAGAATGCGATTTCCAGATCAAAGACGATGAAGAGGATGGCGACCAGGTAGTAGCGCACGTCGAACTTCATGCGCGTGTCTTCGAAGGCGTCGAAGCCGCACTCGTAGGGCGTGCGCTTGGCTGCATCGTGGGGCGCGCGCGACAAATAGCGCCCAAGACCACTGCCAAGACCCAGCATGACGCCGGCCAGGATGGCTGCTATGACGAGGAAGATCAGAACAGGCAGATAGTTCACAAGCATGGATCTGCCCTTTGTGCGAAGGCTCTCATTGTAACCAATCGAACCACAACTTTGGTGCCGACGGCCGGAATATCGGGAGCAATACGGATCAAAGGGTTGCGGTCGGGTGCGGGGGTTACGCCCCGGGGGTGTGACCCCGGATTACCAGCATAAGGGGCTTCCCGGTAAACGCGCTACACCAGCCGGAGTATACGGCGGCGAGAGTGCCATCGGCTTCGGGTCGGGCGATGTCTCAGGCGGCGCAATGACATTTGTGGCGACAGGTGGATTGAATGATGTCGGTGGTTGCGCTGGGCAGGGAATGTCGTCCATAAGTCTACCCATCCATCGGTCGCCATTCACTCATGGTCAGCGATGCCCCCAGAGTTGGCAAGTGACGTGCGGCGACCAATACTTGACTGTCAGCTTCAGGGCGGTTCCACCATTCCGCGCTGGTTAACGCAGGAATTTCCGGAACCGCGCCGGGACCATATTCGTTCAGTCGCCCCAAGCCTCGAACGGCAGCTAAGTGGCAGTCGAACCGGGACGCTCAACGACTGGCGTTGGATGTTCCGTCCTAGACGGGAGTTCTTGGGCGGTGTGAAAGGGATTTGTCGATAGTTCATGGAGTTGAAGCATTTCGCGCTGTCGGGCGTGTGGCTACACGGTGATCTGTTGCAGTAACTGCAACGCTCGATGTTGTGTTGGATTCGGCGTGGTAGTCATTGGGAAGGTCGAGCCGCGGTTCTTACCCACGCGCGCTTGGCAGGTGTTGCGCACGATGGTGGAGAGCTCCTCGAGCAGCGTGCGGAAGCTGTGGACGGGTGAGCTGTCGTTGAGGGTGCGGGTGGCAACCTTCTTGAGCGCCGCCGCGGATCGCGCGGCGGGGGCAACCGGATCGCGGTGCTTCTTGCGCTCGAGGTCCTCGTCGGCAAACATCAACTCGCGCCATGCCTCGCGCATGTGCCACTCGACATAGTAGGCGAGCATGCACAGGAAGATGTGGGCCCGCACTCGGTCTTCCAGCCGATGGTGGATCGGCCGGATATGCAGATCGATGGTTTTCATGGCGCGGAACGCCCGCTCGACTTCCGCGAGCGCCTTGTAGTTGAGCACCGCCTCGGCCGAGCTCATCTGCTTCTTCGGCACGCTCGTACGGATGACGTAGAGGCCATCGAGAGCGGCTTCCGCAGCGATCTGCTGATCCAGGGGCTGGAAGGTAAAGCCGGTCTCTTCGATGGTGAGTGCAAAATGTTTGCCGACTTTGTACTTGTTGAGGACCCGCCCGACCCGCACGCCGATTTTGTCGCGTCCGGCGAGCGAACCCTTCTCGATGCGGTCGCGCACCTTCTGAAGTTCCTTCTCCGTCGCCTGCAAGAGCGCCTCGCGCTTGTGCGTGCGCAACCGGCCTAAGTCGACGTTGCGACAGGCCATGAGGC
>Ga0302325_10007036_pt1 | contig 25089 bp, 27 predicted proteins | sample Palsa_T0_2_FD_201948 | JGI IMG/M metagenome (GOLD analysis project Ga0302325, IMG submission 201948) | Peat permafrost microbial communities from Stordalen Mire near Abisko, Sweden - Palsa_T0_2 | ecosystem: Environmental > Terrestrial > Soil > Palsa > Peat permafrost | place: Sweden: Abisko... | reverse complement strand
CTGCCGGTCTAAAGTGTTACCTATCATCCCGGTCGCTCAGGATAGGGAGGGAGTGCGGGGGGGCCGGGTCGATGCTGGCGCCCTCACCCGTCGCGCCCGCAAGGCTGGGATGACCTCTCCTGGGGGAGAGATGTGTGGCGCCACAGAGATTCGCGCCACACCAAGGTCCTCCATCCTAACCCTCCTCCCCTTTGGGAGGAGGGAATCAGAGACTTTTTTACCACTTCTCTTTGAAGGGGCGGACGTCTACGTCGTGGGACCATGCGCTGCGGTGTTGGTGGGCCACGAACCAGTAGGTTTCTGCTATGGCCGATGGGGCTAGCATGTCGTCCGGGGTTAATTGCGGGAAGCGTTCGCGGATTGCCGGCATGTCGATCGCGCCGTCGACATTTACGTAGGCTACGTGGATGCCCTGGGGTTGCAGGTCGCGGGCCATTACCTGTGCGAGGCCGCGCATTGCGAATTTTGCCGGGCCGAAGGCGGCTGAGGTGGCGAAGGGTTTGATGCCGGCCGTTGCGCCGGTGAAGATTATCAGGCCGCTGCCGCGTTTCAGCATTGCGGGGACCACTTCCTGCGCGGCGAGGAACGCGCCGAAGGTGGTGACGCGCCAGGTGTTTTCGAAGGTGCTGGGCCTGGTGTCCATCAGCTTGCCGAACGGACGCATCGCGGCGTTATAGAGGAGAGCGTCGACATCGCCGAGCTCCCGCCGAATCTTTTCGAACGCTCCGCTGATGTCGGCGGCCTTGGCGACGTCCGCGGAGACGGCGAGGGCCTTGCCGCCGCCATTTTCGATTTCTTTCGCGAGCGCGGCGAGCTTGTCTTCGCCGCGCGCTACCAGCGCTACTGCATATTCGCCGGCGAATTTGCGCGCCAGTGAAGCGCCGAGGCCGGGTCCTACGCCGATGACGACGCATACTGGACGACGAGCTGAATCAGCCATGGTGAGTCTCCTGCGCCAGTGAACAGAATCGGCGCCGCTTGGTGGAAGGTTATTGGTGGAAGGTTGTGAGATGGCGGGGCGGCGCGGGTCTTTAGCAGATCAGCGTCCGCCCCTGTCAGAAGTTCAGACTAGTGTTACGGCGCGGCTTTGACCATCGCAGTGGTCGTGAAGAAATCCTTGTCGACCGCACCCATGTTGATGTACCAGCATTCGCGTTCCGGAGTCTCGAGTCCCGGCAGGTAGCACATGGTGGAGAAGCCGGTGGTCACATCGGTCGCGACGGCGCCGACTTCAAACTCACGTTTGAACGGATAGATGGCGACGCGCGCGTCGGGCACGGGGCGGTCGCGATAGGTGGTCCACCAGATGTGATTGAGCCACAGCTGGCCGTCCTGGGAGTACTCATCAATATACGGCTGGTACCACATCTCGGAATCCATATAGATGATGGTCTTGCTTTGGAGCGCCTGCGGGATCAGTTCGCGCCGCGGCGAGGCTTCGACGACGTACATGTGACGCATCTCCCACGCTTCGGGACATGCGCTGGCACCGCCGTCGGTGGAGCATTTCAGCTCGGGTGAATGCTCAGCGTGGGCGACGCCGAGCATGTCGCGCTCTCCGAGGAAGCGGTAGTTGTACTCCTCAGTCTTGGCGTTGAAGCCGGAGTAATGATCAGGATTCCAGGTCTGCGCGCTGGTGGCCGTGCTCTGCAGTGCTTCGTTGAGGCGGCGGATGCGGCGCTCACCGGGATTCCAGTCCCAATCGTCGTCGCCGCGGTCGGGTTGCTGGTAGCGGAAACGAATAATTCCCTTGCCGCGTTCGGCCTCCGGCGAAAGCACGGGATAGAGGCCGAAGAGCCACAGGCGGTTGGTTTTCTTGAAGTCGGGATCGATCGGCGTCGGCTCGACCTCGACGCGGCCGACCAGGTCATAACCGGCGTAGTGCCCTATCTGGTAATACTCGATCACGTTGTTGGGCTTGTTGCGTCCGCCGTACACGCTCTCGCAGTCGTAGAAGCGCAGGTCGTAATCGTCGGTGAGGAGCGGGCGGAAGACGTTGTTCCACATGATCTTGTTGGCGACCTGCGGATCGTTGGTGTCGATAAGCGGGAACGGCTGGCCCGCGACGTAGCCGACGAGGCTGCGATTGTCACGGCTGAGGCGGACCTGCGCCGAGTACTTCTCGGTGGCGTCCTTGTAAGGCGGCGGCCAGTCGATTTCGCCGGTCGGGACGATCTTCATCGACATGCCGCTGACGACCTTGTAGTAGACGCCCGGCGAGACGAGGTCTTTTACTTTCGATGCATTCTCGGGCGTGATGAAATCCCCCGGCTTGACCTGGGCGCGAGCGGCGGCGGCGATTGCGATGAAAGTCAGCGCGGCGGCGACGGCCAGGACCATTCGGGCGGGCGCGCGCCAGTCGCGAATTCGGCGAACATCCTTACTGAAATGTTCCATTGCTCCCTCCTCGAGCGACAAATGGGTGGAGAGCAGCAACTATGGTGCCATTATACTCTGGAGAAATAATCGTTGGGGCGGTTGAGTAAAATGAAACTCGAGCACAAAAAGAAATTCGCAGGACGCGGATGTGATCGCAAAAAGAGTCGGGAATGCAACAGCGCGATAGCGAGCAAGAGCGTAGAAGCCCTGTGGGCGTATGAGTTTTGCTTCTAAGCTAAATCAGATCCGTAGGGCGTCGTCGAAAAATAGTCAGTTGCAAAATGCCACGGACTTGCAGAATGCCTCTGCTACTAATGGATGCAATAAAATCCGGCGAGACGGATCTTTACAGCATCACGGAGTTAGCACCAGCTTGCCGACGGACTGGCGCGACTCCATGAACTTGTGCGCGTCGGCCGCCTGTGCGAGCGGGAACGACTTGCCGACGAGCAACTTGAGCTTGCCCTCGGCAAGTAACTTGAAGGACTCTTCGATTCCGCGGCGCATCACGTCGGGCACTGCGGCCACGGTGTAGAGCGTGAATCCGCTCACCTTGGTCGATTTCTCGAACAGCCTGAACAGGTTGAGCGGCTCTGGTGGTCCGCCGGCGCGTCCGAAGAGAATCAGATGTCCGAACGGGGCGAGGCAGTTCAGGCCTTTCTCCAGGGTGGTCGCACCGACTGCGTCGAGGATCAAATCGACGCCGCGTCCACCGGTGAGGCGGTTGGCCTCGACCGCGAAATCAGCGGTCGCGTAGTTGATCACGTCGTCGGCGCCATACTCTTTGGCGAGAGCGGCCTTGCTGGCGCTCGACACAGTGCCTATCACGCGCGCACCTGCGGCTTTTGCGATCTGCACCGCGACGACTCCGACGCCACCTGCCGCAGAATGCACCAGCACGGTCTGGCCAGGTCCAGTTTTGTGCGACGTGTGCAGCATGTGCCATGCAGTCAACACCTGAATAGGAAAGGCGGCCCCATGCTCGAAGCTGATAGAGTCGGGAATCGGAATCACCTGCGGCGCCGGTGCGAGCGCATACTCGGCGTACATTTTGGAGCCGAGCGCGGCGACGCGTTGGCCGGGTTTTAGATTCGGCACGCCAGCGCCGACTGCCTCGATCTCGCCGGCGGCCTCGAATCCCGGCGTTTCCGGGAACTGTGGCTGCATCATGTACTGGCCCTGCCGGAACAGCGTGTCGGCGAAGTTGATTCCAGCCGCATGCACCTTGATCAGCACGGTCCCCGGTTTCACTTCGGGCCTCGGGACCTCGGCCAGCTTCATCACCTCAGGACCACCAAGGCTCTCGAAAACAATTGCTTTCATATGACTGACCTCATGCGGCAGGGAAACTACATTCCCAGATACATGTCACAGATTATGCGACGAAGAAACCAGCTTCACGCCGACCGCGTCAGCGCTTCCTCGACGAAGTCCAGCCGATCGTTGCCCCAGAACATTTCGCCGTTGACGAAAAACGTTGGCGCGCCGAAAGCACCGCGGCTGACGGCCTCGTCGACGTTGGCGCGCAGCTGATTCTTGATGTCGTCGCTGTCGATGAGCGCGGGATCGAGTTGCGCGACTTCGAGCAGGCGGCGCAGCGCGTCCTCCTTGCTGGCATCTATTTCATTCTCCCAAATCGCGCGGAACGCGGCCGTGTGAAACGCAGAAAAGCCTCCGTGGATTTGCGCGGCAACTGCTGCGCGCAGCAACCGAATCGAGTTGAACGGGAAATGCGGACTGAACTTCGCGGGCAGGCCATAGCGCTTCGCCCATCGCTGAAAATCGGTGACGTTGTAGTTTCCCTTGCCCTGGATCACCAGCGGACCCGAGTTGCCGGTCGCCTTCATCGTCGCGCCGAGCAGAGCGGGCCGATAGATGATCCCGGCACCGGTCCGGTTGGCCAGCGCGGGAAGTTGCGTGTCGGCGAGATAGCTGAAGGGACTCAGGTAGTCGTAAAAGAACTCGATTTGTCGGGCCATGATTTGTTCTCCAGCGGACTTTATATGGGGACGCGCTGGCCGCAAACTAGTTTCGATTTGCAACTGATCGTAACTAGCAACTCAGGTTTCAAAGTGCAACGATATTCGTCGCGCGCCGCGGCGTTGGGGAACTTCGCGGCACGCAAGGCTCAAGTCGGGACGATAGAGAGATAGACGCCCATGCGATGGGATTCGGTCAAGGACATGAACTGCTCGGTGGCGCGAACGCTGTCGGTGATCGGCGAGCGCTGGACGATGCTGATTCTGCGCGAGGCGTTCCTCGGGCGGCACCGGTTTGACGAGTTTCAGCAGGCCACGGGGATCGCGCGCAACATCCTGAGCTCGCGGCTGCGCGACCTCGTGCGCGACGGAATCCTCGATCGTGCTCGCAGCGAAGGCGACAGCGGCCGCGTCGAATATCGGCTGACCCGCAAGGGGCTCGAGCTCTACCCGGTGCTGATCGCGATGATGCGATGGGGCGACAACTGGCTCAGCGACGAGTCGGGACCGCCGTTGACGCTGATCCATCGCGCGTGCGGTGCGAAGATGGCGCCGGACTTGGTATGTTCTCATTGCGCGGAGCATCTCACGGCGCGCGAAGTCGTTGCCATTCCACGGCGGCCCGCGCCTGCGCACGTGCGACGCGCCGAACGTGTTCCTGATCGCAAGCGCGCTGCCCGCTGATCTGGCGCGGCGTGCCGCACCCGCGCACAATATTCCTTCAACATGATTGAATTTGTGATGTTCGACGCCGACGGCGTGCTGTTCGATTCCACCGAATCGAACGTTGCGTATTACAACTGGATTTTCGACAAGGTCGGCGAGCCGCCGCTGGACCGCAACGAGGAAATCTCGGCGGTCTCGTATGCCGCCAGCGAAGTGTTCGCGGCGCGTGCGCGCGGCGACGCGATCAAACTGGGAAAGATGCATGACGTGACGCGCAACATGGATCAGACGCCGTTCTTCAGGATGCTGCGGCCGCCATTCCAGTTGCGTCCCTTCATGCTCGATCTCAAGCGCCGCTTCAAGCTCGGCCTTGCGACGAATCGATCCGCGACCGTCCCTGCGCTGGTTGAGCATCTCGATCTCAGCGGCATTTTCGACGCGGTCGCGAGCGCGCTCGACAAGGTTCGCCCCAAGCCTGCGCCCGATATCCTGCGGCTATGCCTCGAGCGTGCGGGCGTCGGCTCGGCGCGCGCGGTGTACGTGGGCGACAGCAGGATCGATCGCGAGGCGGCCGAAAGCGCCGGGATGCATTTCATCGGCGTCGGCACTCGCATCGAGCATCATCGCATGATCGCAACCATCGCCGACCTGCCAGCCGCGCTCGACCATTTGAACGTGAACGGGAAGTAGTCGCTCGCCCTAAAGAATCATCTCGATCAAGCTCGGACCCGGCGTCGCGAACGAGCGCTCCAACTCGCGCATCAGATCTTCCGCCATCTCGACCCGCACCGCAGGCACGCCCAGACCGCGCGCCAGGCTCGTCCATTCGATATTGGGATTCGCGAGACTGGTGAGTGACCGCGCTTTGCGGCCGGGTTCGGTCACGCCCGCGCGCGCGAGTTCGACCTGCAGAATCCGGTAGCTGTGGTTGTTGCACAGCACCGTCGTGACGTTGAGCGACTCGCGCGCCTGCGTCCACAGCGCCTGCATCGTGTACATGCCGCTGCCGTCGGCCTGAAAAGCGATCACGCGCCTGTCCGGACACGCGACCGCTGCGCCCGTTGCGCACGGCATCCCCTGTCCAATCGCGCCGCCCGTCAGCGCGAGATACGTATGCGCCGGTCCCCCGGCCGACGCCGCCTGGAACGGCGCCCCACTGGTCGCAGCCTCGTCCATCACGATTGCACCTTCGGGCATCGCGGCCGCAAGCGCGGCGCCCGCAGTCATCGGGTTGAGTTTTCCGACAGGGCGTTCGGGACGCACTATTCGCGAAGGCGTCGCCACCGCAACCGGTGCACCGATCTCGCTGGCGAGCGCTTCCAGAGCAGCCGGCACGTCATCCGTCGGATCGGCGAGAATCACCGTGTTGATACCTTCAGGAATCAGCGAGCTCGGGAAATCGGGATAGCCGAAAAACGCGACGGGCTTTTTCGCGCCTGCGATCACGATCGTATCGAAAGGTTTCAGCATCTCGATCGCTTGCTCGGGAAAGTAGGGCAGGCGATCCATCGCCGGCGTTCCTGCGCCGCGCTCGAGCCGCGGCGGAAAAGTTTCACAGATCAGATGACACTCGGATTTCGCGGCAACCCGTGCAGCCGCCTTCAGGCCGCGCGCCCGAAGTGCAGTCCCGCCGATTAAGATCGCGACCTTCTTGCCTTTACGGATCGATTCGGCCGCCAGCTTGATCGCATTCGAAGAGACTGCCGGCGCTGCCGTCGGCTCGATTTGCGCTGCATGCCGCTCAGCCGCATCCCACTGGCAATCCGACGGAATGATCAACGTCGCGATTTGTCCGGGCGCCCTGCCCGCCGCCGCAATCGCCTGCGCGGTCGAGTCCCCGACCGACGCCGCACTGCGCACACTGCGCACCCATCCTGAAACCGGGGTCGCGAGCGAGACGATATCAGATGTGAGCGGCGCGTCGGCGCCGACGTGCCACGTCGCGTGGTCGCCGATCAGATTCACGATCGGCGATCGCGCGCGCCGCGCATTATGCAGATTCGCGATCCCGTTGGCGAATCCCGGCCCAAGATGCAGCAGCGTCAGCGCCGGCTTCTCCGCCATCCGGCCGTAACCGTCGGCGGCTCCCGTGCAAACGCCTTCGAACAATCCGAGAATCGGCCGCAGCCCTTCGGCCGAGTCGAGCGCCGCCACCAGCGGCATCTCGGTCGTCCCTGGATTTGCAAAACAGACTTCGACGCCGGCCGCGATCGCGGTGCGAATCAGGCTCTCGGCTCCGTTCATGTTAGAATTCCTCGCATGCTCGCTGTCGAACGAGCGGTAGCGCGCACGCGATCAAGGTGTCAAGCGGAGTCCTCCGCCGCGCCGGAAAGGCGCGGGGAGGTTAAATCAGAAATGCGAAACGGACGGGTCTAACGCTTGATGCCGGGGTGTCCCGCGAGAGTATGGCTGGCCGCCGGATGGCTCACCGCAGGATTGTTGATCGGATGCGTCGCCGGTGCGCCGCTGCTCGCCGCAATCGCCTGCGCGCAGCGCAGATGCGTCGGTGGCTCGCCGGTTATCTTGGTTCCGAAACCAAAACGACCGTTGCACTGATGGCACCGATCTTCCGCCATCGAACGCAGCGTGTGGCACTTCATGTGATTGCACGACCCACGGCATGGGCCGCCCGGAGTTCCAGGAGTGGGAATTGTTACAACGCTCATCGTTTCATCCTCTGCGTTCTTTTAAACCCTAAAGTCAAATTACCCGACTTCGCGTCAATCCCTACATTAGGACACCTAACTGTTTGTAGCAAGACCGCCACATACAGTTAGTGGGATTTTTATACATTTAGCTAATTTATCGTTTCGCATCTTTAGTTAGCTTTAGAGACTGTACTCTTGTTGATTTTACTATGCAACAGGCGTTGACGTCGAAAATATAGCACCGGAATGGTTCCTGATGGCTACAACTAATGCCTTGTTGCACATGCCCATGGCGGCTTTTTGTGCGGATCACGATTACAGCGCAGCTAATGGGGTCAGGCGCTCGGCAACGTGCCGCCGAGCAGGATGCGCGAACGCTCCAGATGGCGCCCGATGTAGCCGCGGATGTGGCGCGCGACCCTTTCGTCGGCACGACCGAGCGCGACTGCCGTAGCAAACTCGGCCATCGCAGCTTCCAGCGCGCGCCGCTCGGGCGGAGTCCTCACGCTCGCGCGAGTCGCGCGCGCAAGCGCCCCGCGCAGCCCGCTCTTCTTCGAGAGATGCTTGTCGCCGAGCCGCTTGATCGCCCCAAACGTCGCCCGCAGATCTTTTATCTCGGCCGCATCGTACGCCGGCGCCGCGTCGAGCACCGCCGCCGCATGCGTCAGCATTCCGATCGCTGATATCGCCTGGTTCTGCGCATACGGCGACGTCAGCTCCGGCATCAGCGCCTCGATTATCGTTCGCTGCATTCCGCTGATCAGCTCGTTCAAAGTCGGCCGTAGCATCTTGACCTCTCAGACCAGTCGAAGCTGGCTCGCCAGGTCGCCCAGCAATTGTGGCAGCAGCAGTTCGAGAAACGGCATCACCGCGTCGGACGTGCGCCGCTCGACGAAATCGCGGATTCCTGTCAGGCAAATCACCGCCATCTTCGCGTTGCCCAGCACCTGGTAGAAAAACAGCCGCTTGCGATCGATGGGATGGCCGCTCTTGTCCTCGTACAGGTGATAGAATTCCTCGCGCTCCAGCAGCCCGCCCGCGAATTCGTCGCGCCCCCAGAACAGCATCGACGCCCAGCCGAGGTCCTCCATCGGATCGCCGAGATGCGCCATCTCCCAATCGAGCATCGCGATGATTCCGTTCTCGTCGTACAGATAATTTCCCGAACGATAGTCGCCGTGAACGATCACGATGCGGTCGCTTACCACGGGATTGGCCTTCAGCCATGCGAACGCCGCGGTGAGAATCGGATAATGCTCGCCCATCCGATCGCTTTCGTACAGTCCGTTCCAATGCGCCGTCTGGATCCGCGCAGGTTCCTCGAGATTTTTCGGCGCGCCGAGAATCTCGAGTCCATACTCGCGATAATCGAGCGACTGCAATCGCACCAGCTCGCTAATGAAATCCTCTGCGACCTTTATCCGCGTCGATTCCGCCTCCGCGGCCGGAAACGCGCCCATCCCGGTCTGGCCCGCCGCGCGTTCCATGATGAAGAACGGCCGGTCCATCACGCTCGCATCGAGCTCGAGAAACAGCGGCTCCGGAACCTTGAGCCCCGCGCGATGCATCGCGTCGATCACTTTGAATTCGCGCTCGCGATCCGACTTGAGCAATCCGCCCGTCGGATCGCGCCGGCCGATCATCGGCCGCCTGCGTTTCTCGCCGCCTTCGATCCATTCCAGCTCGAACGCGTACGTCTCCCGCGACGATCCGCCGGAAATCCGCTTGAGGCCGACCACGCGATGCTCGCTCGCATGCGGCATCTTGCGTTTGAGATATTCGGTTAGTCGAAGCTGATCCAATTCGAGGTTCCGTTTCGCGTTACGGGTTCGGCGACGTCGGCGGCAGTCCTGTCGGGTTCACTGGCGCCGTAATTCCGCCCATCATACTGCCCATCGACGCACGCAGCCGTTCCGCCTGCTCGACCTGGCCGTTGCGCATCAGTTGCCGTTCGACCCCAAGCGCCTCGCGCTTCGCCTCATCGATCTGACTCTGAGTCGGTGGCGCGATCGCAACCGCAGTCGCCAGCGTCTGCTGCGAAATCTGCGAGAGCAATTGCGTCATCTGCACCGTCGAGGCCGACGGCGGCGGCGACGTTGTCGCTCCCGCTGCATTTCCCAGCGCCTGCGCGAAACTCCCCGGGCCGCGCGCCGTCATGAACATCTGCACCTCGTTCATGCTCGACGCCCCGTCCAGCCGCGTGCCCGACGGCGCACTATGACTCATCGCATCCACGTTCATCACATCGAGCGACGGCGTCGTGCCCAGCGTGTTCAGCGTCATGATCGAATCGTAATGAATCTCGTCCGCGTGCGATCCATCGACTTCGAATGCAATCTCCGAATCGCCGCCGCTTATCGGCGAAACTCCCGTGACGTGACCGATCGTCGCCGCCGCATGCGTTATCGGATCGCCCGGGCCCAGCCCGCCGCTCGTGTCGATCTGCGTCGTGTATTCCGACGGCTGACTGGCGCATCCCGCGAGCAGGATCGCAACGATAAACGGCGCGCAGATTCCGATCGTCCTACGCAAATGCCGGCATCACTTCCTTCGCGAACAACTCGAGGGTCGGCGGCGGTGCGAAGTCACTGAAGAAAATCGTGAACGTCGTGATTCCCATCGCCACGCGCTGATTGAGCTGCTCGATCAATTGTTTCGGCGTACCCTTGATTCCGGTCGTGACAAACGGCTTGAGCATCTGCGCCGCCTTCCACTTCGCCTCGACTTCCGCGTCGCTCGATCCGATGCACACCAGTAACTGCTCCGAAATGTCGATGGTGTTGATGTCGCGCCCGACGTCCTTGCAGTGCTGCTTGAGCACGTTGAACTTATGCTCGAAGCTCTCGTAACCGGCCGGGCAATTCCACCGGTCGGCAAACCGCGCGACCAGCTTCAACATGATTTTCTCGCCGCTGCCGCCGATAGTGATCGGCGGATGCGGCTGCTGCACCGGCTTCGGATTGCAGATCGCTTCCTCGATGGAATAATGCTTCCCCTTGAACGTCGCCCGCTTCTCCGTGAACATCGTCTTGATGATGTGCAACCCTTCCTCGAACATCTTGAGCCGCGTGCCCATCGACGGAAACTCGTAGCCGTACGCCTTGTACTCCTCGTCCATCCAGCCCGCGCCGTAGCCGATTTCCAGACGGCCATTGCTGATGTGATCAAGCGTCGCCAGCGACTTCGCCAGCAGCGCCGGGTTGCGATACGAGTTGCACATCACCAGCGTGCCGATGCGAATCTTGTCAGTCTTCGCCGCCAACCCGGCCATCACGGCCATGCATTCATGCTGGTCGAGGTCCGGCATCCCGCGCGTCCACATATGATCGACCAGCCAGATCGAATGGTAGCCGAGCTTTTCGCATCGATGCGCCCGCTCCTCGAGCTGATGCCACGATTGTCCGGCTTGCGGCGAGAACAGGGCGAATTGAACTTTCTTGCTCATTGAAATTTACTCCCGTGCGTGATCGGCGTGAGAACGTGAACCTCTGTTTCGCACGCCGCACGCCAAAGGGTCAACTCCACCTCTGGTTCCACTTCCAACACGTCAAAGGGTCAACGGCCCTCCCATCTGGTTCCCCTTCCCGCGCGGGAAGGGGTTAGGGGTTAGGTTCTTCGGCACCATCGCGTCGCGGACTTGTGCAGCGGTGCGAAATTGTGGACAGGATTACTCCCATGAAAATCCAACGGCGCATGACGCTTCACCTGCTCGCAATTTTGCTTTTATTCATCGCGACCCGCGCCACTGCGTCATCCGCGGACTTCAGCGCGCTCAGCCCGACCCACCAACTGAAAGGCGCGCCGGGAATCTACGAATGGACCTTCCAGGCGACCGTCGGCAAATCCCTGTTCGACAAAATCGCGCTGCATCGCGTCGCCAAAGGACCCAATCCGCCCGCTCATCCCGAGGCCGTCGTGCTCTACCTCCCCGGTACCAACATGAATGGCGAAGTTGCGCTCGACGATCCGCGCTATTCGTTGCAGGTTTACCTGGCCGAGCAGGGCATCGACGTTTGGTCGATGGACTACCGCACGCATTTCATCCCGCCCCAGACGCCGCAAAGCGATCTGGCCGAGCTCGCGGGATGGACCAACGATCTTTTTGCGTCGGACATCGACGCGGCCGCGAAATTCGTCCGCGAGAAAACCGGCCGCAGCAAGATCTTTGTCGCCGGCTTCAGCCGCGGCGTCGAGTTCGCGTATCTCTATGCCGCCATGCATCCCCAGCGCGTCGCAGGAATAATTGCGCTCGACGGATTCATCCCCACCCCGCCGTTGCCCACGGTAACGCTGGCGCCCGGTCATTATGCTGACGACATCGGCGGCGAGCACCTCACTTACGACAAGCGCTACAAGCTGATGCAGATGGTGATCGAAAATCCCGACCAGCCGGCGCCGATTCCCAAGTACAAAACCGCGCGCGAAAACCTCGAGCACGTCGTGTTCGACGCCGGCGGATTCTTCGGCGGCAAGGGCGGACTCGCCAATCCCCAGGGCGGCTATTCCGACGCCATCGTGCTGGCGAAGCTGCTGATTACCTACGACCGCTACTGGCCGTCGGTTCAGGACGGCGAGGATCCCTTCACGCCGCAACTGCTCGCGTCGATGAAGGCTTCCAAAATCCCTGTGATTGCGTTCGCCAGCACCAACTTCGGCGCGGGTTGGCCCGGCCAGGTCGAAGACGCCGCGAAATCAACCGGCGCGCCCGACCCAATGTTTACAAAGCTTGACAACTGGGGCCACCTCGACGTCCTGGCGGGTACAAAGTCGGAAAGCGAAGTCTTCGCGCCGGCCTCGGCGTGGATCAAGCAGCATGAGAAGTAGGCGGATACTGCGGTGCTTCCGGGCGCGGCTCGTCGGGACGGCTCGGCGGAAAGATCATAACGGCAGCCAGCGCCCAAGCGCCCAGTAAAAGGCCCGCGACAATCCATCGAACGACCGACCGGCCGCGGCGCGACGCGACAATCGCGGTCAGCGGAGTGAGCGCGAGGTTGACAATGATTGACGTTGCGATCAGGTTCGCGGTCGGTTCGCGATACCCCATCAGGGCGAAACCCGAGGCTATACTTACAATATTGGCGACCGTGGTCATCGTTTTGCGCAGCGCGACCCTCTATATATAGTTGAAACCCATGGCACGCCGCGACGACGACAATCTGATGAATCGGCTCCGGCAGATGAGCGAGGAAGGGGTCTCGGGCTTCTTCAACGAGATCATGTCGAACGACAGGATGCGCTCGAGTTTCGGCAAGGCCGGCGAACGCTTCATGTCGAACAAGCAGTCGTTCGATCGCAACGTCGAGCAGGTGCTCGACTTCGTAAATATTCCGTCCAAGCGCGATGTGCGCGATCTGAAGGCGCGGCTTGACCATCTGAGCTCGCAACTGCTGAATCTCAGCATCAAGCTCGATCGGATTCTCGATCAGGACGAACCCGCGAAGGCGAAGCCCGCAATTCGGCGGACGAAGAAGCCCGGCTGATCAACCGGCGCGCAAGTTGCGGCCTATCTCGGCCAGGTCTGCGATAGTGCGGGGCTCGCGGCCGAGGTCGTGTGCTACTATCAGCGCAGCGCCGGCGGGTAGTGAATCGCGCAGTGCGCTCAGAGACGCCTGCTCGCGCGTCTTCAGCGCTGCGTAATCGGTGAGATTTTTCCTCAATTTCCGCCTGAGCGACGGTGAGATATCCGCCGACACGAGTTCTGCCGCGTCGGGCAGGTCCGCGAGCACCCGGTTCACGACCATCGCGGATACGTGCAGGCCGGCGCTTTCGAGCGCGTCGATGAATTCGCGCGCCTGCGCGATCCGGCTCGACTCCGCGGTCGTGACAATCACGATTGCCGTATCGGACGCGCGCAGCTTGTCCTGGGCGCGGGCGGCTCGCGCGGAGAAGCCTTCGTACATGCCGTCGAAGCTACGGACGAAGGATTGCACGTCGCTCAGCAGCTTCAGCCCCGTCACGCGGTCGAACGCGGCGAGCACGGCGCGAGCGGCCACGTCCATCATCTTAAGTTGGCTTTTGAACAGCCCGCCCGGTGCGCTTAGCAGATTGATTGCGCGCGAGTTCAGCAGCTCGAGCAGGCGGCGCGGCGCGTCGAGGAAGTCAATGGCCTCGGTCGCGGGCGGAGTGTCGAGCACTATCAGGTCGGTGTCGGGGTTGGCGGCGAGTTCGAGCAGCTTTTCCATCGCCATGTAGTCCGCCACGCCCGCGAGCGCGCCCGAGAGGTTTCGATAGATTCGATTTTCGAGAATCGCGTCGCGGGCCGCATTCGATTTGGCATAGCGGCCGACAATCGAATCGAAAGTGCGCTTCGGGTCCAGCCGTAGCGCGCGCAGGCGTGCGCGATTGGCATCGCCGCGGCGCGACGGGAGAAGGTCATCAAGCTCGACTTCGACCGGCTCGGATGAGTCCGGCGCGAGGCCTAGCGCGTCGAGGAGCCGCGGTGCCGGATCGACGGTCATCACGTCCACCGCGCATCCGATTGCAGCGCCGTGAACGGCGAGCGCGGCGCTGATTGTCGTCTTGCCGACACCGCCGGGGCCGAGACAGATGACGAGTTTCTGCGTGCGGAGGTCGAACTGCTTCGGTTTCATCGGCCGAGCAGCTCCGCTTTCATGACCCGGCCGAGCTTTTCGAGCTCGGTGCGGCCGATGGATGGAGTAAACATCATTGGTAGATTGATGGTCGGCAGGCCGGCGTTCTTGAAGCGCGGCGTGGCGAGGGACGCCTGTTCGTGTGCGGCGTTGCGGCGAATTGCGAGTTGCGCGTGTGCGCCTAACGGGCTCATGGCGGCGAGCTCGGAGGTATCGAACAGCGAATCGGGGACGCAGTTCATTATTGCGGCGACGGTCGCGATGCCGAGGCGGTCGCGAATTATTGCGGCGGTTTCAAGCGCCTCGCGAACGGCGAGATCTTCCGGCGTCATCGTGATCACGACGCCGAAGCGGGTCGGGTCGGACAGGAAGCCGTCGATTGAGTCGGCCAGGCGGTTGAGGGTGCCGGCTGGAGCGATGCCCTTGACGCCCGACGAGACTGAGAGCAGTTCGATGGCGCTGCCCGACGCGGGCGCGTCGATTACGAGATAACGATCCTCGAGCGCTGCCGTTCCCGCGAGGATTCGGAGCTTTTCCAGCAGCAGGAACGCCTCGAGTCCCGGCAGTGCGGCGGTGACGTAGCCGAAGGTGCGGCTGCGGAGCATCCGGCGCGAGATGGCGCGAATCGGCACGATGCGCTCGATGAAGGCTTCGAGCTCGGCGCGCGGCGTGAGCGCGATCACGTCGAGCTGGTCGGTGACTTTGACGGCGGTGGAGTCTTGGGGAATCGTGCCGAGCAGGGCGGCGGCGGACATTCGGCGGTCGAGATCGCCGAGCGTGGTCGGACGCCGGCGCGACAGCGCGAGCGCGAGCGCGGCGGCGACCGTGCTCTTGCCGGTCCCGCCCTTGCCGGTTACGAACAAGACCCGCGGCAGCGTCATCGGCTAGAATGCTAGGGGTCGGGGAGGTCGTAGTAAACCTTGAGCGAGCGTAAACCGCCGGCGATCGATTCGATGCTGATTGCGATTCCGCCCGAGCAGATCGTGCTGTTCAAGTCGATCGTCGAGTCTTACGACAATCTCGCGACGTTGCGCACTGAGGATCCCGTGCGGCATCATTTGCGGATTTATTTCTCGGCTGATTCGCGCGATGAGGTCGAGGCTATGATGACATCGCTTGGTGCGCAGTTCGCGATTTTGCGGATTGAGTAAGGCATTTAATCTGACGTGAAACCCTCGCTGGGTTTCACTCTTCCTTCGGCAGGGGTAACCCCTGCGCCCGGTGTTTAAAAAAAAAGTGGGCGGGTGTCTTTCGACACGCCGCCCGATCCCTGGGTTTGATTCGGGGTATGCCTGGCGCGCAGCCGAATTAATGGCATCTCCAGAAATGATGATGGCGATAGTACGGATTGGCGCATGCCCACGGCCGATAATATCCAACCGTCTCGAACGGCGCGGGCACCACTGTCGGAACCACAGCCTCCTGCACTACCACCGGACGCACCGGCCGCCAGATGACATCGGCGGACGCAACGCTCGGCATCACCATCATGAGGAGCGCGAACATCCCAACTACAGCAGTTATACAACGCTTCATAAATCCAACCTCCTGCAGCTGAATACGGCGCAGAAATGCGGCGGTTACGAAGGCTAAACGATCGTTTAGTTGATTTGGAAATCGGCGCTTTTTGTGGCTTTCGATCGAGGCTTTTCAGATGCTGAGGGAGTTGTGCAATTCTTTGGTCGTGCCTAAAGACATGTGCGTTGGCGGATCCGGGATTCTTCGCTTCGCGCTAGAATGACACGGAGCGGAACGCATCGCGTAGCGATGCGTGGAACCTAACCCCTTCCCGCGCGGGAAGCGGAACAAGATTAAAGAGGAGCGGAATCCTTTTTCAGACACCCAGAGCCTTGTGCAATTCTTTGGTCCAGCCTAGCCAGCGTTCGTCGGGGCTGGTGAAGCCGTCCCAGACCATGTTGTTGCAGACGTAGGCTACTGCTGTGCCGGATTCCGGGTGGGCGAAACCCATGCGGCCGCCTGCGCCACCATGACCGAAGCATCCGTCGCCTAGCATCGGGCCGATTGGGCGCGGCAGCTCGAAACCGAGGCCGAATCTTTGCGGGTTCGGACCTGCCAGCGGTAACAGCGGAGCGGGCGCGGTGAGACCTTCGTCTTGCGATGAGCGTACGCGATCGACCGTAGCGGGCGTCAGCAGGCGGATGCCGTCAATCTCGCCGATGCACGCGGCGTACATTTTTGCGAGCGCGCGGGCGTTGGCGAGGCCGTTGCCGAAGGGCAGCTCGACGGCATGAGCTTCGGGTGTATTGAGCACATTGAGACCCTCGCCCATGATCGCGATTATGCCGAGCGCGCCACGCACCGCGCGGTCGTTGAGGTCGATGCCGAGGCTGGAGAACAGCGCGCGGCCTTGCTCCTCGGTGAGCTGGGGGGCGGGGATATGCGGCGCGACGCGATGCTCCTGCTCGGGCGGAAGGCCGATCCAGAGATCGAGTTTGAGCGGGCCGGCGATTTCCCTGGCGACGAACTGACCGACGGTTTGTCCGGAGACGCGGCGGACGAGCTCGCCGATGAGATAGCCGAAGGTGAGCGCGTGGTAGGCGTAGGCGGTGCCGGGTTTCCACCATGGCCGCATGCCGGCGAGCGCGGTGGTGCATCGGTTCCAGTCGAAGAGGGCACGGGCGGTGATTCCGGCCTCGGGGTCGAAGCCCATCAGGCCCGCGCGATGGGTCAGGAGGTCGCGAACGGTGATGGCATCCTTATCGTTAGCGGCGAACTCGGGCCAGTAGCGGGCGACGGGAGCGTCGTAGTTGATGAGTCCGCGCTCTGCGAGCATGTGCAGGGAGATGGCGGCGACCGCTTTGGTGCATGACATGAGGATGGTGATGGTGTCGGCGGTGTAGGGGCGATTTTTGAGCTTGTCGGTTCCAGCCCAAATATCGACGACGACTTGGCCGTGGCGATAGACGCACAGCTGGGCGCCGCCTTCGTCCCTGGATTGGGCGTCGGCGAAGGCGTCGCGTACAGCTTCGAAGCCAGGCTGGACGGTTCCATGAGCGGGCATAGTGGGCACCTCGTAATGAGTGGTCGGCGGATTATGGTGCAATTGTGGTGGTGTGTGCCAGCGGTGTTGGTTTTTTACCTCTCTCGAGGGGAGAGGTAGGAGTCGGGATTCTTCGCTTCGCTCTGGAAAAGATTAGCGTTGGGCTAGGCGGGGGATTTTTATTTTACGGGATCTGTCGCTGTGTTTTTCTATTGAGCCGATCGCGCTCATCAGGCTGCCGGTGCCGCCTAGCAGGGTGCCGGCGCCGCGCATTACTTGCGCGGTGGTTTGCCAGGCCTGGTTGCTCTGATTGCTTAAGTGATCTTCCAGCTGGAACTTTTGTTGCGGGGTGAGAGTGTTGTAGCCGCTCTCATAGTAAGACGGCGCGTATTGCTGGGCGGCATATTGCGGCATCATGTTGGTGCATCCCGCCAGACACGACATTGCGAACGTCAGCGCTATCGCCCCTGACCACGGGCTCGCTACTTCATTCACGCCGAACCTCCAAACTAACGAGCCGGCTTAGTGATCAACCGAATGGATTCCGCGCAGCAGAAAGCCGGTGCCTTGCGCCAACTGGCCGGTGGCGGAGGTCACGTCGGCAGTGGTGCGCCATGCGTTGTTGCTCTGGTTGGCGAGGTGATCTTCCAGCGCCATTTTCTGTTCGGGTGAGAGCTGGCTGTAAGACTCGCCGTTGTAGTAGCTCGGCGCCGTCTGGATGGCGGCACCTTGCGGATTGAACGCGGTGCATCCTTGTATGATGAGGGCCGCTACCAATAGGAGCAGCGCGAACATCAGTCTCATCTCGACTGCGTCGCGCACTACAGGGTCCTTGCTGGTCATGAGTGTGCCTCCTGGTGACAGTACGAAGGCTCGCCGAAAAAGTTATTAACGAAAAGTAAGGCGAGCATCCGGAGTAAGAGGAGCCAGCTTCGTGCCAGACTCGTGCAGCGTGCGGTTGCGAGGCGAGGGCGGGATTTGGGAATGGCGGCGGAGTTGTCGCGCGCAAATGCGGTGGGATGGTCGCCGATATGGTGTGGGTTGGTGGAGGATTACGAAGTGTTAAGGAAGATAGGAGAAGAAAAGAGCCTAACCCCTAACCCCTAACCCCTAACCCCTTCCCGCGCGGGAAGGGGAACCGGATTTCTGATTAGGAGGTGCTACGCCGTCGTGATTGCTACGGCGTAGTCGTGGCCTTCCCAGCGGTTGGTTTCGCGCCAGTTGAAGGTGAAGCGGATGGGCGCGGTCTGGGTGGCGGCTATGTCGATATCGACGTAGTCGAAGCCTAGCGGGATCGAGATCGACATCGAGTCGATCACGTGCTGCCATTCGTCGTTGGACCAGTGGAGCGTGAAGGGCTGCGACGTCTGGATGCGCAGGCGGTCGCCGGGTGAGACCGACTCGAGATGACGGTTGGGTTTCCAGACGCGAAGCCTGCTCGGCACGCGGCCGGGCGCCAGGTAGCGGCCGCTTACTTCGTCGATCATGTCGAACACGCCGCCGTCGGCGGCGGAGCGCAGCAGCTTGATGTACTCGGCATGCGCCCACATCAGAGGAGTCGCGCTGCCCGTCTGGCCGCCAAATTTGAGCATCGCGCGGCGCACGTCGGGCTGATCCCAGATTTGTTCCGGCAACAGCTGGGTAGTGTTCGCGAACAGTTCCATCGCCTTCAGATAGGGCATCGGATCGCGGCCCGCCGCCAGCTCGTAATGTCCACGCTCGCCGGTCAGCAACGGCCACGGGCGTCCGCGGCCCCATCCGATGAACGGGCCGCCGCTGTCGCGCTGGCCGTAACCGTCGTGAGTGTAGCGGCGCCAGCATGGGCCGGCCGGGAAGTCGGTCTTGAGGACGCCGTCGATGACGCGTAGCGAATCTTCCATCAGCGGGTCGCCGGCCTTGCGGATGCCGTAGCGAACGAGCTCGAGGAAGCCGCCGTCGACGATTTCAGCGACGGGAAATTCGGCCTGCGCACCGGGCTGGCGGTTGTTGATGGTCACGCGTTTGCCCTCGAGCCGCTGAGCGGCGTCGGGGTTGGCGATGTCGATGGGATTGATGCGCACGTAGTGGCGCTTGATGCCGGGGACGAGGAAGCCTTCGTTGGTGACGGTCCAGGTTTCGACTTGCGCCTCGAGGAAGTCGGCGAACTCCTCGAGGAATCGCGCGGTGACGTCGTCGCCGCGATGGCGCGCGAAGCATGCGGCGCAAATCAGTCCGGCGATATTGGCGGCCAGCGTCGAGGGCGAGTAGCCGGCGTTCTCTTCCCAGCGCTCCTGCGGGGTGGCGGGTCCGTTTTCGATGATGAAGTAGGCGGCGCGCGTCACCATGGAATACGGATCGAAGTTTTTCAGCGCGTCGCGCTTATGCAACCGCCACGCGAGCATGATCGGGAACGAAACCTCGTCGAGCTGGATGCCGTTCCAGTAGGGCTTGCCGTCGATCCAGAAATTCTGCGGAAAGCCGCCGTCGTGGCGCTGGGCGCATGCAAGATAGATGAGAGCGCGCAGCGCAGTGCTGACGTCGCCGGTGGCGGCCAGGCCGGTCACGCTGTTGACCATGTCGCGGGTCCAGACGAGGTGGTAGCCGCCGAGGTCCTCGTCGCTCTTGGACTCGCCCCACGGAATGCTGAGCGACGCGATGATCGCGCCGGGGTAGCTCTTGTCCTCGTGCGCGAGCAGCAACTCGGTTGAACGGCGATAGAGGTTGCCGTTGTCGCCGGAATACTTGGCGAGCGGCCTGATGTGGCGGCATGCGCGATCCCATTGCTCGAGGAAACGCGTGCGATGCTGCTCGAAGGGATCGGCGAGCGACTGAAAGAGCGTGGTGACGGCGCGATTGAGCTCGTGGCCGAAGCCGAGGCCGAGGGTGAAGGAGAAGTCGTGGCGCAAATCCAGCTCGGCCGTGAGCGCGATGTTCCCGTTGAGGGCGGCGGCGAAGTGATAGTCCATCTGGAAGTTGGAGCGGATGTCCTGCCATCCGTCGGTCGCGCCGACGTATCCGCATGAAGATCTCAGAAACGGCACGCTGGCTCCCATAGCCAGCCAGACGTTTTCCTTGTTTGCGGTCAGGAACTCGTGGCCGACGATACGGGTGATGTAGCCGTTGTTGCCCCAGCCGCCGACGCATAGATGCGGCGCGAGCATGACATAGACATGGAGCTTCTTGAGCAGATCGGCGTCGCCCACGATGTGTCCGCTTATGAGCAGGGTCGGCTGGTGGGGATCGGTGATGACTTCCTTGAAGAGATGATAGCGGCCGTCGGGCGAGTGGCTGACTATTTTCACGCCGAGGCCGATGTCGGCGAGATACTCGGTGGTGGAGTGGAGATGGCGGCGCTCCTCGTGGAAAAAAGTTTCGCCGTCGGTGATGAGGAACTGGAGATCGCGGACCTGCGGCTGATCGATCGTTGGAAAATAAATTTCGTTGAGCACGCCGGCGGAGGTGGTGAACCACAGGCGGCTCGACGCCGAGTATGCGGTGCAGACCGCGTCCTTGGCGCTGCGGGTCCATCGCGGCGGGATGCCGGGTGCGCCGGTGGCGACTGGAGATGTCAGGATTCGTGCCATAGGACCCCCGTTGGATGCATTCGCGGCTCAGATAGTTTCGGGTTGTTCGGGTTTGGTGGTGGTCGCGACCGGCTTATTGTCAGGATCAATTTGAAACATCCAGGCGACGCCGACGCTGAGCGCGTAGAGCAGCAGCAATGGAATTGCGAGCAGAAATTGCGAGACCATGTCGGGCGGCGTGAGCGCGGCGGAAACGACGAAGATGCCTAGGACCGCATAGCGCCAGTAGCTGAACATCATCTTATAGTCGATCATGCCGAGCTTGGTGAAGAAGAACGCGAAGATCGGCATCTCGAAGGTGAGTGCAAACGCGAGCAGCAGCTTCGAGGAGAAGGCGAGATACTCGCTGATGCGAATCGTCGGGGTCACGCCGATGCTCGCATACTGCGCGAGAAAAAATGCATAGCCGACCCTGAATACCACGGCCCAGCAGAAATATCCGCCGAGCACGAAAAAGATCGTCGCAAAGAATACGAACGGCTTGGCCATTTTGCGCTCGGTCTCGTACAAACCCGGCGCGATGAATTTCCAGATTTCGTAAAATACCGCGGGGCTCGCGATGAACAGGCCGGCGATCAACGCGACTTTGATCTTGGTGTAGAACGCCTCGCCGACGCCCGTGCCGATGAGCAGCACCTTGCCGCCGGAGACCTCGCGAATCGGGTAGGTGAGCATGTGGAAGAGCGGGTCGGCGATGAGGTAGGCGAGGATGAAGCCGAGGCCGATGGCGATGAAGGCGCGAATGAGCCGGGTGCGCAGTTCCTGCAGATGCTCGATGAGCGACATCCGCGCCTGTTCGGGCGTCGCCTCGATGACCGCTGGCGGTGTGATATCCTCGCTCGGCACAGTGCGGGATGACCGGTTAGGGTTTCTCGGTCGGAACCGCCGCGGGCGGCTGCGGCGCATCCAGCGGTTTCATCACTTGTGGCGGTGACTTCGGTGGCGGCGACGGGTTGGCTGGCGGCTCGTCCAGCACGTCGGTAAGTTCGTGGAGGACGGTATTGCTGGCGAGACGGAGTTCGCGGAGGATTTTGCCGACGGTGCGCATGACTTCGGGCAGGCGTTCGGGGCCGAGGACAATCAGCGCGATCGCAAGAATGATAGCTATTTCGAAAAGGTCCAAACTTCGATGATGGTCCGTCGCGATTGCCGATGCAATTCAATGACTCTGCTGAGCGCGGAGAAATTCCGCGCCGTGCCGTCTGCTTCATGCCAGTTAATCACCATACCCGACCGGGGTGTCAACGATGCTTAAAACCGGGGTCGTCGCGGACAGGCGTTACCTGAAACATTTTGCCGGCCGATCTCATCCGGAGCGCCCGGAGCGCGCCGCCGTCATGATCGAGATGGCGGAGTCGCTGAGACGACCGGATATCAGCTTCATGGCGCCGCGCGAGGCGACCTACGAGGAAATCGCCAGCTGCCATCGGCCAGAATATATCTCGACCGTGGCGCGGACCGCGTCGCTCGAACGTTTCGACTTCGATCCGGATACGCACAGCTCGCGCGATACCTACGAGACCGCGCTGCTATCGGCCGGTGGCGTCCTGACCGCAGTCGAGGCGGTGATGGACGGCGCAGTAGCTAATGGATTTGCTATTGTGCGGCCGCCGGGACATCACGCATTACCTAATCGCGCCATGGGATTCTGCTTCTTCAACAACGTTGCGATCGCGGCGAAGTGGCTAATCGAGTCGCGCGGGTTGAAGCGCGTGATGATCGTCGACTGGGATGTGCATCATGGCAACGGTGTGCAGGATATTTTCTACGAATCGCCGGAAGTGCTGTACGTCTCGGCTCATCAGTTTCCGCATTATCCGGGGACCGGCTCGCTGCATGAGATTGGCTACGGCGCGGGCACCGGGTTCACGGTCAACCTGCCGATGCCGGCGGAGTTCGGCGACGCGGAATATCTGCGGGTGTTCGATCGCCTGGTGATGCCGATCGGACGCCATTTCAAGCCCGAGTTCATACTGGTGTCGTCCGGCTTCGACGCGCATGTTCGCGATCCGCTGGCGCAGATGCGTGTGACGGATGCGGGTTTCGCCGCGATGACGCGACGGGTGAAGCGGCTGGCGGCGGAATGCTGCGAGGGCAAGATGGTCGCGGCGCTCGAGGGCGGCTACGACCTCGAAGCAATCGCGGAGTCGGGGCGCGAGGTGATCGACGAACTGGGACGCGACGCCGACGAGCCGATTCGTCCCGACGCCGGCGGCGACCGCGTGATGCCGATGATCGAGCGCGCAGCGCAGAACGTCGGCCGCTTCTGGAACCTCGGGTGAAGGGATAGATGCCGGGACAGGGTGCCGCGGATAAAATCGCTCGCGACAGCGAGAGCGGTCACGGCCGTCTCGTTACTCTCGCTGTTTCGCCGCCGCGCGAATACTCACTGAACAAGCCGACAGTAGCTATTGGCAGTCATCCGTCCAACGACGTAGTACTCGACGACACGACGGTGTCGCGCCGCCATGCCACGATTACGCGCAAGGAGGGCGGCTACCGGCTGGCGGACCTCGGTTCAACCAACGGCACGTACGTCAACGGCCGCCAGGTGCGCAAGCCGACTCTGCTCACGAGCGGCGACGAGATCAAATTCGGCTCTGTGCGTATGGGTTTCAATCCGTCGTCGGTACCGCGCCGGATGTTGCGGGGATTGCTTTTTGTGGCCGCGATGTTTTTCGTGGGCCTCACGGCGGCCCGTTTCCGGACGGATATATTACCGGCATTATCGTCGTATATCGCACAGATTACTTCGCGCCAGGTCGGCTCCGCGCCTTCGCCGGTGAATACTCAGTCGGCTGCTGGTAGTAGTACGGCTGCGGCGGCGAGTTCAGTACCGGCGCCCGCGACGGCGGCTGCGCTCGAGCCCGAATGGCTGAAGCGAGTGAACTACTACCGCGCGATGGTGAAGCTGGCGCCGATAGTCGAAGATCCGGCGCTCAGCGCGGGCGATCGCGCACATACGATGTACATCGTCAGGAATTACCATGATCGGATCGAGGGCGGCGGACTCGGCGCCGAGATGCACACCGAGGATCCAGGGAGTCCGGGCTTCACGCCTGAAGGCCTCGACGCGGCCAAGACCAGCGACATGGATGTGTGGTCGATGCGCGGCGTGGCGCCAGCCAGCGACGCGGCGGACCCGGACCCATGGGGATCGCCGGCATGGTCGATCGACGGATGGATGTCGCTCCCGTTCCATCGGATGCCGATTCTCAATCCGCAACTCGCCAGTGCGGGCTTTGGAATCTACTGCGAGGCCGAGGCTTGCGCGGCAGGACTCAACCTCTTGAACGGCGCGCAGCGGACCGTCGCGCCGGGTTCGGCTGAGACCGGGCCGATCGCATTTCCTCCGGACGGTGCGACGGTACCGTTGCTGTCGTTCGAAAACGAATGGCCTGATCCGCTCACGAGTTGCCCGGGTTACGAGAAGCCGAGTGGACTGACTATTACACTTCAACTCGGCACCTGGATGGCCAGCCGTCTTGGCGATTACTCACTTGCGCGCGAGAACCCTGATGGCACCCGCACGGCGCTTCAAGCGTGCGGGTTCGATTCGACCAGCTACTCGAATTCCGACGCATACTCACAAGAGCTGGGTCGCCAGGTCCTGAAGTCCTACGGCACGGTGGCGGTGATACCGCGGGCGCCGCTGGTGAAGGGCGCGAAGTACGCAGTTTCGATCACCGCTAACGGCAAGCGTTACGATTGGACTTTCGCCACGGCCCCGTGATTTAGTCCGCAACGTTAACCGATGGTCATGAAACGCACGAGTATAGCGGTGATGGCGATTTGCTGTTGTGCGGTCGCCGGATGCTTCAACTGGACCGAGGATCAGTCGGGCAACCTGCAATCGGTAAGCGTGCCGGGAGTGCCTATCTGGCAATCCAGTAAGCCGCCTCCGCCGGTGACTCCTACCGAGCTTGGAATGACGCCGGATGAAGCTTCGAAAATGAGTGGGCTGGTGCTGGTGTTGCCGCCCGACCAAACGAGCAAAGCTACGCGCTACCGCTTCTATCAGACCGGGCAAAACAAGTGTCAGGAAGATCTCGCGAAGGCGCTGGCAGACAGGCCTGGCAACGCAACCGGCGACCCGCCGTACTGCACGGAGACTCCGACCGCCCCGGCCTCGAAGGGCAGCGCTTTCATCTTCTAGATGAGACTGCCCGAGTGAGCGGGCCGCGCGCGGAGATAGCTGCACGTGCCGAGAAGACCGCAAGCCGCACGTCTGCTGGCTGTAGTTCGCGAGGCGGATGGCACGCG
>Ga0302325_10007034_pt1 | contig 25093 bp, 17 predicted proteins | sample Palsa_T0_2_FD_201948 | JGI IMG/M metagenome (GOLD analysis project Ga0302325, IMG submission 201948) | Peat permafrost microbial communities from Stordalen Mire near Abisko, Sweden - Palsa_T0_2 | ecosystem: Environmental > Terrestrial > Soil > Palsa > Peat permafrost | place: Sweden: Abisko... | reverse complement strand
CGGCCGCCAAGGTGGACACGCAGTGACCGGCCCCGGTCCCGAGTTGGAAGCCGCGCGCTGGTTGAGCGAGCGCAAAGTGTTCGCGGCGGGTTCCGATACCATTGCATTTGAGAAGGTGCCGGCCGCGAGCATGCCGGTCCACGTGCATCTGCTGGTGGAGAGCGGCATCCATATTATCGAGGCCCTGTATCTGGAAGAGCTCGCGCGCAACCGGATCTACGAATTCGTGTTCGTGGCTGCGCCGCTCAAAATTCGCGGTGGCACGGGGTCGCCGATTCGTCCGATCGCGCTGGCGTGAGAGGGGCCGCTCCCCAACGGTCGCGGTTCTGTGGCTGAGCCGCGCGCGTGAGCAAGCGGTTCTCAGTATTTATTGAGGAAGGCCGTTAGCTCGGGCGCCAGCGCCTGCCGCGCGGAGATACAAAGATCGATCCCCTCCAGCGTCTGCGCCAGCGCGCGAGGGCCGCCGGTGTAGCCCTTCACGCGATCGCGAAAGAATGAATCCAACTCCGCGCGACGCTTCACATCGCAAAAGTTCGCGCCGACGGTAGGCAGCGAGGCGGCGTAGTCCTCGCCGACTTCGCGCGGGAGCCGCTTCAACAGCGAATCCAAATGCTGCTTTACGAACGTGAACGGAACGTCGCGAGTCTCGGCATAAGACAAAGGACCGAACAGCAGCGGGTAGAACGATTCGCGTAAATCGAAATCGTTGGAAAGCAGCAGATCCAGCGACGCTGCCGCCAGCTGGGGATCGCGGAACGAGCCCAGCGCTTCCAGCAAAAGCTCGCGCAAAGTATGATCGCGCTCCTGGACGGCCGCGGTTCGAAGCAAATTGAACAAGTCGCGATCGCCGAACTGAGCAGCCACTTCCAGCAACGGGCCCAACATCTCAGGGCTGATGGTTTGCTTTTTGTTCAGCCAGCCACGCGCCAGCTTTTCGGCTTCCTTGATTAGATCTTTCTGCTCTCCGACGCTCGCCACGAACGGAACCAGTTTCTGGCGAAGCAAGCGCGTGTCATCGCTGTCGCCGGGCTTAGCCACCCAGCCGAGCGCTCTAGCCCGTTCGCCAAATTCCTGCAGGATGAAGCGCGCGCCTTTCTCTCGCAGGTCGGCGGGCACGCTTTCCGTCTTCAACAGACCGGCGATATTTGCAGCGGCCTGCACCACTTGCGGCGCGGGATCTTTGCTGAACTCCGGTACCAGCGCCAGCGCGACTCCGGCCGGTGTTTCGCCGGCGCCTACCAGCAAATCCACGTCGCCCAGCACGCCGACGCGTTCGGCCACGCTCAAGTGCGAGGCATTGTCCGCCAGCACTTGCTTGAGGAGATCGCCTTGATATGCGACTTGATAGTAGCCGGCTTCCCCATCGTTGGGCAGAAGCCATGCCGGACAGTTCTGGGCCTCAGCCAGCTCCATATCGGCCTTCGCTTCGGCCAAAACCGAGCACTGATGATGCACCACGCCGCCCGCTTCATAAGCGACGCAGACCGGAATCTGCCAGGTCTGCGGCTTGGCCCGCGATCCGATAGGCAGCGAACGTTTTTGCGCCAGCTCCAAAGACGGCTTGGCCGAACATTTCAACGCAACCGAAACTTCCGGCACGCCCGGTTGATCCAGGAAGCTGCTAAACACCGGAGCAACCTCTTGGCCGGCCACGCTGCTGATGGCCGCTTCGAAGTCGGAAGCGGTGGCGTTCCCCCAGGCATGTTGCTTGAGATAGAGCTGCACTCCGGAGCGAAATTTCTCCGGGCCGATCCAGCGCTCGAACATTTCGATCACCGCGGCGCCCTTCTCGTAGGTGATATCGTCGAACGCATTCGCGATGTCGTCGTTGCTCTCGATGGGCTGCCGGATGGCGCGCGCCGAAGCCAGCTCATCCTGGCGCATGGCGCCCACCCGCGCATTCACCGCCGCTATATCCAGGTGCCATTCCGGCTTCCACTCGCCTGGTATCTTGCGTTCCATCCATGTGGCAAAGGCTTCGTTCAGCCAGGTGTCATTCCACCACGCCGTGGTAACCAGGTCGCCGAACCATTGATGCGCCATCTCGTGCGCGCACGTGCCGGTTAACTCGCGCTTGTGATTGATCGTTTCACGCTCCGGGTCGGCCAGCAGAGTACTTTCGGCGTAGGTAATCATGCCCGCGTTCTCCATGGCGAAGTCGCTCACCGGCATGACCACCGAATCCAGCTTCTCGTAGGGAAACGGAATGCCAAAGTAGTCTTCCAGCAATTTCAGCAATTGAGGAATCGCAGTGACGGCGTAGGCCGCCTCCGCGCTCTTGCCGCGGGGAACGATCACCCGCACAGGCGTCGCGCCAACCCGGCCCGCATCCACCGCGTCGAAGCGTCCAACCGCGAATGCCACCAGATAGCTCGGCAGCGGGGGCGTTGCCTTGAATTGCACCTTCTTCATGCCATTGGGCTCGTTCGATTCCGATTCGAGCGGCGTGTTCGACACCGCCATGTCGTCTTTCGGCACGTGCAGCGTCATTTGCCACGGCACTTTGAAACCAGGCTCATCGAAACACGGAAAGGCGCGGCGCGCGTCGGTGGGTTCGAACTGGCTGTAGACGTACCATTCGCGGTCTTCCTTCAACTGAAAAACTCCGGCGCTGCTGTTACGGCTGATCTTGCCCTGATAGACGACGTGCAGAACGCCCTTACCGGAAACCTCGCGATCGAACGAGAAACCGGCGAACTGATCGCCGCCCGGTACGGCTTTCGCGGGCAGCGCGGGGGCGCCCTCGGCGCGAAAACTCGCTTCTTCAATCGTGAGACCGGTTGCGTTCATCCAAACGATCGCCGACGGCGTCCGAAGATCGACATCGATATCGACGCTGCCGCGGAAGGTGTCCCGGTCCGGCACGATGGTCAAATCAACGGCGTAGCGCAGCGGCTGAACCGAGCCGTCGAGACGCAGCTTGGGCGGTTCCAGTGAGGGAGCCGCGAGGAGCGGCCAACTGAGCAGGAGAAACGCCGGTAGAACTGGAATTTTCATAAGAACGCCTTTTGGCAAATAACATTACTATTCGATGTGGCGCACGCACTCACGCGTGCCGCGTTGGCACTCGTGCCGACGCTTTTAGAACCGAGCAAGAAAGTGTCGAGAAGAGTCTCGACACGGCACGCATGAGTGCGTGCACCACAATAGCTGCCAATATTGCCGATCATGTTACTTCAGCCGCAACTTCCGCGACGACTGGAACCGCCCTGGTTCGCAGCGACACCACTGCCAGCGCGCCCACGTACAGCAGAGCGCCCATCAGCACGGTCGCGCGCAGACCGATATAGATGGCGAGACAAATTGCCGCGACCGATCCCAAGACGCTGGCCGCCGCGTTCAAGGCCCAGGCCCATCGAACGGCGTGCGGATAGCGCCGCTCTAAACGCGTGAGACCGGCTGGAAATGGAATGCCCATCAAGAAACCGGCCGGGGCGATCAGGCAAATAGTTACGAGCCCTTTCCATGGAAGCGGCCATCCGGCGCCAAACTCGCTGATTGGAGACGCGACAAATGCCAACACGGTTACAGCAGCGCAGATCCCGATTAGCACGAACTGCACTTCCAGCTTGCGCATTACGCGCCGGCTGAAATAACTGCCCAGCCCGCTCGAAATCAGCATCGAAAAAATAATCACCGTCAGTGCATATGTGGGATGGCCCAGAAAGAGAATGAATTTTTGAATCAAAGCCACCTGGATCAAAATGTAGCCGGCCCCAATGCAGGCGAAATACAGCAGAAATACGCGAACGCCGGGTTCCGCCGGAAGCCGGGCTCCCAGCAGCAACGGTGGAAACGCCAGCACCAAGGCGATGGCAAGCACGCTGATCCCGAGCACCTCAAACAATAACGGAACGGCCCGATTGATTTTGTAGTCGGCCGATGGTCCGCCCTTTTCCAGGAATTGCAATATATCGCGGGGCTGAACGGTGTAAAAGAAGAACGGCCGGTCGTCATCCACGGGCGCGACATTGTAACGATAATTTCGCCAAAACACGGCTGGATCCGGGCTCGTCAGGAGTTTGCCGAACTCGTTGGCCGGGTGCTCTTGCGATACCACGTCGCCCGGCAAATAGAGCGCGTTCAGCTTGGTCTGGCTCAACGCAGTCTTCACGCCGGCGACATCCGCATCCGTCAGTGGATTGCGGAAAACGATCACGGTATCCAGGGCTCCGAAAGCATCCACATTCTGCGCGCGATCCCGCAGCACCACCACGTGCCTCCAAGCTTGGTGATCACCCAGCTCTCCGAGTGCCGCAATGGCGAGGGAAAGCAATCGCAAGGACTCCCGCGGAGGCTCGAAACCCCAGCGAGTGAACACCATCAATCCGTCGGAGGTCAGATGATTTAAATAGTCGCGAAAGGCGTCCGTAGTGTAGAGGTTGTTTTCCGAAAGCGCGAACGCACCCGCGGCCGTCGAGGCCCAGGTGTCCACCAGAGTGGCTTGCAGCACTTGATATTTCTCGGGACTGCGCCGCACAAAGCTCCGGCCATCCTCGACGAACAGGTGCACTTCGGGCCGAAAATACAAGCGGTGGCTCAAGTCTGGAAAACGCTGCTGCATGATGGTGCGCGCGATGATCGGGTTGATTTCAACAGCGGTGACATCCTTGCTTCCACCGGTGATCGCACGCGCTACGTCCCAACCTCCGCCCGCACCGATCACCAGCGTCTTTGCTCCGGGCCGCAGCATGTACGGAAATCCTGGGCCTTCGTGCAGCAGAGTGGCGCGCTCGGGCGCGGTTAAATGATCCAGATCGAACTCGGGAATTCCGGTGGAGGCGTCGGCGTCGATCACGATTTCCGGATCATGCGTGCCCTTCGGATTGACGAGCGCAACGCGGGAGATCGGGTTCCAGCGCACGAAGGCTTCCGGAGCAATGCGATGGCCCTTGGCGTATCGGACATCGAGCAAGTGGCTGGTGCCGTTGAAGGCCATCAGCGCAACGAACCCGAGCGCCAGCGTAACAGCGCCCGCTCGCCCGCGCATAGTACCCGCCAGGTTGTACCAGATGGCCGCCGATACGGCGAACAAAACCGAAACCGCAATTACCGTGTTGGGCCCGCCGAAATAATCCAGGAACGGAACCAGCAGCAGGCAGCCGCCGGCCGCGCCGAACAGATCGAAGAAATACACGCGATCCACCCGCTGGATGGCTTCCCCCACGGCGATGGAAACCACCGCGCCCGAGAAGAAGAACGGAAGCGCGCTGGCAAAATAAACTCCCGCCAGGGTAAGATTGCCGAGCTCTCCGCTGCGGGTCAGAATAAAGGCGAGCGACGCCAGCACGGCCAGGCTGTTCAGCACCGCCAGGACTCCCAGTTGGTAGAAGATGTTCCCGCCCCGATCGGCCACAACATAGGAAAAGAGGCCGCCCGCGCCCAATCCGAACAGGGCGATGGAGATGGCGAGAAACGCAAAGTGGTAATAAAAAACCACCGAGAAAATCCGCGTGAGCGAAAGCTCCAGAATCAACGTTGCAAGCGTGGTGAAGGCGACGCCCAGGTAGAGTTGCGGCCATTTCGTCTTGACGGATTCAGCGGATGAACTAATGCGGGGCAACGATTTAATGGTAAAGGATTGCGCGAGTGGGTCGCAGGTAACGGCCACCGGAGGCGCATTGAACGCTCGGTTACACCGGTGGCCGGTCCTTCTTCCCTTACTGCTTCTGACGAAGCATGCGGCGTCGGGGTTGCGGCGGGTTCGGCCATACATCCATGCCTGGGCGAAGCTACCCCCACACCTGGACGACCTACATCATGGCCACGGGCGGCGCGGGCTCATCCGGACTGCCGGCCTTGGAGAGCGGCAAACGCACCAGCAGGACCGCCAACCCCACGATCACCAGGCAACCGATCAGATACGAAGGTTCGGCGAAGATCTTGGGCAATGGCCATTCCATAAAACGGAACGTGGCTATCACCAGGCCCATGAGGGCCTCACCCGCAATCAGGCCGGATGCGATCAAAACACCCACATTTTCGACGCGCGCCTGCTGCCCCTCGTTGAATCCGGCGCGCTTCCGGCTCGTGTCGGTGATCCAGCGGAAAACGCCGCCCAGGAAAATCGCGAAGGTGGTGTTAATCGGCAAATACATGCCCACCGCCACCAGCATCGGGCTCCGCACGCGCGCCATGATCATCACCACGCCGAACAGCACTCCCACCACAACTAACGGCCACGGCATGTCACCGCCGACGATTCCCTGCGCGAGAGTGGCCATCAATCCGGCTTGCGGCGCCGAGAGCTTGGGATCGCCAAATCCGATGCCACCGCTCTTGATGTTAGCTGCCTGAAGGATGTACAGCGGCCAATACATGGCGAGGCTCGCCACCACCACGGCAATCAGCTCGGCCATTTGAATCTTACGCGGCGTGCCGCCCAAAATGTAACCTACTTTGAAATCCTGAAGCAGTTCTCCGGCCACCGCCGAGGAGACACAGCCCACCGCCGCGACGCCTAACACCACGGCCACGCCGCCCACTCCCGACACGCCCAACGACACCATGAGCAGCGCCGCGATGATCAGGGTGGTCAGCGTCAATCCGGAAATCGGGTTATTGGTGGAACCGATGGTTCCCACCAGATAGCCGGACACGGCTGCAAAGAAGAACGCGATGATCAGCATCACGATGGCTGCCACCACGCCGCCCAGCACCTGATGCGACAAGTAAATATAGAGCGCGATCATGAAGCCGAACATTACCGCGATCAGGCCAAAGACCACCTTGGAGCTCATGTACTGCTCGGTGCGGCTGGTTTCCTGCGGCTCCTTCGCTGCGCCGAGATCCGCCACCGCGCGCCGCAATCCATCAAAAAGACCTTTCCGCATCCGGAACAAGGTATACGCTGCGCCCGTCATCATGCCGCCCACCGCAATGGGCCGCACAATGTAGCGCCACACGCCATTGATCAATCCGATCCACGATCCGTCGTTGGAACCGGCCGGCAGGAACTCCTGCAGCCGGGGCCCCAGGAAAAATATCAAGAGCGGCACCAGGAATCCCCACGCCAGCACGCCGCCGGCGAAATTCAAGGACGCTAGCTCCGGTCCGATGATGTAGCCGACGCCAATGTAGGCCGGACTCACGGTGGGTCCCGACGCCAGCGTGACGCCGCCGGCAGTCAAGGTTTGGCGCGTCGATCCCAATCGAACCACGCTCTTTCCGAGCTGGCCGACGCGAATAATAAAGTCCTTGTCGTTGGCAAAGAGCTGGATCTCGGCCAGGAACTGAATGAGAGCTCCCAGGCCCAGGTTGTAAAACAAAAACTTCGCAGCTTCGGCGCCGCGGCGTCCGGCCTTGTGAATTTCCGATGCCGCCACCGATTCCGGGAACGGCAGGTCCGGATCCTCCACCATCACGCGCCGCACCAGCGAAACAAACAACACGCCGATGATGCTACCCACCACCATCAGCGCGGTGGATTTCCAATAGGCGTCCTTGGGATTGAAGGAAGCCCACGCGCCTGAGATGAGGAACGCAGGCAGCGTAAAAATGGCGCCCGCCGCCACGGATTCCCCGATGGATCCCGCCGTTCGCGCGATGTTTTCTTCTAAGATGGACCCATTTACCGTGCGCAGCACCGCCATCCCGATCACCGCTGCGGGGTACGTGGCCGCAATCGTGATACCCGCGCGCAAGCCAAGATAAGCATTGGCTGCGCCCAGAATTACCGTCATCACGAGTCCCAGCAAGAGCGCGCGCAGCGTGAACTCACGCATTTGCATGTTGGGCGGGACAAATGGGCGAAAGCTTGGCTGTTCCCTCATCGGTTCACTGCTTCACAGCCACGAACACCTGGAGCGGGCTGGAGAAATTTCCAACGGTCAGGACGATCTCATCAAGGTCCGAGACAGGCGTATCCTCGGCGATCAACACGTCAATTTCCAGCATGCCGGCAACCTGTCCCGGCGCGGGTCCCGCATACTGAATCGTCGCGGGCACACTGTCGATGGTGACGGATACTGGAAGGACCAGCGACGGATACGGCATAACCGTCGTAATGGTCCCGTCCAGGCTGGCAGGAGTGGTCGCTCCCCCGCCCGTGGCAAAAATAGATATTACCGATCCGAGCGCCGCTTCGTTGGTACTCGAGTTCGCGGTCCCGTCCTGGTTCAGGATTGTCGCCTGGCCGCCCCCGGTGCCTTTTACCGTGAATATCGCGGGCGACGCCGCTTCCACCGGTAGAGTAACGGATCCAACCGCGTTTCCGTGATAGAGAACTTGCATCTTGGTGGTTGGTCCTGCCACCTCGAACGGAACCACGGCGCTGATTTGATCGGAGGAAGCGGAAATCACTGGCGCGGGCGTGCCATCGAACAGAACACTGGTACCCCCGGTTGTGGTGGGTACGGGCTGGCCCTCCGCGACCGCGATAGTTTCCACGGGGCCCATGTTGGCCCCAAAAATGGTCACCACCTCTCCAGGAGCTACCGGGCCTTCCAGGAGACTGGCGCCATTGGCCACCGCGCTGACAAATCCCGCACCCGGGGCCGTGCTGCTGAGAATGCCGTAAACTTCCACGGTGTTTGAAAATGTCGGCACATAGACGCGGCCATTGGCTACTGTTGGCGGCGCAAATTTCGCCAGCCGGCCTAAAGTATCGCGGTCGCCGGCGGCGTTATCGCTGTTCCATAACTCGTTGGACAAATCCGTGGCATCCAAGGCATGCAGCGTGCCGGGCACGCTCCCCACATTTGGATTTCCGGTGGTGAGCCATGCGATGCCATCTTGCGCGCCGTTCGCCGAGAGGGACAGGCCGCCGTAGGTCCCGGCGATCGCGGGAGTAAATTGCGAAAGAATGGTGGCATTGATCTGGTTGTTCACGATTTCGAACGCCTTCAGTATGCCCTCGGGATCGTACACATACACGATGGGATTGGTCTGGGACCACAGCGCCATGGTGAAAATCCCCCAGTCAGTCACCTGCACGCTCTGGATCGTGCTGCCGTTGTAGGGTGCAAGATGTCCCATGTTGCCCGCGTTGATCAGGTGCAGCATTCCGCCCTTTCCACCTACCAGCAATGAATTCGTGCTGGGCAAAAAGATTACGCCTGCTGAACCCAAGTCCGAATCCGTGTCGTTCAGATCGCTCCAATTGTCAGGGGCATACCAATCCTTCAGCGTGAGATCGCTTCCCGAAAGATGTAATACCGATTCGCCGAAATTGACGACGCCGTCAAAATCGCCGTTCCCGGTCGAAACATAAACATCGCCATTGTTATCGAAACTCGGCCCCCGGCCGGATTGCCAAATCGCCGACTGCCGGCCATTCGGAGAGGTGTTGAAAATGGCCTTCAATCGAAGCGTAGCGGCATCGTAAATCATTAACCATCCATGATAGTTGCCAATATCGGCGTGCGAACCAAAGCTGACGTACAGGTTCCCGTTCGAAAGCATCAGGCCGGGCCGTTGCAGTTGCATGAAAGCATCGAAGGCCACCGATCCAGAGTCGCTGCCCGCTCCATCACCCTTCACGGTTCCAGAAACTAGCACCGGCGCCGAGACCCGTTCACGGCCAGTCGCCATCACTTGACGCAGAACTTCACGGCCGTTGGTCAACGATAACGCGTGCAATTGATAGATAGGGACAGAGGTAGTATCGGACGGAAGAGTGTTGGAGACGACGTAAAGCACCTGATTCACGGCATCAATCGCGGGAGTCCCGAGAATTCCAATTTCCGGAACAATATCACTGAAGTTATAGACGCCGTTTGGCACAATCGGGCCGAAATTTACTTGCCACAAAGGCGTCGCTGTCTGTGGCGCGTCCGCGTTGAAGGCATAAACGCTATTGTGCATGGTGGCCACATACACAACGTTGTACTTTTTGCCGGCGATCGTGACGCCTGGCACATACAGAGGCTGAGCGTAAACCTGTCCGTCAACTGAGAAGGTGCCGACTTTGCCGAAGTTGCTCCAGTCGATGCCCGGCTGGAGTGCCGTCTCTTGCAAATTAGCGCCGGTTTGCTGCTGATCGTAGTCGACGTTCAACACGCTCACTTGCGCGATCGCGCAAGCGGATACAACCAGAGCCAGCACGCCGAGCCGAACGAAATAGGATTGCCTTAGTAAGTCTCTGCCGAGTAAGATTTTCAATCGTCCCGCTGTCCCGCGACTAGCGTCGCGATTGTTGCCTCTAAAACTTTACACAAACATAACACAGAAGTTGCGGAGCTAGGCGATCAAATTGTGGATGGCCCCGAGCGTGGCCCAGAGCTCGGCAAGCCGGTCGAGCCGCAGCGCATTCGGGCCATCCGACAAGGCTCGCTCAGGATCTTCGTGGACTTCCACAAAGACGCCGTCGACGCCCGCCGCGACAGCCGCGCGGGCCAGCGTTGGAATGAACCGCGGCTCCCCGCCGGAAGCGTGGCCCAGACCGCCGGGAATCTGCACGCTGTGCGTGGCGTCGAAGATCACCGGCCATCCAAAGCCGCGCATGATATCGAGTCCTCGCATGTCCACCACCAGGTTGTTATAGCCGAATGAGGAGCCGCGCTCGGTAAGCAGAATATTATTGTTCCCGGTGGAGGCGACCTTATCCGCGGCGTGGCGAATATCGTAAGGCGAAACAAACTGGCCCTTCTTGATGTTCACCGCACGGCCGGTGCGCCCCGCGGCCACCAGCAGATCGGTTTGGCGGCACAGAAAAGCCGGGATCTGGAGGATGTCAACCGCTTCAGCTGCCATCTCGGCTTGCGAAGGCTGATGAATGTCCGTAAGAACGGTGTAGCCATCGCGCCTGAGATCGGCCAGGATGCGAAGGCCCTCCACTGCTCCTGGCCCGCGATAGGACGACAAACTACTGCGATTGGCCTTATCGAACGACGCTTTGAAGATGAACGGGCCAGCGATCTTGCGAATCTCACCCGCGAGAAAGCGGACGTGTTCCTCGCTTTCAATCACGCAGGGACCGGCGATCAAAACCAGCGGTTGTCCGCGGCCCAGAGCCAGCGGCTGACCGCTTCCGATGGAAAGGACGTTACTCAATCGGCGTGTGTGTATTGCTCGGACCGGGCGCGTTGAGCGGACTTCGGGCGGCTCTTGCGATTCTTGTGCGCCGCGCCGATGAAGGCGGAGAACAACGGGTGCGGCTCCAGCGGCTTGGATTTGAACTCGGGATGAAACTGGCAGCCAAGAAACCAGGGATGATCGGGAATCTCGCAAATCTCGACATACACCGAATCCGGCGTCTGCCCGGCGATGCGCAGTCCGCCGGACGTCAAAACCTGCTCGTACTCGCGATTGAATTCGTAACGGTGGCGATGACGCTCGCTGATCTCGGGCTCGCCATAGGCCTGGCGCGCGAAGCTGCCTTCCGCCAGCAGGCACGGATAAGCGCCCAAGCGCATGGTGCCGCCGAGTTCGTCCACGCCCTTCAACTCGCGCAATTTGTAAATCACGCGGTCCGGCGCCGCTGGATCGAACTCCGTGGAATTGGCGTGCTCCAGTCCGCAGACGTTGCGCGCAAACTCGATTACCATGGTTTGCATTCCGAGACAGATTCCAAAATACGGCACTTTACTTTCGCGCGCATAGCGGATGGCCGCGATCATGCCCTCCACGCCGCGCTTCCCGAAACCGCCCGGCACCAGGATTCCATCGTATTGCTCCAACTCGCGCGCGCAATCCGGCCAGCTCATGTTGTCGGATTCGATCCAATGGATGTTCACCTTCAGCCGGTGCGCCAGCGCTCCATGCAGCAAAGCTTCCTTCAGGCTCTTGTAGGAATCCTCATACTCGACGTACTTGCCGATGAGCGCGATATCCACCTGATCCTCGGGATTCTGCATGCGCTCCAGCATTCCGGTCCAGCGGCTGAGATCGCGTTGTTTGGCATCCATGCGCAGCAGCCGCAGGATGATTTCGTCCACGCCCTGCTCGGCGAACACCAGCGGCACCTCATACACCGAGTTCACATCGCTGGCCGTGATCACCGCTTCCACGTCCACGTCGCAGAACAGCGCGATTTTTTCCTTCATGTCGTGCGGCAGGTCGCGCTCGCTCCGGCACAACAGCACGTCCGGCTGGATACCGAGCGCCCGCAGCTCCTTCACGCTGTGTTGCGTGGGCTTGGTCTTCAGCTCCTGCGCCGCCGCGATCCAGGGAACCAACGTCACATGCACGAAGGCCGTATTGTCGCGGCCCATCTCATGCCGCAATTGCCGGATCGCTTCCAGAAACGGCAGCGATTCGATGTCGCCCACCGTGCCGCCGATCTCAACAATCACCACGTCCACGTCGGCCGCCACTTTCCGCGCCGCCGCTTTGATTTCGTTGGTGACGTGCGGAATCACTTGCACCGTTTTTCCGAGATAATCGCCGCGCCGCTCGCGATGGATGATCTGCTCGTAAATCCTGCCGGAAGTCAGATTATTGCTCTGCGTCAGCTTGGCGTGCGTGAACCGCTCATAGTGGCCCAGATCGAGATCGGTCTCGGCGCCATCGTCGGTGACAAAAACTTCGCCGTGCTGAAACGGGCTCATGGTGCCCGGGTCGACGTTGAGGTACGGATCGAACTTCTGCAGCGACACCCGCAACCCGCGGCTTTCGAGCAAACAGCCAATGGACGCCGCCGCAATGCCTTTTCCGAGCGATGAAACCACGCCGCCCGTTACGAAGATGTATTTGGCCATGGACGTTCCCCCCAGTGCATTTAGGGCATTCTCAATGACGGCTCAAACAGCGCCGCCACCCTCTCCAAATCTTCGGGCGTGTCGACCCCCAGGGACTCGCACTCGGTTTCCACCACGCGAACGCGATGCCCGTTCTCCAGCGCCCGCAATTGCTCCAGCCGCTCCCTGCGCTCGAGGGGACCCACTGGAAGATTCGAGTAGGCGAGCAGGAATTCGCGCCGGTAAACATACAACCCCAAGTGCTTGTAGTAAACCCCGCGGCCCCCATCGCGCGTAAACGGAATCGCGCATCGGGAAAAATAGATCGCGTCGCCAGCGAGATTAGTCACCACCTTCACGACGTTCGGATCTTCGATCTCTCGGCGGTCTTCGATCACCTTCTTGAGCGTGGCCATGGGAACATCGGGATCGTCCAGCAGCGCCAATGCCGCGGCGTCGATGGCCGTGGGATCAATCAGCGGCTCGTCGCCCTGGATGTTGACGATCGCCGCTGCAGGATCGCTGGAGGCTGCTTCGGCTACCCGGTCGGTACCGGACAGATGATCGGAGCGCGTCATCAGCGCCGCCGCGCCAAAGGACCGCGCAGCTTTGTAAATGCGATCGTCGTCGGTGGCGATAATCAGCTTGGACAGATACCGCGCCTGGCTCGCCCGCTCGTAAACGTGCTGGAGCATGGGCTTGCCGGCAATGATAGCGAGGGATTTACCGGGAAAACGAGAGGAGGCAAACCGGGCGGGGATCACGCCCAGAATTCTCGTTGGCACAATCGATCATAGCATAGCCAAGTTTTGCAGTGCTCGCCCTCACTTTTGGTCTGTCTCTATTGCTCGCTGGTCCGATCTAGACGAATAAGCTTCTCGAACTCCTCTTCGAACGCCTCCAACGATTTTAATACGTCGTTGACCCGTTCCTGCATAACTGGCCGCCGCACAAGATCGACTAATCGAGGCGAAGGCTTGTAGATAGCCGCATGCTCTACCTCCCAAAACAGACCGGTCAACATCGGCACAATTTGGATCTCGCCCCGTATGATTTCGCTGGCGTCGCAGTAGCCATAATACGTCTCCGCCAGCGGGGGCCCTTCATCGTACCCGCGAACTGGATCGGGTGTCCAGGACGGGAATCTCTCGCGCAGTTCCTCGTTGGCTTGTGCGACATGATTTCGTGGAAACAACAGAACACGGACACCCGCAAGGTCAGTCAGACTCTTGAGAGTGTACGAATCGGATTTCTCCTGATCGAAGGTTCGGCCCTCATGAAGGTCTCGGCGTAGGGCATCAATCGCGCTCTCGCACTCCTTGACACGAGACTTAACGACTAGTTGTTCAAACCTTTCTAGCCCGCGAGACATTGGAAGGAGGCAATGTCTCACTTCCGCTTCCAGTTCTTCCGCCACCCGACGCATGTCCGGCAACAGTCCAAAATACTCGGCCCGCAGCAGTCTTCGACAGACCGCTGCGCCATCAGCCCAGGATGCGCTCCAGTTCGCCCTTCACGGACGGGGAGGGATCTGAATTGAAGTAGAATTTCCAGCCATCGCCGATGTGCTCATCAATACGCGCTTTGATCTGCTCGTCGGTGTTGTCCTCCACGAACTCTATGCTGAACGCCTTTTTGGAATGGCGGTTGATGTAAAGCGCGCGTTCGAAGTTATAGTTATAACCCGCGTCCTCGAGAATTTGATCCTTTGTTGCGAATCGCCGCATCAATGATCTCCCTTGGCTTATTGTATCGAAGGGGCTACGGCATTGCCGCCGGCTGGGCGGTCTTCGCTTCGGGAACCGCCATCAATTTGCGCAACAGAGCAGCCGTACTTTCATGCACATCGCGGCGGCTGCCATCGAATCCGCCGTTGCCCAGCAAACCATTAGCAGCATCCAGCGGCGTGCGGCCTTTTTTATCTTTCACGTCCAGCTTCGCTCCGTGTTCCACCAGAAATTGCACCACTTGATCCCAGCCTTTTTGCGCCGCGCCATGCAGCGCCGTCTGACCCTGATTGTCCACCCCGTTCACATCCGCACCCGCTTCCAGACACAGCTTGATGGATGCGATGGCTTCCGCCTCCGTCTTCCTGCGGCCGGTGGTGTCTTCTTCCTTCGTGCCCAGCCCCGCCGCCGCCATCACTGGCGTAATGCCGAACTTAGTGGGGACTTTCACATCGGCGCCTTTGGCCAACAGTGTCGCGATTACTTCCGCGTCGCCCGCCTTGGCTGCACGCAGCAAAGGAGTGGTACCCGCGCCCAGCATGGTATCGTCGCCGCGATCGAGCTTGGTGCGATACGGCTGTATCTTCTTCAACTGCGCGTTCACGTTCGCTCCGTGCGCGAGCAGCGCCTGGATCAGATCCATGCTGGTCAGCTTGTTCTCGATTTCGCTCGGCGAGGGGCGATTGGAAGCCGGCATGGTGTGCATGTCCGCCGCCGCATAGAGCGCGGTTCGCCCGGTCTCATCGGCGACATTCGGATCCGCGCCCTGATCGAGCAAGAAAACCGCGACATCATAATGTCCGTTGATCGCCGCCATCAGCGTCGGACTGATGTTGTTCGGATCCGCGGCGTTGATCTCGGCGCCCGCCTTCAGCAAAATCCGCGCGCATTCGAGACAACCTTGCCGCGCGGCGAACAGCAGCGGCGTCAAGCCACCCAGAGGCATCCATTTTTCGCGCGGCTCCTTGGTCATTTGCCGCTCCCAATTCCAAGTCACCTGCCGGCCGTTCACGTCCGCGCCATGCGCGATCAACTCCTGCGCCATCTCGGGATGCGATTCCGCAACCGCCCACATCAACGGCGTCTGCTGCCGCCATTGCTCTTTCGCATTTACGTCCGCGCCGTGTGCCAGCAAAACCTTGGCCGCGTCCACATTTCCCGTACGAGCCACGGTCATCAGCGGAGTCTCGCCCTCGGTGGTTGCGCCGTTCGGATCCGCGCCCGCGTCCAGCAATTTCGCGATCACCGCCGCGCTGCCGTTCACGCATGCTAAATACAAGGGCGTGACGCCATAACGATTCGCGGCTTTCACATTCGCGCCCGCCTTGATCAGCCGATCGACCAGCTCGCCGTCGTCTTGCCGCACCGCCCAATGCAGCGCCGTGGTGCCATCCGGCTCCGCAGCGTTCACGTCGGCGTGCTGCTTCAGAAGCTCAATAGCCGCAGCGCGATCCCCGTCTTTCACGGCATCGGGAAGAGACGCGGCACACGCCCATACGCAGCCGAGCGCCAGCACCAAACAAGCCTTGCGCATGGAATTAGATATTGATCAGGTCGCCCGTGCTGTCGCCGATACTCTCCATCGGCATGCCGCCCTTTTCGAGCATCGTGAGCAGCAGGTTCGCGATGGGTGTGTGATCGTCGTACCGCAGGTGACGGCCACCCTGCAGCTTTCCGCACGCCCCGCCCGCCACCAGATTCGGCAGCGGAAAATGATTGTGCAGATTGCTGTTGCTCATGTTGCTGCCGAACAGAATGATGGAATTGTCCAGCAGATTCCCGTCGCCGTCCGGGGTGCTCTTCAGCTTGCCCAGGAAGCGCGCGAAAAGCGTGGCGTGATAGTTCTGGATCTTCACCAGCTTCTCGATCTTCTCCGGCAGATTCTGATGGTGCGACGTGGCGTGATGCCCGTCGTGCACGCCCACCTGCGGATAAGTCTTGTTGCTTTCTTCGCGCGCCACCATGTAGGTGAACACGCGCGTGATGTTGGCCTGATACGCCAGCACCAGCATGTCGTACATGATGTTGATGTGCTCTTCGAAGTTATAGGGGATGCCGACGGGTTCGATGGGCAGCTCGAGCGATGCCGTAGAATCGAAATTCGCTCGCTGGATACGGCGCTCGATCTCGCGCACGCTCTCCAGGTAATCGCTCAAGGTGGCCTGATCCCGCGTGCCCAGCTTCAACTTCAACGCGCCCGCTTCGGCCGTGATTTCATCAAGAATGCTGCGATCTTGCTGGCTCCGCAATGCTCGTTCCGCCGCGGTCCCGCCCTGCCCGAACATCCGCTCGAACGCCTTGCGCGGATTAATCTCCATCGGCATCGGCGTGGTGTGGGTGCGCCACGACAGGGTGTTCATGTAAATGCAGCCGTAGTCGCGATCGCATGCGCCCAGCAGCGCCGAGTGGTCTTCGGTGGCGAGCTCAATGGATGGCAGCGGCGTATCCTGCCCGATATGCTGCGCTGCAATCTGATCGGCGGTGATTCCAGCGTAGGCATCCACGCCTTGCGTGGGTTTCGGCCTGACACCGCTCAACCAAGTTGTCGGACTCAGCGAATGCACCGCAGTACTGTCGGCTGCGCGATTCCCCAAGCCGCTGACGATATTGAGGCGATCCCGAAAAGGCTCCAGCGGCTTCAGTATCGGCGAGAATTCGAAGCCCGTGCCCTCAGCCGCCGGCGTCCACCGATCCATGATCGCGCCGTGCGGTACGTACACAAATCCGATGCGCGGAGAGCCCGCCGCGGCCGTTTTCTTGAGCAATGTTTGTGCGGGTAGCATCGCGTCCAACAATGGAAGCGCCAAAGTCACCCCGAGCCCGCGTAAAAACGTCCGCCGTGGAAGATGCGTCTTCGTGATGAACATAATCTATCTACCCTCTTTACTATCCGCCTCTTTATCAGACCGCCGAACCGCCGCCGTGGTTACTGCCGGACCGTTATCTTCCAGCGCCTTCTTCATCTCAAAGGGCTCGCTTTTGACGATTCCGGCGATCAGCGACGAGAAGCGGTAATCGTTCTTAGCCGCGCCCTGCACGATTCCGCGCACCACCGGCATGTCATAATACTCGAGCGGACGCCCCAGCGCGTACGTCAGCATCTTCTCGGTCAGCGTCCCGACAAAATACTCGGGATGCTTCAACAGCGCCTCCCTCAGCCCTACCACGCCCGCGATCTTGGTCCCGTCCGCCAGTTGCCCGGATGAATCAATCGGCCCAGACGCGTCTTTGGTTCGATACTCGCCCACGGCATTGAAATTTTCGAGCGCGAACCCCAGCGGGTCCATTACCGCATGGCACGTCGAGCAGGGAGCGTTCTTGCGATGCTCCTCCAATAATTGACGAACCGAAAGGATCTTGCCGCCTTGCGCCTGATCCTTCAGCGCCGGCACATTTGGAGGAGGCGCCGGCGGAGGCGTACCCATCAAATTCTCCATGATCCACTTGCCGCGAATTACGGGCGACGTCCGCGTTGGAACCGACGTCACGCTCAAGATGCTTCCCTGCCCGAGCAATCCGCGGCGCGCATCGTTCGTGAGCGTGACTTTGCGGAACTGGCTTCCGTATACATTCGGTATCCCGTACTGCTTGGCCAATCGCTCGTTGACAAACGTGTAGTTGGCCGTCAGCAGATCCATCACGTCGCGGTCTTCCTTCACGATGCTGCCAAAGAACAACTCCGTCTCGCGCCGGAAGCTTTGCCGCAGGTTGTCGTCGAAATTCGGGAACGTGGCCTCGTCCGGCGCCACGCTCTGGACATTGCGCAGAAACAGCCACTGCTCGGCGAAATTATTCACCAGCGCTTCGGCCTTGGGATCGGCCAGCATGCGCCGTATTTCACGATCCAGCGTGGCCGGATCTTTCAGCTTGCCCCGCGCCGCCACGTTCAACAGTTCATCGTCGGGAATGCTGCTCCACAGGAAAAACGAAAGCCGCGACGCCAGTTCCAGGTCGCTCACATGATAGATGCTGCCCGGCGCCACGCGCGCCGGATCGGGCTCCGACCGGAACAGGAATTTCGGGCTCGCCAGTATCAGCCGCAGCGAATTCTCAATGCCGGCTTCAAAGTTGCCGCCTTGATTCCGGCCGGTCTGATAGAAGCTCAGCAGCGTCTCCAAGTCCGCATCGGTAACCGGCCTTCGATAGGCCCGCCGCGCCAGCGTCGACAAAATCTGCCGCGCGCACGGAACTTCATCCTTGGAACTCGCGGGAGTGCACACGAAGATGCGCCGCCGGCTGGGCGTATCACCCGGTCCCGTGGCATTCATCGGCCCGGTGATCTGCACGTGATCGATCAGCGGGATGCCGTTCATGTTCTGTAAATCGAGGTCGCGCGTGAAAGGCTGCAGCGGCTCGTCGGACTCCGCTGAATCGCGCCGCAGGAACGCCACCGCGACGTCGTGCGGCCCGGCCTTCACATGCACCTTGGTCCGCAACCGCGCGTCCAACGTGTCGCCGGCCAGCGCCAGGTTCGTGTCCACCAGCTTGAGGTCTTCTTCTCCGCCCACCGGCGCGAGAAACACCCGCTCGCCATCGATGCTGACTTCCAGCTGATGCGGAAACTCCATCCCAGTCAAATATCCGACGATGTTCCGCAGAAGAAACACATTGAACTCGTAGTCCGCATCCAGGGGAAAATTGTGATGAATCAGGATTCCGCCACGCGTTCCCAGCGGCAGCCCTTCGATATGCTCATCCTGCGCCAAATCAGGCGGCACTTGAATGCTCTCGCTAATCGGCCCGATCTTTGGATCTCCCACCGCCAGGCTGCTCACTTCGCGCGATGCCGACAAATACGCTTCGAGCAACGACGGCGACACCCGCAGCACTTCGGCAATGTTGTCGAACCCGTTGCTCTCGTCGTCGGCCGGAAGCAGAGCCGTCACGTCGACCTTTAAGCCGAGCAAGTCGCGAATCGCATTGGCATACTCGGTTCGATTCAGCCGATGCAGCGGCGCGCGCCCTGGATCCGGATGCGCCGCCTGCGCCTGATCGAGCGACGTTTCGAGCCACGTAATCAACCCGTCGATGGACGGCTGATCCGGCCTCGGCATGCCTTGCGGCGGCATCATGCCACCGCGCAGCTTGCGCACCACCTTCTCCCAAACTTCGGCATGCTCGCCCGCGTGGTCGATGTCGAGCTTGTCGAGCATCAATCCGGCGGTCTTAGCGCGCTCATTGTGGCAGGTAACGCAATACTGATTTATCAGTGCGTGCTGCGGGGATGGCTGTGCGCAGAGGACCGATGCGCCAACTAACAAGAGAACAACGCGCTGTCTCTGCACCTGCGCCCCCTTTGTTAGGTATATCGCATTTCCGCACCCACGTCAATCGGGCAAGGCTATTGTTTAGTATCATTTCCGAGGGAGCAATCGCGCTACCAACCCGCGACCCTCGGGCGCAAATGTGGCGCCAATGGAGAGATAAACAACGCCAAACGGTCCCAGGGTTGTAATTGCGCCATAAATCGGGTGCGCGGCGAACGGCAACAACCGTCCCGCGCTTCCGGCGATCACCGCCAGCGCCGCCGCGAGCCATAACTTGGCGATGAAACCGGAAATCGATGGACCAGTCCCGAGTCGCGCGTGCAGTCCGCGCCGTAGCAGGGCAAACTCCACCCACCCGGCAACACCGGCCGAAGCGGTCAATCCGGCAACGCCCCAACGCGGATCGAGCCCGAGCCATACCGGCAGCGGCTTCGCGCAAATATAGCCGAGAACCGTCGTCAGCGCGACGCGCAAAACCGCGAATAGCAATGGCGTGCGGGTGTCGCGCAATGCGTAGTAGGCCGACGAATACAATCGCCCCATGGTGGAGGCGAGCAACCCAACCGACGATCCCGCCAGAATCCCCCACACGTATACCGCATCGGTGTGCGTGAAGCGGCCGGTTTGGAGTAGCGCGCCCGCGATGAGATCGCCAAACGCGAGAAACGCCGCAGCCGACGGGACGATGAAGAACGCGATATGCCGCAATCCGGAATCCAGGCGCCCGCGCAGCGCGGTGTGAATCTCTTCCTCGCTCCCAATCGCGCTCGACATCACCGGCAACTCGGCCGCCGAAACCGACATGCCGAAGAGGCTGACCGGCAGAACATAGATGAGTTGCGCATTGATCAAGCCCGTCACCGCGCCGGTGGGCAGCAAGCTTGCGAGCAACGCGTCGATGTACGCGCTGATTTGCACCACGCCGCGGCTCACAAACACCGGTGCGAAGTTTCGGATCACGGTCCGCACGTGATCGGAATTCAAATCCAACCGCATTCGCAAATGCCGGGCGAGCCGCAGCACTACCGGTAACTGGATTCCGAACTGCAACGCGCTGCCCAGCACCGATCCCCACGCCAGATCCATCGCCAGCTGAGGTAGCGTACTGCGCCCGCCGAAGATCACGAGCGTCGCGATCATGGCCGCGCTCCACATCACTGGCGCGGCATAAGAGAGAAAGAGCTTCCGATGGCTATTGAGAATTCCCAGGCACCAGGCCGAAAACACCAGCAGGCCCGCGCCTGGAAACAGAATCCGGACCAGGGACACCGTCAGCTCACGCTTCGCTCCCGAAAACCCCGGCGCGATGATGTCGATCAGCCACGGTGTCGCCAGCACTCCGGCGAAACACAAAACCGCAACCGCCAGCGCCAGCGTCGCGCCCACCGCTCCCGCTACTTTGCCCGCCTCTTCCTCATCGCCCTCGGCCAGCAAGCGCGCATATACCGGAATAAACGACGCCGAAAGCACGCCCTCGCCGAAAAGGTTTTGCAGAAAGTTCGGAATGCGGAACGCTGCATTGAAGGCATCCGCGGAATCGGACCGCAACCCAAAATAGTGCGAGAACACCCGCAGCCGTACCAACCCAATAACGCGGCTGAGCAAAATGCCTGCGGCCACCAGAAACGCGAGCCGGCCAGTGCTTTCTCGTTGACGGACAGCCAAGCTGCTATTATCCATCCCTCATCGCCGCATTTCCGTGGATGTATGCTGATCTCATGACGTCAAGGGTGACTCTGCTTTTCTCCGGCGCCTTCTGTTTGGCCTTCGCATCGGCTCTATTTGGCCAGATCGATTCCTATCAACTGCGCGCAAAATACGGGCCGCCGCTGGACAGGGAAACGTTCACCATCGCGCCGGGCTATCAGATAGTCGTCGATTATGGTCCCGACCGGCAAATCCGGCGATTGGAGCTTCCGCCCGCAGCGCCCTCGCTCGATCAACCCGGCGTCATCACCGCGAAGCGAGTGGACGACATCCTGCTAGAACTGGTGCCAATGTCCATGCGTGGCAAGGAACTAGGGGGGGTGCTCAATTTCATGAGCAGAGCCTCGCTGAGAAGCACGGATTACGAGCATGTCATCATCAGCGAGCCTCAAGATCCCGATGTTCCCGGGCGGCGAACCGCCGTCACTGTTGTGTTCGAGAGCTCCGCCACAGCTCTGTTCGGCCAGATCGATTCCTATCACTTGCGCGAAAAATACGGGCCTCCGATCCCTAGAGAAACGTTCAGCGTAATGACTGGCTTTCAACTCGTCGTCGACTATGGATCCGATCAGCTAGCCTGCCGATTGCAGCTACCGGCCGATCGGAAGCAAGCGGACGATGTTCTCCTGGAACTGGTGCCGCCATCGATGCGCGGCCGCCAACTCCAATCCTGGGCGGCAATGACCGGCGCGCATTCCGCCATCTCGACCACCGGGTACGAGCAGGTCAGCATTAGCCAGTCTGGAGACGCGAGTAACGGAGGGCCGCGAACCAGCGTGACGTTCAAACGCGATGCGTGCCGCAGCCGCTAAGAATTACCAGTCCAGCTCGATTTCGTAATCATCCGCGCCAGGCTCCGGGTCATCAATCTCAAAAACCAAGCGGTAATTGTTTTTCTCGGATGGTGACTCCACGATCGCCACTTGCCCGCGTCCCACCAGTTTCCGGATGGCCGGCATTCCATCGGACCGCGCGGGCAGCGGCCGGAACATTTCAGCATGCTCTCCGACCACCCTCGCACCCTCCAGCGCCTCGGAAAAACTCGCGCCGCCTTGTATCGTCACTCGCACGCGGCCGTCCACCCTCCCGGTCCAGAGGAATCCGCGGCCAGCCGCCTCGGGAATCGGTCCGGGTTCTTTGTTGTTCGCGCGATTCCACGTCAGAGTGAACGAGTAGTCCGTGGCGCCGGCTAACGGATCGTTGATCGCAACCCGCGCCGTGTAGTGATTGCTCTCGCGCGGCTGCTCGATTAACCGGATCTCGCCGCGCCCGTCCGTACTCTCCAGCCGGACCTCGGTATCGCGGTCCGGCAGCGGTCTCGAAAACCTGAAATGCTCATCCGCTACCGGCGTTCCGTGTTCGGAGCGGGACACGCAGCTTTGCTTCTGGCAATCGATAACGGCGGCATGCTCCACGCGTCCGGTCCACGTCAGCTTGTCCGTTTTCGACGCGCTCCGCTCGTACGCGTTGTTCCCCGTGTCCCAATACAGCGCGATTGAATAAAACGCGCTGCCCGGCTGCGGGTCCTCGATCCCTACCGCCAAGGTGTAGTGGTTATCAATGTTGGGCTGATCGATCACGTGCACATATCCGCGCCCCTTCAGCACCTCCAAACGCGCCTTTTGCCCGCTGTCGGGCAGCGCCTCGTAGAAGTGGAACTTCTGGTGCTCCACCGGGCTGCCTTGCTGGATTTGCACCGACAGATGTTTACCCTGCAGATGCAGGATGGCGATGGCGTCCACCTGGCCCTGCCAAACAAACTGCGGCGCGGCACTACCTTGGGCGAAAGAGGCGCACAGGGCGCAAAAGATCGCGGAAATCAAGGCCAGCAGTCGCACGGGTTCCTCGGGGCACTCTTATTGTAGCGGGCATGCGGTAGACTAAAGAGATGTAACGCCGTCCGGTCCACGGCGTCCAACTACTTTGGTTTCACGCATGTTCGTTGCCCGACCCGAATGGTTATAGCGACAGCTCCACTAGCCCTGCTTCTCGCAACATCAGTGGCCAATCAATTGGTGCGTTCGCTTTTTGACGACACCTTCGCCGGCATTCATCATCTGGAATTTTTCGACTGGGCGCTGCTGATTCCGTATTTCACGGTCCTCGGGATCCTGTCGTTTTACGGCTGTCACCGCTTCGAGATGATCCGGAAATACCTCAAGCACCGCGGCAGCCAGGCGACCAGGTCGGCGACCGAGCCAGCCACCCGCTGGACCCAACTTCCTCGCGTGACCATCCAGCTTCCGCTATACAACGAGCGCTATGTGGTGGAGCGGCTGCTCGAGGAAGTCAGCAAGATAGAGTATCCCCGCGAGCTGCTCGAGATCCAGGTGCTGGACGATTCCACCGACGATACGCATCCTTTCACCGAAGCGCTGGTGCGGGAATACCAGGCCGCCGGATTGCCGATCGAGTATCTGCACCGCGACAATCGCGCCGGATTCAAAGCCGGGGCGCTTCAGGCTGGAATGCGGACCGCCAACGGTGAGCTGATCGCGATTTTCGACGCCGATTTTGTTCCCCCGCGGGATTTCCTGGCCCGCACCGTCCACTACTTCACCGATGCCTCGGTCGGCGTCGTACAAACCCGCTGGAGCTATCTCAACCGCCACTTCAATCTGCTGACGGAAGTGGAAGCCATGCTGCTAGACGGCCATTTCGTGATCGAGCATGGCGCGCGCTTCGGCAGCGGCCTGTTCTTCAACTTCAATGGAACGGCCGGTATCCTGCGCGCCAAGACCATTGAGGACGCGGGCGGATGGCAGCACGATACGCTCACCGAAGATTCGGACTTGAGTTATCGCGCGCAACTCAAGGGCTGGCGCTTCGTGTATGTTCCGGCCGTGCATTGCCCGTCCGAGCTCCCGGTGGACACCTACGGGTTCCAAGTGCAGCAGTCGCGTTGGGCCAAGGGGCTGACGCAGGTGGCCATCAAACTATTGCCCAGGATTCTGCGATCCAAACAACCCTGGCGCGTGAAGCTGGAAGCTTTCTGTCATCTGACGCCGAACATTTCCTATCCGCTGATGCTGATTATGTCGGCGCTGATGCTGCCGGTGATGATCGTGCGGTTTTATATGGGCATGTTCCAGATGCTGATGGTAGATCTGCCGCTGATCGTAGCGTCGTTCTGCTCCATTTGGGCCTTTTACTTAATGGCTCAGCGCGAGCTGTATCCGCGCAATTGGAAGCGCGCAATCGTACTGATGCCGGCCTTGATGGCCGCTGGCATCGCGCTCACCTTGATCAACACCAAAGCGGTTATCGAAGCGTTGCTCGGAATCAAGTCGGCTTTTGCGCGCACGCCCAAATATGCGGTGGGCGACCGCCAGGTGAAAATTCAGAACGCGAGCTACCGGCGCCGCAGCGGCTGGATGCCTTATGCCGAGTTGGCCGTGGGCGGATACTTCGCCTACATGGTGGCGTACGCCATCGAGACTTGGAATTTCCTGGCCGTTCCGTTCCTGCTGCTGTTTGTGGTGGGTTACTGGTGGGCCGGCGTCACCACGCTCTATCAGGAATATCAAGACAAGCTGCAGTGGCAGCGCGAGCGCGAACTGGCGCTCGAAACAGAGCCCTGACCGTGAGGGAGTGGTTTAGCGTTGGACCAACACCTTCACCTGGCCGGTGGTCCAGCAGCACTGGAACCCGGAGCCGCCTTCACCCGAATAGTCGTTGGCCGTTACCAGCAGCACATACTCGCCGGGTTCGCTGAATGTCACCGTGGTGGTGGCCGTCCCACTGAAGGGGGCTGAATCCCCCGCGCGTTTCACTT
>Ga0302325_10007032_pt1 | contig 25103 bp, 19 predicted proteins | sample Palsa_T0_2_FD_201948 | JGI IMG/M metagenome (GOLD analysis project Ga0302325, IMG submission 201948) | Peat permafrost microbial communities from Stordalen Mire near Abisko, Sweden - Palsa_T0_2 | ecosystem: Environmental > Terrestrial > Soil > Palsa > Peat permafrost | place: Sweden: Abisko... | reverse complement strand
TTCATCCGATCCTACCGACCCGGCACGAACTGAAGGAGAGCATCCGATGGCCACTTCTACCGTTTCCCAAAATCGGTTACGCGGCGGTGCATTCCTCATCACTCCGTGCCAGCCTGAGGATGTTTTTACACCCGCCGATCTCTCCGACGATCAGCGCTTGATCGGCCAAACCGCCGAAGAATTTGTCGCCAACGAAGTGCTTCCCGTGACTTTAGAGCTTGAGCAGCACAAAGAAGGCTTGATGGCGCAGCTTCTGAAGAAGGCCGGCGAGATTGGCTTGCTCGGCGGCGCGATTCCGGAGGCTTACGGCGGCGCGGGTCTCGATAAAGTTTCCGCGACTGTATTGGCCGAGAAGCTCTCTGCTTACGCCTCGTTTGCGGTTACCCACGGCGGCCACGCGGGCATCGGAACAATTCCCATCGTTTATTTTGGAACAGCGGAACAGAAGAAGCAATATCTTCCGAAGATCGCGAGCGGTGAATTAATTTCGTGTTACTGCCTCTCGGAACCGCAAGCGGGTTCGGACGCGCTCGCGGCTCGCACGCGCGCCGTGCTTTCGCCCGATGGCAAAAGCTGGATTTTGACCGGGCAGAAGATGTGGATCACGAACGGCGGCTTCGCGGACGTGTTCATCGTGTTCGCCAAGGTGGATGGCGAAAGGTTTTCTTGCTTCATCGTGGAGCGCGGTTATCCGGGATTTTCGATCGGCGCGGAAGAAAAGAAAATGGGAATCAAGGGCAGTTCGACCGTGCCGATATTTTTCGAGAATTGCCCCGTTCCAAAAGAGAATCTGCTTCACGATATCGGCCGCGGCCACGTCGTTGCATTTAACACATTGAACGCCGGGCGATTCTCACTGGGCGCCTATTGCCTCGGCGGATCGAAGAAAGTTCTGGAAGCCTCATCGAAATATTCGAAGGAGCGGACTGCATTCGGCAAGCAACTCCGCGAATTTGGGCTGATTCGCGCGAAGCTCGGCGAAATGGCGATTCGCATTTTTGCGGTCGAGTCCATGATTTTCCGCTCGGCGGGCATGGTGGATGCCGCGGTCGCATCGCAAGAGGCGGGGACGGATAAATCGCAGCAGGCCATGCAGGTGCTCGAAGAATACGCAATCGAGAGTTCGATCAGCAAGGTCTACGGAAGCGAGACCGTGGACTATTGCGTGGACGAAGCCGTGCAAATCTTCGGCGGCTACGGTTTCCACGAAGATTATCCGGTGGCGCGCGCCTACCGCGATAGCCGCATCAACCGGATTTTCGAAGGCACCAACGAAATCAACCGCATGCTGATCATTCAGATGCTGATGAAACGCGCGATGGGCGGCGTATTGCCGCTGATTCCCGCCGCGATGAAGCTCGCGGAAGAAGTGATGGCCGGCCCGTCGCTCGAAGAGCCGCCGTCAGGTGCATTCGCAGAAGAGGAGCGCGCCCTCGCGCAGGCGAAAAAATCGTTCCTGCAGGCTGCTGGGACGGCGATGCAAAAATTCCGCGAAAAGCTCGCCGAAGAACAGGAAATCGTTGCCGCGCTTTCGAATATCGTGATGGAAATTTACGCCATCGAATCGGTCCTCCGGCGCGCACAAAAGGCTCAGGCTGCGAAAGGCGAGGCAAGCACCGCCGCGATGACGGCTGCCGCGCAAGCTTTCATATACGGCGCGAGCGATCGCGTTGAGAAAGAAGCGCGAACGGCGCTTGTTGCGACGCTCCAGGGTGACATGCTGCGGACCCAGCTCGCAGTGCTCAAGCGTTTTTCCAAGCGTGAACCAGTTGACGTGATATCCCTGCGGCGGCGCGTCGCGGACGCGGTTCTCGCACAGGATCGCTATCCGTTTGAAGGCCGGTAGTCCATAAGAAATTGGTTTCCTTGTGATGCAACTTCCGTGCTGGTGGTACTGGACTAGAACTGCGCAGGTTAGTGTCCCGCTTTGGCAATCTCTTTCTTCCCGATTTGCGTAGTTTTCCCATCTCGTGTTTCTGACGGCCCGTGTTTTCAATGGTTTAGCGCCGAGCCCTTTGGAGGCTGCCGTGCATCCAAAGAAGCGAATATAAGAAAGGCAATTAACTAGTCACATGTCCACTCAAGAGCTTGGGAACAGACAAAAACTGAAGCGCGCAATTTGGTGCATCGTCGGAATTATCCTCATCCTGCAGGTGTATTTCGTTCGGGAACTCCTGGCGGCTGAACTTCTCTTCGGCATAGGTTTTGCGGTGCTCTTTTTCATCGGCGCGATTGCTTATGCGATCGGACGAGTTGGCGGACGTGGTTTGACGTGGGCGGAATCTCGAACCCGCGTGCTCGCAGCATCAACCCGGCGGGGCTTGGGCACGCTGGCGGAGATCAGTAGAAAGCCATTCCGCCATCCACGTTCAGAGTCTGCCCAGTAATCGCGCTCGCTTCATCTGACACGAGGAACACGGCCGCAGCGGCGATCTCTCCCGCCGTCTGCGGCCTTCCTTGCAATATCCCCTCTAGAAATTGTTTAAACATTTGATCGGGGTCGCCGTGGAAATATTCGGCTAACTCGCGTCCGAGCTCCTGTGACATGCGCGTCTCAGGCACGGGCCCCGGACTCAGCGCATTCACACGCACTCCTTTTCGCGCGGCCTCCGCTGCAAGAGTTCTCGTCAATCCAGCGAGCCCAGCCTTAGACGAGGCGTACGGGCTATTCAACGAAAAAGGGACTTTTCCCGACGCGCTCGTAATATTGAGAATCGAGCCGGATCCGCGCTGGTACATTTCGGGAAGTACGAGGCGCGAGAGCAGGAACGGCCCGCGCAAATTCGCGGCCATCACCGCGTCCCACTCGCTGGCGGATATTTGCTCGACGGGCTTCACCGGGCCGTAAATTCCTGCCGCGTTCACGAGGATGTCTACCTTGCCGAACTGATCGCGCGCCGCTTGAACGATCCGTTCGCAGCCGGACTCTGTTCCGACATCCGCTGAAACAGCCGAGGCTCGCCCCCGGCCCTTCTCGATTTCTGCCGCGACGCCGCGAATCTCGGCTTCGCCTCTGGCGGCTACCGCCACAGCAGCGCCCTCCTGCGCGAATCGCAATGCTATTCCCCGGCCGATGCCTCGGCCGCCGCCGGTTATGATCGCCACTCTGTCTTTCAAGAGCATCCCGTCCTCCCGCGATGACATCCATCCGAAATAGATGGACCCGGATACATCGAAGTGACGCAGAATATCATCGAACTGGCATCGTTGGAAAACGCGGTGGCGGGAACCGCCCTCTTCAGTTAAAATGATGGCATTGAGGGAGATACATTTGGCGTTAACACAGATCCAAGGGACGGCGACTGGCACGAAGACTCTGGTTCGAGTGCGGCCCCGAGGCTTTTGCGCCGGAGTGGTGCGGGCCGTGGATATCGTTGACTTGGCGCTCGAATTGTATGGCCAGCCTGTCTACGTTCACCATGAAATCGTCCATAACCGCTACGTCGTGGACCAACTGAGGCGCCGCGGTGCGATTTTTGTGGAGTCCATTGGCGAAGTTCCGGTCGGCTCGGTACTCGTGTTCAGCGCCCATGGGGTGCCGCCTCGCGTTCGAGAGGAGGCCACGGAGCGCAATCTGCGGGTGATCGACGCCACGTGTCCGCTCGTCACCAAGGTTCATCTCGAAGCGCTTAAGTTCGCCCGCGAAGGCCGCACGCTCATTCTTATCGGCCACAAGGACCACCAGGAGATTGTTGGGACGTCGGGAGAGGCACCGGAACGTACGGTCGTCGTCGGCAGCGTTGACGAAGTGGACCGACTGGAAGTTCCAGATCCGAACAAGCTCGCGTTTTTAACTCAGACGACGCTCTCGCTCTACGACACGCAGGAAATCGTCGCACGGTTGCGCAATCGCTTTCCGACTATCGTGGGTCCCGCCTCGGACGACATTTGCTACGCGACGCAGAACCGTCAGGAAGCGGTCGAGGCGCTAACCCGCGAAGTGGATTTGATTCTCGTCGTCGGTTCGGCCAACAGTTCGAACTCGAACCGGCTGGTTGAAGTGGCAAAGCGCGCGGGCGTTGCGGCGCGCTTGATCGAAGACGCCAACGACGTTCAGCAGGATTGGCTTGAGGGCGTCAAGAATCTCGGACTTACGGCGGGCGCTTCAGCCCCTGAAGTGCTCGTCGAACAGGTGAGCCAGCGTTTGGCGAGCTTGGGCTACACGAACCAGCGCGATCTGGACCTGATTCGCGAAGATGTGCGCTTCACTTTGCCGCCGGAACTGACTGTTAAGCAGGGAACTGCCCGCTAAGCGCCACCAAGTAGGGGGGCCGGCAGCGACGGACCAAAACTCTCCGAGGGAGATTAAGCGTGGCGGTCAAAATCACCCGCCAACAGGACAAGATTGCCTTGTTGGGCGCTCCGACGAGTGCCGCGGCGCTATCGCGCGGTCACGAGCGCGCCCCTGCCGCTCTCCGCGCGGCTGGATTGATTGAACGGCTGCGTTCGATTGGCTACGAAGTAACGGATCACGGCGATGATCCGGTTCAACTCTCCGAAGCCGATTCCGACAGCCCCCGCGCACGAAATCTTCCGCGAATCGTCAAGTCGCTCGAAGCCTTGCGTCCGCGCGTCGAAGCCGCGGTGAAATCAGGCGCTCTTCCAATCATCCTTACAGGCGACTGCACGTCAGCCGTAGCGACCGTCGCCGGCGTCCGCCGCTATTTCCATAATGTCAGCATGATCTACTTGGACCGCGATGCGGACGTCAACATTCCCTCAACGACGCCGTCGGGCTGCGTGGATGGAATGGTCGTTGCGCATCTGACGGGCCGCGGCGCTGCCGAGCTGGTGCGATTCTGGGGCGAGCCGCCGCTTGTGCGCGATCCGGACATCGCTCTCTTTGGCGTCGAGCGTCTCGATCCGCCCGAAGAAGACCTTCTTCGCCGCTTGCCGATCCGAAGTTTTGCGGCCTCGGAAGTGCATCGGAAAGGCGCGGCCGCGACAGCGCGGGTGGCGCTCGAACGCATTCACGCGAGCCGCAATGAATTCATTCTTCATCTCGATGTGGATGTTATCGCCGATTTCCAAGCCACAAATTTTCCCGGCAGCGGCGGACTAACGCTCGATGAAGTGCGCGAGGCGCTGGAAGTCTTCGTTGCGGACAAGCATCTCGCGGCGATTGACGTCGCGGCGTACAATCCCGAAAAAGATCCGGATGGCAGCGGTGCGAAGATCGTAATCGAACTCCTCGCTTCCGTTCTGGCGTCACGCCGTCAGGCTCACGCTGCGCCGGCCGCGGAAACGGCGAGTGCTGCAGCCACCATCAAGGCGTCGAGCACGGAAGACAAGCCTGCCTCTGAAGCCGCGAGTCCTGCTCCAGCCGTGGCTGCAGGCGAAGCATGGTCTTCCGATGCGCTCGACGATGCGGCGGCCGCGACATCTGACACGACTTCTCACGCTAAGTCCTCCGATGATTCGACTGCTGCCATTAATGTGCCTCAGGAAACTTCCGGCGCGAACGCGCTCGAAGAACTGGCCCCGAGCGATTCCGGCAAATCCGAAGAGCAACCATCCTAACGTCCTGATTGTGACCCTGTCATTTCTGAATCACTCTCATCTCCGCGTGGCCCGCATATGAAATTTCCGGCCCCGAAAATCATTATTTTCGACGTGGATGGCGTGCTCGTGGATGTTCGCGAATCTTTTCATCGCACCGTAATCGAGACGGTGCTCTATTTCACAGGCAAGCGCGTGAAGCCCGCCGAAATCCACGAATGGAAAAATCGCAGCGGCTTCAACGATGACTGGACGCTTTCAACGGCCTGGGTACGATCGCTCGGCTTCGACAATACGTACGATGAAGTGAAAAAGAAATTCGTAGAAATATACTGGGGCGCAGGCAAACCCGGCAACGTGAACCGCGAGCGCTGGATTCTACCGAAGCGGGACCTTCGGCGCCTTGCAAGTCTTGCCGAGCTAGCGCTGTTCACTGGACGCGTCCGCGCCGAACTCGATTACACACTCGATCGAATTGGTGTTCGCTCGATATTCAAAAAAATTGTGACGGTGGAAGATGTCAGGCACCCGAAGCCCGATCCCGAAGGATTGCTCACGATTCTCGATGGCCGCGATCCTTCGACCGCGCTGTACCTGGGCGACAACATTGACGATGGCCGCGCTTCGAAGGCAGCCGCTGTGCCATTCGTGGGCGTGTTGCCGTATCGCAGTCATGCCCGGCGACAACGCGCGCGCAGTCTCGAAGAACTCGGCGCCCGCACGATACTTGGGAACGTCCGCCAGCTTGAAGCCTGGCTTCGCAAGCATGCGAAGTAGCCTCTGCGTTTGACGTGGCAAGCGCCCTAAGTCTTCTGATTTGACCAGTTAAGGACTTTAGTACCATTGTCGCTTTAGAGTTCGCCGCAGAATAATCTCTCCCTAAGCTGGCTGATTCGCTCGAAAATAGGAAGGTTATGAGCTCGAATCCCCGATCCGCGGCTGCGCGCGCGTTTGTTCGCAGTCTGAACATCCTGTTGAAATTCGTCCGGATGTACGACTTCGGGCATCCGCGTACCACTGCACAATATGAAATCGCGTGGAGCGAGCTCCGGGCCGCTCTCGGCCCCGATGACGAAACAGGACTGCTTCTTTCCGCGTCCGGCGAACAGCTTCTGCTCGATGGAATTGCGCTGGAATCTGCCGCGGCGGAGAAGAGCTTCGCCAAGCTGCTTTCATCCGCAGGCATCGCTAGCATCCACTTCGCGCCCAACGTGACGCAAGCGAGCCTCGCGCGTCTCGTCAAAGCTTTCCCTACGGGCGGTTCGAAGCCGGACGTCCTCGCGCAGCAGCTAAAGGACGCGCTGCAGGGCGATTCGACAATCCACATTAACGAGATTTGTTTCGTGCCCGCAGATTCAGCCGTTGTCAGAGGATCAGCTGCCGCTACGATCGCGGCTCACGCGTTCGGAGGGGACGCCGAAAAGTTTAACCAGCTTTTTAATGACCCGCAGAAACTGCTGCAGCTCATTACGGCTGCTGACGGCCTTCGCAGCGAACGGATGGGCTTGGATGACACCGGCGACGGCAATCCAGGCGCAACGAGTGGCCGCAGAGGGCGGTCGTCCGGCGGTTCTGGGACTTCCGATAGCGGTTCAAGCGGCGGTGTCGGACTGAATCCGGGCATGCCCAATTTTGGCCTTTCATGGTTCGAATCGGGCGATGAGGGTGCGCACGAAGAAGTGTCCGCGGGCGCGCAGGTGATCACGGGCGACAGGGCGAGCGAGCATGCAGGCAGTTCGGGCGGTTCCGGTTCGGGCAGCGCAGGTTCGGGACGCGGAGGTCGCGGTTTCGCCGGAGGCGGCGGTGGTGGCGGGCGCGCGGATCATTCTGAAGGCGTCGTGCTTGAGGCTGGATTAATTGCTCTTCATCAGGATGAGCTTCAGGGCATCCTGAAAATGCTGCGCCATGTGGCGCGCCTCGGCAACGACGGCGATCCCGATACGGCCTCGATGGCTTTTCAATCTCGCGTCGCGAGTCTTCCCCAGCGCGCGCGATTTACGCTCACTCAGGCGCTCGCCGGAATCGCCGCAAAGGCGCCGGCCAACGCGCCGGATCAATCCACGCTGCTGCGCCTCGCCGAGCACGTCGCGATTCGATTCGCGCTGGAGAGTTATCAGCGCGGCGACGTCAAGGTGGACGCCGTGCGCGAGATGCTCGACGCCATGGGCGCCGAAATTGAAAGTCTGCGCAAGATTTTAAGCGGGCACGAAGAGAAGCTCGCCCGCGCTGGAATATCGGTGAAGGGGCACACCGAAGTCCTCGCGCAGCAATTCTGGAACGAGCTTCCGGCCGAAAAGCGCAACGAGGCGCTGCTCTCACCGAACGCGTGGTGCATTCCGGCAGCCAGCATTCGCCAATCGGTAGAACTGTTGCAGAAAAGCGGCGACTCGGCGACTGCGGCCAAGATTCTCGAGAACTATGTCAACTGTATCAGGAATCCGAATGCCGAAACGCGGCGAGCCGTCGCGCACGGCGTTGCGGAGCTCGCGCCGTTCTACGGCAGCTTCGAAGATAAATTGTTCGTCAGCACGATTCGGGAGCTCGGCCTCACGCTCAACGAAGAAACCGATTCCGAATCGCGAAGCGTCATCAGCGCCGCTTTTGTCCGCCTCGCGCAGGAAGCAGGGCAGCGCCGTTCGTACACCGGCATGCAACGCGCCATTGAGATGGTGGACTACATCGAGAGTGAGCGCCCGTCCGTCGCGAAGAATCTACGTCCGCGCCTCGCCGTCGAATCGCGTCTCGCGGAATTCGTTGACGACGCGGTGAAGGCTGACAAGCTTCCAGTTGGTCTCGTCGCGTTTCTTCGCAGAATTCCCGGCCCTGCAGCTGAAACACTGGCACAGCGATATAGCCGCACCGGCTTTCGTCAGGACGCGGACCTGCTGCTCGAAGCGATGTCGGCGTTGGGACCCGATGCCGTCACCCATCTTCGCCAGACGCTTTTGAACGCACCGGCGCAGCAAGCGGTGGACGTTATCGCCATGCTCTCGCGCCTCGATCTCGCGGCGCTCGAGGCCCATTTACCGGGCCGAATGACGGAATGGAAACGCTCGTCTCATGACCGCGTTGTGCGTCAACTCGCTGCGAGCGGCGCTCCCGAGCGCGGACATCTTATCCTCGGCATTTTCGATTCCCTCGATCCGCTAGTTCAGCCGCTTGCGCTGGATGAAATCGGCTTGGCCGGCGAGCAGGATGCCAATCAGCGGCTGATCCGAATCGCCGAGGGCGATCTGCCTCCGGGCGCGACCGCCTATTTGCAGCTCAAAGCCATCGAAGCTTTGGGGCGTCTACGCACTCCGGGTGCCGAAAAGCTTTTGCGGCGCATCGTGGAAGGTAAACAAGTCTGGCGCTGGACGTTTCCGAGTGAGTTGCGCATCGTGGCGGCGCAGGCGCTCGAAAAGATCGACCCAGATTGGGCGAAGCACTTCCTGCCCAAGAGCGGTCTCAGCGTTGCCGAACTCGCCATTCAGCCGCTCGACATCGAAACGAATTCGACTGTCATGCGGCAGCGCCGTTACGCGCGCTTGCATCTGGAACGGCCGATGTCCGGCGAAACGATGAACCTGAAGGAAAATTGCGAAATCGAAATCCCGGAGATGAATCTTGGCGGCGGCGTGGCCGTGAGCGATCAGGCGTTGCATCCCGGCACTATCGTGTCGCTTCGCATGAGTGCCGATTCAAAACCGGTTCGCGCTCAGGCCATCGTTCGCGACGCGAACATGCATGCGCGCGCTTTCGAAGTCATCGACATTGATCTGGAAGAGCGCGCACGCTTGCGCAAATTGCTCGTGCAAATTGGAAGTGTTCTGAAGGCGGCGTCGTCGGATAACCGCGGCCGAAATCGCGGTCGCACAATCCTCACGCCGTCTTCGCAATAGTGTAGATCGTTGATTGCAAGTCTTTGATGTGTCTGGCCGAAAGGCGACGGCTAGCGACGTCTAGACTCGTATGATTCAAATTTCTACTGAGGCGAGACCGTAAAGCTTTTGGCTTGGGAATACGGTCACCCTCGCGTTACTCGTGCCCCGCATTTCCCGCCCAAGCTAAGTGCCTAATTATTATTGATGAGGTGATGCTCAAAATGGCTTCAGACCCCTCCAACACCTATGGCGGGCACGCCCCGCAAGTTAGTATCGATCCGAAAGACCGTCGCAAATCGCCGCGATACCCTATCATCGCCGAAGCTCGGTTCACCGATCTTAAGACGGAAACCGAGTTCAAAGCCCGGGTGTCCGAATTGAGCATGGACGGCTGCTATCTCGATTTCCTCAATCCGCTTCCGCAAGGCTGCGCACTCAAGCTGCGAATCTTGAAGGATAGTGGCATGGTTGAGACCGACGCGCGCGTCGTCTACACCCACCCCGGAATGGGTCTTGGCATTCAGTTCGTCGATACTCAGGAAGCGGAGCGGAAGACTCTCGAGCGCTGGATTGAGGAACTTAAGGCTGCGGGCTAACGGACGGCTCAATAGCTTGCGGAAAAAAGCAGAAAGCTGTCATCCCGAACAAAGTGAGGGATCTGCGGTTTGTATGGAGGCTTCGTCGCATTTCTAAACTGGCAAGCTCGCCCTCCGGCACTTGTAGCGTCCGGCTTCAACCCGGGTCAAATAACCTTTGTTATTCGCCGTCCATAATTCGTTAACTACTTGCTCTCAGTGAGGTATTTCTCCGGCAGGCTGTGTCCCGGAGTTTCATCCTCCCAGTATATGGTCACAATCCACCAGCGCGTCCCGTCGAAGAATAGTTGAAAGCTGTTCACACCGCGTGCGAACGGCTTCTCGCCTTTTGCATGCCGGGATTCGTAGGTGCTCCAAACTTCAGCCATGTGATCCCAGGATTCCACGCGATTTGCGATGGAGACTTCGAAGAAGCCTTCCTTCGTGAAGTAAACCGCCGCGCCCTTCGCGTAATCGTCAGGGGTCATATCTTTGGACTTAATATTTCCCTTGTCGTCGCGCCAACTTGGAATGAGCCTCGCGCCGGCGAAAAAGAGCGAGTGGAAACGATCCCAGTCGCGCGGTCCGGCCGGGCCTGAGATGACATCATAGACGGCGGCCAGGATATGCTCGACCGAGTCAACGTCCTGGGTTTGAGCCTGTGGCGGCGCGGGTGTCGCTGCTTGCTGGGCAGTTGGCGCGGCTTGTGGTGCTTGAGTCTGTGCGTGGGCGAGAGTGGATATCCCCATCAGCATGGCGAGCGCAACGATTCCGGAGAGCGCATGGCGGTTCATCTGTACTCCTCCTGATTTTCGAAAGATTTTACCAGTAGTGAATCAGCACACCCGAACCACGTAATTTGACGCCGGATAGCACTCCTCGTGAGCGCACCCTCCGCGAAAAACGCGGCAATTCGAAATCGTCAGGTTATGACGAATGATCGCCCCGCGGCGCAGGCCTGTGCGCCCACTCTGCTCGGGCAATTCTTGAATCTGAAAGCAGACGTGCTTTAATAGTTCCGGCTCCTGTTGTGGTTAAGGGGGAAAAATGTCTTCTCAACCTGTACCGAGCGCGCTCAATGCTAGCACCCAAGCGTTCCCAGTTCTCACCGACACTCAAATCAATCGCGTCCGCTCCGTCGGCAAGCCACGGCGCGTCGACAAAGGTGAAATTTTGTTTGAGCCCGGCGACACGAATATACCTTTTTTTGTTCTCCTCTCGGGAAGCATGGAAATAGTGCAGCCGGATTTTAAGGGCGAACGTACTGTCGCAGTGCACGGTCCGGGCGAGTTCACCGGCGAGATGACCATGATTTCCGGCCGGCATTCTCTCGTACGCGGCCGCGTAACGGAGGCCGGGGAATTCCTGGAAGTGAGCGGAGACGGTTTGCGCTCGCTCGTCGCCAGGGACGCCGAACTGAGCGAGATTTTCATGCGAGCGTTTATCCTCCGCCGCTTGCAACTCGTGAGTCGCAACCAGGGCAACGTCGTTTTATTGGGCTCGCGGCACTCGGCCAACACCCTTCGTCTCCGCGAGTTTCTGACCCGGAATGAACACCCCTACACCTATGTGGACCTTGATGTGGACAACTCTTCGCAAGAACTTCTGGACCGCTTCAATGTGAAAGCCGAAGAGATTCCTGTAGTCGTTGTTTGCAACGCGCGTTACGTCCTGCGGAATCCCTCGATGCAGCAAGTAGCCGATGCGATTGGGCTGAACAGCGCGGTTGATCAGTCGCTAGTCCGCGATTTAGTCATCGTCGGCGCGGGACCTTCCGGCCTCGCAGCCGCTGTTTACGCTGCCTCGGAGGGCTTGGACGTACTTGTGATTGAGGAGGCATCGCCCGGCGGACAGGCCGGATCAAGTTCCAAGATCGAAAATTATTTGGGGTTCCCTACGGGGCTTTCCGGTCAGGAACTGGTGGCGCGCGCCATCGCTCAAACGGAAAAATTTGGCGCCAAAATAATGGTGGCGCACAGCGTTGCGCGCCTTGATTGCGGCAGGCGCCCTTACAGAGTCATTCTGGACAATGGCACCACGATCGCGGCGCGCTCCGTGGTGATTGCCAGCGGCGCCCAATATAACAAGCCGCCCATCTTGAATCTCCACCAGTTCGAAGGACGAGGAATCTACTACGGCGCGACCTACATGGAATCACAATTATGCGAGGGAGAAGATGTTGTGGTGGTCGGGGGAGGGAACTCAGCCGGACAAGCCGCGGTCTTCCTCTCGCAAACCGCGCGAAAAGTTTATATGTTGGTCCGCTCCGGAAATTTGTCGGACAGCATGTCGCGGTATCTGATTCAGCGAATCGAAGAAAATCCGGGCATCGAGCTGCATTTCAAGACAGAAATCGTCGGCCTTGAGGGTGATGCTCAGCTTGAGCGTGTCACGTGGAAAGATAAGGCTACAGGTGAAACTTCTGTTCACAATATTCGACACGTATTCATCATGGCGGGAGCGTCGCCGCGAACCGAGTGGCTCAAGGGCTGCCTTGCGCTCGACAATAGAGGCTTCATTCTCACAGGCCGCGATTTGAACGGCGCCGCCGAATCCCCGGCGTGGAAGCTATCCCGCTCTCCGCAAATGCTGGAGACCAGCCTTCCTGGCATATTTGCGGTCGGCGATGCTCGCTCGGGCAGCGTAAAACGGGTGGCCTCGGCCGTTGGAGAAGGATCGATTGCCGTCTATCTGGTCCATCGCGCCTTAGCGGAACTTTAACGCGCAAACGGATGCAAAAATTGGCGCAAAAGTGTCCACGCCAAATAATCTTCACGTCATTCTCGTTCCAGCTCGCCCGTACGATTCAAATAGCGACAGCAGATTCGAGAGCGCGAAGAGCTTTCGGACTGCTGGGCTGTAGTTGATCAGATGGAATTCGCAATTTTCCCGTTTCGCGGAAACATACAGCCCCACGATCGCGCCCAGTCCCGAGCTGTCCATGTGCGAAAGCTCGCGGAGGTCGAGCGTGACAGAGCGCTTGTGCGGCATTACCGCATTGACTGCATCTTTGAGCTGACTAGCATATTCAAGTGTCAGCCGCCCTGAGCAGTGGAATATTACTGAATCTTCCAGCATCTCAGGCCGCAGAATCAATTTGGATGGAAAGTCGGAAGACACACAGCCTCCTTGTGCAGGAACGCACGAAAACCCGCAAATTCCAGTGTTTGATCGAGATCGTCTCTCGCCATAAATCTCCTGCGGGCACACCAATAATCATCGTAGCCTGACGGAGAAACCGCCCGACGCCCTCTAAGAGCCTGAGCCAACAGCTCGATATCCGCTCCCCTGAGCCTTCTTCAGTGCCTCCATCGCCTCTGCGGATGTGAGGAGCGGCGTGGTCTTGATCGATCGCACGGATCCGCCCGCTGCCGCTGCGATGGCGATAGCAGCGGCATCCGTGTTCGTGGGCATGTCGGTGATCAGGACGAGGTCGTAGTCGCCGAACGCCATGAAGCCACTGACGATCTTGCCGCCGAGCTTCTCAACCGCTGGACGAATTTGATCCATCCGGTTGACGGGATTTTTGACGAGGGCCGACCATGCATCCGACGTGTAAGAAACTTGGGTGAGAAAGTGTGACATTTGCGCTCTCCTTTAGAGTGATATGAGTGAATCGTGAAATCGCAAGATCCAAGCCGAAATTACGGCGTCGATCCTATCTTTGCGCGAACCATACGCCAGCTATTCTGGTGGGTCAAGTTCGCCGAGTCCTTGCTGCTCACGAGCGATCGAATGGCGTCGTCGAGAGTTGGCCGCCTCCTTGGAATCTTCAAGCGATACCGCGACCGGCGCCAATTTCCGCGGGCGATCACCTGGGATGCAAGTCTTACTGTGAGCCGAGATCTCGCGTCAGACAGAGGTATAAAAGTCGCTATCTGCGCAAATCTACTGATTTCTTTCGCTCCTGCTGTAATGGCAAAATTGTTGTGTTGAAGGGCGGAGAAGCGTAGCATGCGCCAATTAGGGGTCGAATTCTGAAAATCCGGCCAAGGAGATTTTTATGAATGCGTCGGGCAGCGTTGACACTCTCCTTCGTCGCGAATCTGTGTTTTCCGCGCCTTCCCAGCTCAGACAACTCGATGGTGAACGGTCGCTTCGGGGCTTGTCGGCAACATCGTAATCAGCACGTCTGCATCGGTGCAGCGGCGGACTGCACCGCGCGCAGGCTCTCGCCGCTCACGGGGGGTCGTTAGCGACGAGCTATCGAAGCCCCAGAAAGGACATGTCCCCCTATGTCTTTGCCGATGCACGTCAGCGTCGCGAGCAGCAAAAAACGAAAGAAGAAACGGCTGCGAAAAAGATGGAAAATTTTACTGGTGTGGCTGTCCATATTGGCGGTTTGCGCGAGCGTGTGGATGATGATTTTCAATGTTCTAGGAGATGACGTCTATCGCGCGGATGAAAACTCAATTCTTGGCGGTATTATCTTTACCACGATCGCTTTGATTGCTGCCGTAGCGCTAACGATTGGCATCTTGGACAGTCGCGGCCATATGTGAACGAGCACTAAACCGGCGCTACTCTTCAAAAAGAGTTTGAGCCCGGACCCGTGGCCGGGCGATCTAAAAACAAATCGATTCTTTTCTGGCACGAAATCCTTCGCCTAACGCCCGCCTGAGTCCTGGGTCGAATGCACTTTCTTCGTTTCTTTTGGTTTCGATGCGTCCTCACACCTATTTGAAAGCAGTCAGACGCGTCTGCCGAAACCCAAACCTTCCACGCCGAACCTGTTCTATTGCAGGAATGACTGAGGATTCGTACACTCTCACAACGCAAGCCCGGGTGGCGGAATGGCATACGCGGGGGACTTAAAATCCCCTGACGCTTACGCGTCGTGTGGGTTCGACCCCCACCCCGGGCACCAACGCCGCAGACGGTTCTGCGGTTGTCCCGCCGGCCGAAACCGTGGGATGTAATTTCCTGGCGACGCCGCCCATCGCGCATTTTTTCTGCTGGGCGCACCTTAGAATTTCAGCCCAGCACAAAAATGCGAATCCCTGGAATTTCAATTTGGGAGCCATATTCCCGAATTAATCGATCTCACTTTTAACCGTCTTTATATCCCGCTTATTTTCATCGCAGATTTCCCACCTCAAATTGGAAGTACAAGTGCCTGATTTTAGAGGCCGATTGAGGCTGCGCAAAGAACGCGCCTTAAGCCAATCAGGTAAGGCATTTCTGATTTGTGAACGCCCATTCGATACTGCGAGAAAGTGAGACAAGATGAAGAGCCTATCAGTTCGAACATTCCCAATTAGAGATTTGTTTGCACGATTTGCCCGCATCGTCTTGTTCTCCGCGCTTTTTGTCGCGCCTCTCGCCCAGGCGGCTTTTGCGCAGGTCGCACCACCGCTGGGCACGACGCAAAGTTTCGCGGTATTGGGTAGTTCGACCGTCACAAATACCGGCCCGACGGTCGTGACCGGAGATTTGGGAGTTGACCCTGGCACTGCTATCGTCGGTTTCCCTCCGGGGACCGTCGTCGGAGGAACAATTCATGATGCTGATGCGGTAGCGCTTCAAGCTCAGACCGATAACACCACCGCATACAACAACCTGGCATCCCAGTCGTGCACCTCCAATGTATCAACCGATCTCGGCGGCCTCACGCTCGTGCCGGGTGTTTATTGCTTTTCGTCCTCAGCTCAGTTGACGGGCGCGCTAACTCTCGACGCTGGCGGCGATGCCAGTGCGGTGTGGATCTTCAAAATAGGCAGCACCCTCACGACCGCAAGCAATTCGTCCGTGGTTCTAATTAATGGCGCGCAACAATGCAACGTCTTCTGGCAGATTGGCAGTTCGGCGACCATCGGCACAACCACTACCTTCGTGGGAAATATCTTTGCACTCGCGAGCGTCACTCTCACTACCGACGCGACTCTCTCCGGCAGAGCTCTGGCCCAAACTGGCGCAGTGACGATGGATTCGAACGTAATCTCGATCTCGACGTGCTCCGTCCCGCCGGTCCCGCCCACGGTCGGCAAGACCTTCAGCCCAGCCACAATCACTGCCGGCGGCAGCTCGACGCTTACAATTACCTTGAGCAACTCAAACGCAACTGCCGCGAGCCTCACCGCTGCACTCACGGACACATTGCCTGCCGGCGTGGCGATCTCGGGCGCTGCCAGCACAACTTGCAGCGGCGGCACAGCCAGCGTCGGTGCCTCAAGCGTGACTCTGACCGGGGGTTCGATCCCGGCCAACGGCTCTTGTGATTTGACAGTTGACGTGATCGCGGCCAGCGGCGGGAGTTACATCAACTCCATCGCCACCGGTGCCTTGCAGACCACGAACGGCGCAAACGTTGCGCCGGCCGTTGCAACATTAACTGTGAATTCTCCTGCGATGGTTCAGCCCACAGTCGGCAAATCCTTCACTCCGGCCACGATCAACGCGGGCGGTACTTCGACGCTTGTAATTACCTTGTCGAATGCTAGCGCCATCCCTGCCGTCCTCACCGCGCCGCTCCTGGACACAATGCCGAGTGGTGTCGTGATTTCTGCGGCGCCCGCGCCGGCCACCAGCTGCACCGCTGGAGTCGCTACCGACACGACTTCGACACTCACTTTGACAGGCGGCACAATTCCAGCCGATGGTTCCTGCACCGTGACGGCAACCGTGACGGCACCGGCCGGAGGCAATTACGTCAACTCACTGGCCGCCGGAGCTTTGCAAACCTCAAACGGAAATAACGCCGGCGCAGCCATCGCAACATTGACGGTCAACGTACCGGCGGCCGTTTTACCAACGGTCGGCAAGGCCTTCACTCCAGCCACGATCAATGCGGGCGGGACGTCGACGCTAGTGATTACGTTGTCGAATGCGAGCACCGTCGCCGCCACTCTTTCCGCGCCGCTCGTTGACACAATGCCCAGCGGTGTGGTGATTTCGGCGACGCCTGCGCCTAGCACCACCTGCTCCGGCGGAGTTGCTAGCGACACCACTTCGACGCTCACTCTGACGGGTGGCACGATTCCTGCCGCCGGTAGCTGCACCGTGACAGCAAGCGTGACTGCGGCAGCCGGAGGGAATTACGTCAACTCGCTAGCTGCCGGCGCTTTGCAGACGAACAACGGCAACAATTCCGGTCCGGCCATCGCGACCTTGTCAGTTTCATCTGCATCAGGCGTTACGCTCGGCAAGGCCTTCAGCCCGTCCACTATCACTGCCGGAGGAACCTCCACCATCACGATTACTTTGAGCAACGCCGGCACCGCCGCGACCATGACGGCGCCACTGACCGACACATTGCCAAGTGGTTTGGTAGTCTCCGGCACCGCCACTACAACCTGCGGTGGCACTCCTTCAACCAGCGCGTCGTCGGTGACCTTGACGGGAGGCACGATCCCGGTCAACGGCTCCTGCACGCTCACTGCGAACGTGATTGCAGCCGTTGCGGGCAGTTACTTCAACACGCTAACCGCAGGTGCTTTGCAGACCAGCAACGGCAATAATGCTGGCCCAGCCGTCGCGACCTTGACGGTTAACATTCCAGCGAGCATTCCGGTAACGTTGAGCAAGTCATTTACCCCGAGCACCATCAGTCCGGGCGGGGTCTCCACTCTTACCATCACCTTGACCAACCCCAACAACACGACCGCCACGTTGACCGCGCCGCTCGTAGATTACTTGCCCACCGGCGTTGTGATCGCCGGCAACGGATACACCAACTGTGGCGGAACTTACTCGGGTGATCAGGGCGCCACTACAGTGACCGTGTCGGGCGGCTCGATCCCGGCCAACGGCTCACGCACCGTAACAGTGGAAGTGACAGCTTCGGCCGCGGGAACCTATACGAACACACTGCCCGTCGGCGCATTGCAAACCAACTTAGGAAGTAACACGACGGCGGCGGTTGCCACGTTAATTGTCACTGCCCCTGTGACCATTGCTCCCATCCTGAGCAAATCTTTCAGCCCGAGCACAATCTCACCGGGCGGTGTTTCGACTCTTACGATCACCTTGACGAATCCTAACAACACGGTTGCCTACTTGACTGCGCCGCTCATCGATTACCTGCCGAGCGGCGTGGTGATCGCCGGCAACGGGTACACCAATTGCGGCGGGAAATATTCGGGCTATCAGGGTTCAACCACGGTCACTGTGTCCGGCGGTTCCATCCCGGGCAATGGCTCGCGAACGATAACGGTGAACGTGACTGCTACCGCCCCGGGCAGCTATACCAACACGCTGCCCATCGGCGCGTTGCAAACCAATCTAGGAAGTAACACCGTTGCGGCCTCTGCAATCCTGATCGTCAGCGCGCCGGTGACCATTCCGGTCACGCTGAGCAAATCTTTCAGCCCGAGCACCATCAAACCGGGCGGCGTCTCAACTCTTACCATCACCTTGACCAACCCGAACAACATGGTCGCCTATCTCACCGCGCCGTTAATCGACTATTTGCCAAGCGGCGTAGTGGTCTCTGGCAACGGAAGCACCAACTGCGGTGGGAAATACTCGGGCAATCAGGGCGCAACCACAGTCACCGTGACTGGTGGTTCGATCCCAGCGAATGGCTCACGAACGATAACGGTGGACGTGACTGCTTCGGCCCCGGGCAGCTACACCAACACGCTGCCTGTCGGCGCACTGCGAACCAATCTAGGAAGCAACACCGTTGCGGCCTCTGCAATCCTGATCGTCAGCGCGCCGGTGACCATTCCGGTCACGCTGAGCAAATCTTTCAGCCCGAGCACGATCAAACCGGGCGGCGTCTCAACTCTTACCATTACCCTGACCAACCCGAACAGCACGGTCGCCTATCTCACATCGCCGCTCACGGATTACTTGCCAAGCGGCGTCGTGGTCGCTGGCAACGGAAGCACCAATTGCGGCGGGAAATACTCTGGCAATCAGGGCGCGACCACAGTCACCGTGAGTGGCGGTTCGATCCCAGCGAATGCCTCGCGCACAATAACCGTGAATGTGACCGCCTCTTATTCGGGCAGTTACACCAACACTCTGCCGGTAGGGGCGTTGCAAACCAGCTTGGGGAGCAATACCGCAGCGGCGTACGCAACCCTGACCGTTAAATCGGGTTCCTCTTACTGATTGAAGTCGCCCGTGAGTAAATCGTAGCGCCGGCAGGATGCCGGCGCTACGATCGCACTCTTGCTGTTGCATCTGATTTTGTAGGGCTGGTCATGAGACCAGCCGATTTTAAGGCCTCGCCGCGCGGGCACAAAATCGGCGCGTCTTATGAGGCGCCCTACACAATAAGCCTTAGCCGCTCTCGAAGCCTTGCACTTTTTTGCCTCGCTATCCCGCCCGACTTTTCCGTTAATTCACACAGCACCTCAGCGACAGGCCAATGCACCCGAGTGGCCGTTTCTGTCATCTAAGTACTAGAACTGTGCCCGGATTCAAAAGACCCTGGTCGCAGAGATCCCGGACGAATGCGAACAATTTTGCGCCAAACGTGATGTTTCCAAAGTCAAAAGTCGGCACGTTTTCGTATCTCTTCTCTCTCGCAGCCTTGCTGATTCTCCTCGGCTGCACGCGAGCCTATGGCGACGTCGGAGTGATTCTCAATGAATCCTTAGACACCAGCATGGAACGCATCACTGGTTCCGGGCATACAGCGGTGTATTTCTCGCGAATTTGTCCTGACTCGCCCATAAAGCTCCGTCTCTGCCGTCCGGGCGAACGAGGCTCTGTCCTCAGCAATTACATCAACCTGGGCGAAGACGAGCGGTTTGAGTGGAACATTGCGCCGTTGACGCTGTACGTCTATGGCGTTCAAGACCCTCAGTCTCGGCCTATTTTTGGCTCGCAGAAAGTCAAAGGCGTCCTGGAAGAGAAATATCGAGAACAGGTCTTGGACCCCAACTGTGCCACCGAAAGCTGCATGACGAGTAATAAAGCCGAATGGAGGGAAATGGTCGGCGCGGGAATGACCCGCAGCATGTACTTTTTTGTCGTCGAAACCACGGTTCAGCAGGACCTCGAAATCATTGCAAGATTCAATTCACTCCCGAACGAGAACCATTTCAACGGAATGACGCGCAACTGCGCGGATTTCGTGAAGGATGTGGTCAATACGTATTTTCCTCATTCCGCGCATCGCGATCCCGTGAATGATTTCGGAATGACCAGCCCCAAGGCAGTGGCGCGTACGTTCACGCACTATGCGCTCGATCATCCCGAGATGCATTTACGCGTGATTCATTTCTCTCAGTTGCCCGGCACCTTTAAACGCAGCAGCGAAGCTCGAAGCGGCACCGAGCAGCTTTATCATTCCAAAAAGCTGCTGATCCCCATGGTAGTCTTTGCGGACTATGCATTGCCGGTTGCCGCTGCCACCTACGCGCTCACCGGCCGGTTCAACCCTGGGCATGAGTTTGAAGCACATCCGGCAGTCGAGGACATCCAGACCGGAGGGCAGGTCAGCTTCGGAAAGTCCGAAAAGGACGTCGCGCCAGCGGAGGATGCGCGCGCGGTGGACACTCTCGAGGTAGCGGAAGTTGTTGGCACTTCCGAGGAATGGAGAGAATATCGCAAAGCATTCGACGCGATCGTTGACGAAGCGGTGCATGAAGAGGTCATCCCGAACCGTGGCTATCTAAAACATTTTTTTAAGCGCCTCGATGAGCAAGGCACAGCTTCGATTGACGCGAAAGGCGCTGTGTGGATTGAAATTCCGGATAAGGGCGCCACATCCAAGCTGGGCGTGAGTGAAAACAACATTTTTGCCTCAGGCTCTGACTCCCATCTGGCGTACGTGCTGCTTCTCGCCCGCGTGAGCCACATCTTGAAGAGTCCGAATCACAGCCGCGAGACGATGTTGGAATTCAAGCAAGATTGGGCATTGCTTCAATACTCACGCGAGAGAAATTCTGCCGCGGCCAGCGCCTTGCCAGCCAGCTCTTCTCTCAGCGCGGCCATGCTCGCCGGCGGACGTAACTAAATATTCCGCGGGCGGCGCTTTACCTTTGATCTTCATTCTTGATTTTTGTTCAAGAGCAAGTTCCTGATATCATTTGCCGTGGTGGTGCGTTCCGTGCGTTCTTCGATTGGCCTTTTCTCCTCTCTCATTTCGATACTCGTCGCCTTGTGTTCGCTCACCCCGATACGAACAACCTTCGCGGTGGGCCCGTCAGTAGCTCCTCCAGTGATTGTCATCGGTTTCGTCGGTGGATTTATCAAGCACAACGATTTAGTTCACGGCGGTGTTCAGCTTGCTGCGCGGCTTCGCAAGGAGTATCCCACCGGCGTATATGCAGAAGCTTACGAGAATCGCCGCGCGGAGCAAGCCCACGAGGATATTCTGAAACTCCTCGATACCAATCATGATGGAAAGCTTTCATCCGAAGAGAAGCAGCGCGCGCGCATCATCATCTATGGACATAGCTGGGGCGGATCCGAAACCGTAAATTTGGCGCGAGAGCTTCAGCATGACGGCATACCTGTCCTTCTGACCATCCAGGTGGATAGCGTCGCCAAACTCGGTGAAGATGATTCGCTGATTCCTGCCAATGTCGCCGAGGCCGCCAATTTTTATCAGGCGGGTGGGCTCGTCCGTGGCCGCGCCGCAATTCGCGCCGCCGATCCCAAACGCACGCAGATCATCGGGAATTACCGGTTCGATTACAATGCGAATCCGATCCACTGCGTTGGGTATCCCTGGTACGCCATTGCCTTCGAGTATTCTCATATCGAAATTGAATGCGACCCTGCGGTAATGAACCACGTCGAGTCCCTAATCCGCTCGAAGTTACCTTAAGGGATTTTGCGAGCGGCCATTATGCCCGCCTCGTGCCCGCGTACAACTTGCCGTCTCCTTCGCGCGGCTGATATCGTCTGCGCATGCCGAAAATTTCTCATTTCGAATGTTCGCGATGCCACGAAACCGTCCCTGCGGACGGGCCGCAGACGGTTTGTTCCAAATGCACTGGTTCACTTTATGTGCGCTACGATCTCGCGCCTCTCCGTGGCTTAGCCAATCGCGAAAATATTTCTAAAAATCATTTCGCAAGCGGCTGGCCCGGGATGTGGCGTTACCGTTCCGTTCTTCCGGATGCGGAGCCGGTAACGCTCGGAGAAGGCTGGACGCCGATGATTCGCAGCCGGCGCTATCCCAATCTTTTCGTGAAGGAGGAAGGAGCGAATCCCACCGGCAGTTTCAAAGCGCGCGGCCTGGCCATGGGAGTAACGATGGCGCGCCACTATGGGCTGAAAAAACTCGCCGTGCCGTCTGCGGGAAACGCGGCCGGAGCGCTCGCGGCGTACGCCGCCGCTGCCGGCATCGAAGCCAACATTTTCATGCCGAAGGATGTTCCCTTCGCCAACTACTTCGAAGCGATCATGTATGGCGCGAACGTCACTCTCGTGGACGGATTAATCTCCGACTGCGGAAGAATTATCGCCGAGCGCAAAGAGAAGGAAGGCTGGTTCGACATCTCCACGCTCAAAGAGCCCTTCCGCGTCGAAGGTAAGAAGACGATGGGCTACGAACTTGTGGAGCAACTGGGCTGGGAATATCCAGACGCCGTCTTTTATCCGACCGGCGGCGGAGTTGGCTTGATCGGAATGTGGAAGGCCTTCGCGGAAATGGAGGAGCTTGGCTGGGTTCGTCCTGGCAAGCGGCCGCGCATGATCGCCGTGCAATCATCCGGATGCGCTCCAGTCGCGCGTGCGTTTGAAGCTGGCGAAAAGACGAGTCAAATGTGGAACGACGCGTCCACATTCGCGTCGGGCTTGCGCGTGCCAAAGCCTTATGGTGACTACATCATGTTGGAGATTCTGTGTGAGTCAGATGGCGTGGCGCTCTCGCTCGCGGATGAAACAATTCTAGCGTCGCTTAAGGACTGGGCTCGTAACGAAGGAATTCTTTTGTCGCCTGAAGGTGCGGCAGCCACGGCGGCCTACGATCACTTGTTGGGCACCGGATTCCTCACGCCGCAAGATCGTGTCGTGCTTTTCAATACGGGCGCTGGGCTGAAATATGCAGATGTGACTGCTGAAGCGGCAGGTATACACAAACCCGCATAAGCGGCTACGCGAAAGTCTAGAAATAGAGGCCTTCGAAAGGATACTGCGCCAAACTCAACCGATGCGCCCGCAAGTCGTCTCCGCGAAGTTCGCGCAGCGCCGATGCCACAAATTCAGCCGTAACTTTCTTCCGCCAGGTCATATCGAAATCCGTATTGTCGAGCGGCTTCGCAACGCGTGCAGCGAACATCGCGGCCCCGTCAATCGCGTCTTCGCTCAAGGAACGTCCAACTAGTGCTCGTGATGCCTCCGCTGCAACCAACGGCCGCGACGCCGCCGAACCGATAACAATCCGCGCTTCTTCCACCACTCCATTTGCGTCGAATCGCGCCGCTGCCGCCACCGACAGCACTGGAAAATCAAACGCCCCGCGCCGCCGCAACTTCCAATACGTGCTCTTCCATCCATGCAGGGAATCAAGTACGACCTCCGCAAGAATCTCGTCAGAGCGCCGCGTGATGTAATGAATGCCATCGTTGTTATATAGGTCCGAAAGCAGCACTTCGCGTTCTCCCGAACGCGATACCAGCCTGACGCGCGCTCCGAGCGCCATCAGCGCCGGCGCAGTATCCGTAGATGATACGGCCACGCACTTTCGGCTTCCCGGCGCGACCCAGCACGTCACGCCATCCTTCTTCAAGCAAAAGTTAATCGCCTTCCGCCACTCGTAACTCTGATCGTAGTAATTGCACCGTGTGTCCAGGCAGAGATTCCCTCCTAGTGTGGCCATGTTTCGAATCTGCGGCGTTGCAACCTGCGCAGCCGCCTGCGCAAGCGCCGTCAACCCGTTGCGGAAACGCGGATTTTCCGCGATGTCGGTCAGCGTGACGCACGCGCCGAGCCGCGAGCCCGACTCGCCAAACTGAACCCGCCTCAACTCATCGACGTGGCGAAGACTCATCAGCGTCCGCGGAACTTGCTGCCGTCGCTTCATATTCGGCAGCAGGTCGGTGCCGCCCGCGATTGGCATCGTCGCCGGCCCCTCGCCTGCCAAAATCCGCGCGGCTTCATCGAGGGTGCGCGGCGCGCGGAATTCGAAAAGAGGCAGCCGCATCATGAGCTGAGCACCTTCTCTTTTTCGGAGCTCGGTTTCGGCGGTCGCGGTGTATCGTTCACCGCATTTCCGTCGCCACCCTCCCACGGCGGTGGAACCCGGATTGATTCGGGCCAATCCACATGCGGAAACGCGCCAGGCCCGTAACGCGGCGCTCGCCCCGCTCTCTTTTCGGCCAGCGCCTTCATCACTTTTTCCGGCGTGACCGGAACTTCGTCGATCCTCACGCCAACGGCGTCATACACCGCATTCGCCACGGCCGGCATAATCGGCAGCAGTGGCCCCTGCCCAACTTCCTTCGCGCCAAACGGCCCTCGCGGATCGGGTTCTTCGATGAGCTCCGTGATCACTTCGGGCATGTCGAGTGATGTCGGGCTTTTGTATTCGAGGATGGAAGGAAATTTGTGCACCAGCGCGTGCGAAAGCTTTTTCGGCAGCCGGCGAAATTCCTGTTCTTCCATCAGCGCTTCGCCAAGCCCCATGTAAACCCCGCCCTCCACTTGTCCTCGCGCCAGCGTCGGATTGAGCGCGCGGCCGATATCGTGTGCAATCCAAATTCTCGGGACCGTAATCCAGCCCGTTACTCGGTTCACCACAACTTCGACGACCGCGGCCGAATACGAATACGTCGGCGACGGCCCCACCCCGCCGCCCTTATAAAGCGCAGGCGATTTCGGCGGCGTGTAAGAACCAACAGTGCCAATCGTCCCGAACCGCGCTTCGGCCAGGCAGACCGCATCTTGAAAACTGAGGCGTTTCTCAGGCGCCGCTGAATCGAAAACACTTCTCCCGGCAAATCGCAGCCGTTCCTTAGGCACAGAAAGCTTTTCCGCGACCGCGTTGGAAATAATATCTCGCGCGCGCTCCGCAGCTTGTATGGCCGCATTTCCCGCCATTAGGGTTACGCGGCTCGAGTACGATCCAAGGTCGACCGGCCCGAGATCGGTATCGCCGGTGTAAACGCGAATATCGAAAGTATCGAGCCCCAGAATTTCCGCCACGATGCTCGCAAGAACGTCATCCGATCCCTGCCCAATCTCCGTCGCGCCGCAAAAAACCGTCACGCCGCCGCCGCGATCGATCTTGAGTTGCACTCCCGAGTGCGGCATCTTGTTC